>ERZ1292625.4561-Hain-H41-01um-R1-4561-length-10273-cov-5_pt1 | contig 10273 bp, 8 predicted proteins | sample MGYA00564400_ERZ1292625 | MGnify/ENA primary metagenome ERZ1292625 (study PRJEB36523, sample SAMEA6512639) | groundwater metagenome | collected 2019-01-08 | study: AquaDiva: Metagenomics assemblies of 32 groundwater samples
TGGCTTCCGCAAAATCGCTCCATATTCTTAATTCCGAACAAGTTACTACTGGTGCCGGGGGAGGGACTCGAACCCTCAAGTCTTGCGACACGCGATTTTGAGTCGCGCATGGTTACCAATTTCATCACCCCGGCATTACCACCTACAATCTACGATAGTTTGGTGCTAAAATCTACTCATGGCAGCAATCTACAGTGACGCAATATTTTGGATTGAGATAGATAAAATCCATCCAAATCCATACCAACCACGTCGTGACTTTGATGAACTAGCCCTCAAAAGCCTAGCCGATTCTATTCGCCAGTATGGGGTGCTTCAAGCTCTAGTGGTGACAAGGAAGGAGGTGGAGAAGCCAGATGGAGGACTAGCCACAGAATACGAGCTTATTGCAGGCGAGAGGCGCTTGCGTGCGGCTAAACTGGCAGGACTGACTCAAGTGCCCGCACAAGTTCGTTCCGGTGAGGATACAGATTTGATGAAGTTGGAGCTCGCCATTATTGAGAACATTCAAAGGGAGGATTTGAATCCTGTGGACAGAGCTAGAGCTTTCGAAAAATTGGCTAAAGAGTTTGGTTTCAAACATGGCGAAATTGGCAAGAAGGTAGGGAAGAGCAGAGAGTATGTTTCTAATACTTTAAGAATTTTAATGCTACCTGATGAGATGCTCAATGCTCTTTCAGAAGGAAAGATAACTGAGGGTCACACACGTCCATTAATGATGCTTGTGGATAGACCAGAAGAGCAGATGACTTTGTTTAAAGAAATTCTTTTCAAAAAAATAAATGTGCGTGATGCCGAAGGAATAGCCAGACGTATTGCTTTTGAAAAAGTTAGGAAACTGATGGATCCGGATTTAGTAGATTTGGAAGAGAAGTTTAAAGATACTCTAGGTACGAGGGTGAGGATTGAGAAGAAGCCTGCCCGACCGGGTGAGCCGGGCGGGGATGAGGGCGGGAAGATTACTATAGACTTCTTTTCTAAAGATGATCTGATTGTATTACTCGATAGACTTTCTAAAGAAATGCCCATCCCAGAAGCAGTGAAGCCCGAAGAAGCTCAACCTCCAACAGAAGAAGAAAAAGTTCAGATGTCAGAAGGCAGTGTCGAAGCCATGGAAGCCCCACCCTACGACGCCAAGGCTATGAAGGGCGAGGAGGAAGACTTATATTCTGTCAAAAACTTCTCTATTTAGATTTTCGGGCGAAGTCTCTTTGTTTCTTGGGTTCAGATAAAATTTCGAGTGCCCGAGAAAGAGAAATTGTGTAGACGTCATCCACCTTAAGAGAGCGGAAATCTTTTTGATGCACTATGTATGGGCCGAAGCGACCGACGCTCGCTGTAATCTCTTCTCCAGTTTCAGGATGTTTCCCAAGTTTTCGAGGAAGTGTGAGATAAGTTAATGCGTCTGCTAAAGTTACACTTCCAAGATCTTTAGTTTTTGGCACACTCGCTTTACGGGCTTTTATTTTTTTCTCTTTATCATCCTCACCCTCTTGAACATACGGGCCGAAGCGACCAGTTTTTAAATATATCGGCAGTCCAGATTCAGGATTATTACCAATCGGGGCATCAGCTTTTATCTCATGTCCATCAATTGTCAGTGCTCCCGTACAATCAGGGAAGCGCTCGCAAGAGAGGAAGCGTCCACCACGTCCGAGCTTGACTATCATATCTCCGCCACAGATTGGGCATCTAAATTCTTTCGGTGCCGCGCCCAAGTCAGTCGCTTTCGCTAACTTTTCTTTACTTTTAACCTCTTTAGAAAATGGTCCGTAGAAATCTGTAAGAGTTTTTACATAAGTACGCTTGCCTAAGGCAATGTCGTCTAACTCGTCTTCCATCTCTGCAGTAAAGGTGTCGCTGATGTACTCACCGAAGTTTTCTTCCAAGAATCCCGAGACTACTTCGCCCACATCTGTTGGTACTAAAGCCTTGCTCTGTTTCTCCACGTAGCCCCTATCAACAACTGTCTTAATAATAGAAGCGTATGTAGACGGTCTACCTATTCCTCTCTTTTCCAATTCTTTAATCAATCCGGCTTCGGAATATCTTGGAGGTGGTTCTGTTTGTTTTTCTTCAGAATGTATTTTCTCAAGATTTAGTTTATCGCCAGTATTGAGAGTAGGTAATATGACATCCTCTCCTTGAGCCGATGGATCAGCCTTAGTCCAACCATCAAAAAGGATTCTAGATCCATTGAGCCAAAAATCAGGAAAATCTGCCAAGCCCTCCCCTTGGGAATCGGTTTCTAAAGGAGAGGGTTTGGCAGTAACTTTGGTACGCATAATTAGCGCATCTCTCATTTGTGTAGCTAAAGTCCTTTGCCAAATTAAACTGTATAGTTTTTTCTGTTCATCTGTGTGACCGGCATTCTCCACCTTCATATGTGTTGGGCGGATAGCCTCATGAGCTTCTTGGGCATTCTTAGATTTTTTGGCAAAAACGTGTCCCTCGAAATACTCGGGACCAAACTTGCTATTAATAACATTCTGAATATCAAGTTTGGCTTGTTGAGAAAGGTTAGTTGAATCAGTACGCATGTAAGTGATGTACCCAGCTTCGTAAAGTCTCTGGGCTATCATCATTGTTCGCGATGGCGCAAATCCGAGTCTGGAGGAAGCAGATTGCTGAAGGGTGGAAGTGATGAAGGGTGGGCGAGGCACACGTTTAATTTCAGTTTCCTTGATATCCGTTATTTTCCAAGAACCTTTTTTGCCCTCTTCTAAAAGTCTATCTACTTCATTTTTGTCTCTTGGTTCAACAGAACATTCAAAGGTCAAACCTTGGGGATTTTCCAAAGGTTTAACCTTGGCAAATATTTTCCAAAACGTTTCTGGCTTGAAGGCTCTGATCTCACGCTCTCTTTCTACTAAAATTCTCAAGGCAGGGGATTGCACTCGGCCTGCCGAGAGTCCATAGCGAACTTTCTTCCAAATAATTCCCGATAGATCGTAACCGACGAGTCGATCCAAAACTCTTCTGGCTTCTTGGGCTTCTTTGAGATTCTCATCAATTTTCCTTGGCTCCTTCATGGCTTCCTCCACTGCTTCTTTTGTAATTTCGTGGAAGGCCACCCGTTTTGGATTTTTTAGCCCTACCGCTTGGGCAATATGCCAAGCAATAGCTTCTCCCTCACGATCGGGGTCTGTAGCAAGGATAACCTCATCGGCTTTATTAGCTAAAGATTTGATTTCAGCAATGACCTTTTCCTTGCCTTTACTGACTTCGTAATGAGGAACGAAGCCGGCGGGTATATCAATAGCTTTTGTATTTGATTTCGGAAGATCGCGCACATGACCGACAGAAGCGACCACGCGAAAGTCCTTTCCTAAATATTTTTCTATCGTCTTGGCCTTACTCGGCGACTCGACTATAACTAAACGCATCACGTAACAAATAACAGGAAATAGTTTTTATTGCAAATTTTGCAAAAGAAAAACCCAGCAAGTTGCCGGGTGTTAATGATCACGAGAAGGGTTTTAGTCTAACCACTTCGGTTTCCTTCGTCACATGTCTTGCTCTTCCTGTGCGCAAATGAAGGGCGTTGAGTACGCGTGGTTTCCGGGACGCTGGATAGATATTCTTGATTTTCACGAGTGCCGCTTTTGTGCTGATACCAAATCCAGCCCCAGGGACTACATGCTTAGACGAAGCAAATGCGAACCTTTCTCCGATAAACAGTTCCTTGAATTTCATGCGGTCCTCTGGTTGAGGGAGTTTCTAGCTTGTAAGTTACAACTTGATTCAGTTTGTGTCAACTTAAAATGTTTTTCGGACAAAGCCAAGCTCCTCTACAATCAAGCCTTTGATTTCAAGAAGGCTCAAAACTGCACTAGCTTTGGAGATGTCGAACTTTGAGTTTCTAATTAAAGAATCACGATCAGCAGGGGTTTCTAGGAGTTTTATAAATACTTTCTCTTCTTCTGTTAAGTCGTCTACATTGAACAAGGTGTCATGGCTTTCACTCTTTAGACCCAATAGTTCCAAAATATCATTTGAGTCGCGGATGAGTGCTGCGCCAAGTCGGATAAGCATATGTGGACCCTCCGAAGTGCTCGAGGTCACGGGTCCGGGCACACAGCCCACCTCTCTATTATATTCAGTAGCCAATCGTGAGGTTATTAGAGTCCCACTTTTCTTTTCCGCTTCTATCACGATGGTGGCATGACACATTCCTGCCATGATTCTGTTGCGACGAGGGAAGGCCCATGCCCCAGCAGGCATCTCATCATCATATTCAGAAATAAGTCCTCCACCCGCTTCGACTATTTCTTCCGCCAAGTTTACGTGTGAGTGAGGGTGTAGGACCTTTTTTGAAAGCCCAGAGCCCGGTATGGCAATAGTTTGTAGCCCAGCCCGCAAAGCTGATCTGTGAGCTATAGAATCAATGCCCAGAGCTAATCCAGAGACGATTGTGACTGGGTAGCCAATAAGCCCTTGTATAAGAGAACTGGCTACTTCCTGTCCGTAGGAGGTAAATTTCCTAGAGCCAACCACAGCCAAGAGCTTGTTCTCTCTATTTGGAAGAGAGCCCCAAATACGCAACTGCTTTGGCGGATCATTAATCTCCCTTAGTAACTCCGGCCACTCCTCCTCTTTCAGCTCTCTCACGGTCTCTTTTGTCATGTGTTAATATTCTATCAATGCTTGACATAAAATTCATTAAGGAAAACAAGGATCTGGTAGCTCAAATTACCAAGAACAAGAACAGAGAGATCGATTTTGATGAGCTTCTAAAGCTAGGAGATGAACGTAAGCGTCTACGGACAGAAATAGATGAAATAAATAAAAAGCGTAATGAAGCTCAAAGAGAGCGAAATGTTGCAGTCGGTAGTCAGCTAAAGACTGAACTTGAGCAAGTTGAGAAGGACTTTGGAGATGTAGACAAAAAGTTTGTTTCTCTAATGCTCAAAGTTCCAAATATATATTCTCCCGACACTCCAGTTGGTTCGGACGAAAGTGCCAACGTGGCGATAAGACAATGGGGAGAAAAACCAAATTTTGATTTCAAACCCAAAGAGCACGATGAAATTGGTAGAAACTTAGGCATTATCGATTCCGAAACAGCCGGCGAAGTTTCTGGCTCAAGATTTACATACATCAAGGGGGATTTAGCAATGCTACAGTTCGCCCTTCTACAGTTTGCTTTGAATGTTGTGACAAACAAAGAAACTTTAGAAAAAATTACCAAAGATGCTGGATTAAATATTCCTGTATCTACCTTCACCCCAATTATTCCTCCAGTGTTTATTAAACCTGCGGTCCAAAACAGGATGGCGCGCTTCATGACTCCCGAAGATCATTACATGTTCCCCAATGATGACCTGATGCTTATAGGAAGTGCTGAACATACCCTTGGTCCAATATATATGGATAAAATTATCGAGGAAAAAGATTTACCAATCCGCGTAGCTGGATACTCGACTGCCTTTAGAAGGGAAGCGGGGACATACGGTAAGGATACCAAAGGCATCATCAGACAACATCAGTTTGATAAATTAGAAATGGAGTCCTTCACCTTACCGGAGCACTCACTTCAAGAACAAGATTTTCTAGTTGCCATTCAAGAATATATTCTTCAATCACTTAAGCTCCCATACCAAGTTGTAGCGGTGTGCACTGGAGATATGGGTTTCCCAGATTACCGACAGATTGATTTGGAAACTTGGATGCCCGGACAAGAAAAATATAGAGAGACACACAGTGCCGATCACACAGGTAACTTTCAATCACGAAGGTTGAACACGAGAGTAAAAAGAGCAGATGGAAGTATCGAACCAGTCCACATGAATGACGCAACGGTAGTGGCAATGGGACGTACCCTTATAGCTATCCTTGAAAACTATCAGCAAGCTGATGGTTCTGTAATGATTCCTGAAGTCCTAAGGTCTTATATGGGAAAAGATGAAATTAATAGGAAGTAAAAGAGCAGTTCGCTCGGTGGAGTTCCACAGGAAGCAAGAGTTTTATCGCAAAATTCGTTTTGGATTTTTTACTTTATTTGTCATAGCTCTTCTTGTTGGGCCAGTCTTTCTTATTAGAAGTAAAAATCTGCTGATATCTAGCGTTTCCATTGTTGGTAATGAGGTCACAGAAACAAGCGATATACAAAAATTGGTGATAGATAAACTCGATGGTTATTATTTGAAACTTTTTCCCAAATCTAGCGTCGCTCTTTACCCTAAAAATGAAATAGAAAAGAGTTTATTAGAATCTATACCTAGGCTTGCCTCCGCCAACGTCTCCCTATCTGGTACAAAATCAATAAAGGTTGAAGTTGCAGAACGTGCTCCATTTGCCCTCTACTGTTCCGATTCTTGTTTTTTTATGGATGATACAGGTTACATATACTCCGAGGCACCAACCTTTTCAAGCGGAGTCTACACAATTTATTCCAGTAAGCCAAAGCTAGATATTCCACTCCGTACCCAATTTTTTAGTCAAAATGATTTAATAAGTATTTCCACCTTTCTCAAAAATATTGAGAGTTTGGGTTTTAAAACTAAAGCTGTAACAAAAAAAGACGATGAATATTCTGCAACTCTTAGTGCTGGGGCAGAATTGAGATGGAGAATAAACCAAAATCTTGAAAAACTTTTCGCTGACCTTAACTCGTTTATGAATGAATCTAAATTGAAAATATCTGATTTAGAACGGTTGCTATATTTAGACCTCCGTTTTGACAACAAAATCTTTTATAAGTTTGTGGGGGAATAATTAAGTCACCGCCCCCCTTCTCCTCCCTCGCAAGGCGGGGGAGGAAAAAGACAAAGCGCTTCGGCGCTTCACATACATGGCGATTCTTCGGAGTCGCCTTTTTCATTTTCTTAAATAACTGCTAGAGTTCGAGTTATGAGTTTCTGGAACAATCTCAAAAAGCCGATTTTTGTTTTGGCTCCAATGGCTGATGTGACGGATGTGGCCTTTAGAAGAATTATAAACAAATACGGCAAGCCAGATGTTTTTTGGACTGAATTTGTTTCGGCCGATGGTCTAGCCTTGGCACCAGAAGAAGGGAGGAAAAAACTTTTGAAAGATTTGGAATTTTCAGAAGGTGAGCATCCGATAGTGGCCCAGTTTTTTACTTCGAGTCCAGAGAATATGAAAAAAGCGGCAGAGCTCGCGGTAGAACTTGGCTTCGATGGAGTGGACATAAATATGGGTTGTCCTGACAAAAGTATAGAGAAGCAGAAAGCTGGTGCCGCCCTGATGAAGAATCCAAAACTAGCTCGAGAATTAATTAGATCAGCTAAAGAAGGGGCCCCTAATCTACCTGTGTCAGTAAAAACACGTTTGGGATTTAATAAAGATGAGCTTGATTTATGGTTACCAGAAGTTCTGGCCGAAAATCCTGCAGTAGTCACAATCCATGCTCGTACAAGAAAAGAAATGTCCAAAGTTCCTGCAAGGTGGGAGCGAGTGAAGAGGGCAGTAGAAATCGGAGATGAATTAAAATCCGAAACTCTTATTTTTGGAAATGGAGATGCCGAAGGTATTGACGACGCCAGGAGGAAATATCTAGAAACTGGTTGCGATGGAGTGATGCTCGGCAAAGCAATCTTTGGCAACCCGTGGCTTTTTTCTGAACACATTCCGACTATTTCAGAAAAATTAAAAGTCTGCATTGAACACACAAAATTATTTGAAGAGCTCTTGGGCGGATATAAAAATTTTGCAGTCATGAAGAAGCACTACAAAGCGTACGTGAACGGGTTTAGCGGGGCGGGGGAATTGAGAGCTAAACTAATGGAAGCAGAAAATGCCCAAGACGTAGAAAAGGCTCTACACAGCCATATAAATTTGACATAAGAAAGAAAATGTTTTCTAGCTTGACATTGGGCTAGTAGTATGATAGGGTTAAATAGTCTCGGTCGAGGGGTCAAGAACTCCTCTGGAACCGAGTGGTCTTTCCATCAGTGTGAAAGTGAGGTCTGAATGAAACCCCAGGCCAACCCAGTGAAAACCATTTCGAACCTGAACGGCAGCACCGGCTCGGCCGCCGGCCAGCGCCTGGCGCTCTAGCGAGCGCAGGGCGCGGTAGGACTCGCCCTTCAAGACGAAGTCGGGCGAGGTAGTGCGACGGAGCACGCAGTTCGCGAGCGTCCAGAAATGGTCACCGAGGTGCCCTACAGCATGTGGCCCCCCGAATCCTGAAGAGTCGCTCGATGTGCACGTCGCTTGGCCCACACGGCTGGTGTCGAAAGCTTAGCCCCATATCTCGCGGTACCTAGTGTCCGCAGATGCGCTTCGCGATACCGCTCCACATCCAGGAAACTACGGAGTCGGTTCCTTTCGTTAAGGAGAGGACCGAACCAGAACTTCCGGGCATGGAGTACAGACACCAGCTGTGTGTTGCCACGGTACCACAGTCAATGGCAGTTGACACCTAACTCTGGTTGCCGGGGCAGACATTGCGATCTGCCTCGGCCTCCAGACAAACGTTGTAAGTTTCACTATTCCAGTCTCAAAGACGGAATAACAGACGGACCCATTGGGTACCGTCTTTCTTTTTATACTAATCTCAGCCACATTTTTAATATGTAATTGTCCTTGACGAGACACGGCTTTTGTGATAGGAAGAGTCTAGAAACTCTTAGTTCCTCGTCAACGTTTTCAACTCTGGAGCCAAAATGCGTGCCAATCGGTTGGCAAGCTTTGCGGCCATTTTGGCCACGCTGTCCTGCAGCAAGGGAGAGGATATCACCTCGGTGAGGATTCCTCCTCCGGCAGTGTTCTTCACGTCATGGACCGACACCATCGGCACGTGCGTGAACATCAATGACCTCAACGTCGGTGTTCCGGCACTCGACCCCGGCAACGTGTTCGCCATCAACAGGGGCGACACCGTCCAGACGTACGTGATCCAGCGGTTCTCCCCGGGTGCTTGTCACCCGATGCGACACTTCCGCATGGAGTCCATGGACACCACCGTTGTTACGGTGAGGACCATCGATTCGACCACTGGTCGGATCATGGGTATCTCGCCCGGTACTCGGCAGTTCTGCGTCGTTGATTCGGCACTACCGAGCTTCAGGCACTGTGCTTTCGTCACGGTGCGAGGAGGTACGACTGGGGGCATCCCCACCGTTACCATCTCGCCGAGAGGGCTGGCTATCCAAACCGGAAGTCAGTGCCCTCTCACACGCCAGTTCACCGCCACCACCACCAACCCTTCGGGGCAAGGTGTTGCATGGTCGGTGAACAGTTCGGGTTCAGTGATTAGCCCTACAGGGCTTCTCACTGTGCCGAATGGTGTGTCGGGCTCAGGGTACGTCAAGGCCACCACTTCAAGTGGAGCGGTGGACTCGACGAACTTCACCCTCGTCGGCACGTCTTGCGGAACGGGGAATCCAACTCCCGTCTCCATCAATGCGGAACCGACCAATACGACGCTTGGGGTCAATCAGACCCTTGCGCTCAACGCTGGTGGACCCTACCGGGTTACGGTGACGTACTCCGACGGTTCGACAAAGGTGAACGACATGAGCGTCGTCACTGCCACCAGCAGCGACCCGCTCAAAGTCTTGGTCAATGCAACGACCGGGCTTGTTACGGCTCTTCAGGTCACAACGCCAGGAGGTGGGGTCATTCTCACCTACTGTGCCACAGGCACGACCATCTGCGACACGGTCTTCGTGTCGGTGAGCGCTCTGCCGACCATCAGCTCGAGTCCGCAATCGGTGTGCTTTAGCACCATTGCCGGGAGCCCTGTGACGCAACAGCTCACAATCTCCGTGACGAACGCCAATCTGGCTGATGTGCGACTCACGTCCAACATCACCGGTGTTTCGGTCAGCGGTTCCGGCGCAAGCTGGACCCTGACCAAGGCAGGCGGAGCCGGAGTGGCTAACGGCAATGTGGTGGCGACACTCACGAGCAATTCGGGAGTTTCCTACACCATTCCCGTGCAGATCATCGCCAATCCCTGCCCAGGCAGTACCAGCACCATCGACTACTCTCCTCCGGGAGGGACGTCGACCGGCGTGGACACTCTCCGTGCCACGTGTGTACAGGGAGCCAATGTCGCTCTACCTTGCGAGCCCTTCTGGTTCTCATCGGATCCGCTTCGCATTAGCGTCAGAGGTACGACTGCCAAGGTGGTGAACGGTATCACGTTCTGGGTGGGCACTACTGCCATCTTGACGCGAACCGCTTCCACTAGCGGTGGGTCACCGGTACGCATCGGCATCCAATGGTTTTTGACGGATGTCACACCCAGCAACAGTCACGACTGGGTTCCATGACTTCGGGCCCCGGAATTTATCCCGGGGCC
>ERZ1292625.4562-Hain-H41-01um-R1-4562-length-10271-cov-4_pt1 | contig 10271 bp, 14 predicted proteins | sample MGYA00564400_ERZ1292625 | MGnify/ENA primary metagenome ERZ1292625 (study PRJEB36523, sample SAMEA6512639) | groundwater metagenome | collected 2019-01-08 | study: AquaDiva: Metagenomics assemblies of 32 groundwater samples
CACTTCAACGCCCGCCAAAGCGGACAGCAAAGACTGCGCCGCAAGCGCACGCAGAACTTGAATTTATCTAAGCGTATTACACGCCGATTCTTACCACGAACAGGAGCCTAGTCTTCAAAACCGCCGAATTCGCTGACAACAGATTTCTACTTACTAATTTCTACTTACTAATTTATGTCCCGAGTCAAAGGAGGTCTGATGGCCCAGAAACGCCGTCGCAATATCCTAAAGCAAGTAAAGGGCTACCGCTTCGGTCGCTCTAAGAAAAAGCGACAAGCTCGCGAGGCAATTTATCACGCTGGCACTTACGCTTTCGCCCACCGCCGCGATAAGAAGAACGACTTCCGCCAACTGTGGATTGCGCGCCTGAACGCCGCTCTTAAAGCCGAAGGACTGAAATACAGCCGCTTCATCAAAATGCTAAAGGATAAAGGCATCGCCATGGACCGAAAAATTTTGGCTACTCTCGCCAAAGACCGACCGGAAGCATTTGCCCGAGTCGTTGCGAAAGTTAAATAACAGCAAGATAAATCCCCCAGGCGTAGCTTGGGGTTTATCTTGTACACAACACATCTTTCTTAGTTTTCTTATACGGCCTGTATAATTTGGTTATTAGAAATCATATTGGTTCAAATGAAAATGAAAAGTAAAATTCTGATTGCCTTGTGTGCGCTTAGCTTGACTGTCTCCGTCGCGTTTCCGGGTCAGATTTTCGCAGAAAGCACGAGCGCCACGGAACAGGTACAAAGGCAACTACTCATCCAGCTGATCCAAAGACTGCAGTCAATGATCGCCGAATTGCAGGCAGCATTGGCAAAACAAAACTCAACCACAAAATCAGACAGTTCTGACGATGATGACGAGGATGAGGACAAGGATGACGACGAGGACGAAGACGAGCTGCAGAACCTGTCTATTTCTGAAATTACGTTGTCTTTGCCTGGAGGTATTGGTCACACAAGTTCTACTGAAGTGCCGGTTCCCAACCAAAAAGTCACAGTTGAGGTAAAAAACAATGCCCACGGAAGCTATAATTTATCTGGTAAAAAATTCAACTACGAAGCTTATCTGTACGAGATTAAAGATTCGGGCGGGCGTACAAAAACTGATATTTGGGCCGCGGGTGAAGCGCTGATTCCTTACGCCAACGGTTATTCTTCATTTGATTTCTACATCGAAGGTGGCCTGCCATTCAACGACGATTTTGAAAGGACATTCCAAATTCGTGTCTACATAGATACCGATGATGATGTAGAGGAGGAAAATGAGAGCGACAACAAGAAGTGGAGCGACGAGTGGTTAGTCGATTATTACAAAGGATAGATTTGGAAATTAAGAAAGCAAACCCCCGCGCCATAGGCGCGGGGGTTTGTTTAAAACTTTCAGAATTCAATTTCCACTTCTTCGCCCAAACTCGGTGCCACGGCGTTAACTCCCAAATAATCACGCAAACGCTGGACCAGAAAAAGTGAGGCTCTTTCCTCTCCCATGGTGACGAACACGGTCTTCGCCTTGTCTCCACCTTCCGCTACAAAATCAATAAGTTGGTCACGGTCAGCGTGGCCGGAGTAGCCGCGAATACGAGCGATTCTGGCTCTCACTTTCACTTCTACGCCGTCAATCTCGACGGCTTTGGCGCCATCTTGAAGTCGCCGCCCGAGACTGCCTACAGACTGATAACCGACGAGAAGCAGGGTGGTATTTTTATCTTCCAAATAATGTTTTTCATGCGCCAAAATTCGCCCGCCGTGGCTCATACCGCTTCCGGCAATAATGATTTTCGCGCCTTTGACTTTGTTGATGCCGCGCGAATCTTCCGCCGTGTTTGATAGAGAAAGTTTGGGGAAATTAAAAATATCATCGCCGTCTTTGATTTGTTGGCGAACTTCCGGCTTAAGGTAGCCGGCAAACTGCCGGTAAATCGTGGTCGCTTCAATGGCCAAAGGGGAATCCAAAAATGTTGGTAGCGGTTTTGCCTCTCCTCTCTCAAAGAGATTGTTTATTTCGAGCAAAAGACCTTGGGTGCGCTCCAGCGAGAAAGCCGGAATGATGAGTGTGCCTTGTTTTTTTTCCGTATCCAAAATGTATTGGCGCAAAAGTTCGGTTCGTTCGCCGACTTCCTCATGCTGTCTGTCTCCATACACGCTCTCCATGACCAAGTAATCGTAACCTCTTGGTACGCTGGGTGCTGGCATGAGCGGTTGAGGAACATTTCCAATATCGCCGGTAAAGACAACGGTTTTGCCGTCACGAATTAGCGAAATAAAGGCCGAGCCCAAAATATGACCGGCGTCGCTTAGGATGGCCGTCACACCGTCCCCCAAGGGTAGCTCCTCTTCGTAGTTGACGGTCTGCCAAAGTGACATGGCCTTATCAATATCGCCAGGTTCATAAATCGGCTCTACTCCGGTTTGCCCTCCTTCTTGAAGCATCACTTCATACGCGTCGCGGAGCATTATCAAGGCCAAAGCTTGAGTTGGCGCAGTTGAGTAAATGGCGCCCTTAAAACCGTCTTTCACTAATTTTGGTATGCGCCCGATGTGGTCGGCGTGTGCGTGGGTTACCAAAAGCGCGTTAACCGAGGCGGGTTCATAGACGAAGGGTTTGGCATTTTCCGCCGAAGCAAAACGCCCGCCTTGAATGAGACCGCAATCAATCAAAAACCTGGAGTTGCCCGTGTCCAAGAGAAAATTAGCGCCGGTGACACTGCCTGTGCCGCCATAAAAGCCGAGCTTGGAAGTCATGGTGTGGTCGAAAGTTCGTTAAATCTTTTGGCAACTATAAAACCGACTATTCCGCCAAGTAGCGCGGCGGCAAGATCAGACACTGTGTCGGCGGCGTAGTCTTCTCCAAAGGGAATGCCGATCATAATCTCATAAACTTCCCACGACAACGCAACCAATAGAACCATAAGTAGAACCGATAAAGGCTGGAGCCAACGTTTCGGCAAAGGCGCGCCGAAATCATAAGGAACAAAAATCGCCAGGGCCACCACTGCTCCACCTAGCGCATGCATAGGAATATCGAGCCAGAGATAATGCCAGTACAAAAAGAACTGGAGCGACAACACGTGAACCACAGCCAAAACAGAAGCGGCCGCCAGAGTGAATACGGTATTCAGTTTAATCACAAAATTTAGTTTAGCATGCCCAAATGCCTGCGGGCACGGGCGCCCTAATACTATAAAAGTACGGTCACGAAAAAACTCGCTAACGCGAGTTTTTTCGTGGAACCACCAACATATGCTCCTGGGAAAATCCAGGTGGGCACTCTATCCGACTCAATTTTGAAATCCCGAAGGTTCTCAGCACTGGCCGAGAGATCAAGCAGCCCTGAACATAAGATTAAAGCGGAACATATGAAATGGTAGTTCCAAATAAATGATATCACAAAATGCCCGCGGGCTTTGCAAAAAGCGTAAAAGAAAAGCACCCCCTGCGGGTGCTTTTCTAGCTTTTTGAGCCGGAGCGATGTTTCTGACTATTCCTAATGTCAGAAACCGCGAGGCCGGGGAGGATGTGCTTGGTGAAATTTGTACACAGTGCAAATTTCACTTAGCAACATGACCCCGCGGCCATTTTGAGAAAAATTTGCTAAACATTAGTCCGGAACACTGTCAAAATTCACGTCGTACATTATCCGTTCTTGCGCCGTTACATAGTCCATAATTTCGGTGTCCTTAAACCACAACTCAATCTCTCTTTCAGCTTCGCTTGGTTCGTCTGAACAGTGGACTAAGTTTCTGACCGCGCGATTTTCGTAAGATGAATGAGTGTAGGAATCAACAGTATAATCGCCACGAATCGTGCCGACGTCGGACGAGGCCGGCTCGGTGGTGCCAACGATTTTCTTAATGACAGCGACCGCCTGGTTGCCTTCCCAAATCATAGCGACGACAGGGGCTGAACTCATGCTTATCGCGTTCGCCCTGATGATGTCTTTGCCATACTCAATCGGTTCTTTGTCGATTGGCAAACCATGGCTTTTGAGATCCTCAATGATGCCCGCACCTTTCTTTAAGAACCACTCCTCATTCTTGTTGTAGTGTTTGAATAACAAATCTTCGTTGGCGCGAAACATCTTCATGGCCGCACATTTAAGCCCTGTCTGCTCAAAACGCTTGGTAATCTCACCAATCAGGCCGCGCTGAACAGCGTCAGGCTTCAGGATGACTAACGAACGTTCTTTGTGTAATTTTCGCGACATATAAATAATAGGTTGATTTTGCCCGCAGAGTATAACAGAGAATATTGAAATAACAAGTTAGTCTTGCCTTTTTCCTTGAGTAAGAATTTCAGGTCCTTTCTCGGTAATCAAAACCGTGTGCTCCATGTGCGCCGAAAGACCACCGTCGGCTGACACCACTGTATAGCCGTCGTCCTCGTCAAAAAGCACTTCTTTGTCTCCTTGAATTATCATCGGTTCGATGGCGAGTACCATTCCCGGTTTTAGCTCCGGACTCGTGCCCTTCCGCCCATAGTTTGGCACCTGCGGTTCCTCATGAAGCGCGTAACCGACGCCGTGTCCGCAGAGAGCTTCCACGATGCCATAACCCTTTGGAACAACGGCCTCAATGGCCTTCCCGATGTCGTTCACCCGGTTGCCCGGCCGCGCCGCCGCGATGCCGGCCTCTAAAGCTTTTTTTGTAACAGCCAATAATTCTTTCGCTTTTACCGTACCCTCTCCGCAAATCACCGTTCGTGCGGAATCAAGCACCAAACCCTTATAGCCGATAACAAGATCGAGGCTAACGACATCGCCGTTTTTGAAAGCGTAGGGCAGTTCGTTTGGTATACCGTGCACCACTACATCATTGACGGACACGCAGGTCGAGGCCGGATAGGGTCGCGGGGCAAAACTCGGCTGATAGCCGAGGGTCATCGGCTCAAGGCCGTGTTTTTCGATTAGTTCCATGGCGCAATCGTCAATATCAAGTGAGGTTGCACCCGGCACGACCCCCTTTTCCAGTTCGTCGAGTATCATACCCAAAAGCTTTCCGCCCTGGCGGAGTTTTTTAATATCGTCTTTGGTTTTAATTGTGATACCCATAAAAACCTTTACTTATCATGCATGATAAGTAAAAAGCTATTAGCTTAGTTTAAGTGCGACGAGAATGGCTTGATGCACGTCCTCGATACTAGCAGTTCCGTCAATATCATGCACGCTAGTGTTTCTGCGCTCACGGTAGTACGCCACTACCGGCAAAGTCTCTTCGCGATACCAGCGCAAGCGTTCCTCTATTGAGGCGTCAGTGTCATCGTCTCGCGCGCGGTCTAGCATGCGGGCTCGCACAATCGTCTCGGGAGTATTGAGATTGATAATATCGAGCGGTTCTCGCTTGTAAAACGCAAAGGCTGATTCGAGCACTTTGGCTTCATTAACTACACGCGGGAAACCGTCAATAAGAAGATGGCACTCATCGTCAACATGCTCACGCATGGCGTCGCCCCAAAGCACGGTTGAGAGAAACAGGGGCTGTAGCATGCCGGTCGGGAGCGTCTCCTTAACATGCTCTTCGGTATAACCTTCGCCCTTGGCGGCCAGGGCGCGGAAGCGCCGGCCGGTTTGAATATCTACGATTCGCCTGGTCGGGTCTTGTTTCTCTAGCAGTTTATCGAGCTTATCTATCTGCGTACCCTTGCCGCTACCTTGGGGGCCGATAAAAATTACGGTTTTCGGTGTCATTGTTTTTTGACCTTATCCAATATTTCAGAGACCAAATTACGAAATCGAGTTTTGGCTTCTTCGAGTTGTCCGTCTCGATTTTCTATTACCACATCGGCTTTGTTTTTTGACTTGGACTCCTCTTCATATCTGTCTTGACGCATTTCGAGCTCAGTTTCGGTCATGCTGGAACGGGCCAAGATTCTTTTCCTTAACATTTCCCAACCTCCGGCCTCAATGTACACTACGGTTAAATTCTCTTTAGGAACAAGGGTACGCATCTGTTCCACTCCTTGCAATTCCATCTCTTTAAAGGCCGCCTCGCCGCTTTGTAGAGGGCCCAGAACTTCAGATCTTGGCGTTCCATAATAGTTGCCGCTAAATTCAGCCCACTCGATGAATCCCCCATCTTCAATCATGGATTTGAACTCTTCACGGCTGATGAAGTTGTAGTTTGGATTCTCTGTTGTTCCTTCTCTTTGTGGACGACTAGTGAAGGTCTTGATGAAGTGGAGTTGGTCTTTGTATAGCCCTAAGGATTCCACCAGCACGGCCTTGCCGCTGCCTGATGGGGCCATGAGCAATATCAAGTGTCCGGGATATTTTTCTTCCGCCATGCCAACATAGAGTATCAAGTATTCTACATACCGCAACTTGGACTGAACGCTTGAGAGGGTAGTAGACGAATTTAGACAAGGCGCACGAAAAAAGCGAGCCGAGGTGAACTTTTTCGTTCAGTGAGGCTCGCTTTTCCCCGGTGCAACGCCGTATAAATTCTTAATACTCTCTCAAGGAAACTTGTGCGTCTAAGCGACGAAGTAGATCCAACACCACGTTAACCACGATAAGAAGCGCGGTGCCGCCGATAGCCAAAGCGGCAATACCGGTCGCGACCTGCATGCCAAGTGGAAGCACAGCCACGAGACCAAGGAAACCGGCGCCGACAAGCGTCAACCTCGTTATCAAGTTGCCAAGATAGTCGGCCGTATGTCCACCAGGGCGGATACCCGGAATGAAGGCGCCGTTTCGCTGTAAGTTCTTAGAAATCGCGTCGGGGTCGAAAGTGACGGCTGTGTAGAAGAAGGTGAAGAGAAAGACCAGCACGAAGTAAGCGGCGGCGTAGAGAATTTGGTTGTTGAAGAAAACCAACATTGCCTCGCTGGCCTTCTGTACGCCAGGAACGTCAAAACTGGAAAGTACGTTGAGTAGCATTTGCGGGAAAAGCAAAAGAGACAAAGCGAAGATTATCGGAATCACGCCGGCTTGATTGAGACGAAGCGGCAGATAAGAAGAGGTGCCGCCGTAGGTTTTGCTGCCTCGGCTTTGTTTGGCGTAAGTGATAGGCACCGGACGCTCGGCTTCGGTCATGACGACCACTGCGTAAACCACAGCTAGAGCAACCAGACCGAAACCGACATAAAGCGGCAACTGCGCCGTGTTGAAACCGAAGGCCAACTGGCTCGCGGTCGCTGGCAGTCCGGCAACGATACCGGCAAAGATAATGATGGAAACGCCGTTTCCAATGCCGTATTCGGTCACCAACTCGCCAATCCACATAAGAAGCATCGAACCGGACACTATCAAAATCACGTTGATGATAAATTCAAAAGTAGAGAGACCGACTATCACTCCTTGGCTTTCAAGAAGACTTAGGAAACCGAAGCCCTGTAAAACCGCGAGTGGCAAAGACAAAAGGCGCGAATACTGGGTGAATTTGGCCCGTCCAGCCTCACCTTCTTCGGTGTAAAGACTTTTCATTTGCGGCGACATCACCGTCATGAGTTGCATGATGATGGACGCGGTAATGAAAGGACCAACGCCGAGCATCACGATGGAAAGGTTAGCGAGACCGCCGCCGGAGAAAATGTTAAGCAGACCGAGAAACTGGTTATTGGTGAAGAACTGCTCCAACACGGTATGGTCAACTCCCGGGATAGGAGTGGCTGCCAGAGCGCGGAAGATGAAAAGCGCGGCAATGATGAACAGGATGCGGTTTCGTATCGCCTTATCGGTGAATATGACTTTGAGTTTGTGTAGGAATGTTTGCATCGCCCTATTTTAAGGTCTAAGACACTTTGCCGCCAGCAGCTTCGAGCTTCTCCTTAGCCGACACGGAAACACTGCAACCGGTTACATTCAGCTTCTTCTTAAGTTCTCCGGTGCCGAGAATTTTTACGAGCGGCGCGCGCTTGCCGCGAGACGAAATCACGCCGGCCGCCACTAAAGTTTTAGGACTAACATCGGCGCCGTTCTCGAACGCTGCTTCCAGGGCGGAAATGTTAACGACTACCGGCCGCACTCGTTCGGCGTTCACTGCTTCGGCGCGGTTGATTCCATGACCGCGCAATTTCGGAATCTTCTTGATTATTTCGCGCATTTCCGGGCGCATGCTGTTACCGGCGCGAGCCGTCTGGCCTTTGCCTCCCTTACCAGAAGTTTTACCGCGCTTACCGCCACGACCGATGCGCTTTTTCGATTTCTTTATGTGATTCGGTTTTAGTTCGTGAAGTTGCATAGGCCTACGATTTTAAAAGCTTAAGCGCCTCGATAGTCGCGCGCGCATTGTTAAGTTTGTTTTTGCTTCGAGACAGAAGTTTGGCAGTGACGTCTTTAACTCCGGCAAGCTCAAGGACGGTACGGACCGAAGAACCGGCCACCAAACCGCGACCCGGAGCTGGCATTATCATCACTTCGCTCGACGAGTACTTCTTGTGAACGTCATGAGCGATTTGGCTTCCTTCGTTCATTTTGACGGTGAGCATACCTTTCTTGGCATCTCGAATGGCTTTCTCGATAGCGAGCTGGGTGTCGCCAGCCTTGCCAATACCAACTCCTACCTTGCCTTTCTTGTCGCCAATAACCATAGCAACGGAGAAAGAAAAGCGTCGGCCTCCCGCGATAACGCGGGTCACACGGCGGATGCTGATGATTTTTTGGTCGAATTCCGGACGGCTGCGTTCGCTCCTTCCGCCGCCGCGACGCGGACGGCGGGGATTGCGTCTTTCATTTCTTCCACCTGTTCGCGGACCGCGCCCTTTTCCCGCGGTTTCAGCAACAGGTGCATCGGCGACTGCCGTTTCCGGCGTCTTATTCGTCTCCGCCTTCACCGAGGTTTCGGTGGACGGGTCTGTGACGATTTTAGCTTCCTGTTTTTCCATGTTTATAAATTTAAAAATTAAGTCCTCCTTCTCTCGCGGCATCGGCCAGAGCGGCCACCGCTCCTTGGTAACGAAAACCACCTCGGTCGAAGACGACCTTCTCGATACCGGCGCCTTTGGCCTGCTTGGCAATTTCCTTACCAACTGCCACAGCGCGCTCCTTGGTGTTGTTTCCCTTTACCTTACGCGAGTCTACGGCGAGCAAAGTCTTTCCCGCTTCGTCATCAATAAGCTGAACGTAAACACTGCGATTGCTTTTGAAGACAGCCAGGCGAGGTTTATTAGCCGTACCGACAACGCGCGCGCGAATGCGCTTGTGGCGTGTTTGGCGGCGAGTGTTTTTTGATGCTGATGTCGATTTCATAATTACTTTCTATCTAAACAGCCTTTTTGCCCTGTTTTCTAATTATGTATTCGCCTCGGTAATGAATACCTTTGCCTTTGTACGGTTCGGGCTTCTTCACTTTGCGGACGTCGGCCGCAAATTGTCCGACCACCTCTTTGTCGTTGCCGGTTAGCGTTATGACGCCCTTTTCAACCGCGGCACTCACGCCTTCAGGAATTGCCAAGGCGACCGGGTGCGAAAAACCGACGCTAAGGACGAGGTCTTTGCCCTTAAGTTCGGCGCGGTAACCAACGCCTTCTATCTCGAGAATCTTAGTGAAGCCTGCCGTCACGCCTTCAACCATGTTGTTGGCATGTGCGGCAACAGTACCCCAAATGGCACGCGCTTCGTCGTTCTCCTTCTTAAGCGAAACAACGATTGAATCGTTCTCGATGGCGATTTGTACTTGGTCGTTTATTTTGCGCGTCAGCGTACCTTTGGGGCCTTTCACAGTTAAAACGCCGGTGCTAAATGACGCTTCGACTCCTTTAGGGATAGCAATGGGTTGTTTTCCGATTCGACTCATAATGATTATTTATAGTGAACGTAGTTGAATTACCAAATTACGAACAGCTGTTCACCGCCAACATTCTGCTTTCTCGCTTCCTCGTCGGTTAGGATACCCGCCGGAGTGGACAGGATGAGGTGGCCTTTGCCGAATTTAACCGGATAAATTTCCGCGACCTTGCTGTAAAGCCTGCGACCGGGTTTGGAAACCCGCTTTACTCCGCCGATCGAACTCTGCTTGCCTTCGTACTTGAGAGTAATCTCAAGGGTCTTTTTGACATCCTTCCCCTTTACATCAACTGACACCAGGTAGCCGGACGCAACCAATTTCTCGGCGACCGCCTGTTTTAGTTTTGAGTACGGTACGGACACATTTTGGTGACCGACCGCGCCGGCGTTTTTAAGCCGAATTATGAAATCTCCTATTGTGTCGCTTACCATGATGATTTCTTTACGCCTGGTATATGGCCCTCGTGCGCGGCTTCACGGAAGCAAATGCGGCACATATCAAAGTCACGCATATAACCGCGCTTGCGTCCACACAGTACGCAACGGCG
>ERZ1292625.4564-Hain-H41-01um-R1-4564-length-10269-cov-7_pt1 | contig 10269 bp, 5 predicted proteins | sample MGYA00564400_ERZ1292625 | MGnify/ENA primary metagenome ERZ1292625 (study PRJEB36523, sample SAMEA6512639) | groundwater metagenome | collected 2019-01-08 | study: AquaDiva: Metagenomics assemblies of 32 groundwater samples
GGCTGTTCCAAACTCCTCAAGGAGGGCCTTAGTCCGTGAATAGGTATGAGGCTGAAACAAAGCAACAATCCGCCGATGACCATAATAATTGCGCAACGCCGAGAGTGTTGCGCGAATCTCGGTCGGATGGTGAGCGTAGTCATCAAGCACGACGACAGGCGCGTCAGCAGGAGTATAGAGCTCCATGCGGCGCTTAGTGCCCCGAAACCCGGAGAGCGCCTTTGCCGTGATTGACCGCTCAATGCCCAGAGCATCGGTAAGCGCGAGCACGCCTGCCGCATTTTCTCTATTGTGCTCTCCCCATACGGAGAGTTGGATGGATGGATCAAGCGCCTGAAAAAAGATTGTGCGAGCTTTAATGTCAGATGCGCTCACAAGCTCTTGCAAACTTTCGTGTGCGACGACTATATTGTCTCTGGTCATCGTCGATAGAAGTTTTTTAAATACATCCTGATATTCTTTCTCGCTCTTATAGAAATCAGGATGGTCATACTCGACATTGGTAAGTACCACCGCATAGGGTTTGAGTGCCAAAATTTTTGCCTGATATTCGTCGCCTTCAATCACCATCCACTCACTTTTACCCGCACGCACGGTACGACCCCATTCAATAAGCTCTCCGCCAATAACTGCTGTAGGATCAAGGCCCGCATCTTCGAGTACGCGCGCAAGCATGGCGCTTGTGGTCGTCTTACCATGTGTGCCAGTTACTACAATTCCTTTTTTTTCATTGAAAAGTTCGGCGAGTGCCTCTGAATATGGCATAACTGGGATTGCAAGCTCGCGCGCGCGCAGCAGCTGCGAATGATCGGCAGGATATGCGCTCGAATAAATTATCTTGGTGATATCAGGCGTTATATGTGCCGCATCAAACGAAACTACAGGAATAGCGAGTTTTTTTAGAATCTCGTCGGTGAAAAACTCTTCATCAGTATCAGAGCCAAGAACTTCATGCCCCCATTCTTTATAGAGCGTCGCAAGGCCAACCACCCCAACACCCTTAATGCCGACAAAAAAATATTTCATGCAAAAATAATATTAGCTAAAAGTCTTAGCTCCATCATAGCTATTATCTATTATAGTATTTATTGACAAAAAAAGAAATTCGTGATACTATCTGCCACGGAAACCGTCGCGACAAAAACCCCGCGACACCGATAGGAAAGGAGCACTCCTTGAGAAACACCATGAGAAGCATGATCGCCCTGATGACCATCACCCTTGCGCTCACCACCATGAGCGTGCGCGAGAGCCAGGCGCTCAGCGCCGCGGCGTTCGAGTGTCAGAAGGCCTTCGCTCGCGAAGGCCAGACGCTCAACACCGCGTGGCACGATGGCACCGCCGACTGCCTCAACCGCATCCTCGGCACCGGGCCGACCGCGGGCGTCCAGAGCTCCTGCGCCAGCCGCTACACGGCGATGGAGACGCAGCGCGAACGGAGCATCGTCCAGCTTCGAAGCGCCTGCAGTGGCGTCACCGACATCGACGAGCTCGGCGGCCCGATCTGCGACAAGGCGCACATCGACGGCGACAATGGAGCCATCTTCTGTATCCTCGACGATGCCCAGGCACACGCCCGGGAGTCGATCCTTTCGCAGTACCACGACCCGTGCGAGACGCTCGGGCTCGTGAACATGGAGGCCGGGTTCCTCGCCGACTACTGCCCGTAACCCCTCGCCGCTGTGGCGAGAACAACAACCGGATGTCCGCCCAGCGGACATCCGGTTTTCTATTTCATTTTGATTTTATACTATCCTACTGAATAGCTATCGCCTCAAATGCGCGCTGACCGCGAAGTATCTGGCCTGCTGCATTGAAATGATATCCATCAGCATTGAAATGCTCCTCTAAAATAAACCCTGAGTGGAATTCGAGGAATCTACCGCTAAATGTGTTCCGAATAAGGTCATTGTAAAGTAAAATTCTGGGAACCAGTTTCCCCTGTATATCGGGAGTGGTAGCTACAAAGTATTGGTTTACTCCGGCAGCCAACGCTGTTTGTTCATGAGTAAGATATGCATCGATAACCTCCTGAGGGGATCGCCCTTGGAAATGGTCATTTGTTCCGTACGCAAGAACAAGCGCATCAATGTTTTGCTGCAAAGCCAAATCGACATGCAGATATGCATCTTGCCAATCTGGATTATTTTGCTGATGTGTTACTGTAGCACCTGCGTGAGAAATATTTACAACTTGTACACGTGAATCATTAATGGTGTCGGAAAGATGTTCGCACCATTTTTTAGTGATGATAGGAGGTACGGTTTGTGTGTTTGAATCACCAAGACATGCGATCCTCCAGATTCCATCGCCGTTAATATCATTGAATACAACCGACGGAGGATTGGAAATACCAGCATCAACAATCATAAACTCTTGCGTATTGTGGTTACTCGCGAGAAAGAAGAAACCATTCGCAAATGAGATACCTTCGACCGAAGAGCTCAAACCAAGTAATGCCTCATATGTTGGATTCGCTGGATTTAAAACATTGACTACTTTAATGCTTGCGCTCGTTGTCTTGGTAGATACATAAGCTCTCCCTCCGGTAACCACCAAGTCAGTATTAGCAGATCCCAAATTTAAGCCGCTCACCATATTAAGTGTACCTGCATCGAGCACATAAAAGTCATTATTTGCACTACTATTATTGAAGACGGCGTACACCTTACCAAGTAATACCGTTAAGTTATTCGCTGCAGCTGCGCTAGGCGCATTGAATGAAGCGACGACCGCCGGATTTGCAGGGTTAGTCATATCAAGTTTAACGATCTCACGAGTACCGTTTGATGTAGCAAGATAGGCATCATTATCTTTAACATAAATACCATTGACGGATCCGCCGGCATCAAAAGACCCGAGTAGCTGGATAGATGGTCCAGTCGTGTCAAATATATAAAATTCTGAATTTGTTCCTGAATTGTTTGCCGTCCCAACGTATACGCGACCAGGGAGAGCAAAAACAGAAAGTGCGTCCTGCAAGCCCGGAGTATCAAAAGTCCTGATAATATTTGGCTGTGACTCGTTTGATACATCGACACCTACAAGCTCTGAAGAATTATGACTTGTCGCCAAGTATGCAATATTGTCAGTAACACTTACCGAATTTATTTTTGCGCTAAAATCAAGTGATCCAACCACCGCAGGGCTATTGAGCACAGAGGTATCAATAACAGCGAACTCATAGCTTGAGCTTGAGGGGCGTGTTACATACGCATGACCGCCAACTACAGAAATATCGGTCGTCCCAATCTGCGTTGGAAGATCAAGTGTCGCAAGTAGTGAAAGACTGGACTGAGCCTGCACCAACGAAGCAATAGAGGTGCGGAAATTAAGCGGATAGGTGAAAAGCATATATCCGAGAGCGCCGATAACAACAACGAGAAAGAGGAGAAACTCGACTTTCACCATAGGGAATTTACCGTACGATTTCTTTTTCATAATATTATTAGTTTCAATAATACCCTTATTTTAAAAGGACTTGCTAAGTTCCCGCAAGGCGTAGTTTTGCTTTTATCTGTATGCAATATACTAAGGACATATGCGTCATCTGTCCATTTTTTTTATCGCCATACTCATTGCGCTCTCCCTACACTTCTCTACTAACCTCATCTCAGACCCGGATGCCCTCTATCATATGCGCCATGCGGATCTTTTGCGTACCAACGGTATTTTTGATACCCCATTCCCCTGGGCGCAATTTTCATCAATACACACTTTTGGCGCAGACCTCTGGTATGGATTTCATCTTCTCCTAATCCCCTTCACTTTAATCTCTGACCCTCTTTTGAGTATTAAAATCGCGGGGTTTATTTTCACTGCATTAGCTTTGGCAATTTATTATCTTGCGTTTCGTCAAACTCGCGTAGCTTTTCCGAGCATGTGGGCAATTATGCTTTTTATTTCAAGCTCTCAATTTCTTCTACGTGCGTCCATGCTGCGACCACACGTACTCACCTCGGCACTGAGCATATTTTTTCTTCCTGCTTTCTTTTTTATGCCGCCGTGGGTGGTGGGCACCATCTCCTTCCTCATCTCATTCATGCACTCAACTGTTTTTTGGGTACCCTTGATAGTTCTTGGCGCTGCAATATTGGCTTGTTTTATAACCAAACAAAAAAGAGATTGGAGAAAAGTATTTTTTGCGCTCAGTGGTATTTTGCTTGGTCTTCTTTTGCGCCCCAATGCCTTAGATCTTCTTCCGCTTCTGCGCACCCAACTTATTGATATCCAATTTGCTAAGTTTGGCGGCATCCCACTCTCAATTGGAAATGAACTCAAACCCTTCGATCTCCAAGCGCTCGCTCAACAATACGCGCCCCTCGCGATATTATTTATCACTTTCTTTGCACTTCTCTATCGCATTCAAAAACCTAAAACGAGAATACAGGAAAGCCCTCTCCTTGTGAGTAGCGGGATGCTTACTTTTATTTTTTTATGCCTCACCTTTTTTGTTGCGCGTCGATTTATTGATATAAGCAATGCTTTTTTATTCCTTACGGCGAGCATCCTTGCAACACCCGCGCTCTCATTACTACTAAAAATAAAACGGCAAAACCTCATAACTATTTTTGTCCTTAGCTGCCTTGTTTTCCTACCATATACGGGATTCCTCCTCTATCGTGAAAGCCGTGCAGGTATTGATCCACTATATATGAAAGAGCCTGCGCTCTGGCTTAAAGAAAATACGAAACCGGGGGAAATAATTTTTCACGCACATTGGGATGATTTCCCCAAGCTGTTTTTCTGGAACACACATAACTATTATATTAATGGCATGGATCCAGTATTTCTTTACACTTTTGACTCTTCACTTTATTTTAAACAACTTTATTACGCTATCGATGAAGCGACTGCGTATACCTGTGGGGCCGACCGTTGTAAACGCGATGAGGTGATATCCACTCACGATGTACTAAAAAAAGATTTTCGAAGCTCATATATCTTTCTCGACGAACAAAAGAACCCGAAGCTAATACCGTACTTTATAACGACGAGTGGATATGAACATGTCTACCACGACGCCCAATTTCATATATTTAAAATCACTTCTCTCGCACCATGAGAAAAGAAAAGATAACTATAGTATTGCCCGCGTATAATGCAGCAAAAACACTCGAACAAACATACGCCGCTATTCCAAAAGATTGGGTCGATGACGTCATCCTCGTTGATGACGCGAGCAGTGATGCGACCGTGGAACTATCAAGATCACTTGGTATCTATACGGTCGTGCATGAGAAAAATCTCGGTTACGGGGGCAATCAAAAAACATGTTACGCCCAAGCGCTTGCACGAGGAGCTGACGTTGTTGTTATGGTACACCCTGATCATCAATATAATCCTGCAAGCATACCGGAGCTTGTCAGGCCCATCATTGAAGGTACTGCTGATGCTGTCTTCGGGTCACGCATGATTATTAGATCTCAAGCAATTGCTGGTGGCATGCCCTATTGGAAATTTTTTGGGAATATTTTCCTAACAAAGATTGAAAACTCCGTGCTACGACTGTCTCTTACTGAATATCATTCGGGGTTTCGTGCTTATAGCCGTAAGGCACTGGAGGCTGTGCCTCATACATACTATTCAAACAACTTTGTTTTTGATACGGAAATGATAGTTGGACTTAAAATAGCAAAATTGCGCATTAAAGAAATCGCCATCCAGACAAAATATTTCCCTGCGGCATCAATGATAGGTTTTTTATCAAGCCTCCGGTATGCGCTTTCTATATCTTGGGTTATGTTGCGCTACTTGGATGGTGCATATAATTTACGAAGCCAGTAACTATGGTTCGAGCGCTTTACGTACCTGCTCACGCAGCGCTCCACCATCATCAAGAATTATCCGAGCGTGTCTGAGAGCTTCCTCTCGTTTGCCTTGCTGATAATACAAGTACGCAAGATTATTATGAATATCATGGTAATGAGGATTAATCTTTAATCCCTCCAGCCAAGCAATCTCGGCCTCTTGAGTATTGCCCGTAAAATAATAAACCACGCCAAGATTAAGATAGGCTTTTATGTATGAAGCGTTTGCTGCAATCTCTTTTTTAAACTCTTGCTCCGCCTGCGCATACATATTTTTTTGTAAGTACACCATTCCAAGATTGTAATGATATTCTGATCCACTATCGTTAAGTGCAATGGCCTTCTGAAACTCTTCTGCAGACCGATCAAGTTCTCCCTCAAGATAATAATAGGCACCCAAACCATTATGTGCTGCACTCGCATGTGGCGACGTCTGAACGGCGTTTGTCCAAAAATTCTTTGCATTACGATATACACCCGCATGATATATATTGGTAACTCCATAAAATACTACTAGCGCACCAAAAATAATAGTCTGCCAATACCTCTCGGATCGTTCTGGCATCATGCGCTCAAATGGCACCTGTGATAAAAATAATACCAACCCAAAAAGTGGAATATACGCTCTGTGCTCGGCAAAGTCCGCCTTGAGTACTTCCTGAGTGTTAACCAGACCAGGGATAATAAACAGAACAAACCAGCACAAACCAAACAGCATAGTTCTCCTTTTTTTAACCGAAGAAAAAACAAATCCTAGTACTAAGAAAAATGCCACGAGAACCCCGGGCCAAATAAGAATGTCCTGCCGAATAGGATATACCGAAAGTTTAAACGGAAAAAATGCTTTTCCGAGATACGAAAAGGCGCCAGGCGCATTCATTGTGATTGAACTTACAATGCCGGCCGGTGCGATAGTTGTATGATTGTCTGGTAACGCCGCTTGCCTCATAACGACCCACGAAATCAGCAAGATTACCCAACACACAATAAACATAACCCGTCGCCGATTGAAAACAAAGATTCGCTCTTTTGCGATAAGAACGACATACAAACTACAGAGAAGCGGCAATACAAAAGCGGTTTCCTTGGTGAACAATGCGCAAAGAAAAAATACTTGATGCAGAAGAAAATAGAGGAATCTTGGCTCTTTCCAGAAGGTGATGAAAAAGAACAGAGATCCGAAAACACCTATCGCGAGCAAAGCATCGTTGCGCCCCGGGATCCAAGCGGCCACAGAAAGGACAATGGGATGAATGAGAAATAAAAGTGCGAGTCCAAACGACGCCCGTCGGTTGACCGAAAATGCGCGGAAGAGAACAAATAAAAGCTCCGCGACGACAATATGTAAAATAATATTTGTCGCATGATATACGGCTGGATTTGCCCCACCTAATGCATAATCAAAAATAAAAGAGAGCGTAAGAATTGGTCGATAAAATCCATAACTACCCGAAGAGGTGCTGGGAGGACCTCCGACATCATATCGGAAACTATCAATAATACTCCCTGGATTACTTAGAAAATAAGCATTGTTTAGAATCAGAGCATCATCATCAAGATAGCTAAAACCAAAAGAAAATGTTTGCGCATATAGTAACAAGCCCGCAATCGCAATGACCGCAAAAGGAATAAAAGATTTATCTATCCAAAGAGTTTTCATGCGGTTGGAGGTTCATCAAGTGACGGCGGAGGTGGCTCTTGGGTTATCCCTCCCAATCCATCATCAGAAGTTGGTAACTCTTCTGCGGGTGGAGGCGGAGTTTGGGACTCTGGCGACGGAGATTGATCTGTAGGCGGAGGTGGGGAAGTTTCTATGTCAGGCGATGCTGGTGGCTCTTCTTCGAGTAAGGGTTCATCCTCGCCCTCCGATGATGGAGGGGTCTCCGTAGGCGGCGGTGTTTCTTCTGGTGCCGGTTCATCACCGTCCTCTGGTGAGGGAGAAGGAATTTCTGTAGATGGTGGAGTTTCTTCTTGCGCTGGTGGAGGCGTCACTTGGGCGGGAGGCGGAGGTGGTGGATTTTGTAGAGCATTATCAAGACACGATCCGGATATCGTCGCTACAGAGCCGTTGATCACTTTGATACAGTAGGGTGCGCCATTCGTCTCATCAAAGAGCGTCACCCCACTTGGTCCGCCCGACTCACCTACTCGCAAACCCTTTGTTTTTATATCATCAGCCTCGATAGTTTTTACAATCATATTGCCGTCTTCATCAATAGACCAATTGCCTGATACGGACGATATTGCTTTGATATTTTCAATACTCGCCCCTCCCATATCAATCGCGTAAGCCGCCTTGATGCGCCCCGTATCAAAATCTATCACCCAAGGCTCGGTACTTGATGCTGATGCAAACTGCGTATCGAGATGGTTCCATCCCAACTGTACGAAGACAAGTATCTTATCAACATTAACCTCGCGTGTTTCTGAAACACCATTTTCTTCATTGATATAAGTAAACGTGGTTGATGTACCTGTACTGCCATCAAACGCACGCAGCGCAACTCCGACATAGGGCCCTTCTTCTGTTGCCTTCATACCAACGCCAGGTATCGATGATGAAGTGATACGATCGCCCACAGCGATAGGTCCATTTTCAGTCGAAACTTTTGTGATGATATGACCAAGCAAACCAACATTTGCATACTGACTCATATCAAAATTTGGCGTGTCAGCAAAATTGGGATCATTATAATTTGTACCTCTGCTGGGATTGGTCACAACGCCGAGAAGTGTTTGTTCATAACGCGATGTTGATTTTTTGGTAGCACCATGATTGGATATCGCGACTGGAGGGGCTTCGGTTGAGATTGACATAATGTCGCCCTCCTCGGCGCCGCCATCGCCCTGATAGAAAAACTCAGAATAGTCGGCGGTGTTGGCATTTGATGCCCATCTAAAAGTTACGCCACGCGACTGCACCCAAATGCGTCCCTGAGTATTGCCAGTGCCGATACTACCGACAGCAATAGCACCCTCGGCCGATAGCGTTGGGGCAGCATTGTGTTCATTAAGAACAAGGCCGGCAATGGTCGAGGTACCTGCGCCATAAATCTTTCCATTGGTACCTGATGCGGGATTGCCGCCGAAACTAATATTTTTATCAGTCGTGGTCGCATCCCCCACACCAAGACCTCCTGACACGTAAAGGTCAGCGGTTGTAGAAGCACTACCACCTACCGAAAGATCTCCATTGCCCGTCAGCACTGGTGTAGATGAACCCGTACCGAGACGGTGAGAAGCACTTGTTAGATAGACCTTCGATCCATCATTGGTCCATCCACCTGCGCTACCTCCAGCAGTAGTCGCGTCAGTACCGCAAACAATCTCACCTGTAGCGCTTGTATCAAGCACGCTCGTACCATTACAGTTAAGCAAATTAGGTAATACTATATTTCCACCTGGAGAAATATAAAAAGCCGTACCAACTTCGAGTGCGAAATCCGCCGTCGTGGCGTTTCCAACCCCAAGACCGCCGGAGACATAAAGATCTGAATTGGTACCGTTGCGGCCAATGGCTACGTCGCCAGGATTTAAGAGCAAGCTCGAAGGTGCACTTGTACCAAAACCAATGATACCTTTTTGACTTACAAAAATAGATGGAGAGGTTGTACCAGTTGAGGCAACAGTAAATATTGGCTTAAGACGGCCCTGACCCGATAACTGATTGACGGTAAGCTCTCCCCACGGAGACGTAGTACCAACACCCACGTAACCATTACTTGCAATACGCATAGCTTCATCAAAATCGTTCACTCCATGAACACCACTACGTACCGAGAACGTGAGTGCTCCCTTGGGTGCAGATGAAGTTACGTCCGTAAAGAGGCCTGCGATTTGCCCGGTCGAAGTACTCGTCCAATCAGAAAGCTCAGAACTAAAGGTAAGCCCGGCGCCGATACCCGCCGCAGGCTGAGACGATGTGCCATGGTGTGCTATATCGAGAATATTAATGATTGATGAATTGTTTCTATCCGTCACGGAAAGTTTAAGGAGCGGATTGGCGGCATATGAAGTCGAAGTTGAAAATGCCGTAAAGGAACTCAAACCGTCTACAAAAAGTCCCGAGCGAGCGCTGAGCTCTCCCCCGACAGCCAACCCATCCCTCACAACACCACTTCCCCTTACTTCTAACATTCCTGCATCAAGCGAGTGCACAAGAGCTGAAGTGGCCTCGATACCAGAAATATCAAAAGATTTTAATTCATCGTCCCCGCTAGTTCCCACATACGCATATCTTCCGGAGATAAAAACGTTAGTTGGATTCTCGCCCAGAGTCAAAGATCTTCCATTAACATATATAGGAGCGGCAGGATTTGAAACATCTATAACATCTATTGAATCACCAAAGAACCCATTGTGTATCACAAACGCATAACCACCCACAACATGGATATCGACAGCGCCCCCCTCAGCAAAGCTGGAAGGAATCGTATATGAAGATGCTATTGATGGATTT
>ERZ1292625.4086-Hain-H41-01um-R1-4086-length-11191-cov-4_pt1 | contig 10268 bp, 10 predicted proteins | sample MGYA00564400_ERZ1292625 | MGnify/ENA primary metagenome ERZ1292625 (study PRJEB36523, sample SAMEA6512639) | groundwater metagenome | collected 2019-01-08 | study: AquaDiva: Metagenomics assemblies of 32 groundwater samples
CAGCACCTGCGCCTTCTTGCCTTCGAAGAACAGGACGAGGCGTCGGATGACCTTGGCGTAGTCGCGCTTCGAGATCGCCTCGACGCAGACGCCGGGGCAGAGCTTGATGTGATAGTAGAAGCACGGCCGCGCCTGACCCGGATCGCAATCCGACCAGTGGAACATCTTGCGCGTCAGTTCCAGCGCGGCACGAAGCGAGGAGGAAGACGTGTACGGCCCGAAGACACATTTGAATTTCTTCTTGGGCGTAGCTTCCAGTTCGTACCCGCGGATCAGGATCGGCTTCGGGTACGGCTCGTTCGTGATGGCGAGATGCAGGAAGCTCGAGTCATCCTTGCCGATGACGTTATACGGCGGCTTGAGCTTGCGGATCTCGTTGGCCTCGAGGATGAGCGCCTCGATGGCCGTCGGCACCAGCTGCCAGTCGACTTCGGCGATGAACGGCACCATCTTCTCGATGTGCTCCCCATGCGGCCTCTGCCAATACTGCGGGATGCGCCGCGCTAGCGAAATGGCCTTGCCGACGTACAGCAACTTCCCCTCGGCGTCCTTCATATAGTAGACGCCGGGGCTTTCGGGAATCTCGGGTTCCTTGAGTTTGAGTCGTGATGGCAACCTCATGTGGGATACTGTAGAGCATTTCAGAAAAAACATCAGCCCTACGCGCGAATGCGGAAGGGCTGAGGGCTAAGGGTTTGAGTGCTGACGGGGAACGGGGCCGAGCGCTAACTCGCGGACACCGCGGCCGGGCTGCCGGAGCGCCAGCCGTGGGCGAGCCAGCGGCAGCCCGAGCACCACCACAAGCCCCACGCGCCGCCGAGCCAGTCGAGGCTGCGCACGCACCGGCGCCCGTCCGGGTTGCGGTAGATGGTCCCCCAGAAGAACACGGCATTCCTCTTCCACTCCTCGGGGATGAGGTGCTGGTTCTCCGGCTTGAGGAGCCAGTCGAGGAGGTTGGCGTTGAAGACCGGATGGGTCTTCAGCTCCTCGAGGAGCTGGTTGCCCACGATCCAACCGTTACCCTTCTGCTTCTCCGAGAGGTAGAGGGAGAGCTTGGAGGGGTTGAAGGCGAACTGCCCATTGATGACGTTGGGGGGTTGGTCAATGGGCAAGACCTTCCAGCCATAGTGGACGAAGGGATCGGCGTCGAGGTCGACGACTGTGCTGCGGGTGAACGTAGCGATCTGATCGGTCTTCATGGCAATCTCCTCTGACGTTGGCCCGTCTTGCGACGAGCCGGAAAGGTACTTTCGGTACCGAGTTTGTACACTCTATTCAAGCGATTTGTCAAGACGCCAGGGGGTCAGACCCCCTGGCGTTGACTCACGTCCGCGAGCGGACTTCCTTTTTCCGGCGGCGTATGATGACATGCAGGCTGGCTCCGAACGGAAAGGACCTTTCGATGAGGGAATTTGTCCTGACGGACGCTTCGCACGCCGGACAGCTTTTCGCCTTCCGCGACTTCTGCGTCGCGGCGCGCGACATGAAGGAGGACTGGGTCCGCCTGCGCATCCGCCTGGTCGACGCCTTCAAGCCGACCGCCTGGTACTGGCACGACGTCCTCAAGGCTGGCGTGACGCACGGCGTGACGTTGCCTGCGGTCGAAGCCGTCCTCGAAGACGGCTGTGTCCAATGCCTGCCGGCCCTGATCGTCTGGTGCGGCGCGACCGCCCGCCACATCGAATCCGCGACGGTCACGACCCAGGGCGGCCCCGGATCTGGCGTCGAGTTCGACAAGACGGTCCGAGCCCTGGCCGCGCCCATGTGCTTCACCGAACGCGAAGAGCGCGAAGGCCTCCGTCGGAAGACGGCGACCGAATGGCTCACCCATCCGCGCATCCTGACTCCCGACGTCCTACGACGCCACTACTGGATGCCGCCCGACGTCCCCGCTCCCGCCTCGCGCCCTCGGCGCTGAGGCGTTTTCATTTCAGATACTTCTTCAGATACTTGCCCGTGACCGATTTCGCGTTGCGGGCGATCTCCTCCGGCGTGCCCGTCGCGACGACCTGGCCGCCGCGGTCGCCGCCTTCGGGACCGAGGTCAATGACGTGGTCGGCCGTCTTGATGACGTCGAGGTTGTGCTCGATGACCAGCACGGTGTTGCCGTAGTTCACCAGGCGATGAAGCACTTCGAGCAGCTTGTCGATGTCGGCGAAGTGCAGGCCGGTGGTCGGCTCGTCGAGCAGGTAGATGGTGCGGCCGGTCTGGCGCTTGGAGAGCTCCGAAGCGAGCTTCACGCGCTGGGCTTCGCCGCCGGAGAGCGTCGTGGCGCTCTGTCCGAGCTCGAGATAATCCAAACCGACCTCGCGCAGCAGCTTGATCTTGTCGTGGATCCAGGGGACGTCGCGGAAGAACGTCGCGGCTTCCTCGATCGTCATCTTCAAGATGTCGTGGATGGACTTCTCGTTGTACTTCACCTCGAGCGTCTCGCGGTCGAAGCGGCGGCCCTTGCAGACGTCGCACTGGACGTAGACCGTCGGCAGGAAGTGCATCTCGATGGCGATGGTTCCGTTGCCTTCGCAGTTCTCGCAGCGGCCGCCGGGGCGGTTGAAGGAGAAGCGTCCGATCTGATAGCCGCGCATGCGCGCTTCCGGCGTCGAGGCGAAGAGCTCGCGGATGAACGTCCAGCTGCCGGTGTAGGTCGCCGGGTTCGAGCGCGGCGTCCGTCCGATCGGAGACTGATCGATGACGATGACCTTGTCGAGATGCTCCAAGCCGAGCATCTGCTTGTGTTTGCCGACGCGGTGGGCGGTGCCGTAGATCTTGTTCGAGAGCGACTTCCAGAGCACGTCCTCCATCAAGGTCGATTTGCCGGAGCCGGAAACGCCCGTGAGCGCGATGAACTTGCCGAGCGGGAACTCGACGTCGATGTCCTTCAGGTTGTTCTCGCTCGCGCCCTTGATCTTGATCGAGCCCTTGTCCTTGGTGCGGCGCGTGCGCGGCACGGCGATCTTCAGGTCGCCGTTCAGGTACTTCACCGTCAGCGAATCCTTGTTGGCGTTCCCCTTCTGGAGGACGTCCGGCATCGATCCCTGCGCGACGACGCGGCCGCCGTGCTTGCCGGCGCCCGGGCCGAAGTCGACGAGATAGTCGGCGGTGAAGATGGTGTCCTCGTCATGCTCGACGACCAAGATGGTGTTGCCGAGGTCGCGCAGATGCGTGAGCGTCTCGAGCAGCTTGTCGTTGTCGCGCTGATGCAGGCCGATGGTCGGCTCGTCGAGCACATAGAGCGCGCCGACGAGCTTCGAACCGATCTGCGAGGCGAGGCGGATGCGCTGGGCTTCTCCGCCCGAGAGCGTGCCGGCCTTGCGCGAGAGCGTCAGGTAATTCAAGCCGACGTCCAGCATGAACTGCAGGCGCGAGGTGATTTCCTTGAGGACTGAGAGCGAGATCTCCTTCTCGGTGTCGTTGAGCTTCAGCCTATTGAAGAATTCGGCCGCCTCGTCGATCGAAAGGCTCGTGATGTCGAGGATGCTCCGCTTGCCGCCGAGCCAGACGTGCAGGGCTTCCTTGCGGAGGCGGGCGCCATGGCATTCGGCGCAGGGCTTCTCGCTCCAGACGGATTCGGTGCCGAGGCCGTGGCACTCGGGGCAGGCGCCGTACGGGCTGTTGAACGAGAAGAGGCGCGGCTCCACTTCCGGGAAGGAGAAGCCGTCGTCCGGGCAGGCGTACTCGGACGACATCACATGCTCGCTGCCGTCGGAGTAGATGAAGGTCACGACGCCGCCCGCGCGATCGAGGGCCGTCTCGACGGCTTCGGCCAGCTGGGAGCGGAAGCCCTTGTTGTTCTCGAGCGGCCAGCCGAGCGGCACGCGGTCGACGAGCAGCTCGATGGTGTGGGTGCCGTACTTGGCGAGGTTGATGCGCTGGCGCAAATTCTTCCACTTGCCGTCGATGCGCACGTCGGAGAAGCCGCCCGTATAGAGGTCGTTGAGCATCTGCATGTACTCGCCCTTGCGTCCGCGGACGATCGGCGCCAGCACCTGGATGTGGTCGTAGTGGACCTTCTTTTTCTTCAGGAGCGATTCCTTGCCGGCGACGGCCTTGTTCTCGGCGACCTGCGCGGAATGGATGGCCTTCGTCCGCTCGATGGCGGCGTCGACGATCTCCTCCTGCGTCAGCTTGCGGATCTCCTTCTTGCAGACGACGCAATGCGGCCGCCCGACGCGGGCGTAGAGCACGCGCAGGTAGTCGTAGATCTCGGTGATGGTGGCGACGGTCGAGCGCGGGTTGGAGGAATGCGCCTTCTGGTCGATGGCGATGGCGGGGGAAAGCCCTTCGATCTCGTCGACGTCCGGCTTCTGCATCTGGCCCAGGAACTGGCGGGCATAGGCCGAGAGGGACTCGACATAGCGGCGCTGGCCCTCGGCGAAGATGGTATCGAAAGCCAGGCTCGATTTGCCCGAACCCGAGACGCCCGTCAGGACGATCAGCTTGTTGCGCGGCAGCGTAAGGTCGACGTTCTTGAGGTTGTGTTCCCTCGCGCCTTTGATGACGATGTTTTCTTGCATGTTCTTGAGACAGTCGATGCTACCTTTTGGAACGATTATCGACAGGGTCGGGCGCTTTCTTTTTCTTCTTTAACGTCGCTATTTCGTCGCGCAGCAGCGCCGCGAGCTCGAACTCGAGCGACCGTGCGGCTTCGCGCATCTGCTCTTCTTTCTCGCGCAGGACCTCCTCGACCGGCCGTTTCTCGGCGGCGGCCTCCAGCTGGAGATTCTTCTTGGCGGCCCTCTCGCGCGATTTCTCGATCTCGCCGAACATCGAAGTCAGCGTCTTCTTGATGGTCGTCGGCGTGATGCCGTGTTCCTTGTTCCAGGCGAGCTGGCGTTCGCGGCGGCGGTTCGTCTCCTTGATGGCGCGGTCCAGCGATCCGGTGCCGTGGTCGGCGTAGAGCACGACCTGGCCGCCGACGTTGCGGGCGGCGCGGCCGATCGTCTGGATGAGCGAGGTCTCCGAGCGGAGGAAGCCTTCCTTATCGGCGTCCAGGATGGCGACGAGCGAGACCTCCGGCAGGTCGAGGCCTTCGCGCAGGAGGTTCACGCCGACGAGCACGTCGAAGACGCCCTTGCGGAACTCGTGCAGGATCCGGATGCGGTCGAGCGTCTGCACGTCTGAGTGGATGTACTTGACCTTCACCTTCAGCGATTCGAGGTACTGCGTCAGGTCCTCCGCCATCTTCTTGGTGAGGGTCGTCGCCATCACGCGTTCGTCTTTCTTGACGCGGTCCTTGATGCGCTCGATGAGATCCTCGACCTGGCCCTTGTAGCCGGACGCGAGATCCTCGGTGACGGGCTTCACGATGACTTCAGGGTCGACCAGTCCGGTCGGACGGATGATCTGCTCGACGGTCTGATCGGCATGCTCGGCCTCGTACTTGCCTGGCGTGGCCGAGACGAACAGCGCCTGCGGCATGCGGTCCTCGAATTCCTTCCAGGTGAGCGGGCGGTTGTCTGCCGCGCTCGGCAGACGGAAGCCGTAGTCGATGAGCGTCTTCTTGCGGGCGGCGTCGCCGGCGGACATGCCGCCGACCTGGGGGATCGTCACATGCGACTCGTCGATGACGAGCAGGAAGTCCTCGTGAAAATACGATAAGAGGGTGTCCGGAGGGGCACCGGCGGGGCGGCCCGAGAGTACGCGCGAGTAGTTCTCGATGCCGTGGCAGAAACCGACCTCCTTCATCATCGCCATGTCGAAGCGCGTGCGGCGCTCGATCCGTTCGGCCTCGAGGAGCTTCCCTTCCTTCTTGAACTTCTCGAGCTGGCCCTTGAGCTCGGCCTCGATTTCGACGAGCGCGCGCTTGCGGTCCTCGGCGTCGGTGATGAAGTGCTTGGCCGGGAAGATCCAGACGTCTTCGACGCGTTCGGCGCGCTTCCGCGTGATCGGATCGATGCGATAGATCTCCTTGATGTCGCCGAGGCCCGTCTCGATGCGATAGATCATCTCCTCGTTGGCGGGCATGACCTCGAGCGTCTCGCCTCGCAGTCGGAACTTGCCGCGCGTGAGGTCGGCGGTCGTGCGCTCGAACTGCATGTCGATGAAACGCCGGAGCAGTTCCGCGCGCGTGATGCGCTCTCCCCTCCTGAAGTGCAGGAGCGTCTTCTCGTAGGCCTCCGGCGCGCCGAGGCCGTAGATGCAGGAGACGGACGCCACGATGATGACGTCCTTGCGCGTCAGCAGCGCCTGGGTGGTGGCGTGGCGCAGACGGTCGATCTCCTGGTTGATCATCGCCTCCTTCTCGATGTAGGTATCGCTCGAGGGGACGTAGGCTTCCGGCTGGTAGTAGTCGTAGTACGACACGAAATACTCCACGGCGTTGTCCGGGAAGAACTCCCGGAACTCGTTGCAGAGCTGGGCGGCCAAGGTCTTGTTGTGCGCCAGGACCAAGGTCGGCTTCTGGACCTGCTGGATGACGTTGGCGACGGTGTAGGTCTTGCCGGAACCGGTCACGCCGAGCAGCGTCTGCATCTCGTGGCCGGACTTCAAACCGGCCACGAGCTTTTCGATGGCTTGCGGCTGGTCTCCGGCGGGGCTATATGGGGCTTTGAGCTTGAACTCCATGAAAAAGCAAAATACCGTTTGTCGACGGTCGTGTCAATGATAACAGGGTAGTTCGCCTTGTGGCGAACACGTCAAATGGACCCAGGAAAAGAAAACGACCGTCCTCAGTTGAGGGCGGTCGAGGCGGCCGTGGCGTCCGGGAGCGTGGACGCATCGTCTTCGTAAACGATGTTCGGAGCGGACATGGACGGCGAGTCCGGTTCATCGGGCGGAGAGGAGGCGTCCGTGACGCCGCTCGCTTCGTGAGCGAATTCGGAAGTCATGATCTTGCCGGTGCCGGCAGCGAAGACGAACCGATCGTCGAGGGCTGCAGGTCCGGACTTGGGCTTGGATGGCGGTTCGGGTTCCGCGGGCGTATCAGTGAGATCGAACTTGTCATGCGGCGAGGGCGCTCTCGAGGGTACGTCCTGCATGGGTTCAGACCGTGGCGGCGGCATTATGACGCCGGTCGTGACGAAGTTTCCGGCGATGACTTCCAGGATGAGGACGGTGCCATCGGGCAGGTGGTCGTACGGAGCGGAGACGATCGCCCTGAGTCGGCGATTCCGTCGCGAACCGACCAGGAGGCCGGAAAGGATGCCGATGCCGACGACGAGGAATGCGCAGATGATGCAGGCGGACACGTAGGCCCGGATATTCTTGACGGAATCGCGGTCGGGAACGAAGAGGCTGAAAGTTTCGGAGTTCGGATTCGAGCGGACTATCGGCGCGAGCGCGGTGAGGACGTTCGGAGTCCTCGGCGATGCGTTAAGGATCGATGGCGCGGCCGGAGCCGACGCGAGCGGCGGCGTGACGGCGGATGGAACGACGATGAGAGAACCTGCGGCGGCCTTGGGATTGGGTCTCGGCCGCCGCGCGGCAAGCCGCTTCTTACGGAGAGCGCGCTCATCGGATTTGATCTGGGCGATCAGGCCGTCGAACTCCTCGGCGGCCTGGCGGTCGATCTCCCGAAGCCGGGAGGTGTCGATCTTGAGGGCCGCGAGGATGTCGTCATCGTTCGCGAGCGGAGCGGGCGACGGGATGCGGCGCATCTTCTCGGCCGCCGCGCGGACATCCGGATCGATCGGCTGCTTGGTCTTGAGCTCAGGCTCCCCCTTCGCCGAAGCGACGGGGGCGGACTCGACGGTGGAAGCCTCGACGGCCTCCGAGGCCTTGGCCGCGTGGATCGAGGCGGGCACGGAAGCCGGAATCGACCTGGCATGGACCTGGCGGCCGGCGCAAGCGATCAGGGCAAACACGAGGAACAGCGTCGAAATGGCGTATCTGCGCATCGGAACCCTCCAAAAAAGCGGTCTTCAGGCGGATGGATGGATTTTCGAAGAACGGTCCGAGGCTACCAGCATTTCGCGATATTGTCAAGCCGCGGAGGCTGAAAAAGAAAACGGACCCCGGAGAGGGTCCGTATCTAGGAGAGAGTCAGGGCAGGCTAGCGGCCGCGCAGATAGCGCTGGCTGGCGGTCGTGGAGCGGACGAGGGAACGAGCCTCAGGAAAACGGACCGGCTCGGGCTCGCGCATCGCGTTCACGGCCAGGACGTCGATCTGCGCTTGGATGAGCATCTGGTGGCGGACGATCGTCACCCGATAGTGGTGGTGGTGATGTTCGACGACAGTCGGCGGTTGAAGCGCCTTCATATCCGGCGATGGGATCGCGAATACGCAGGCGACTGCGGCGATGACGACGAGCGTGGTGAGCATCGGAGACGCTCCTTTCATTTTCGAGCGGAAGCGATTTCCCGTCCTAGGACCGTGCTTCGCGTCGGGCGAAGCGCCGTTGCCGCAGGATTCTTCGGAAGCGGCGATGGAGCCGCATGGCGCGTCGCGCCAAATGCGGCGAGAGACAGCGGAGGATGAACGCGGACACGGCGACGCCGAGCGCGATGCCGACGACGACGATCGCCTTCGGGACGAGCATGAAGCCGACGATGAATACGGCGTCGAGCAAGATGCAGATGACGATGAAGAGGGCGATGTCCTTGTTTCCCTTCACTTACGTCTCCTTACCGAGGAAGCGCCGGGCGATTCCGCCGGAGTCTCGCAGGTCAGGATATCCTGTCCGAGTACGCCGAGCCGCTCGGCGGCGCATGACATGTCGGCGACGCAGGCGTCGTAGGCGCGCTCGACGTCCTCGCAGACGACGGTCCGCGTCTCCGTCATCACGACGGCGGGCGCGGGCTGCGGTTGAGTAGCTCGTAAAATTCTGGCAGCCGCCCTGTGCGCACGCTGCTCATCATCTCCGCTGGCGTGCAAGCCGAGGTCATAGCCGATCTCCTCGCCATCGGAGTGTCCGATGGTATAGGAGAAGAACACCACGAATGCCACGGCTACCGCGACGAGGAATGGGACCAAACGGACGGGAGCGACGACGCTGGGCTTGAGAACTTTCATTTTTGGCCTCCTTGGCCGAGGTGGATGCCGGTCAATCTGGACAGGAGCAGTCTAGCATATTTCGATGATTTTGTCAATGCTTTGTGACAGCATTTATCAGCCGATTTCAGCCATAAAAACCGCCCCAAAGTACGGCGGGGCGGTTCGCTCTTCAGGCGTGCAGGTCGAAGACCTGTCCGGGTGACGGCACGTAGGCGTCGATGTGCATGTCGCGGCGTAGCTTGCGTTCGAGCGCTTCGGCCGCGTGTTCTTCGCCGTGCGTGATGAGCACGACTTTCGGCTTTTTCTCGGCCTCGCCGATCCACCTCAAGATTTTGGCTTGGTCGGCATGAGCGCTCCAGGCGCCGACGGATTTGACCGTGGCGTTCACGTGGACGTCCTGGCCATGGATGCGCACGACCCTCGCGCCCTCATAGAGCTTGCGGCCGATCGTTCCGGCGGCCTGGAAGCCGACGATCATCAGCATCGAGTTCGGGTCCGGCAGGTAGCGGACGAGGTGATGCAGGATGCGACCGCCCGTCATCATGCCGGCGCCGGCCAGGATGACCTTGGGCGCGACGACCTCGTTGATTTTCTTCGACATATCGACCGTCTTGGTCGCCAGGAAGCCCGGCAGCTTGAAGAGGTCGTGGCCGGAGAGGATCTCCTTCTCGGCGTCGTCGTTGAAGTAGCGGGAGTATTCCTCATAGACGTGCGTGGCGGCGATCGCCAGCGGACTGTCGAGGAAGACCGGCACGCGCGGGATCTCCCCCTGTTCGGCCAGATGATGCAGGGTCAGGATGATCTCCTGGGTGCGCTCGATGGCGAAGGTCGGGATCATCAGCACGCCTTTCTTGGCGATGACGTGCTTGATCGCCTCGCGCAGGGATTCGACGCGCGTCTCGGGCGCCTCGTGCAGGCGGTCGCCGTAGGTCGATTCGACCACGAGCGCGTCGAGGGCGGGCAGCCGCTCGGTCGGGCGCATGAGCGGCACGTCGTCGTTACCGACGTCGCCCGAGAAGACAATCGTCTTGCCGTCGACGCGGAACTCGATGAACGACGAGCCAAGCACGTGGCCCGCGTCATGGAAGACCGCGGTGACGGCGCCGGCGCAGATCGCGACCTCCTTGCCGTATTCGACGTCCTCGAGCTTCTCGGCGGCCCGTTCGACGTCGTGCAGGTCGTACATCGGTTCGATCTTGTCGCGCTTCTTGGCGTCCTTCATCACGTTCAGCATGTCGTGCCAGAGAAGCTGGGCCAGCTCGACGGTCGGCGGCGTGGCGAAGATCGGCCCGCGGTAGCCGCGGCTCATCCCCCACGAGGCCTCGCCCTGGCCGGT
>ERZ1292625.4565-Hain-H41-01um-R1-4565-length-10266-cov-4_pt1 | contig 10266 bp, 6 predicted proteins | sample MGYA00564400_ERZ1292625 | MGnify/ENA primary metagenome ERZ1292625 (study PRJEB36523, sample SAMEA6512639) | groundwater metagenome | collected 2019-01-08 | study: AquaDiva: Metagenomics assemblies of 32 groundwater samples
GTGGATGAGGCAAGATCGTGGCCGCAACCGGAGGATCCAGTCGCGCTCGACGGTGTCGTCCGGGACGATGCCACGCAGCCGTTCCAGCAAAGGGTTCGGCGACGAGGGAAGGCATGCGACGGTCAGATTGGTCCCTTGTACCTGTCGACGCGTGATCGCGGTGGCCATCGCGGGTGGGGCTCGCTTATTCACGGGAGGTGGGGACCGGAGAAAACAACTGCAGAGCACTGATGCGGCTACAAGTCATTCCGACTTCAGTGGTGCGACGTTCTATGGTTGACCGTTCAACAAACGTTGAAAGGTGAAAAGAGGGGGAATCCACTTCGCGACTGTGCAGGTGGTTGGTGGTGGACTATTCAGTAGCCGAACGCTTGGAGCATTTCGGAGCTGCTCGAGTTGCCATATCGGGCGCGGCCGACCGCGGCCGCTCGCGGCGGAAGGGCCGCGGCCGGTGGTGCGATTCTTGATGGTAGCGGCCCGGCTGAGGTCGGCAGGTTGGTTGGAGGCGGCCTACCTGCGAACCCGGAGGCGGGGGGGGCGCCACGCTCCACCGTGCGCATCGTCGATGGGCCGGTTCGCTGACTACTACTACCCGTCGGGGTCGCTGCAAACGGGGATGCGTGCGACCGTCCAAGCGCTTCGAGCATGCCTGAGCTGGTCTCGTTGGTAGGGAGGATCATCGCTCCTCCTCCGCCCCCTAACCCTCCGCCGTAGGTGCTTCGCGCCCCGCCCCCGCGGCTGGTCGGCCGCCGAGCCCCGCCGAGGCCGGCTGTGGGATCGAACCCTGCTGGGCGCGAGCCGCTGTGGGCAGGGGCGCCTTGGCTGCCGTAGAACCTTCGCGCACCGGTCGCCGGTGCCTGCTGATAAGGGTGGTTTCTCGACATGGCTACTTGCACGGGTCGTGGAGGGGGTGCGTGCTGGCGAGCGTCCCGGATCATGCGTTGAAACGCCTCATGTTGTTGCCGCCAGCTTGACTGTTGTTTGGCGGTTCCACGGCCCCCGCGATGCAACAGCGCGGCTGCGCCCCCGGCCGCCGGGCCCCCCCTGCCGCCACGGACAGACCTCCTCCCGCCGCCCATTGACGCGCCTCCGCCAGCGTCATCTAAATCCCGCAGCCGCTGCCGGCTGGAATCGAAGGTCTTGCGCGGTCCCTTGCTCTCGCTGCACACGGATTGGTGCTTTCCGACGCGATCCGGGGCAAATGTGCGGCCGCAGAAGCGGCACTTCGCGAGGGCTGAGTAGTTTGGAACGGCTGGCGCGTTCACGTCGAATGCGCGACCGCTGACGCTGGCCACGGACATTGCCGGCGGCCCCCCTAACGGACATTGCCGCTGCGGCACCGGGTTGGTAAAAATGCCGCCCGAGGCCTGGCTACCCGCGCCGCCCCACATACTCCGAGGGGGCATTTGTGGCCGGGGACCCCTATCCCGTGGGGGCAGCTGCTCCCACCGCTTGACGCGCTTGTCGTAGCACTGTGGAATGTGAATGTCCAACGACGCGGATCCAAACTGCTGACTGCAAATTGGGCATGATGAAAATCGCGGAGGCATTTGTACTATGCGGCGTGGTAGGGGAGGGACCGCGCCATGCGGGGGTGGGGGCAAGGGGGGGACCCGTAACGAAACCAATCTCCCTTGTCAGGAAGCCCGCGCGCGACCATTATCCTGGGATTTTCCAAGTCCACCCGAACTCTGTCTCGACCAGTCGCTGGCCCTTTTTATCCCAGGGGGATTCCGCGACATCCGCCAAAACACACACACACATCGACATACCCTTGGACCCTCCCTACCCCTCGCTCTTGCGCCTTTTGATACTCGATGCCGATCGAGACGCGGTCGTCGCGCTCCGCCGATGGTTTTAGTGCTCATTCTTCGGCTGGTACACGTAGCGGTGAGGGTCGTGCACGTAGCTGCCCGCTCGCAACTTGTGGAGCAGGAAGATGTACTCGGCCGGCCAGTAGCCAAGCGCGAAGGCGGCGATCATCCATGCTGGGTCCTTCGAGAACTGGTTGAAGCGTCGCGGGACAAACCCACCTAGATTGACGACCATGATGACTTGTGGGGTGACGAACGACGGGGAGAAAAACTCTCTCTTCTTCTTCTTTACCCTTGTTGCACATGGCCAACGGGACGCAACCGTCGTGAGACTTCATCCCCGTGGTGCGGGTCAAAATCAGTGGAGGAACTTGAGTTATCACGCACGCGTGGGAGAACACGCCAGAGTGCAACTCTCCCTCGACCTCGAGGGGGGAAGGGGGCGGGGGATATCATTCGAGCGGACTGATGATGCTGCGCAGCAACACGCCGGAGGCATCCTTCGTGATCTGCGCCACCATGTTGACCGACACGATGGGGCTGCCCGCCCCGTCCACCAGGCTCAGTCGCAGCAGGCCCACCTGCAGCAGGTACTTTTCCTTGACGGCGTCGGTGTTGACTTGCGGCACGAAATGGGAAAAGCTCTGCGGGGCGCCGGTCATCACGAGGTCGAATGGCGCGGGGGAACGGTACAGCGCTATCACATGACGCTTGTTGGTGTAGTCCGCCTCGTAGTCGAGCTCCCAGTGCACCCCTACGGCGGGGGTCCGCACGTTGAAGTGCACCGTGAGGTTCAGCGGAGCCTGCAACGGGCAGTCGTTCGGCTCGATGTCCACGCGAAGCACGTCGATGACATCCAATTCGGTCGACATGGAAATGAACACCAAACAAGGGGCAATGCGGGAGAGTGGGCTCTTATGTTCGCGCGCGCTGGCCACAAACGCGAGATTGTGCGTGCCAACAAGCCGCGACGGCAAATTCACAATCCCCAATTCACATACTCGACGTGAACGACAAGAGCCGCAACGGAGGAGGAATCAACGGCGCCGACATCGTTGCGCTACTTACGCGTTTTCGACGGCAGATCGCAACCCGACGATCCGCCTAACGGTGATTTGTGTCGTTGCCTCCCCCTGCGCGCCGAACCTCCTTAGTGCTCGAGCACCTTATCCAGCATCACGTCTCCTGCTCGGGCCTCGATGTGGCGAACGGCATACCCGAGAAGCGTGCACGATGCGATGAACACGCCAAGTCTGGACAACCTCGACCAGAATAGTCGGTCCGCCTTGTACTCCGGCAGGGGCTCTGGTTGGCCGCCAAACATGCCAGGGAACATCGTGATGGGCAATATAAGCGACTGAAAAAGCAAAGGTCGTCGATCAAGACTTTGAGCTCTCTTTAAATGGGGTGGTGGGTCAAGCGTCAAAAGGGGATCAATTCAATCCAAGGTAGTGGGGGGAGGCGAGACGAGCTACCGCATAACTCCTTGAATTTCGCCGAGGGAGGCGTTGCGAAGGAACAAGCCACGCCTTTAGGACGTCAATGAGATTTTCTCGTTTGGCTATGGTCACCACTTTTCCAACGATCGACAAAGGTTAGCTTGGCGTCGGGATACCCCGCGGCTTTCTTCGTCGCGTCAAAAATGCGTCGCAACTCGTCAAAGTAAGCGGTCGCCACGATGTCGAGCTCTTCGACTCCCTTGGTGAGGATCGGTCGACCGGGCACCAGCGTCAGTCGAGAAGTGCGCGGGATCGGCAGCAGCCAGCGTCCCAGCGGCAGGAAGGGAAACGGAATGCCGAGCAGCGGCAGCAGCCTCCGTTGCCAACTTCGCGGTCCCAAGTTGGAAAAAATTCGGTCCTCGCCGTGGCACACCACAGGTACCACCGGTAGCTGGTGTTGCATCGCCAGTCGGATGAATCCGATGTGACGGGTGACAATCCGGAGGTCGCCCCTTGGGGAAGCGAGCGATTCCACGAGCTCGGCTTGGCCTCCAGGGACGATCCACGGGCTGTAGCCGAGCTTGACGGCTTCCTCGATCGAGCCCCGGCAAACGTCCATCCCACCGATGGCCATCACCAGCTCACGGATGAGCGGGAGCCGAAACACGACCGTTGCGGCGTGCACGGTCACGCGGCGCCGCGGGGTGTCCTCGGGTGCTCTCCACGAGGCGCTCCGGTCGACGGCATCCCGCCACGCCTTGGTCTTGGTGCACCACAGGACCGTGCCGGGGAAGATGCCGTGTGGGTGGAAACCAAACACGACCTGGTCCAACCCGAGGTGAATCTGAGTGTCCGCGAGCGGCGCTCCGCCGGCCACCGCAGTCATTGGCGGCGTGGGAAGCGCTGCGAAGGAAAAGTAGCGCGCCATGAGGGGAATGACGAACCGCGTGAAGAGGCCGACCACCGCCGGGGAGTACGACGTGCCATCGCGCTCAGGCCCGAGGCGGGGAGATCCGTCTGCCTTGCGCCCGCCTCCCGTCCGCACGGAAAGCAAATACGCGAGCGCCACGGCCGTTAGCAGCGGGTCGATCCAGGCTGCCGCCACGTCCACGATGGCGAACCACACGGCGTTGGCGGCCGCCGCCGCTGCCTCGCGCCCGGCGCCGGTGGGGAGCTGTGCGAAGGGTCGCAGATGCGTCATCAGCGCGGAGAACGAAAGCGCGATTCCCTGGTAGCAGTCGTAGCCCAGCAGCAGCGCGCAGCACCAGCGGAAGAACTGCCTGGCGACGAACGAGGTAGGGAACAGGCCCGGCGTGAAGAAAAATAGCGGAAACGCGATGCCGCTGACCGTGAGGCGGGCCGCGGGCAGCCCGAGAATAATTGGAATAATGGCCGGCATGGCATAGAGGGAGATCGCAAAGATGGAGGCGCCGACGTCGTGGAATACACGTGGCCAGTCGCGGAGGCTCGTGAGTGACAATAACGCCGCGAGGAGCAGCACGGGCACCAAGCCGGAGACCACGCGGAACATGGCCGCCAGCGCCGCGGCCATGTACTCGCCCTGCGCCACAAAGAGGTAGTGGAGAGCGAAGACGGCAATGAGCGGGCCGATGAAAGCGCACAGCACGAGTAGCAGCGTCACGACCGAGCCTGTGCGCGTCTCGGGTGACAGGCCCGGCATCGGGGACGCAGCCAGCGCAGAGGGGGCCGGCGAGCGCCGGCGGTGTCTCGCAGCGGCGGCGAGCTTCGAACGACGCGCGTCGTCGTCATCGTCGTCCAAGGACTCCTCTGCGTCGCCGTCCGTGGCGCCAGGGCCGTCCGTGGCGCCCTTGTCGAGTGATGGGGGCTGATGCTGCCAGAACGCTCGCGCCAGTCCAATCGTCGCCAGCGGCACGGCGATGACGGACGCAAGCACGCTGACGGTGAGCAGTGGGACGGTGATCGCGAAGGACGAGGAAGACGAGACGAACTCCCCCCCACCTGCGGCGGGCGTGGTGGCGTTGCTCGAAACACGGGGTCGGAGGAACCCACCGAGGGACTCGTACACTCCGAGAAACGCGGACCCCGCCCACGAGGCCGTGAAGAGCATGATGGCCAGCATGACTTCGCGGTTACGGTCCAGAAACGTCGGAAGCGCTGCCGCCCCATCGTCCAGCGGCATTGTCCCCCCATCGGCCTCAGGTTCGGCTAGATTGATGGCCGACGACGCCCTGACGGCCTTTGGTGAGGCACTCTCGCGATCAAACTTGAACACCGACACCAGCATGCACAATGGAGACGCCAGAGAGAAGGCGCCGCACAGCAGCAGCGGCAGGGACGAAATGCCGCGAAGGGACGCCACGCGGGCCAGGACGACGGTGGCCGCGGGGGTCGCCGCGCCTGCTGTAGGTGCGGGTTGATACGCCAGCCACGCCCGCCATTCCTGCACCTGTAAGACATTGACGATAAAGGCAGTGATGGCCGCGCCTAGGAACACGAGCGACGACACCTGCCAGACGACGAAAGCCGCGCCGCCGCGGAGGGGCATGATCGCCTCGTAGCCAAACCGCCCGTGGCAGTACCTGCCGTACACCAGGTGGATGCCGGAGGTGTCGACGATCGAGCTCACGAGGCTCAAAACCGCAAGGATGGGCACGAACTGCGACAGCCGCCCCGAGACGCTGCTGCTGGCATCACCACCTGGCACTGCGGACAGCGACCCGCTCGCCGCGGCGACAAGCGACTCGAACTGCCTGTAGTCGGCCAGCACGCACAGGACGCCCGACGCCGCAGCGACGGCGCTGGACAGAACCACCGACGTTCCGATGCGGGGGCGCGGGTCCACCGGTATGGATTCAGGAGGGGCGTCCATGCCGGCAGCACCTTCGTCGACGGTGGCCCGCCGTTGGGCGTCATTGTCCGCTTCTTCGTCTGCCGCGGCTAGAAGGACGTGAAGCAGGTGCTTGAGCGGCGAGGAGGAGCTATGTCCGCTCCCGTGGTCTGCGGGCCCTCTCCCGCCGTCACGATCCACCGCGAGTGCAAGCTGCCGCAGGTCCGCGAGAGAGTCGGCATGGACGGCGACGTCGTGGATGAGGTCTCGGAGGTCATATGGCGATGCGTCGTAACTGATGCCACGGACGTGAAGGCTCATCGAGCTGAGTTCGCGACGATCCCTGGTTCCTCCGAGGGAGGTGCCACCGTTCCTGATTCGTGCATTGTCAAAGTAGCGAAAGTAGTTGCTCAGAGCCAACGCTACGAAGGGCACGGTCGACACGGTCGCTTGGGCCGTGCAGGCAAGCGGATATGCCAGCGTGAAGCAAGACTCAACGGGGGTCGTCAAGAGCAGCATCAGGCCGAGCGCGTAGAAGGTCCACCCAACGGCCTGCATGGCGACGTACTCCGCGGAGCCCTTGAAGGGCTGAAACCACGGCTCGTCCTGGCTGTCATCGGCGCTGCGGCCGCTCATGTGCACCGCGGGGACGGCGACGGTCCAGAATAGTCCTGAAGCGAGAAGCAGCGTTTCGGGGGAGATGGGCGTCGCGGCAGACTCGCCTACCAGTGTCGGGGCGCTGCTGGCGGCCTTCAGGTAGTCGCATAACAGTCTGAGCAAGAATGACATTGCAAGCATGGAACACGCGAAGAAGAACTCGACGTTGAACAAGGTCACCAGCAGGAAGGCGGAGGCAGGGCTACTACTCGAGCTACCGGAGTCGTGCAACGGGTCGAATCGTGCTGAGTGCAGCGCACGTTCAAACTTTTGTGGGCTGTTGGTCGCGGACGCGGAAGCGCTGCTCAAGGGAGTATCATCGTGGTAAGGGTCGTCGTTGTCGTTGGTGCTTCGCGGCGGTAGCGTCGCGTCCCGCCGCCCTCCGTGGCATTGGAGCCCTTGACCCGCAGCGCCGTCGACCGTTGGCTTGAGGGAGGTCGTGGGGCTGCCGCTTTCAAGCCGAGGCGTCGCCGCTTTCCAGGTCGAAATGGCTTGCAAGAGACACAGCTGCGAAAAGCCCGAAAGTGCCGATCCCCAGCCTAGCGACGCAGACTCAGGCAACGTAGCCATGGCGACGAATCCGAGAATCCACGTGGTCCAAGCCAGGGTGCTCAGCATTGCCACCTCGCTGCTGCGTCGCATGCCCCTCCAAAACCTTCCGGCTGTGACGCGGTGTTGATGAAGCAACGTCACGACGGGGGCGGCGAGCGCGATGGTCGTAAACAGAGCGCGCAAAGTCGTCTCAAAATTGCTGCCCGCTGCGCTCCCCCCGCGTGGCAGCTGCCATTTTAGGACGCCTTCCGCTACCGCGTCGAGCACCGTTGGCAGCAGGAGGCTCGCGAGCGACGCCGACACACCGATGAGCGTGAGCACGGCGGGCAAGTATCGCCGCGAAGACGACCGACTGTCCCTCCGTTCAGCCGGTGGGATCGTCGCGGCCGCAACGGGGAGCACCGACGCGGCGACCTCAATTTGCACCGTGATGCAGGTGAGCGTCGATAGCAGTCCAAGGCACAGGTCCCATCCGCGCGTGACGGACGCCGCGCAAGCGGCTGGCCCCGCGTCGCCGGTGGTTGAAATAGGATCCGCTGTTCCAACCCACACCGACACGCCCAGCAGGGCCAACACGGCGCTGTAGGCGGCCCACACCATGCCTTGGATGGCATTGCGCCACGTCGACGCGTGCGAGAAGGGCATGAACAGGTGGTAGCCGGGCGTGTGGATCCAGCCCACGATAAAGTGCGACACGGCCGCCGAGAAGACGTGCAACAGCAACTCCGCGACGTAGCAGGCTCGACGCAACGCCGGGTCGGCCTCCGCCGCGATGGCGAAGGCCAGCACGACCAATGCGACCACAATCGCTAAGAAGCGAGCGCCGAGTCGACGCTGTTGCGTCCGCAGCCGCTGGTTTTTGGCGGTGATGCGTTGGCTGTTGTTGCCGGTTGGCGACGCGGGGACGTCGGGTGCCTGGTAGCCCTCGAGCGCTTCAAAGTGCCGCAACGACTGCGATAGGAGCACGGTGGAAACGACCGCAAAGGCGCACGCCAGGTAGAGCAGGGCGGCGCGACGCAACGGCACGGGTAAGTGCTGAAAATCTTTGACGGCAAACACAATGATGCAAACAAGACCGCTCGCCCAACTGACGTAGCCGGACACTTGCAGCGCGATGAATCGAGGGCCGCCCTGCAGGGGTTGAAACAGCTCGAAGCCGCGGCTCGTCCCAAGCTCCAGCAGGCCGGAAAGCGCGACGCCGACCGGTACTAAGACGTGAAAGACGGACGCACATAGCAGGACCGGCAGCAACGGAAACGCAGGATCGTACATTTGGAAGATCGCGGCGAGCAGCGTCAGCGTGGAAGTTAGAACGGCAGCGACGGTCCACGCCGTGCGAGTCGCGAGGGCCGCGGTCGATGACGCGTGCGCGAATGGTTGCTGCTCGCGTGCCTGCCGCAGCGGGTGCAGCTGGGGTGACGTGCCCCGCAGCATCCCGGAAGCCGTCGCGGGGAGAGGGGAGGTACCACCCGCTACCGCGCTCGGAGCGACAAACGAGGTCGCGGACGACTGCCGTGACGCCGGCGGCGGAGAGCGCCGCGCGCCGTCGACGTGGGTGGTCAACGGCAGCGATGACGCCACCGGCGACTCATCGCTGACACTAAGTTCGGCAAAAAGGTCTTTGACGGTCCTCTCGCCGCGAGCTCCGCGCTTCCCGCTGCCGGCCTGGTGCTTTCGGGTGTTCGACATGGTTTTTTAAATTGAGAATGGGGCTGAAGGGTTTTGCGAAAGCTGCAAAGTCACAGCGATTCTGATGGAGTATCACATTCTTTGCTCGTATGGCCGGACCTAGAAAGTGAAACGGGGCACTACTGAATGTAGGCCGCCGCCGCCGCCTCACGCAACTTTGTCTCAAAGTCGTCCACGACCGCAAGGCAAGATTTCACAGCGGCTCTCAGCGCATCCTCGGGAGATGGTACGACCTCGCCGCCTTCTCGTCCGCTCGGGGCGGTTTGGATCTTCAGAATGGCCTGATGCTGTGTCGGGTGCGGTACACGATACGCCGCGAATTTGACATTCTCGTTTTTGTGTAGCTCCATGCGCAGCAAGTTGACGAGGGTGTGGTCCTCTTTGTTTAGGTAAAAATCGGTTGTGTCCGGCCCTCGCGGATCGACCTGAACTTTGAGCTTCCACTGACGCGGCACGTCCACCAACGTCTCGATTGGGATGTCATTCATCTGCGTGAGCGCCGACATGTTTGAGGAGGAGAGACGGTGGGTGGTTGTAGAAGTGAAGTTGACGAGCACACACGACGACGGCGATAAAAATGTCGCGTGTGCACTGCGTGATCGTAAACAACCAAAACGCGTCGTGTAAGCGAAGCAGGCAACCCAACCCGGTGAGTTGAGAAACGAGGTTGCTGCTGGTGCGCAGATGCAAACGAAAATAGTGCGCGCTTTCAACAACATCAAAGCAAAGGGACACAACAAACTTTGTGTGATGGAGAAAGAAATAAACTTGAAAAGAGAGCAGCAGGAAGCACACGGCGGCTGCTGGACAGAGATTTGTCGTGATGAGAGCGGAAGGTCGCTAGCAGAGGTCGTAGTCGTCTTCGACTGGCGCATGTCTCGGCTGCAAGACTGGCATGGGTGGCGTCGAGATTGAAGCGGGCGCCTCTCGGTGCACGGGCGACACAAGCTCCCATGGGAGTTGCGCGCTGCGTGAAATGGCGCCGCAACTGTTTTGTGGCCGCTGTGTTCGATGGTGAGCGGCATTGGTGATGTCGACCACCGTCGCGACGACGCGGGGGGGCAGCTGTCGCGTCACCCCCGCCGTCGGCGCTGCGGCAGCCAGTGGCAGGTTCGCACTCGACGACACGACGACGTCATCGCCACTGTACGCTTGTGCTTCCCTTCTACGTTCGCGTGTCAGAGGCCGCGGCTCGACGACGACGGTCTGTGAATCGACAGACGATGCGTCGCCCTCGTCGCTGGCACCGTCTGCAGCTACATCAACGGTCAGGAAGCTGTCACACGACGAGGAAGGGCCCGGCCTT
>ERZ1292625.4566-Hain-H41-01um-R1-4566-length-10262-cov-4_pt1 | contig 10262 bp, 10 predicted proteins | sample MGYA00564400_ERZ1292625 | MGnify/ENA primary metagenome ERZ1292625 (study PRJEB36523, sample SAMEA6512639) | groundwater metagenome | collected 2019-01-08 | study: AquaDiva: Metagenomics assemblies of 32 groundwater samples
CGCTGTTTATTGGTGGGGGGCGTGAAGAGGGTGAAGATGAGGTAGCAACAGCACTCCGTGAGATTCAAGAAGAAACGGGGTATACGCAACTAGAGTTTGTGGCAAAGTCAGAGCTCATGCATCACCACTACTTTGCGTTTTCAAAGAATGTCGCGCGCAATATTGAGGTGACTAGTCTTTATTTTCGGCTGAAAGGAGATGAGCGAGTTGAAGAAAATCTCCAACATGATGAAAAAGGAAATTTTACTATCGAGTGGCTGACAAAAGATGAGGTTTTGCAAAAAATGGAGGATGAAAATCATCTTCTTGGATTTCGACGTTTGGTTTTAGGAGAAATATATTCCGGAGATGGCATACTGACAAATTCAGGAGAGTTTGATGGGATGAGTTCGAGAGAAGCAAAATGGAAAATTACAGAAAAAGTTAAGGGGAAGCAACAGACAAATTATCGTCTTCGTGATTGGCTTATTTCTCGACAGCGTTATTGGGGACCACCAATCCCGATGATTTGGTGTGACTCGTGTAAAGAATGGATTTCAGAGAAGGAGGAAAATTTGCCTGTGTTGTTACCTGATGTAAAAGAATTTCGTCCGACGGGAACAGATAAAGCACCGCTCGCGAACTTTCCGGAGTTTTATGAAACGACGTGCCCGAAGTGTGGAGGTAAGGCGCGCCGAGAAACAGATGTTTCAGATACGTTTTTAGATTCTGCGTGGTATTACTTACGTTATCTCGATCCAAGTAATAAAAAAGAATTTGTATCAGAGTCTCGTGCTCGCACATGGGCGCCCGTTCACTCGTATATTGGTGGTGCGGAACATTCAGTACTTCATCTTCTGTACGTTCGTTTTGTTTCGATGGCGCTGCACGATCTTGGGTTTGTTGATTTTGCAAAAGAGTCTGGCGGTGAACCAATCAAGCAATTTCGCGCACATGGACTTATTACGAAAGATGGAGCGAAGATGTCAAAGTCTCGTGGCAATGTGATAAACCCCGACGATTATTTGCGTGTGTACGGAGCAGATGCACTGCGCATGTATTTGGCTTTTATGGCACCGCTGACGGAGGGAGGAGATTTTCAAGATACAGGCATTCGGGGCATGGTACGATTTTTGAGCCGAGTATGGGATTTTAAGGAATGCGTTATCGATGGTGAATCCGATGAGATAGCGGAGCGTGCGATTGCAAAGGCAATTAAGAAAGTGAGTGAAGATATGGAGTCGCTTCAATTTAATACGGCGATTTCTGCACTTATGATTTGTCTCAACACGTTTGAAGAGGGTGGTCGGATTGTTGGTAAAAAAGATCTTAAAGATTTTCTAAAGCTTCTCGCCCCGCTCGCTCCTCACGTCGCTGACGAGCTTTTTGAGATGCTCGGCGAGAAAGACTCAATTCATAAGAGTATGTGGCCAACTTACGATGAGGCGCTAACGCATGATGTTTCTGTCAAACTCGTGATTCAGGTTAATGGTAAGATGCGTGAGATTATTGAAGTTGCCGCAACTATTACCGAACAGGAGATGAAAGAGCGCGCGCTTTCAAGCGAGCAGATTAAGAAATATATAAATGGGCAAGAACCGAAGAATATTATTATTGTGGGTAATAAGCTTGTAAATATCGTACTATGAAAGGAAAATTATTTTTTGGGTTTTGGATTTTACTGGCCATTATTGCGCTCGCGCTCAAATTTTTACCTGAACGAAAACAGGTATATCAGAAGCAAGAGCCAATAGTAGAAGAGATCTCGATCGTCCCGAGTCGTATGGATGGTAAAACCGTTGTTCACGGTTCCGATTCATCAGTCGTTCTTCATACAAAAAATGTTGTTAAAGAAGAAATATTATACCAAGGAGCTGACGCTGACGCCGATACGATTTTTCGAAAAGAGTTGCCAAATAATGAAGAGCGTTTTTTATTAGGAGAGTTACGCCTCGAGGGTGAGGTATGGGCTCGAGTATACGGAGCGGATGGTACGTCCGTTGAGTCCCGACATATACCGATTACCTATGAACGCCAACAAGTACCAGAAGTTGTTATCGAAAGTCCTGTTGCAAATTCAATTATCTCAACTCCACTCGTGCTCAAGGGTAAGGCACGGGGCACGTGGTTTTTTGAAGCAAATATGCCCGTAAGTATCTTTGATGAAAATAATAAATTGATTGCCAAAGGACCGTTACAGGCAAAGGGCGAATGGATGACAGAGGATTTTGTGGAGTTTGAAGGTAAGCTTTCATTTGGAGCGCCAACCGCAAATACAGGGTACGTACTTTTTGAGAATGATAATCCCAGCGGTCTACCTGAGTATGCAAAATCTTTTGCCGTGCCCGTTCGATTCCGATAAGTATGGGACGTACCGCGCAGATTGAAGTCCAAGAGGTAGGAGAGAGACGCTACGAAGTAACGGTTGATGAGTTTGTCTCAGCTCGTGACTTTACGGTTACTATCCAAGAGGCGTATTACGTGCAGTTTGCTCAGGGACGCACTCCCGAACAATTTATTCAGGATGCATTTCGGTTTTTACTTACTCGTGAACCAAAAGAGTCTATTCTTAAGGAGTTTGATATAGGTGATATCAAGGGCTATTTCCCAGAATTCGAGAAAGAAATATAATAGAGTATATGGGAGTACTCAAACATCGTATCTATATCTTTCTCTCAATTTTCCTTGGGGGGTTGATCGCTTTTGTGTTGCAGGCGTTGCTCGAACTTTGGTATCTACAATTACTTGCACGGGATTTTGAGGCGTATAGTTTTGGTCTTACGTGGTCAACGCTTTTCTTCGTGTATCGGGGCATTAGTTTTATCGTGTTCATTGCTGGTGTATGGGCAGGTTTTCGGCTCGGAGAGTATTGGTGGGAATTGGTCTATGTTCAACGGCGACATTGGTTGTTCCGTCGACGTACTCAATGAAAATTTCTGTAGAGGTACATCCGCAAGCGCGCGTAGAGAAAGTGCTTGAGTTTGGCGCGTTTTTAAAAGTATATACGCGCGCTCCTGCAAAAGATGGTCGTGCCAATGCGCGCACACAAGAGCTTGTCGCTGATTATTATGGTGTCGCGTTTTCACGGGTGCGAATTTTGCGCGGTCATACGAGTAAACAAAAGATTTTTGAAGTGACATAATCATAATCTATGGAACGAATTGCTATAACTAGTCCTGACGCTTCCACGCGCGCGCTCGATATAATAAATCGAGGAGGTATCCTTATCGTACCGACGGATACGGTGTATGGAATTGGATGTGACGCGCGAGATGAGGGAGTGATAGCGACTTTATTTGATATTAAACGGCGTCCAAAAGAAAAATCGATTGCGTGGTTATGCGCAGATCGAAATATGCTTGCTAAATATGTTGAATTTGATGATGAGCGCGCGCCACAGCTTTTTGCATTATGGCCAGGAGCGTTCACGGCCGTTTTTCTTGTACGTGGCAGCACAGAGACAATAGGAGTTCGTATTCCTGATTATCCTTTTGTGACAGATTTAATTAGCAAGGTTGGCTCGCCGCTCGCCGTAACATCTGCCAATGTATCTGGCGAGCCCGCGCGTCTTAATCCTGACGATATCGAACATGATTTTGGAAACGATATACGAGTGGCTCTTTTGATTGATGGCGGCGTACTGCCGCCGAGTGCTCCTTCTTCAGTTATTGATTTTACCGTCTCGCCTCCACGTCTTGTGCGTGAGGGAGCGCTTTCCCGCGAGTTTCTTGAGGGGCACTTTGGTTGCTCACTTGGTTAATCTACAAAAATAGAATGAAGCATGATACAGTAAGAAACCATGAAGGATAAGAAAATAGAGACGTTATGTCTTAAGGAGGAGCGGCGCCAGCGCGAAACGCTCAATCTTATTCCTTCTGAAAATTATGTTTCGCGCGATGTGCTTCATGCGCTCGGCAGCATATTTGTAAATAAGTATTCAGAGGGATACCCGGGCGCGCGATATTATGGTGGCAATGAAGTTGTCGATACGCTTGAAAATCTTACGCACGAGCGCGCGTTGAAGTTATTTCATCTTTCTTCAAAAGAGTGGAGCGCGAATGTTCAGCCATATTCGGGGTCTCCAGCGAATCTTGCGGTGTATGCGGCACTTGTACCACCAGGGGGAGTGATCATGGGGATGGAGCTTGCAATGGGTGGACATTTAACGCACGGGCACAATGTTAGTTTAACGGGGAGAATATGGCAGCAATTGCCATATGGTGTTGATTCTACGACAGAGACGCTTGATTTTGAAAAACTTGCCGCACAGGCACGAGAGCATAGACCTGCGTTGATTGTTGCCGGATATACCGCATATTCACGTATTATTGATTTTGCGGCATTACGCGAAGTTGCAAATTCTGTGAGTGCAAAACTTTTGATCGATCTTTCTCATGTCGCGGGCCTTGTCGCGGGGGGAGTGTATCCGTCACCATTTCCGCATGCAGACGTTGTAATGACCACCACGCATAAAACATTACGAGGCCCACGTGCGGCGATAATTTTTTCGCGCGGAGAGCACGCAAAGTTAATTGATCGAGCGGTATTTCCTGGGGTACAAGGAGGACCACATAATAATCAAATTGCGGCTGTTGCGGTTGCTTTGTCGGAAGCTTCGAAACCAGAGTTTAAACGTTATGCCAAACAAGTTGTAAAAAATGCTCAGGTGCTTGCGCAATCGATTATTGATCGAGGATGGCGCGTTGTCTCTGGCGGTACGGATACACACCTATTTCTTATTGATACGATGACACGCGGAGTCTCTGGGCGTGAAGCAGAAAGACTTCTTGGGAAGGCGGGTATCATTGTGAATAAAAATGCAATTCCATTTGATATGCGAAAGCCGTTTGACCCATCAGGAATTCGCGTTGGCACGCCAGCTCTTACGACTCGGGGGATGAAAGAAGGTGAAATGGTCTTGTTGGCGGGATGGATTGATGATGTTTTGAGAGAAAGAAAGTCTCCTGCAGCTATACGAAAAGAAACACTAAAGCTCGCAAAGCGTTTTCGATTGCCATGATATATCTCGACGGCCGTTTGATTGCAGAACGGATAAAAAAAGAATTAAAAGAACAAAGCGTGAGTCGTAGTCATCCACTACGTCTTGCGATTGTTTCTGTTGGTACGAATCCAGTCTCAGAAAAATTTATCACACTCAAAGAAAAATTTGCCCATGAAATAGGGGTCGAGACACGTCGGTATGAATTTCCCGAAACAATCACAACAAATGAGCTTCGAAATTCTATGAATGATATTGTGCACGAGGCGCACAATGACGGCGTTATCGTGCAACTTCCACTTCCGTCACACATTGATACGCAGGGAGTTTTAAATGCGATTGTGCCAGAGAAGGATGTTGATGTATTGTCGGCGCGCGCGGTAGGCAATGTACAAGTTGGCAAATCAAGGATACTCGCGCCGGTCGCGGGTGCGGTAAAAATACTTTTTGAAGAATACAGCGTTTCAGTAAAGGGGGCAGCAGCTGTTGTCCTTGGCTACGGCCGTCTTGTAGGTCAGCCGGTTGCGACGTGGCTTATTAGTGTCGGTGCGCAGGTGACAATCGTTCGTGATAAAGCAGAGCTTAACCCTGCTGTTACGAGTAGCGCAGATATTATTATCGCGGGCATGGGGAATCCTCGCGGCGTTACGGGAGAGTACGTAAAGTCCGGAGCGGCAGTAATTGATGTGGGTACATCAGAGTCCGAAGGTGTGATTGCGGGGGATGTTGATATTGATTCTGTTGTAGAGAAGGCTGCGTTTTTGACTCCACTCCGTGGGGGCGTTGGTCCGCTTACCGTAGCATTCGTTTTTAAAAATCTTTTTACTTTGGTGGAGGGTGGGCGGCGAGGTTGACAAAATCATATTTTTGATATATAATAAACACTAAAGAATGCGGCAGAACGGAGGTGGAGGAGAGGATGGTAGGCCGCAAAAAGTTCATTTCAGTTCAACTCAATCAAGGAGGATTCCCTCATGCAGTTTTTCTTTACGGTGCCGCTCATCGTGGCACTCTTGGCTGCGTCGAGTGCGCTCGGCGCTGAGGCAATCGAGTACGCTGTGATTCCGTTCTTCGTGAAGGGGATCGGATCAGCGGTCGGTTTCACCCTCGTTGTGTTCGCGATCAGCTACAGTGCGGGACGCGAATACGGCATCAAGATCGAAGAAGGAGAAGATGTTCCGGTGGAATTCTATCGTCCGGCGTTCATCGTCGTCGCGATGGTGCTCTTCGGAAGTTGTCTCTTCCACATGGCGATCGGACTCGGGCTGCTCCCAGCCGCTCGCGTCACCTCGGTGGTGCTCGTCAACTTCATGACATGGCTCGTTCTCGTTGCGGCCACGGCTGCTCTACGTGGGATTCGAGCTGGTCTACCAGTCACCGATCTTGGCGAGGAGGTCGAAGAACAAGCCTGATCATCCAGACAAAACATAGAAAGCAAAGATCCCCGGACCACAAATCCGGGGTAGATTTTTTTATGGTTTAATAAATAAAATCGCCACGAGGGCGATTTTATTTTATTTATGCCGCGGGAGGGAGTTCTTCTTCTGCGCTTCGCTTAGTGTAAAGCCGGGCAAGCTCCCAGCTTGCCTTCGACTCCCAATGAAACTAGATTAATTAAAATAACCTCACTGTATATATGTGAGGCTATTTTAATTAATATGCCGCGGGAGGGAGTCGAACCCTCATGACCTCTCGATCGCAGGATTTTGAGTCCTGTGTGTCTGCCATTCCACCACCGCGGCATGGAAGATATGTTATCACTCAATTGCTGATTTTGAAAGAATTGGGTACTCTAGGTTTTATGGCAGACGATCCTCGACCAAAAGAAAGTGTTTTCTGGATTCCTACTGATAAGATAAGTCCAAATCCATACCAACCCCGTACTGAATTCGATGAAGCGGCTCTTGCAGGGCTTGCGGAGTCTATTCGTCAGTATGGTATTTTACAGCCGCTTGTTGTAACTCGCGTTGAGCGTGAGACGGAGACCGGTATGCATGTCGAATACGAACTTGTCGCCGGTGAGCGACGATTTCGTGCTTCAAAGATGATCGGACTTCTCGAGGTTCCCGTTATCATTCGTAAGGAAGAGCCGGCTCGAGTACGTCTCGAGCTTGCGATTGTTGAAAATGTCCAACGTCAAGATCTGAACGCCGTTGAGCGCGCTAAAGCATATAAGCGTCTCATGGATGAGTTTACGCTTGATTATAAAGAGATAGCATTGCGTATTGGTAAGTCGCGTGAAGCAATTGCAAATACAATTCGCATTTTGATGCTTCCCGATGAGATGAAAGATGCAGTTGCGGCGGGGCTCATTACGGAAGGGCATACGCGCCCGCTTTTGATGTTGTCGGGTAGAGTAGAGGAACAGAAGCAGCTCTTCGAAGATATCAAAGAACATCATTTGTCTGTTCGCGAAGCAGAGCGTATTTCTCGACGTATTGCTCGCGAGCGAGCTCGCAAGGTTGATGATTTGCCATCCGATGAAACACGTGCGGTAGAGGAAAAGCTTGAGCAAGCGCTTGGTACGCGAGTTGCGATTACAAAAGAAGGAAGAGGGCGTGGTAAAATTTCTATCGAATTTTTCTCAGACGAAGAGCTCTACGGTATTACGGCAAAACTTACGCAGTTGCAGGCAGAGGAAGCGAGTACGCCTCCAGAAAAAAACGAACAGGATTCAATGCTCGATTCTTTCTCGTTATAAATTAGTCATTTTTCTTTACCGTCACTTCTTTGACGCCCTTAATTTTTTTAAGGCGCGTGAGCAGGCGATCAAGGTCAAGGTGTTTTTGAGCTTCAAATTGAATCAGGAGATACGGTTTATTGACGTCAGCGGTGTCTGATTCGGTTTTTGTGATGTTGAGTCGGTCGCGCGCGAGTTGGGAGGTTATATCTTTTAAAAGGCCAATACGATTTTCTCGTACAATGAGAAGTGTAGTGGTCTTTTTCTTTTCTTGGATTTCTTTAATGGCTGGAGGTTCAATTCCAGTTTTACGAAGCGCGGAGCGAATGTGTCCACGAGTAGCGCTTGAGCGGGCGAAATCAAGCCAATCAATGCTTGGTTTTTGATTTTTTTGGGTGAGAATTTCTATGGAGTCGCCAGAGCTTAATATGTATGAGAAAGGAACCATTTTATTATTTACCTTTGCTCCGGTCATATGACTTCCGATTGCTGAATGAACATGGAATGCAAAATCAACAGGAGTTGAGCCTTCGGGTAGATCGATGACTTCACCCTTGGGGGTTAAAACAAAAATACGGTCCTTGAAAAATTCAATTTTCAGAGATTCCATGAAGTCCTCTCCAGATTCTTCAGTAAAATCTCGTTGCCATTCTTGGAGTCGTTTCACCCATGCGATTTTATCGACGTTTGCGCGAGTGCCTTCTTTTGGTTTGCCTGCAGCTTCCCATACCCAGTGCGCCGCAACACCAAATTCAGCCTCCTCGTGCATCTCGTGTGTACGAATTTGAAATTCAGTAGTTTTGTCATCGAGACAAAAAACAGTTGTATGGAGTGAGCGATACCCGTTTGGTTTTGGGAGTGAAATATAATCCTTGATTCGTCCCGGCATTGGCTTCCAAAGTCCATGAATGATACCGAGTGCTTGGTAACATTCTTCAATCGTATGAACGGTAATGCGCATCGCGGTAAGATCAGTGACACGACTCATATCGAGATCATTACGTAATAATTTTTTCCAGATACTGTAGTAATTTTTCGCACGAAAATCGATCGAAGCTGTTTTGAGGCCTCCTTTTTTAAGCTCTTCTTCTACAAAGGGGCGTACGCGTTCGAGGTAGGCGTTGCGTTCAGAGAGACGTTCTTTTGTTTCTTTGTATACCCACGCGTATTCTTCTGGATACACGATAGGGAAAGAGAGATCTTCAAGTTCTCCTTTCAGCTCACCCATACCAAGTCGGTATGCCAGAGGCGCAAAAATCTCGAGCGTTTCGGTGGCGATACGTGTTTGTTTTTCGGGACGAACCCATTTTATGGTTCGCATATTGTGGAGACGATCGGAGAGCTTGATGAGTACAACGCGTACATCTTCGGCGACAGCCAAAAACATTTTACGAGTTGATTCAACAGTGCGCTCGAATCCCCGATACTTTACACGATCAAGTTTTGTGAGGCCTTCAACGAGGAATGAAACTTCATCTCCAACGGCATCACGAAGTTCAGCTTTTGTGAGAGGGGTGTCTTCGAGCACGTCATGAAGGAGTGCTGCCGCGATCGCGGAGCTGTCGAGTTTGAGTTTGATGAGTTCGGTGGCAACTGCGACAGGATGAGAAATATAGGGGTCACCAGAGTCACGCTTTTGGTTTCCATGCGAAGAGAGAGCGAGATCATATGCAGTGCGGATCAACTCTTTGTCGCGTGGCGAGTAATTAAGAATGATTTTTTGAAGTTGATCCCACATAAAGTATCTTTATTCTTCTTGTTGTTCCGGCGTTCCAGGACGTTTCCACGTTGCGTATTTACAGTCAGGATATCGAGAACACCCATAAAAAATTCTTCGTTGTCGAGTTCTTCGTTCGACAAGATCACCTTCGTTACATTCAGGGCATTTAACGCCAAGAGATTTTGGTGGAAGGGCTTTGGTTGTTTTGCATTCAGGGAATCCTGTACAGGCGATAAAGCGTCCAAATCGTCCATGTTTGATAATCATGGGTTTCCCACAGTTTGGGCATACCTCGTCAGTCGGTTCGGTCATGTCTTTTTTCTCAACACTTTCGTATTTTGTTTCTAGGTGTTTACTAAATGGCTCGTAAAATGCACGGATGACTGGTACCCATTCAGCTGTACCTTCGGCAACCTCGTCAAGATTTTCTTCCATTTTTGCAGTAAAGGCGATGTCGACAATTTGTGGGAAATGTTCAACAAGCATGTCATTTACGGTAGTGCCGACTTCACTTGGATAAAATCGACGATCTTGATCGCGAAGTACGTAGCCACGCTCGATGATTGTGGAGATTGTTGGAGCATAGGTTGATGGTCGCCCGATCCCGTGTTGCTCAAGTGTTTTAACGATTGAAGCGTCAGAATAGCGCGCGGGAGGTTCAGTAAAGTGCTGTTCGGGAGTGATAGTTGTGAGAGTTGGCGTGTCTCCTTCGTGAATATCAGGAAGTTCTACACGATCTGCTTTTGATGGCCAGATTTTTTGAAATCCATCAAACGTTAAAATTTGGCCGGTAGCGCGAAAGAGACCATGCTCTCCTCGAACATCGATTGATGTTGAATCAATGACCGCGTTTGCCATCTGTGAGGCGACAAAGCGTCGCCAAA
>ERZ1292625.2592-Hain-H41-01um-R1-2592-length-16302-cov-12_pt2 | contig 10260 bp, 12 predicted proteins | sample MGYA00564400_ERZ1292625 | MGnify/ENA primary metagenome ERZ1292625 (study PRJEB36523, sample SAMEA6512639) | groundwater metagenome | collected 2019-01-08 | study: AquaDiva: Metagenomics assemblies of 32 groundwater samples
GTAGGTCGCAACATGACGCTTATCGAATACAAGGACACAATTATTGTTGTTGACGCGGGGCTTCAGTTCAGCGAAATAAACACACCTGGTGTTGATTACATTCTTGCGAATACAAAATATCTTGAAGACAGGAAAAATAAAGTAAAGGCCGTTATTATTACTCACGGACACCTCGACCACACGGGAGGTATCCCCTACCTCATGGACAAGATTGGAAATCCGCCAATTTTCTCACGCGCGCTCACGACGCTCATGATTCAAAAAAGACAAGAGGAATTTCCTCATCTCACACCGCTCGATATCCGTGTAGTAGAAAAGAGCGACAAGATTACTGTTGGTGATTTTAAAGTTCGTTTCTTCTCTGTGACACACACTATTCCTGATGCGATGGGTGTTATCATCGAGACTCCATACGGCAACATCGTCTGCACAGGCGATCTAAAGCTTGAGCACGTAAACGGTAAAGTTACCATGGAAGAAGAAGATGAATGGGATAATGTTACAAAGGGTGGCAACAACCTAGTCCTCATGGCAGACTCAACGAACGTTGAGCGCGAAGGATGGTCACTTCCTGAGAGCGTTGTACTCAACAACATCGAGAATATAATCCGTAACTCAGAGGGGCGACTCGTTGTAGCAACGTTTGCATCTCTCCTTGAACGTTTGATCAAAATTATCGAAACGGCAGAAATCCTCGGTAAAAAAATTGTCGTGGACGGACGCAGCATGAAGAACAACATCGCAATCGCGTATGAAGCAGGACTTCTAAAAGCAAAGAAAGAAACATTCATTCCTATCGAGGAAATGGAGAACTATGCACCGGACCGCATTATTCTATTGGTCACCGGAGCACAGGGCGATGAATTCGCGTCACTTATGCGCGCAGCCAACAAGACGCATAAGTATTTGAAGATTACCAAACGTGACACGATACTTCTTTCGTCTTCGGTTGTTCCTGGAAACGAGCGTAGTGTTCAGAAACTTAAAGATAATCTTTCACGCCAGGGAGCACACATTATTCACTACCAGAACGCGGTCGTTCACTCATCGGGACACGCGCATCATGATGAAACCCTCTGGATCCACAAGAAGGTGTCTCCTCGCTTCTTTATCCCCGTTCACGGATACCACTACATGCTCCGTGTTCACGCTGACATCGCTCACGAATCAGGGATTCCCCGTGAGAACATCGTCATTCCTGACAACAGCATGATCATAGAGATTCAGGAAGAAGGAAAGAAGATTGTGACCCTCAAAGAATACGCTCCACGCGGACTTGTCCTCGTAGATGGATTCTCGGTTGGCAACATGCAGGAAGTGGTCTTACGAGACCGCCAAATGCTTTCTCAGGACGGTATCTTTGTCATCGTCGCAACCTTGAACCTCACGACCGGCAAAGTGGTAAAGTCCCCCGACATCATCTCACGCGGGTTCGTGTACCTTCGTGAGTCACAAGACCTTCTTCGCCAAGCGCGTTTCCTCGCAAAGAAGACCATCGAAGATATGGCCGTGAACAACAAACAAGTTGATTTCGACTATGTGAAGGACCACGTTACTGACGCCGTAGCACGACTTCTCTTCCAAGAAACAGCGAAACGACCGATTGTCATTCCAGTTATTTTGTCCGTGTAAAGTGTAAAAGTAAACCCACGAAGCTCCGCCCTTCGTAAACTGCAAAGCTCCACTTTTTTACGAAGGGCGGAGCTTCGTGGTTTTAGGGCTTTATCTTTTATGTTACAATGACAAATAATATGCCTCGTCCGCTCTCAAAAAAAGCCCTCCTGCTAATTGTTTATCTAACGAGTCTATTGTACTCGTTTAGTTACGCACTTCCTCTATATATAAACTCTTCTTTCCTCGCTGACATGGTGTCTACGGAAAAAGCAGTAGGCCTCGTGTTCGCCGCAGGAGCTGTCGGCGCTATTCTCGCAACGCTTTATCTTCCACATTTTCTTAAACGCTTTGGAAACTACCGTGCTACGCGCATAGTTGTATTGCTTGAAATTCTGGTACTGATCGCATTGGGTATATTTTCAAATCCAATACTTATTGTTTTCGCATTCATTTGTCACCAGGTTCTTTCGACAATTATTTACCTCAACTCAAGCGCATTCCTTGAAGCATTCTCAGATGATGTGAGTACAGGTGGGGTACGCGGAATTTTTCTTACGGTAACAAACTCAGCTTTTGTAATAGCGCCATTTCTTGCCGGCATGATGCTCACCAATGGCGACTTTGGAAAAATCTATATTGCCGGAGCGGCGTTCATGGTTGCGGTGTACATTCTTATCTCAACAAATTTTAAAAATTATGTTGATCCTGTTTACGAAACACCTGCGTTCATCAAAACATTCGGCCATGTTTGGGAGAACCACGATCTTCATGCAATCATTTTTCTCCAATTCCTTCTCAATTTTTTCTACGCTTGGATGGTTATTTACACACCGATATATCTCCATGACCACGTGGGTATTCCAATGAGTCAGATCTTGAGTATCATCATTCCTGTTGCGCTCATGCCATTCGTTATTTTTCAAGTTTATCTTGGAAAGATAGCCGATAGCAAGCTCGGAGAAAAAGAGATTTTAATTGCGGGACTCATTATCATTTCAATTTCCTGTATTACCATTTCATTCATAACCACGGCAAGCGTTGTCGTTTGGGCCTTCGCGCTCTTTATGACACGAGTCGGCGCAAGCGCGGTCGAGGTTACGACTGAAAGTTATTTTTACAAACAAATTAAACCTCAAGATATGCACTTGATCTCATTCATGTACGTCGTAAGATCAAGCGCTTATTTTATCGGGCCTCTTCTCGGATCACTCACGCTCTATCTCGTTCCCTACAATTTTATATTTTTGGTTCTCGGACTCATCATGCTCATCGGTATTCCCTACAGCATGCACTTCAAAGATTCACGATAATGACCCCCGCTCTCTCTAGGACGCCTACCTAGAGCGCACTTTATAGACTCCCCATTTTATAAAACGATATAAAAAGTATAGAATAATCCCGTAAAATAATATTTTTGTTGTGAACACATATTCAAGCGCAGCAAAAATGCCAAGCAAAACATAAGTAAATGGCTTTTCGACTGTCCCAAAGAAGGCATCGAGTCCTGAGGTTTTCGCCTTATCTTCTTCCGGTATTGATGTGTATGCCTTTTGGCGAATGCTTATTGCCTCAATCTCCTTCTCTTTAGCCTCTTTATTGAGACCAAACTGATATCCTTGCCCAAGACGAAAACTTTCAACAACATTTGCTCCCGAAGACATCTTCTCTTTCACGTTTTGCGGGATTGCATCATTTACTTTATTGACCGCAGAATAAACCGAATCGAGCGGTGTCGATGTGCCTGTTTTTTCGAGAAGGCTTTTTTGCTCTTTCTCTGCTTCTGCTATTTTTATTTTAAGCTCCTGTCCATCTGATATCCCATTTCCATCGCTATCCTTTTTTATAGGATCAGTTCCATTTTTTATTTCTTCAATATCAGCGATTGTGTCATTGTCATCATCAGGATCATCGCGATTCCCTATTCCATCAGCATCCGTGTCAAGATCTATCATCTGCTCACTTTTTCCCGCCTCGCTATTTTCAAGTAAAACTTTGCGTTTTACTCCTCCTGCCTCGACAACCTCCACTTGCACAAGTCGCGCGGTAATGACGTGATTTCCTTCTTTTGCGGTGTAATCAACCCAAATATCGCGCACACGTCCTCCTCCAGGAAGAGAAAAGGGCGCTTTTCCAAACGATGCGCCATTGTCAAAAAACTCTACATTCCCCACAAGGTCAGACGTGCTTCCATTAAAAATGATTGTGTACACACGAATCTTTTCGCCCGCAAAAAAAGGTTCCTTTGAGTACCAGATATTTGAGGGAACAAACCCCGCATTTTTGAGTGCGGGTTCCTGTGCGTGCACAGAAAGAACCATCGTAAAACTCAATAAAAAAATAACAATAAATTGTTTGATAATCATTCTTGTAAAGAAAAGAATACACTATATGCACCCAAGAGCCTATTCAAGATTTAAAAAGAAAACGCCGTGCGAGATACGCCACACGGCATTTCCTTCGGAGGTCACTACGCCATCGTATTTGCATCGCACATCTTGCAATTACTCTTATGCGTAAAGATCTCGTAGATTGCCGAAAGTCCCACGAGCACATATATTGTCGTAACTACTGCAGGGAATCCGCCGAGAAGCATCTCAATAACATTATACCCGAACGCCGTTAATCCCCAGTTCAGACCTCCAACAATGAGGAGAATCATGGTGATTGTATGTAGTGTTTTCATATATTTTGTATATTTATATATCCTAATCGACCTTTAATGTAAATTGCAATACTGTCCGAACTGAGAGTAAGGATGGTATAAACCGCGGTTTTGCTACCCCTTCTTTATTGCTCTATTATATAGCGATGTAAATATCCATACGGCGATATATACATACACCACCACTTGAATGAACCCTAGAATTGCTCCGCTCATCGTCACCGATCGTGCGAGCGCATCGGTATTAGTCAAATGAGCAAGCCATCCGAGAAGTGTCATCGCAAGTTCGGGCGCTACTGCAACAAAGAGCGCGCAAGCGATGTATAAAATACCTGCTGTCTCTGCTGCTGCGAGCGCAAATTTCTGTGTGTTTAATTCCATAAAAATATTATTTAGTTATTGAACTTTCGACCTTTGTTTAATTATACACCTACAAACGCTTATCAAGAACAATTGCGCTGTGTATAACTTTCATCAAAAAACTCATATTTCAAAGCTTTTTCTCGTGCAGACCTATTCGGCCTTTATTTCTCACTCGTGAGAAATGTCGTCGGGAGTCTTGGTGGAAGTTCTCAAGCTTTCATCTCGAAGTGCTTTCAATTCTTCTTGCGCGTGCACGGGAGGCGGTGAAGTGCGGTCGTTATTCTCATTACCTATTTCAGTCTTCTTTTCGAGATCTCGTGCCTTGAGCTTATTTGAACCTTCTAGTTCAGACCTGCCCTCCTCGCGAAGTTCTCGCTTTTTATTTTCCACATACTCATATTCTTTTTTTAGGTTCTTAAGTTTCCTCTCTTGATGGTCAAGATTTTTATCCATTCTCGATACGGTGGTGCTCGCGTTCAAAGAATCTGCTTGTGTCGCCTTTCTTGTTTGGGCATCATCCTTTTCAATGTTCATTCTTTGGAGTGTTTGCTCATGAGTGCGTAGCGCATCATCAAATTTTCCAAGTGTAACATTTGCATGCTCACTGTCGTGTTGTTCATCAAACTTGTCGATATGTTTCTTGACGCGGTCCGTATATTGCGCGAGCCTTTCTTCTGCAAGTTGTTGTACTTCGGGCGACGTATTTTCAGAAGCAGAAAGCTTGGCAATCTCGGCGAGCCTACGTTCAACAAGGCGCATATCCCAATCTGCTTTTTCTTGTTCAGAAACGAGAAGCGCGCCGCGCGCAGGCTCGTTTATATTTACTTTAATAGGATACAAAATATTTCCCGGTAGTGCCGTCTCTGCGGCAAAAGAAAGCGAGCCTCCTAGAAGAATACCGAGGAGTACTGTGCCTGAAAGCACGCGCTTGCTTCTCATATGAAATGAGAATGGACTTTTTGCATGCGGAACGTAAGAGGCTGGATGAGCTTCAGCATAGCGAATAAGTTCTTGACGTATCGAAGCCTTCTCGCTGTCAGCGAGTCGTGTTTTCTTTGCTAGATGTTTTATGTTCTTAAGTATATTTTTCATGTTCTTCTTTGAGCTTCTGGATTGCGCGATGAATGCGTACCGATATCACATTTTCTGTTTCCTCACTTATGCGCGCAATCTCTTTTACTGAGAGCCCATCAACGTGACGCATCGTAAGTACTGCGCGTTGTTTCTCTGGCAATTTCTCTATCTCGACAAGTAGACGGTCGTATTCATCTTGATTCTCGATATGTGGCCGTGTATCGTTTCCTATATCAAATCCTTGCTCTTCTCGCATCTGGTCGAGAGACACAACTTCTTTTCTCCTGTACTCATCAATAACGAGGTTATTCGCAATCTTATACAGAAGTGCTCGCGTATTCAAAACTTCTTTGCCTTGAGAAACGTAGTCCCAATACCGAATAAATGTTTCCTGCACGAGGTCTTTTGCTTTTTCTCTGTCAGACAGTCGAAAAACAGCATGTCGAAAAATCGCATCTGAAAACTGATCGTAGTGCTTCAAAAATTCTCCTTCAGCCCCTTTATTTTTCATTTCTTCGCATATTATGACGCTTCACATGAACTTATCTTACATATCACTTTAACACATCTTTAAGAACTGGGGTTATCCTCTCCGCGATAATCTGATACCCTTTGTCGTTGGGATGAATGCCGTCGTACATTAGGTCTGGGTTTGTAATGAGGCCTTCTAACACATTGGGCACATAGGCAGTCTGATATTTCTTTGCTAGGGTTTTATAATCCTCCTCATATCCATCTGCCAAGATTCCTCCACGTACGCCGAGGAGTATTACAACGACGCCACTCCCCTCCAAGCGTTCGATGATCGTTCCCAGGTTTTTAAATGTCTCCTCTTTTGGCACACGACGGATTGCATCATTTCCTCCGAGTAGCACGAGGACGACACCTGGGTTTTCATCGAGCACGTCTTGTAAACGACTGAGCCCCGTCGCTGTCGTGTCCCCGCTTTTTCCTTTATTGATGATTGAGATTTCCAGATTTCTCCCTACGGCGGAAATAAAATCATTCCCTTCTGTCGCACCGACACCCTCTACCAAACTGTCGCCGAACGCAACAACCGTGTGATTTTTCGGCGGAAAGTTTTTTATCGGTTCATCGCTTCTGAAAACAAAATAAAGGAACGGCGTGCAGACAAGCAGTGCGAAGCCTAAAAATGCGTAGCGTTGCGGGGTCATTAGTATTTGAATTGTAGCATAAAAAAATCCACGAAGTTTAAACTTCGTGGATTTTTTTATGCTATGGCGTTACCCAATAAAAGTAAGAGCTTTTCCGAGTGCTCCTGCGCGACCAGTACGGCCAATGCGGTGCACGTAGTCATCGTAGGATTCAGGGATATCAAAGTTGATAACATGAGATACTCCTGCAATGTCTAGACCACGAGCTGCAACGTCTGTTGCAACGAGGATCTGCGCCATGTCTTTTTTGAACGTGTCGAGCGCGCGTTGGCGCTGACCCTGGTTCTTGTCGCCGTGGATCGACTGCGCTTTGAATCCGCGTTTGCCGAGGGCAATGGCGAGCTTCTCTACACCGTGCTTGGTGCGTCCAAAGATAAGCACTTTCTTAAACTCTGGCTTGATCAAAAGATCATGAAGAACTTCAATCTTGTCCTCACCCGGTTTGATGTGTACAACATCTTGCTCAACGTTCTTTGAAGTGTCGCGCGTCTTGACTGAAATCATGACAGGGTCCTTCAAGAAATCTTTAATGAGAACAGCGATTTCTGGTGAAAGTGTCGCCGAGAAAAAGAGAGTGTGGCGATCCTTAGGCATCAAGTTCATCATATAACGCATGTCATTGATGAAACCCATGTCTAGCATGCGGTCTGCTTCATCGAGAACAGCGGTCTTGAACTGCGAGAGGTCGATGCAACGGCGCTCGATAAGGTCCTTGATACGGCCTGGTGTACCAATCACAAAGTTGTATTGATAGCGAAGGTTCGAGATCTGGCGACCAATTGGCGCGCCTCCAACAACACAGACAGAGAAGATCTTGAAACCTTTTACAAAGTCCTTAAGCTCCTGTTCAATCTGCTGAGCGAGTTCGCGTGTTGGCGCAACTACGATAATCTTCTCTTTTGGATTCAAGAGTACCTTGTTGATGAGCGGAACGAGAAATGCCGCAGTCTTTCCTGTACCTGTGTTTGCAATACCTACAACGTCGTGTCCGTTCAAAATGTGTGGAATGACACGGTCTTGGATTGGTGTTGGCGCATTGTATCCCTTTGCAAGAATATTCTGCTTCAAGCTATCCTGAATGAGAAAATCTTTAAAGAGGTGCTCAGGTGTAAATACCACTGCTTCCTCAGTAATGACGGTCTTGTTGATAAATTTTGAAATGTCGATGTGTGCTCCTTTGTGTCCTCGTTGAGGACCCTTACGAAAGCCTCCTCGTGAGGGAGCGCGTGACCCACTGAGTGGAGGGCGAGCTGAAGAGCCACCACGTGACGATGGTCTTGCGTATGAAGACCCTCCTCGTGATGCTGGCTTAGCTCCGCTTCTCGTAAATGTTCGTTTTTGTTCCATATATTGTTCTAAAAAGCCTTTTCGAAAGGCTATGTTAATTCGTCGTTAAATTCTCGAAAGCCTCTGAACTTGACGAAGAATGTGCTTTTAGGACAACTTGTGGGACAAAAACTCTATGAGATGAAATAAGTAACAAGTATATACTACTTATAGTTTTTTGTCAACCTATTTTCAATATTACCTATAGTCATCCACACACTCATGCAGAAAAATACCCCTAGGTTATAGGGGTATTTTTCTGCATGAGTGATGATTCTATTTCGATGTAGTTTTCTTTACTACTTTCTTCGCCGTCTTCTTTTTTGGCTTTGCGTCCCTTGTCATGTGCTTCCATTGCTTGCGAAGGTCTGCGACAACAAGTGCGAGTTCTGCTTCGTCGACATTCTTAAGCTTTGCGTATTTCTGAGACGCTTTCTCGATGATGTCTTCGTAAACAGGCGCTGTGATGTCCTTTGCAGCTTCGAGTTTTTCGATTACATCGCCTTTCATTTTAATTGACCATCCGCGAATCATTTTGCGATTCTTTTTCCCCTCAGGCCCAAACAAAACATACGCTGCTGCGCTGAGCGCTGCGATTCCCGCCCCTACCGCTACCGCCGTGCTGACATTTTTCTCCTGTGATTTTTTTATTGCCATAAAATTACTTCTGTTTATCTATTTTACTATTAACGATGCGCATAGTATATCACAATTTATGGCTTGGGAGTTTTGTGTTTTACCACTTTTCTTTTCTTCTTAAAAATGAAGTTGTAGAGCCAGCTCTGTGTGATCTGGTCGTGAATATTCTCAAGATCGCCTTCTGCCACATCAACTGCCTTCTTAAGCTTATTTGAAATATCGCGAAAGTTTTTCAATATCTGTACAAGATAATATCCCGCAATTACTAAAACTGTCGCCAGCACAATAACTGCTATCGACGTAATAAAAAAGAAAATGTCTGATTTTGCTAATGTTTCCATAATTATCTGTTCAGTATACCGTAAAATATCCTAAAACATAAGGCTAGTACCTAATTTGTCTTTTCTGGATGAGTTCGGTGTTTCATCGCAAGTAGCGCAAAGACAAGTAGCAAAAGCGAGTAGTTGAGTACCATGAACCACGGTGTCCCCCATGCGAATCCGTAAAACTTCCAATCAAAGAGTGGCCAAAAAACAGGAGTCGGGAAAAACGCGTACGTATGCGTCGGCACATCCATGAGGATATGGAGGAGCCAGCCCAAAAGCTCAAGGCGTGCTTGTTTGAAATAAGCCCACACACCGAAGAATACGATTGTAAAGATTATCAAACTGTGTCCAACATTATAGAATGCATGAGAAAACTGAAAAATCCATAGTGTGTCAGACCCTGCTGGTTCCGAGACAGGCGCATGCCCTGGAGAGAACTCCGCAAACGAGTGTGTGCCGAGAGCAACACTTCCAACAATCCATATAAAAGGAATCGCAAAAGCCAAAAGGTCTGGGAACATTCCCCAGAGCGCCATCGCCCAAACATTTATGCGACGCTTTCTTTGTCCCTTGTTTAGTCCCTTGGCAGCAGCTGCAGCCCAAAGTCCGTGTGCAAAGATATCCATAACCTAATGAATAACACCCTGAAGCACATTTTCTAGCTCAGCCAAACGCTTTTTCACCAAGTCTAATATTTCTTTGTTCCTCGTGGACAGTGTTCCATGATTAGTAGCCATCTCATTTGCAAACGCGATAAGGTTTACCTTTGTTTCTTGCAGATACTCAATATCATCAAGGTTTCCTATACGAAATTTGTCTAGAGCTTCAGTGTATCGCTCTTCTGAAATGTTTAGTTGTCCAAATATTTCTTCTGGATTTGCTCCGCCTACGAGTCGTGGTGTGTCTTGTGAGTTGGTGAGTTTCTCAAAATTTAACATACATTGAGTATACCCTACTTTTCAAGATCCAGCACCTCGTCGATACGAATTTGCTTTACGAATTCGGGAACGTGAGATACGAGAATCATCGCACCTTCGTATTGGTCGAGTGCTTTCGCGATGACAGGAAGGTGGCGGAAGTT
>ERZ1292625.4567-Hain-H41-01um-R1-4567-length-10260-cov-30_pt1 | contig 10260 bp, 10 predicted proteins | sample MGYA00564400_ERZ1292625 | MGnify/ENA primary metagenome ERZ1292625 (study PRJEB36523, sample SAMEA6512639) | groundwater metagenome | collected 2019-01-08 | study: AquaDiva: Metagenomics assemblies of 32 groundwater samples
GGACGCGCCCAAACAAGTGTTGCTATTAAGTGATAAAAGTGCGATTATGTGATATACTTACAAAAGAAGTGACACAGACAGGCCACAAAGACCTGGATCTTTGTGGCCTTAGCTTTTCCCGGGGTGGACCGGAGCGGGGGAAATTATGATACAAAAACAAAGCTATAAGGACAAGATGGAGCAGAAGAGGGTCGTCCTGGTAGCAAACGGCCTGATCTCGGATCGATACCCCGGGGTTTCGAACATCGAACTACGCATGACCTATTACCAGAGGACCGTGGACCCGGTCCTGATGAAGCGCACGGTCAGCTTCACTCCCACCAATTACGCCTGCTTCCGCATGGACTGCATGCGCGATGAATGCTCCAACGGCGGGTTCGATCTGACCCCGGTGATCACCAGCCTGGTGAAGAACCGCAAGACCTCGGTCAAGGGGAATATCGCCTGTCAGGGGAAGACCGAGAACCTCGGCCATAACCATGCCAGCATCGCGTACGAGGTAAATGTGGAGTACTGCAAGAGCAAGAAATAAGGCGTCTCCGTCGGACCGTCCTCCTTCCTTTTGTTGATACGCGTCAGCTTGTCACCGTGATCGTTGTTCCTCCTATCAGGGATCGCATCACGAAATATGGCCGTTATTTCAAGCGCACATCATGATTAGCATCTTTCTGCCACAGAGGACGCAGAGTGCCCAGAGAAATGCTATGAGGAGAAGTGTTTAGCTTTCCTCGGTGTCCTCGGCAACCTCGCTTAGAAGCGCCTACGTTTGGCGGTGGCGCAAAGAACTGATGCTCTTAGTATTGCTCTCGCCCCTTCCCCCCTGTACCATGATCTTCCGCTCCACACGTTTCTCCTTCCTTCTTGACCCGTCGTGACCGTGCGTGTATGATGCCGATATTTTACGAACCGAAGAGGGATCCCGTTGGCCAAACCCTGGCAGACCATAGACAAGATCGACAAAGAGGACAACGTACTGGAACTGCGCAAGCGGGGCGACCGGGACTTTCTGCTGCTGGTCAACGGGCGCGTCCTCATGAACAGCAGCGCGAACCGGTCCGAGGTCACGCTGGGCGAACACGCCTGCGGGCTGGTGGCCGGACGCCCCGCTCCGCGGGTGCTCATCGGCGGCCTGGGCATGGGATTCACTCTGCGCGCGGCGCTCAATGCCCTCCCTGCGTCCGCGCAGGTCGTCGTCGCAGAGCTTAATCCCGTCATTGTGGAATGGTGCCGCGGTCCCCTCGCGGACCTGACGACATGCGCGGTGAGCGACCCGCGGGTGTTGGTCGAGACCGACGATGTCGCCGCGGTCATCATCGCGGCCACGCTGAAAGGCGCGAAGCGCTACGATGCCATCGTCATCGATCTCTACGTCGGACCGAGCGCGGACTCCGACGAGCACTTCGACCCCTACTACGGGAGCCACGCGCTCCAGACGACAGCACGCGCCCTGACGCCTGGCGGGATCTTCGCGATCTGGGGGGAGAACCCCGATGCCGCGTTCGAGAAACGGCTGGTTGCCGCACGATTTACCTTTGAACGTTTGCGGCCGGGGCGGGGTGGGTTGCGGCACGTCGTCTATATCGCGAAGAAGAAGGATATGAAGTGAAGAAGGATGCGATGCTACGAACAAAAAAGGCAGGGCCATATCCCGCCATGGATGCCACTGGCACACGTGGGATATGACCCCGGTAGATCTTCGGTCGCTTATTTCTTCTCGCTGGCCGGCGTTACCGTCTCGGTGAGCGATTCCTTGATGGCCCCCGGCGCGCTCATGATGGACATGAAGCTGTTGCTGCCCATCATGCTGAGGTCCGGAAAGCTGATGGCGATACGGAACTTGGCGAAGAGGTGATACACCTTGTTCCCCGACACCAGGACCTCGTAGGGAAGATGCGCCGTTGATTTTACGTCGCCGAAGTCGATGTAGTCCATGACGTACTTGTCGCCGCCCTTTCCCTTGGCGATGGCCACGCCGTAGACGGCCTCTTCCTTGCCCGGGACATCGACGCGGTACACCTTGGTCACGCCCGACTTGCCCGCAGCAAGGCCCGCCTCGACGGCGCTCAAAGCCTCCGCGAAGGTCTTGAACTCCGCCAGCTCATGGTCGCCGAGACTGTCGAACTTGGCCATGCCCATCATGTAATTGTACTTGCGCAGGCTTTTTTCCTTGATCCCGTCCTCGGAACCGTATTCCTTCTGTTTTCCCAGCGCGGCCTCCAGCTTTGCCTTCACGTCCTCAAGGTTCCCCTTCATCCGGTAGGCAGCGGCAAGATACGGAGGATTGGTATAGGACACCTGGACCTTGTCCTTCACCTTCGTCACGGCAACACGCATGGCGGCGCCGTACCCGCCGAAGTCGCTCTTAGCGGCGTTGGCCTTGAGCGCCTCGCTGGTCACGATGATCACCACGGCGTTCGGATAAGGCGCGTAGCTCCCTGCCACCTCGAAACCCTGGCCCAGCAGGGCGGTCCGCACCGCGGCGGCCGTTTGATCGACATCTGCCTGCTGCGGCTCCGCTCCGAGCACAAAGGGCTTCAGCCCCTCTGCCTGGGCGATCGAAACAACGGTGAAGAGAACGAGACTGGCCAGTGCAACACTGATGATCGTACGCAGTTTCATGGGATCTCCTTTCGCTCCTTATATTCTGGCCTGATGGATGAAAACGAAGATGCTCTCACTGGTGACAGGCCCCTGTATGACAGTAGCAAAAGGAACGGCCAGTGTCAATGATATTCGAAACTATGAATCCCTGAAGAGGGAGGAAGCAGTTGCATCGCTTTGCGCACGATCATCCGGGCTGACGCGAGGACATCGTCTCTTTCGTCTTGATGAGCGACGTTATGGTCTCGTTCACCGGAACGCTGATCCCTTTCTCGTGAGCGAGTTTAACAATAGCGCCGTTCAAGGCGTCGATCTCGAGCCGCTTGCCCGCCTTGACGTCGTAATACATTGAAGGGAAATGCTTTGCCGTGGGAGGGACGAGATTGGTATAGAAATGCCGGCGGTACTCCTCGGGCGTTTTCCAGTTAAGCGGCATCCCGTGGGCCTCCGCGACCAGGAAGATCTCGTCGATGATCCGGTCCATCACCTGCCGCGTGCCCGCGTTCTCCGCGAGCTGGCCATACGTGCACTCGAGCACAGCGCCGAGCGGGTTCAGCGCCGCGTTGTACAGTATCTTGTCCCAGAGTATGGCGGCGACGTTCTCTGCGTAGGCGGTCGGGATGCCGGCACTGCTGATCGCTCGTGCGATGGCCTTGATCCGGTCGGGATCGACAGCGTTATGCGGCTGGCCGATGCGAACATCGTCGGCGATGACCGTGACCTCGGCGCGGCCAGGCGCAGGCAGCTTGACGCCAAAGATGATCCGCGCCAGGAGCGTGTGTTCTTTTCCGACAGCAGCGGCAACGGTCTCATAGTTGCCGTAACCGTTCTGGGCGACGATCACGAGAGTGTCCTTTCCCACAAGCGGCTTCACCTGTTCGATGGCCGCTGCAGTGTCGTAGGATTTTACGGTGAGGATGATGAGGTCAAGGGGAATATTCTTAAGGGGATCGATGGAAACGTGAAGGCCGTCGAGTGTTGCCTCGTGCCCGCCCCAGATGCCGGTGACGCGCGTCCGCCGGTCAGCAAGAACAGGGATATACTTTTCCCGCGTGAGGGCGTGGACCGTGTGGCCTGCCTTCTTGAGCATGGTCGCGAAGACCGTGCCGAGCGCGCCGAGGCCCGTGATGAGGATGGTATAAGGCATAGATGGCCTAATCAAGAATAACTGAAAAAGATAGGCGTCTCTCGCAAACGCAAAGGCCGCAAAGACGTCAAGAACTGCATTCGTTTTGATTCAAGTAAAGACTTCAAAGCTTTCCTTCGCGCACCCTCGCGCATTCGCGGTTCCATGGTCATGTTGTTTTGGCTCTCCTTGTCCAGACTGAAGACCCCAGTCAAGCTCCTACCCGATCTTCTCCACCATCTTCCTGAAGTGCCGGCAGTTCTCCACCAGGTCCGGCCCATGCTTGAACAGCCCGCCGCCGATCAGGAAAATGAGGTCCTTGCCGTAGGTCTCAAGCATTTCGGGCACGCGCTCCAGGCTCATCCCGCCGCCGGGCGCCGGGAAGATGGTCTTGAGATGGCCCATGGGCTCGGCGGTTCCGTGCACGATGTCGGCGCATTCCTCGCGGCTGAAGGAGAACCTTCCGCCGAAGTTCGGGAAGATGGTCGCGTCGGAACCAGCGAGGCGTGCAAGCTGGCCGAAGATGACGCCGTGGGACATGCCGCCCTGTCCGGTCACGAAGCTTCCCTGGAGCGCCGGGTGCGTCAGGATGGGGAGGCCGATGCTGTCGTCGTCGGCAAGCTCGCGCATGAGATCGAACCCGATGATGCCCGGTGCGACCATGATGCCGCCTGCGCCCGCGGCCTTCGCGAAACGGGCCCGTTTGATGACATCGCGGCGCGGTGCAGTTATGTTCGCTATATATATAGAAGGCTGGCCTGTCTCTTTGCTCGCCTTATTGACCGCTGCGGCGCAGAGTTCGACCCGCTCCTCGAAGGGCGAACAACCCTGGTCGGTCAGGCCGTGGTCGTCCTTTATCATGTCCATGCCGCCCAACGCGAAGCGGTACGCCAAGTCGGCAAACTCCTCGCTTGAATGGCCCATGGGTTTGATGGCTGTTGAAAGGAGCGGGCGGGTGGGCACGTTCAGAAGTCTGCGGATCCCATCCCTGCCGAAGCGCGGGCCTTTGAAGGTGTTCAGAAGTGATGAAGGCAGGTCAAGATGTTCGACGCGGATGCCGGGCTTGATGCTCGTGTTGCCGAAGATGACGTTCAGGAGCTGCGTCAGCTCGCCTGCCGCGATCTCGACGGCGTAGCTGATGATGGCGCGGAAGCTCGCCTTATCGTAGAGCTCGAAGGACTCGATCCTGCCGAACACATGGTCGCGGATCGTCCCCTCCCCCACGCACTCGGCCGGGAACTCCACGGTCTGCTCGATGCAGATGTCCTCAGCTTTGGCGCGAGCGTCCTTCTCGATGCCGTAGATGCGGTAGGTGACGGAGAAACGTTCGCCGGAGAATAGCGATGAGGGGGTGCAGGTCTTTTGGATGATCAAGAATAGATCTCCTGTTGCTCATTCTTATGAATCTTCGCCTGTCTTCAGGAAGTCCACCGCTTTGATGCCCAGTTCCCGCGCCAAAGATCTCATATGATCGTCATGATGAAGGACCTTGAGAGCATGAGCCTTTGCAATAGAACAGATGAGAATGTCCACCGTCGGCACGGTGATGCCTTTCCTTCTCAGCCCATATCCGGCCTCGTAGGCAAGCGCCCAGGCGTTTTCATCAAGCGCAAAGAGCGGCAGAATATCAAGCCGCTCCTTTAATGCATTATATTCCTTCCGCGCTTTGCATCCCTGGAGCAGTTCCAGGACAACGATGTTTGTCGTCACAACATGATCAAGCTCAAGAGCGGACCGGAGGAAGTCCTTGAGCTTGTCATTGCCCTTTTCACGGAAGCTCGCGATCCAGGCCGATGTGTCGACCAGAACATCATCTCCCATGGCGCATCTTCCTGAGATCATCGCGGGTGAGATCAAATTCCTTGTAATTACCGATCATGGACTTCAGTTCCTGCCGTTTTTTTAGCCGCAGGTATTCATTCAGAGCGATCACAATGGCGCCTTTTTTTGTCTTGGACTTGGAAACCTCCATGACCTCACGCAGCGTGTCCTCATCCAGGTCAACAATGGTTTTCATGATATATCCCTCCACACAATAACGATATATACAAAATACTATATATTGTATATATGTCAAGTCGTTTTTCACACCTTCGAACCGCTTAAAAGGACCGGGCAGGCCTGATGGCCCGCCCGAAAAAACGATAACCCGAATGTACGACTACATCTGTTACTTCGACCATCGTTATCGGTGGATCAATGACAACAAAGTAGACCTGGCCCTATGAAGTGCGCGTCCTTCTCGCTGCCAAAGATGCGGTAGGTGACGGGGAAGCGGTCGCCCGAGAACATCGATGAGGGGTACAGGTCTTTTGGATGATCATAAACTGAAATTAATGTATTGCAATTAGCTACGGGAAAATATCTAAAAGACAAAACCAATTAACCTAATGAATCCTCAAATCATGTTCGGCTTGGCGACTTTTGGCGCGATATGTCAAATATGCATATTTTAATGTTATCTAAGCCAGCGGCATTACGTGTAGCCACTAATTTCAAATGTAACGAGTGATCATCATATTGAACTGGTTGTTGAAAATCTGGACCTTTAAAGTACATGACACAGTAAATCCCAAAATCGCACCCCTTTGCTCTCATATAGGCAGGAAGCTGCTCAATTAATCCATGAATGAGGTCGGCGCTATGAGCGTGTTTGAATTCTACACAGACAGAAACTGTCTCTCCGGTTGTAAGATTCCCCGTAAACAAGAAATCTAGCCGACCTCCGGCGATTTGGTATTCAGGCGAAACTTCTAGATTCTTGGCAATAGCTATATCAAATAGCAATCCATGGATTGTAGGATGAATTTCTGGTTCCCTCTTTGGTGTTCTTAACTTGAGTTTGCGGCTCTCATATTGGTTATCCCAAAAAGCACTGTACATATTTGTGGTGATTATCTTATCCGGAATAGTGTCCAATGCGGCGGCTACTTGTTGGCATAAATCACTTATTGATTGATACTGCATGATTGGTAGAACGACTAACCTTCTTACTGCATTAATTAAAGAAGCCGGTGGCAAAACCACTTTAGTATTAATTATACTTGTGCACTCTCTAACCGCTTGTAATGGCTCTTTACCACCTAATAGTAATTGATTATAAGCTTCGTCGAGCAATACTATGTGAAGCCGATTGGGATCCCACATTGCGAAGAAACAGGCTTCACCTGTTGGCCCACTAGACAATCGAAGATCCCTTTCGAGAGTCTCACCGCTACGCGAGATGTAAAAATGCGTGGGTGTAAAGCCAACCTCCAGATAGTAATCCGCACATTCAACACGAAATAATTTGCCCGCACGACCTTCTTGCAGCTGATTATAATTCATAGAAAACGTCAACGCACCACTAGAACTTATTAGCGATAATGGGGTTACTAGCCTTCGTAGTTGAGGAGCTATCTGAAAGCTTACTTCGCCTACAGACTGCGTCTGCAAGAGCCATTTAATGTACTCATCCGTATCAATACAGTATGCTAATGCTAAGTGAATGTGGTGCCCACGACTATCCTCTGAAACTTTTATAAATATGGATTGCACAAAACTGTGATTCTCTGGGTTGATAATTTGAACTATCTGATTAGCCTCCATTGGGCCATTTATTGTAATCGTTTCGCGAAAAACAAACTTATTAACTTGATTGCCAACGCGAAGCGACAGTCCAAATCGAGTTGCAAGCAGTTGAAGAAGCACTAACGGCTCTAGTCCTGTCACCCCTACAATAAGATCTGGAAGTATCCAAAAAGCCAGGTCAACACTTTGAGTATCCGAGCCTTTCCTCGTGCAAACAAGCAGTAAGGCATCGCTTCCATTACGTTGGAACCGTTTCGTACATAAACCTAACTCAAGGTCTTCAATCTGATACAATTGTTGCGCATCGGGTGCTGCTAACGTAATCTGAACATCGGCTTTTTGGATGCCAAACCATACTTCGCAGACATCTTGATATAACTGTGTAAATACAACGTTCATTGTTTTCTCTTTATTTTAGTCCCTGCATAACAGTACGTTTATTTAGTCGCATATTGCCAGAATTTTCAAGAGTCCCGCCTGCTATTTGCACGATTCAGTTTCTGAAACTATGAGTCCATAAAGCTATAATGAAGTGGCGCTACCCTTTTTCCGCGCCGCCTTTCTTCATCTTCCCTTCCAGCTGCTTGTACTTCCGGAACGCGACCGAGTAAAGCGACGACTCCGCGATCGAGCCGGCAACGAGCAGTGTGTCCATGATCTCGTCGAGCGTCGCGCCCTCGGCAATAGCCCGGCCCATGTGCGCTTCGAGGCAATGTTCGCAGTGGAGAGCCGCTGCCGCGCCTACCGCCACCAGCTCCGCAGTTTTCTTGTCCAGGGCCTTCGGCTCCTTGTAGACGGTCATGCCTTTGAGGAGATAGGGATTAAAGGTGCGGGGCCGCTCCTTCAGCACGCTCAGGACATAGCCCAGCTCGCCACGGTCATTCACCATCGCATCAGTGATCGCGTCGGTCAATTCGGCCTTGCACAGCATAGCTTTGGCTTCGCGAATCAAGGCCGGCTTGGACCTGGCCTTCTTAATAAGACGCTTTTTCCGCTCTTCCCTCATTGTGCCCCCCCATGACGACGTAGTTCCTGATCCTGACAAGCTGGAACTAAAAACCCAAATGCATCTCTCGCAAAGCCGCAAAGGGCGCAAAGAAATCCTTAAACTCTAGTTTTGAAACCATAACTAACTGACCCGGACAAGCCGGAACCAAAGATCAATTTTGACAGGATCACAGGATAACGGAGGATAAGGACTTCATAAAATCCTGTAAATCCTGTTATCCTGTCAAAAATCTTGTCCTGCGTGATTTTTTTAGCTAGATCCTGGCCACGCGCACGAGCGAGTTGTTCTCGTTCAGGCCGTCGATGATGGCGCCGAGGCCGGCCATGTTCTGAAGGTAGTTGAGGGCTTCCTGGGAGATCTCTTCCCCCGGGACCAGGAGCGGGATGCCGGGCGGGTAGACGGTGACGATCTCCGTCGAGACCCTGCCGACGGAATTGTTCACATCGACCAGTTCACTGTCGGAATAGAAGGCGTCGCGGGGAGTCATGACGAACTTGTTCGTCAGTGCCGGCGGATGGACCTTGTCGAGGGGCAGGAGCGCCCCCTGGAGGCCTGGCTCGGCCGATATCTGCTGCAGCGCGGCGACAAGCCGGTTCAGGTCGTCCTGCCGGTCGCCGATGGACACGATCACGAGCACATGGAACGGGTCCGCCATCTCCACCTGGATGCCGAACCGGTTGTTCAGGATCTGGGAGACGTGATAGCCCGACAGCCCGAGGTCCGACACGGTGATGGTGATCTTGGTCACGTCCATATCGGCCATACCGGCCTGTTTCGCGCGGTCCTTGGTGAAGCAGGTGATGCCCGGTATCTTGTTGATCTCGGTCCGGGCGTCCTCGGCCAGCTTGATGGTGCGGTTCAGGAGCTTCTTGCCTTCCGTCGCCATCTGCATGCGCGCCAGGTCCAGGGACGCCATCAGGATGTACGACGGGCTCGTGGTCTGGAGGAGCTTCAGGGTGTTCGTCACGTCGTCGATGTTGACCCTCCCGGCGTTCGCGTGGAGCATCGAGGCCTGGGTCATGCCGCCCACGATCTTGTGGGTGGACTGGACGCACATGTCCGCTCCGGCCTCGAGGGCGCACTTGGGCAGCTTGGGATTGAACTTGAGGTGCGGGCCGTGCGCCTCGTCCACGAACGCCATCAGGCCCTTCTCGTGTGCGTAGGAGATGATGGCTTCGATGTCCGTGCAGAGGCCGTAGTAGTTCGGGCTGGTGATGAGCAGCGCCCGGGCGCCGGGGTTGGCGTCGATGGCCGCCTTGGCAGCGGCGAAGGTGACGTTCAGTGTGAGCTTGAGGTCGCGGTCGAAGGCCGGTTGGAAGAAGAACGGCGTCGCCCCGCTCATGATCAGCCCGGTGAGCACGGAGCGGTGGCAGTTCCGGGCGATCAGGACCTTGTCGCCGGGCCCGGTGGTCGCCGCCACCATGGCGTGGTTCCCCACAGTGGTGCCGTTCACGAGGAAGTAGGAGCGGTCGGCGCCTGCCGCCTTGGCTGCCAGTTCCTGGGCCTCCTTGATGACGCCGGTGGGGTTCTGGAGCGAATCGACCTCGTCTAAGGTCGTCAGGTCGATCGAGAAAACGCGCGGCCCCACGAACTTGCGGAACCGCGTCGCAATGCCTTTGCCGCTCTTATGTCCGGGGGTATGGAAGGAGACCTTGCGGCTTTCCGCGAGGTTGACCATGGCGTCGAACAGCGGGGTTCTGAGCTGTTCTTCGTCGAATCGGGGGGGAGGGGGGCTCATGGCCGGCTACCGGAACCACATACGTCCGAATAAAAGGCATCTCTCGCCAAGCACGCCAAGGCCGCAAAGGAAAACCCGGGAAATCCTGCCGTTCTTTGCGAGCTTTGCGCCTTTGCGAGAAATAGTCTTCTCCTTTTGAGAAGAAATTGATCCATCAGACCGCTAGTACAGCGTAAAATAAGTTCTTGCTAGTTAATGCTTTTCATGGCACACTCT
>ERZ1292625.4568-Hain-H41-01um-R1-4568-length-10260-cov-7_pt1 | contig 10260 bp, 11 predicted proteins | sample MGYA00564400_ERZ1292625 | MGnify/ENA primary metagenome ERZ1292625 (study PRJEB36523, sample SAMEA6512639) | groundwater metagenome | collected 2019-01-08 | study: AquaDiva: Metagenomics assemblies of 32 groundwater samples
TGGACGCCGCGGCTCGTGCTGTCTTGGGCGCGATGGAGGGGCGCGGGCAGCCGCGCGGCTTCGGCGCGAATCTCGCCACGGGATTCGCTACGGGGCTCGCGGGCGGTCGTGTGCGGCAGGCGAATGCGCGCGGCGTGGCGAACGAGCAGGAGCGCGAGCGGGTAGCTGGGCTGGCGAAGGAGCGGCGAACGGCGATCACGTCACACGCGAGCGAGATGGCGAAACACCGCTGGGAGTTGAGCAAGGCGGCCATGAAGCCGACCGAGACACCGGAGCAGAAGCAGGCGCGACTTCGGGCGGAGGCAAGGGCGCGCGCCGAAGGTACGCGGGAGGGCGGTGGCGGGTCTGGTGGCGGCGGAGTCCCGTCCGTGAACGATTCTCGCGCTCAGGGCTGGGCGCAGGAAGTCATGGCCGGGCGTGCCGTTCCTGACCTGAACGAGCTTGGGCGCGACGGCAAGCTGCGACTCGCAGCGGCGACTGAGTTCAAGCGGGCTGGGTTCGACTTCCTGCGGGCAAGGAACGTCTATGAGTCCACCAAGAAGTGGATCGGCGGAGCCAACTCCGCGCCGCAGATTCGCATGCGCAACGCCATCGGCAAGACCAAGCACGCTCTCGACTTGCTTGATGGTCTGAACGAGGACTTCTCGCGCGTTGCCCCGCGCTCGCGCTTCCCGGTGGTCAATCGCGCTGCGCTCGCTGCGGCTAAGGGTGGGGCGTTCGGACCGGAGGCCGCGTCCGCTGCGACCAACCTTGAGTCGCAAATCACGATCGTGTCGAACGAGCTTGGGAACATCTACATGGGCGGCAACGCCCCGACGGATGCTGCCGTGAAGCATGCGCGCAGCGTGCTCGCGGGCAACTGGACCGAGAAGCAGCTTCGTGACGCGATCAAGCTCGCGCGGCAGGACATGGGGTTCGCGGAACAGGCGATCAACACCTCGCAGCCGCTTGCCCCGCCGCAGCAGGGCGGTGAAGTCCAGAAGTGGACCCGTGACGCCAACGGCAAGCTCGTGAGGGTGAAGTGATCGTCGAGATCGACGGGCAGCAGCACGAGTTTCCTGACGGCACGAGCGATGCCGAGATTCAGGCTGCGCTCGGCGGCGCTCCGGCCGACAACACGCGCGCTGGTGGCCTGAAGCCTCCGCGTCGCCAGCAGTCCGAACGTCGTACGGACATGGGCCGCATGCCGGGCTGGTTCGCCCCCGTGGCGGCTGGGATCGCCCCACGAGTTCCGGTAGGCGCGTCCTACCGCGCTGCGGTTGAGGGCGCGCAGTTGGCCCCGGACGTGGCAGCAACGGTCGCCAGCGCGGCGAGTGGTGGCGTTCCGTGGTGGCAGGCTGCCGGGCGAGTCGGCTTCGGCCGATCGGGCGGCGAGGCGATCACGCAGAACCTCCTCCGCCTTCTCGGGCAGGACCAGATGGCCCCGCAGACGCCGCAGGAGGCGCTTGGGCGCATCGGCACCTCGGGGGCGGTCGGCGTCGCTCAGGAACTTGGCGGGCGCGCCCTCGGTGCTGCTCCGCGGGCGTTCGACCTTGCGCCCGATGCCCATGCGCTCGCCGCTTCGTCGCTGACGCCGCGCGCCGCGCTGACCAAGAAGTACGGCGACTTGGCGCAGGCGCAACTCGACGAGGGCGTGCCGCTCGGACCGCCGCTCAAGTTGCAGGGAACGTCCGAGATCAAGGCGCGCGCCGCGGCGCTTGAGGCCGACGTGCTCCAGCACGCCGCGGCCAGCCCGAAGCAGGTTTGGGCGAGCGAGGCGATGAAGGGTGCGCGTGACTATGCCTCGCGCACGTCGCGAAGGTTCCGTGGGAAGAATCAGGCGAACGCGATGAACGACCTTATCCAAGAGTTCGAGGCACAGCACGCGGACCTGTTCCCTGACGGGATCGCATTCGAGCGGCCGGTCCCTTTGTCGCAGGCGTTGGAGATTCGGCGCGCGGCGGACGCCGAGGCCGCGAGGCTTCGCAAGGCGCGCTTTGGTGGCGAGAAGAAAACGAACATCGCCCCCGACATGGAGGAGGTTTTCAACCTCAAGCTGTCCGACGACATGCGCCGCTTGATCGCGCAGGCTGACCCGGAACTCGGGGCTAAGATCACTCACCAGCAGCGTCTCATGGGGCTGGAAACGGCGATGGCCGAGGCCGAGGCCAAGGTCGATCCGGTGAAGATCGACCACCCGTTGAAGATGCTCGGCCAGCGCGCTGTGTCGCGCGAGAACCTGTCCAAGCGCGCGATGAAGTGGGCCGATCCGAAGAAGCAGGCACAGGCGCGCGAGGCCAAGCGCGTTGCGGAAGGACTGCTCAAGCGTTTCCCGCAGATCGGCACCACGGGCTATCGGACGCTGCTCCACACGCTGACGGGATCGGCCACAGCCGACACCTCCAGCACAACCCAATAACGGAAAGGCAGGGCGACATGAAGCGAATGCTGCTGCTGGTGGTGGCCCTGCTGATGGCGGGGACGGCTTGGGGGCAGGCCGACTACGATGGCGGGCAGAAATCCAGCAAGCTTGGCGGTCGGGCGGTCGGCGGGTACGACGCGGACTCGCTGTTCAGGGCGATGGAGTTCGACGCGAGCGGACACCTCAAGACCTCCGAGCAGGCTCCGCTCACCACGGGCATGACGACGTGGCAGTTGTTGGATGGCAGCCTCACCACGCTCGCATCGGCAGCAGGCGACTCCTGTGCGCCGTTTGCGACGAACGGCGTCAAGCTCTACTCGATCACGGTCAAGTGCGTGGCGCAGTCGGGCGGGGTCGGGTCGCTCGGCGAGGTTCGGCTGGCGATCCAGCTTCGGAAGAACATCGACGGCTCGGCTGATTCGCTCCGAACGAGCGCCTTTTACCCGCTCTACTCGATGGACAACAGCGCCGCTGCGGCGCTCGCGGACACGATCAACGCCGGGCACCTTCGTTCGGGCTCAACCTCAACGCCGTGGTCCGGCGAGTTTGTCCTCACCTTCGACGGTACGCGGCTCGGACCGAACGGAACATCGGCGCTGTTCTTCTATCCGAACGCGCAGACTCACTTGCTTGGGAATCTCTACGGTAGCCCGCTGGTCACGGAGTACGCGAGTATGCGCGTCAGAAACCTTTCGATCACGAGCGCTCCCACCGTTCGCGTGTGGGTGTGGGTGACGGGGACGCCCCTGTGAAGCGCGCGCTCCTGACGGCGCTGCTGGTCTTCGGAGTCACCACGCCCGCGCTCGCGGTCAACAAGGTGCTGATCGGCTACTGGAAGCCGCTGGCCATCAACATCAACGAGGACAATGGGCTGGGCGTGTATCCCAACCAAAATCGCAACCTCCTGCTGGTCGAGTCGCTGATCCGGGCGACGTACTACGACCAGCGGGACATCAAGATCGAGAAGGCTTCAAGCGACAAGATCAAGACCGAGGAGATCAGGCGAGGCGAGCGGTGGCGTAACTACGGGACGGCGGGAGAGGTTCACGAGCAGTTCGGTGCAACGGTCTGGATCGGCGGGCAAACAAACACAGCCGGGTATGCGCGACCGGACTCCGCGCTTCGCATCTCCCGTGGCGGACCGCTCGTTCCGTTCGTGTGGCTTCCGGACAACGCTACCGTAAAGCTCGGATCAACCCTAGCTTCTTTCCCAGCTTTGTCTGACTCGTTCGGCGTGGAGAACGAGGTGTCGTTCTACGCCTATCCGCAGGTGAACGCCGTGGGCAGCGCGCGCGGGTGGACGACGATGGCCTACACAGAAGCCTTGCGTCTCAGCGGAACGAGTGGCGCGAATAACGTCCGCGCCATGCTCATTATGCGCGGGTCGCGCGAGAGCGGGTACTTGAAGGGCGAGGTCTATGGCCCCGCCTGCATCGTCTGCGACTCGATGCGCGCGACGGGAAATCAGGACAGTGTGGTACTTCTGCGCCGCACCTACCCGACCGGAATGAGTACGCTCGTCGTGGCGAGCGCTTGGGGTAGTGGTGCTCCGGCCGATAGCGTGAGCGGCAACACCACTGCCGCCGAGGGCGACGCAACGATCATCCTCGCGGCGCTCGCGGTGGCGGACAGCGCGTGCAACGGCTGTATTCTCGGTCCCAAGCCCATCCAGATTGCAGCCGTGGTCAAGGACGTTTGCTCGCGTGGAAACCGGCAGGGGGCGAATGGAATCCTCGCGGCGGATACTTCGGCCTACTACGCTGCGCTGGACACGGCCGCCGCTCGCGGCCTCAAGTTCACGGCGATCTACGATCCCGACTCGGCCGTGACCTACGGGCGCGACCTCATCAAGCTCAAGGAGAACCCGCTCGTCCGATTCGCGCCGTCCGTGACCAAGGGCGTGCGTGACACGACTACGAACGCGGGTAACACGTCCGTCACGGCGCTGCCCGTGGACCCGTTCGGCAGGCATCGCAGTCGGGCGGCCGTGGGCGATACGCTCGGCGCAACGAACGTGGTCTGGCCGGATGGGGACAAGGACACCAGTCTCTATTCGCAGCTTCGCCGCGTGAAGAACATGGCAGATTCGACGTTCGGTTCTACGCGCGTGTCGCGCGTCCTGTTTCCTGCTCTGGACGATTGGAGTCCCAAGTTCCTGAACGGCCATCGCGCCGATCCCCCGCTTGATTCGGTCCTGCTGGCGATGAAAGAGGCAGGGTTCAGCGGCGTGTGCGTCAACGCCCAAGACCCGGACGCGAGCGCGATGAGTCGCCGTGGGCTGTCCAAGACGAATCCGCGCGGGTACGTCGGCAGGCAAGGCATCCACCGCTCGGCGCTGATTCCGGGCGGCTTCAAGCTGCTCGCGCACACCGGCTACGAGTCCATTGGCGGGAGGTCGGGCTACGCGACCATGAGCGATTCAGTGTTCGCGTGGGATTCGCTCGCAGTCGGTATCCAGTACCGCATGCTGGAACGGGCGTGGATGGGGGCGATCATGCCCTACGACAACTCCTACGACATCTACCCTTACGACAACAACTCGGTTGTCAGCGTCTGGCCCTATTGGGTCAACGTGCAGGAGAGCCTCAACGACCACCTGATCGGCGGGCGGCATGGCAACATCGCCATGTTCAGCGCCACGGACTTCTCCGGCGCACCGGACGGACCGCCGCCGCTGAACGGCCTGCACGCGCTCATCTCGATCAACGCCGCGATGGACGCGATCAACCGCTTTGCGGGGCGAACCGTCTGCCGTCTTGTCTATCCCGAGGAAATCATCCCGTGAGGTCGCAGCGCGCGCTGGCGTTCTGGGCGCAGGCGACGGCCGTGGCGCTGTTCGCTGCGGCTGCGCTCTACGGCTGCCCGGCGCACGCGCTGACCACGCTCAACGTCACGAGCAACGCCGAGATGACGACGGCGAACGCGGCGTGCCTCGGGCTGGACGCCTACCAGATTCTCGTGGCGGCGGGGACGTACACGACGCTGCCGAACCCGGCCGTCGATGGAACGTCCACGAACACCATTGTCTACCGGGCCGCGACCGGCGTGACGTACTCGGGCAGCGTGAACTTCCAGAACAACTACATGCGGCTGGTGCGCGGGGCGATCACCGGAGACGTGCGCTTCGACACGCTCGGGACGCGCTGCGTGCTGGACTCGGCGACGGTCGCGGGAACGACGATCTTCATTGGCGCGGACAACTGCAAGATTCTGAACTCGGTGGTGTCCAAGGGCATCGCCATGTCCGGCGTCATCAAGGGTGGCGTCTGCCCGACGAACTGCTACCCAGATCACGCCATCCACAAGTACGCGCAGGACGACACGGTGCAGAACTGCACCGGCACCTTCACGCAGAACGTGTGCACGTCGGCCATCGACTGCGTGGCGATCTTCTGGTCGCGCTTCTGTCTTGAGCCAGCGTGGATCGCCAACCACTTCGACGTGACCATCGACTGCACGGGATCGGCGCAATCGTTCCAAGTCCGAGAGTTCTACTGGACCATGAACGGCATCTTCCGAGACAACTACTTGAAGGTCACGAATAACGTCGGCGACCATCCTGCGGGCTGCACGAACGGTGACGTGAAGCTGTCGTTCGCGCTGCGCGACTCGGCGCGCTTCAACACCTTCCTACGCGACACGATGTGGACGGCCGCGGCAACGGCGCCCACGTCCATGCACCTGATCTCCAACTCGGGCAGCGTGGACAACACGTTCTACAACTCGTTCATCAACTGCCTATGGTGGAACGACGACGGCGACGCGATGAAGTCGGCGGGCAACGGCAAGGGCACGACGGTCTACGGCTGCGTGCTCGGGTCCACGGCCGAGTCGGCCTACGACGACAACGACGTGTTCCCGGACTCGTCCACGTTCCGGCACAACACGATGGTGAGTTCTGGTCGCAGGCCGGTGTCGAACGACGACGCCACGGTTTCAGGCTCCAAGTTCGTGTCGAACATCCTCTACTCGACGGCGACGGACCTGTTCGATGGGCCGTGCGGCGGGCAGGGAAACTCCGGCAGCATCTTCGACGCTGGCAACACGCTGACCGACTCGTGCCTTGTCTACTACCCGAACGACATCGCCGACAGCAGCGCGGCCATCGGCGGCAACTCCGGCTTCTGTAACAACCCCATCGAGTTCGACGCGACCTTCCGCTTCAAGTCGCCATTCTTCAACGACTCGACGCTCGCGTTCGCGACCTTCGATCCGGGCTTGCGGTCCTCTCCTGTTAACTCGTGGGGGCTGGGAGCGGCATGGGCCGCGTCCCCGTGGCCGGATACCTATGTCGGCGCACGCGGCGAGGCTCCGGCCGACGAGACCGCCCCCTCGACAACCTCGACGCTCGCCACGAGCACCGTCACGAGTAGCACCATCGTCCTGACGTGGACGGCACCGGGCGACGACGGCGCGGCGGGGACGGCCACGAGCTACGCCATTCGCCGCGCGGCGGCCGTGATCGACGACGACACGAAGTGGGGCAACGCGACAGGCGTCTCCGGCAGCATACCGACGCCATCGGTCGCGGGGACGGGCGAGACGATGACGGTCACGGGCCTGTCGGCCTCGACGACGTACCACTTCGCGATGAAGACGACGGATGACGCCGCGAACGTGTCGGCGCTGTCGAACAGCCCGAACGGGGCGACGGCAGCGGCGGCGGGCGGTGGGGCACGGAGAGGGAGGCGGCGTTGACCGACGACGACCTGATCTCCCGCATCATCGAGCGCGAGGGCGGGCTGGTGGATCACCCGGCCGACCGTGGCGGCATCACCAAGTTCGGGATCACGCAGGCGACGCTCGCGGCGCACCGGAAGGGTCCGGCGAGCGAGGACGACGTTCGCAACCTGTCCGTGACCGAGGCGAGGGAGATCTACCGCGAGCGGTACATCGTCGGTCCGGGCCTCCACCGGATCGCGTCGGAGGCGCTACGGGCGGTGCTCGTGGACTACGGCGTGCACTCGGGGCCGGGGACGGCCGTGCGGGCGCTACAGAGGACGCTGGGCGTCGTCGTGGACGGCGTGATCGGCCCCGACACGGAGCAGCGGGCGAACCTGCTGGACGGACGCAGGCTGGCGCTTCGCGTGTTGGCAAGGCGCGCGCAGCACTTCGGCGAGATCATCACGAAAGACCCGAAGCAGGCGGTGTTCGCCCACGGCTGGATGAACCGGCTCGCCGAGCAGATCGTGGAGGTGGCATGAACCGCACGCTGTGCGAGGCGCGGTGAAAACGCGCCACTTCTCCATCGTCATCGCTGCTGTGTGCGCGCAGCATTTGACGTGGGCGCTCCTGCCGGACTCGAAGCCGACCGCCCCCGAGTGGCTGGTCGCGCTCACGCTCGACAGCATCGGCATCCCGCACCGCCCGGCATACGCGGCACTGGCGCTGCTCGCGCTCGCGGGGATGTTCGTTCCGGCGCAAGGGCGCGGGCTGGCGCTCGCGCTCGTGGCACCGCAGCAGGTGGCGCTGTGGGTGGCGATGGCCGGGTCGCTGTGGTGCGTCGCGCACCAGCGGTACGCGGACGGCTACGGCTCGCCGTGGCATTTCATCCTGAAGGACCAAGCGGGCAACATTCTATGGGCGCTCGCGCATACCGGGGCGGCGCTGAGGGGGCTACGGTGGCGGCAGAGACAGTCCTGACGGTGGACCTGCGAAACCTCATCCTGATCGCCTCGCTCGCCCCCCTCGGGACGCTGGCGATCTCGGCGTGGGTGGCGATGAAGGCGGGAAAGTCGGCCGGGCGCGACTCGGCCGAAGCCACGCTCGCCGTGCGCTACCAAAAGTGCATGGAGGACAAGGAGGCCCTGACCGCCCGAGTGGACACGCTCGAAAGGCTCATGCAGAAGATGGTGACGACATGAAGCACGCACTGGTGGCGCTGGCCATCTTCCACGGATCGCTCGGGCTGGCGTGGTACGAAGTCGGCCCGGAGCGGCAGGCACCGAGGCTCCGCGAGGTTCGTCCGCAGGCGGTGGCCGTGCTCGGCGTGAAGCCGCACGTGAGGCTCGCCCTGCGGACGGTGGCCAACATGGACGTGTCGGGACGCTCGCGCGGCTGGTACGCTTCGGCCGGCGTGTATCTCGACTTCTGACGGGAGGGGGACACATGGACGCTTCACTCAAGGTCGGCGTACCGACGTGGATCGTCGGCATCATCGGGGCGTTCGCCCTGTCGCGGGAAATGGGCTGGGCGACCGTGATCGGCTACCTCTCACAGTGGGGCCTCAAGGCTCCTAAGGGCGTGCCGGATTGGGTCGCCCCCGTCACGGTGACGCTCGTGTGCGCCGCGGTGTGGTGCTTCATCCTCGGGAACACGCCGAAGGCGCTCCCGATCCCCACGGCATGGTGGGGTGACTTCGGGACGTGGGCGTTCGCAGCAATGGGCGCTGGCTCGGCGGCGGGCCGCACGGCTGGCGCACCCAAGACCAACTCGGTAGGCTGATTTCCCCCAACTCTGGAGGTTCCATGCTTCGCAGATTCATCCTGCTCGCGGCGCTGTGCGCGCTGGCGAGTCCCGTGTTCGCGCAGGAGATTCGGCCCCTGCTCGACTCCGACCGGATCGCGCTGGCCGGAGGCGCTGGGTACGCCTTCAACCCGGCCCCGGTCAAGAGCGAGGGCGAGGCGGGCCTCTACCTCGGCTATCCGGGGTACATGCACCTGTCCGCGCACGCCGAGGGCGTCTACGGCTTCGACAGCGGGCTCCGGGGCGAGCTTTCGGCCCACTACCGCACCGACCTGAAAGGCCTGTCGCTCGTGGTCGGTTATGAGTTCGGGGACGCCTCGCAGTGGATCGGCGGCGCGGCCTACGCGGTGAAGATCAACCCGCGCATCGTCGTGGGCGCCAAGATCGTGTTCGGCCTCGACAGTGAGCAGCCGCGCACGACGGTCGGTGTGCGCGTGCCGTTGCTCGCGGGAAGGGACTCTTAGCATGGCGTTCTCCATCGGCAAGGCGTTCACCAAGACGCGGGCGGCGATGGCGGCCGGTATCGCGGAGTTCCGCGAGAAGGCAGCAGCGGCAGACGCCGAGGGCCTGACCGACCTCGCGGCGTCGCTCAACAAGCAGGCCGACGAGATGCAGGCCGTGCTCGATTCGGAGTCGGCGGCGCACGTCCTGACCGTCGTGTACGGCGAGATCAAGCGCGGGGAAACGGTGATCGTCCACCGCCCAGAGGACCTGTTCTAGCGACACGCACAGGACCCGCGAGAGCCGCGCGCAGGAGCGCATGGCAGGCGGCGAGAGGCGTAGGGAGCGCCGGAGACAGCGGAGCGGAGCGAAGGGTACCGGGCCGTCACTCTCGCGGGGTGGCGGCCTTCCCTATGCGCGGACGGCACGCTCTGCTTCGACGGCGGCCTCAACTAGGCGCAAAAGCTCTGGTCCGTGCGATCTGAGCAAGTCAACCCACTTGAGTTCTGCCACCAAAACCGCGACAAGTTCGTCCTCGTTGTCGCACGTTTCGGCCAGAGACTTGCCTCGTTCTGCCGCCTTTGCTCCGCGGCTAATATCTACGGCAACTCGCAGGGCCGCTAGCGCAACCAATGACTTTCCTGCGACTGTCTTTCCGGTACCTTTTCGCAAGTAGACCCCCATTACATCAGCCCGCACGCCCGAAACGCGCTGTCCACGTCGTACACGACCGCGACCTGTCCGCGCCAGCCTTGGATGAACGTCTCCTGCGGGCCAGTGATCGTTCCGCCCTTGGACTTGATCTCCAAGAGCACGTTGCGGCCGCGCGTGCCGATGAGCACGTCTGGACACCCTGCGCCGATGGCCGCGAGCGACTGCACGGTGCATCCCGCCTTGCGGAGCGCGGTGACGATCTCCTTGTGATTCGCGTCCACCTTGCCGCGCGTTCTCAC
>ERZ1292625.2632-Hain-H41-01um-R1-2632-length-16145-cov-6_pt2 | contig 10258 bp, 5 predicted proteins | sample MGYA00564400_ERZ1292625 | MGnify/ENA primary metagenome ERZ1292625 (study PRJEB36523, sample SAMEA6512639) | groundwater metagenome | collected 2019-01-08 | study: AquaDiva: Metagenomics assemblies of 32 groundwater samples
TTTTTAAGCCCGGTTCTTTTGCCTATGTCTTCGGCCGACAACGCCAGCTGCGGCCGAGTAAAAAACAGTTTCAGGATTTTGGCTTTGCTTCCAAACAACGATTCCATTATTTTATCGCCATTCATAAATTTAGGCACAGTATAGCAACTCAACTTGAAAATTAGCAAGCAATGCTGTTATGTTAATTACTAGCCATGCTAGGATTCATACCCGAAGAACTTGCCATTTTGGACAACTCGCCTTTAAGCTCGGGCTACGCCGAAACTTTCGCTTACTCACCCTCAAAGAACGAGGAGAGTTTGGGTTCTCTCTACATCGCCGCCGAAATTTTTTCCAATAAAAGCAAAAAAGAAAACGCCCGCCTGGTCTCGGAGATCGCCAACACCATTAAAAATGAGTATTACAAAAACACCATCGTCACTCCTATCTCGGCCATGCGCTTCGCCTTAAAGCGGGCCAACAACCTTTTATCCGCCCAAAGAAATTGGCTTAATCCGGCCGCGGGGCTCAAACTTAAAATAATAGCGGCGGTTTTGAAAGAAAGAAACCTGCACCTCGCCAAAATGGGCCCGGCCGCGGCTTTGATTTTAAGGAACGACAACCTGCAAAGCATTATCGCGCCGACGCCCCGGCTGGCCGGCGCGCAGGACGCGGCGATCAGCCCCGACGCCCGGGTCGGGGCAAGCTGGTCCTTTGAAAACATCGTCTCGGGCGAACTTTTGGAAAGTGACACTATTGTTTTGGCCACCAACCAGATACACAAAATTGACGAAGCGGAGTTGGTCTACAAACTTAAACATAAGGAACTGGGGAAATACCTTAAAAATTACGGCGAAGGCGTCAAAAGTTTGGCTATGGTGGCATTGTATCCAAAAAAGACTTCAGCTCCCATTACTCCCCTTGCGCCTCCTTTAATAGAAAAACCGAATAAGCCCTATAAGTCCTACCCGCCTGCCGGACGGGCAGGTAGGACTAATAGGACATATACAAAACCAATTTTATTGGTTTTGGTTATCGCGGCCATGGCCGTGGCCGTGGCCGCGGTGGCCGTAAAAATAAAACGCGAAACCGCCCAAAATAGAGCCGAGGCCGAAACGCTGCTGGCCGAGGTGTCCGGCCTTAAAGAAAAAATCGCCGACCTGATTGAGGTTAAAAACGAAACCGAAGCCAACGAGCTTTTGGCTTCGGCCACCCAAAAATTAGAACGACTCGCCCAGCTGGGTTTGTTCAAAACCACCCAGGCCACTTTGTCGCGGGAACTCAACGAAACCGCCCAGGGCTTGCTCAAACTGGAAGAGATAAAAAATATCAGCCCAGTTTTGATTTTGGAAAACAACTCCGCTGATTTTGAGCCGAAGCGAATTTCTTTGGGCCGCAATAAAATTATTGTTTTCGGCGGCAATGCTTTTTACAGATTTGACTTGAACCGCAAAATCGGCGGGCTTGATTCTTTGGAAACCGGCGACGTCGTGACCGCGGTTATGGAAAAGCCCGACTATTCCGATATCGCTCTGGCGGCTACCCAAGACAAAATAATGGAATACGGCAATTCTCCCGAGCCAAAAATCGTCTGGGCCCGGTCGGAAAACCAAACCGAGCTAAGCCAAGCCGCCCTATACCGCGATGCCTTTTATTTTTTGGCCAAAGACGGGCTGGTTTACAAACTGCCTTACGAAGTCAGCTCCACTACTTCCGACATAATGGTCGGCGAAATCTCCTTATGGACGAAGGATTCGGGTTACAGGTTGCAGGCCACGGGTTTCGCGGTAGAGGGCTCAATTTTCGCTCTCGCCGACGAGCACACCATCGTGGAACTGGCCAACGGCCAAAAGAAAAACGAAACCTTTTTGAAAGAAACCGTCGCCGAAATTTTTACGCTGTCCAACCACAAAAATATCTATGCCCTCGCCCCGGCCGAGGGTTTGATAGTGGTTCTGGATAAAAACCTAAACCTTAAAAAAAGAATCAGCCACCCCGAGCTGCGGGGGGCTAAATCTTTCGTGGTCAACTCGCAGGAAAGGATAGTTTACTTTCTTAAAGACAAGATAGTGTACAGTTTCGAAATTTAATATACCAATCTACGAATGTGTACTAATTATACGAATATACTACAAATATTTGTAACTTATTTGTGTCATTCGTAAAATTCGTATATTGGTATATTATTTAATGTCGGCTTTGGCGCCAGCCGCCTCCAGTTTCTTTTTCATCTCTTCGGCTTCGGCTTTGGCTATGCCCGCCTTTACGGTCTTGGGCGCGCCGTCCACTAGATCTTTAGCTTCTTTAAGCCCGAGTCCGGTGACTTCGCGCACCACCTTGATAACGGCGATTTTCTGGGCGCCGGCCTCCTTTAACTCCACATCAAAAGATGTTTTCTCCTCCGCCGCGTCCTCCGTCCCTCCGTCCGTCGGGACAACCGCTGCTGCGGTTGCCGACACGCCGAACTTAACTTCTAAAACTTTAACCAGCTCGGCCAATTCCATAACATTCATTTTCTCCACTGTTTCCACCAAGTCCTTAAACTTGGCCGGAACTTCTATATTGCTTTTTGTTTCTTCCATATTTTTATATTTTATTTTTAATTTTTTATTTTTTACCTATCCCGTCCAGCACTCTGGCGAATCCGGCGATCGGCGACATAAACATTTGCAACACTTGGGTTATCAAAACTTCCCGCGGCGGCAATTTAGCCAATGCTATAACAGCTTCTTTCAGCATCTTCTCACCCAGCAAAAAACCCCCCAGAATTTCCATCTTTTTATTCTTAACGATAAACTCATTTATTATTTTGGCCATGGCCGCTCCGCTATCGCCCGAACCGTAAACTATAGCCGCCGAGCTTTTATAGCCCGAGAGATCAAAACCCGCCCGGCCGGACTTAGCGAAGGCAAAACCTATGAGCGATTTCTTTAAGGCCTTCCAGCGCAGATTTTCCTTTTTAAGATCTTTTTTAAGCGCTATAAGTTCGCCCATGTTAACCCCCGCAAAATCAACAAAAAGGACGCTCGGGTTGGATTTAAGAATATCCGCGAGTTCTTCCACTAATTTTATTTTTTGGGATTTTGTTAACATAGAAACTAAAACGCCCCGTAGTTTGCGGAGCGAAAAACCAAGATATTGGGTTCGCTCAATGGGACTTATTTTATTGCCCATTTTCTACGCAAACTTAAGGTTTTATAAGGTTAGCATGAAGGGTCAAAAAGGGTCAAACCCCGCTAAGCGGGGTCAAGCGAGAGAAAGGGCTATTCCCTATTCCCCGTCCCGGCCGGAATCAGGCGGCCGACGATGACATTTTCCTTTAACCCCCTCAAGCGGTCTTCTTTGGCTTCTATGGCGGCATTGATCAAACTGCGGGCGGTTTCCTGGAACGAAGCCGCCGAAAGGAAGCTGTCAGTGGTCAAGGAAACTTTGGTAATGCCCAAAAGCATTTGCTCGTAAGTGGCCTTCTTGCCGCCCTTGGCCACCTTGCCGTTTTCCTCCCAGACCGTCCATTTTTCCGAAATCTCACCCGGCAGAAGATTGGTGTCGCCCGGGTCTATAATCCTCACGCGGGAAAACATTTGGCGGACTATGACCTCCAAGTATTTTTCGTTGATGCTGGCCCCTTGCGTCACATAAATCGTTTCCACTTCTTTGATGATATAGCGCTCCACTTGCTCCATGCCGGACAAATTGAACAGATTTTGCAGATTCAAATTACCCTCCGTAAGCTGGGCGCCCCGAGCCACCAGATCGCCTTTTTCCACAAAAACTCCCACGCCCACCGGCACGCTGTATTCAACGATATTTTTATCTTCCTTGGCTTCATTTTTCTTTCCTTTTTTAGAACCTTTACCGACCTGGCCTTCCGTGCTGATTTTTATGGTCTTTTCTACGCCGTGCGAAACAATACTCTCAACCACGCCGTCGTATTCGGAAATAACGGCTTCGCCTTTGGGCGAGCGGACCTCAAAAACTTCTTCCACCCGCGGCAAACCTTGGGTGATGTCGGAAGCGCCGGCCACACCGCCCACATGGAAAGTTCGCATAGTAAGCTGGGTGCCCGGCTCGCCGATGGCCTGCGCCGTCACAATACCCACCGCCGAACCAATTGCCACTAAAGCGTTGGAACCAAGATCGTAGCCGAAACATTTTTGGCAGATGCCTTTGACGCTGCGGCAACGCATAACCGACCTCACCTTAAACTGTTTAACTTCCAAGGCGTCTATTTTGGCCGCCTGTTCGCGGTTGATAAGATCGCCTTTTTTAATGATGGTTTTGCCGTCTTCGCCCTTAAGCTCGTCCAAAGCCACCCGACCCCAAACGCGTTCGCCCAAAGGCAGGTTGATTTCCTCAAAATCGGTTTTGTGCTTTACCAGGCCTTCGCTGTCGCCGCAATCGATTTCGCGCACCACCACGTCCTGGGCCACGTCCACCAATCTTCGGGTCAGATAACCGGCCGCGGCCGTTTTTAAGGCCGTGTCGGTGGTGCCTTTGCGGGCGCCGTGCGTGGAAATAAAGTATTCCAAAACATTGAAGCCCTCTTTGAACGACGGCACGATGGGCAACTCTATGGTCTCGCCGGCGGGGTTTATAACCACGCCTTTCATCCCGGCCATCTGGGTAAGCTGGCTGATATTGCCGCGCGAACCGGAATCAAAAATCATAAATACCGGATTGGATTTTTTCATGGTGGCCGGCACCATCTTGGCGATCTCCTCTTTGGTGCGGTGCCAAATGGCCACCGATTTGTATTTTCTTTCGTCCAAAGTCAGCATGCCGTTTAAGTAGTGCTCCCGTATCTTGTCCACCGAGCGGTGAGCTTCGGCAACGATACCGTGTTTGGCCTCGGGCACGATAACATCGTCCATGCCCCAAGAGATGCCGCTGCGCGTGGCATACTCAAAACCCAATTCTTTGATGTCATCCAAAAAATTGACCGCGCGCGCTTGGGGCATGGTTTGGATTATCTGGCTGGTGAGCTTAACCAGCTTTTTGCGGGTCATGACTTCGTTGATGTAGGGCGTTTCGTCGGGCAAAATTTTGTTGAACAAAAGACGGCCTACCGTGGTTGCCGCAAGTTCGCCGCCCGATTTGCCGAAACGGACTTTTATTTGGGCCCTTAGATCTATTTCGCCGAAATCGTAGGCCAAGATGGCCTCGTTGGTGGAGCCGAAGGTCTTGCCCGCGCCCTTTAATCCCGTCTCATCCCCTTTCACCCCTTTTTCCGCCTCCGAGGTCATCCAGTAGATGCCGAGCACCATATCCTTTTGCGGATCCACGATGGCCTCGCCGGTAGCCGGCTTCAGCAGGTTTTTGGACGAAAGCATTATCTCTTTGGCCTCGTTCTGGGCTTCGGCGGACAGCGGCAAATGGACGGCCATCTGGTCGCCGTCAAAATCGGCGTTAAAGGCCTGGCAAACCAAAGGATGAACCTGGATGGCCGAACCCTCTATTAAAATCGGCTGGAAGGCCTGGATGCCCAAACGGTGCAAAGTGGGCGCGCGGTTTAACAAAATAACCTTGTCGGCGATGGCCTCCTCCAGGGCTTCCCAGACTATATCCACCTCGTCTTCTATCAAACGCGAAGCGTTGCGGATATTGGAAGCGACTTCTTTTTCGTAAATAAGCTTATGGATGACGAAGGGTTTGAAAATTTCCAAAGCCATGCGCTTGGGCAGTCCGGCTTGGTGCAGTTTCAATTCCGGGCCGACCACAATGACCGAGCGGCCGGAATAATCCACGCGCTTGCCCAAAAGATTCTGCCTGAACCGGCCCTGCTTGCCCTTCAGCATATCGGCCAAAGATTTTAAGGCGCGCTTGCCTCCGCCCGCGGTGGTGGCCGTGGGCTCGTTGCCGCGGTGCGCCGAATTGTCTATTAAAGCGTCCACCGCTTCCTGCAGCATTCTTTTTTCGTTGCGGACGATAACCTCGGGCGATTTTAAGTCTATAAGTTTTTTTAGGCGGTTGTTGCGGTTGATGACGCGGCGGTAAAGATCGTTGACGTCGGACGTGGCGTAGCGGCCGCCGTCCAAAGGCACCATCGGCCGCAAATCCGGCGGAATTACCGGCAAAACAGAAAGAAACATCCATTCCGGCCGGATGCGGTTGCGGATCAAAGACTCGGCCAGGCGCAACCGGCGCAGGATTTTCTTTTTATCCCCGGCTTGGTCTATTTTTTCCATTTTAGCCGTCACCTCGCGGCGGACTTCTTCCAAATCCATGTTCTCAAAAATCCTCCTCACAGCTTCGGCGCCGATGTCGGCCTTAAAAACTTCGCCGTATTTTACAGACATATCGTAATACTGGGCTTCCGAAAGCACCTGGTATTTTTTTATTTTGGCGAGTTCATCAACCGCCGCGTCGCGCAGCGATTTTAATTCGCGCTGGGCGCCTTTGGTGGTTTGGGTTTTGGATTTGGTTTTATACTCCCGCTCTATTTCCTCCAAAACCCTGGCCCGGGCTTCGGCATCCACTTCGGTTACAATGTAAGCCGCGAAATAAATGACTTTTTCCAAATCTTGCACGCCTAAATCCAGCAATAAACCCATCTTGGAAGGCACGCCCCGCAAAAACCAAATGTGGCTTACCGGCGAGGCCAGAGTGATGTGGCCCATTCTTTCGCGCCGGACGATGGCGCGAGTGACTTCCACGCCGCACTTGTCGCAGACGATGCCTTTGTAACGGATCCGGCGGTATTTGCCGCAATAGCATTCCCAATCTTTGGTCGGCCCGAAAATGGCCTCGGAAAACAAACCTTCTTTTTCCGGTTTCTGGGTGCGGTAATTGATGGTTTCGGGTTTGGTGATTTCGCCGTAAGACCAGCCCAAAATATCCTCGGGCGAAGCGAGCTTGATCCGGATGGCTTTGAAATCTTTTAAGTTGGGAGGAATCTGATTTTTCATAAGACTTATGGGTTCTATAGGGCAGCTTCTGCTTCCGCCTTCATTTCCTGCTTAAACTCCACCGGCGGGCCGATTTCGGCGCTAATTAAATCAACGTTCAAACCCAAGCCCTTCATCTCGTTGACCAACACGAAAAACGAAGCCGGAATGTTGGGCGTGCGGATGGGCTCGCCCTTGATGATGCTTTCGTAAGCGTGACCCCGGCCCACCACGTCGTCCGATTTTATGGTGAGCATCTCCTGAAGGGTGTAAGCCGCGCCGTAGCCCTCCAAGGCCCAAACCTCCATTTCTCCAAACCTTTGTCCACCGAACTGGGCCTTGCCGCCCAAGGGCTGTTGGGTGATCAAAGAGTAAGGCCCGATGGAACGCATATGCAGTTTATCCTCCACCAAGTGGTTCAGTTTCATTATATAAATTACGCCCACGGTTACTTTCTGGCTGAAACTCTCGCCGGTCTTGCCGTCGTACAGGGTCATCTTGCCGTCTTCCGACAAACCGGATAATTTTAGCTCGGCTCTTATTTCTGCCTCGGTGGCGCCCGCCAAAGCCGGCGTCACGGCCCTTAACCCCTGGGCCTTCATGGCCCAGCCCAAGTGGGTTTCCAAAATCTGTCCGATGTTCATGCGGCTGGCCACGCCCAAAGGATTCAAAATAATGTCCACACTGCTCCCGTCTTCCATATAAGGCATCTCTTCTTCGGGCAGAATCATGGAGATGACGCCTTTGTTGCCGTGCCGGCCGGCCAGTTTATCGCCCACCGAAACTTTGCGGTATTCGGCCACTTCCACTTGTATTGTTTTAATTACTCCCGCGGGCAACTTATCGCCTTGGTCGCGTTCAAAAATTTTAATGCCCACCACCCGCCCCATTTTGCCGTGGGGCAAATGAAGCGAAGCGTCTTTGACGTCGCGGGCTTTTTCGCCGAAAATAGCCCTCAAAAGACGCTCCTCCGCGGTAAGATCGGCTTCGCCTTTGGGCGAAATCTTACCCACCAGAATATCGCCCTGGCCCAATTCGGCGCCGATGTGGACGATACCCTCCTCGTCCAAATCTTTTAATTTTTCTTCGGAGACGTTGGGAATGTCGGGTGTGGTTATTTCGGGGCCGAGCTTGGTTTCGCGGACGTCCAAAGAATAGCTTTCAATGTGTATGGAGGAAAAAATATCCTGCTGGACTATTTTTTCCGATAAAATAATGGCGTCTTCAAAATTGCCGCCCCGCCAGCTCATAAAAGCCACCGTCAAATTTTGGCCCAAAGCCAAAGCGCCGTCTTCGGTGGAAATGCCATCGGCCAAAACGTCGCCTTTTTTGATTTTTTGGCCTTTGGCAACTCTGGGAAATTGGTTGAGCGAGGTGTATTGGTTGGAGCGGACGAAGTTTTGCAGTTTGTGTTCCACTATTTCGCCCCCGTCCTTGGCCGTTTCGGCGCGATGGCTCTTAAGTTCGCGTTGCATTTTATCTTTAACCGACCGGGCGTATTTGATTCTGATCCGGCGCCCGTCCACCGCGTCCACGACTCCGTCCTCCTCGGCCAAAATGACATAGCCGGAATCCTGCACCGCCCGCTCTTCCGTGCCAGTGCCCACCCAGGGCACCTGCGGCTTGACGCAGGGCACGGCCTGGCGCTGCATGTTGGAACCCATCAAAGCGCGGTTGGCATCGTCGTGTTCCAAAAAAGGAATAAGCGACGTGGAAATGCTGATGATCTGCTGGGGCGAAACGTCCATCAAATCCACGCGACCGCGTTCCACCAAAGTGGGCTCGGTTTTATGGCGCACCTGGACTAATTCCTCCAGGAGCCGGCCGGTTTCGTCCATCAAACTGCCGCCGTGGGCGATGTAATGATCCTCCTCTTCCAAAGCGTTCAAATGCTTAAATTCTTCGGAAACACGCCCGTTCTTGACCACGCGGTAGGGCGTTTCAATAAACCCGAAATCGTTAAGCCGGGCGTACGAAGAAAAATACTCCACCAAGCCGATGTTGGGTCCTTCGGGCGTCTGAATGGGGCAGATGCGGCCGTAGTGCGAAGTATGGACGTCGCGGACTTCAAAGCCGGCCCGTTCGCGCGCGAGCCCGCCGGGTCCAAGAGCCGAAAGCCGGCGCTTGTGTTCCAATTCGGCCAAGGGGTTGACCTGATCCATAAACTGCGACAATTGGCTGGAAGAGAAAAATTCCTTGATAATCGCCATCAGCGGCCGGGCGTTGATAAGCTGTGCCGGAGTGATGGTGTTGACGTCCAAGGTGGACATGCGGTCTTTGGCGATTCTTTCCAGGCGCGCCAAACCCAAGCGCAGCCGCTGCTGCACCAGTTCGCCCATGGCCCTAACGCGCCGGTTGCCCAAGTGGTCAATGTCGTCCGGTTTGGCGCGCGGATCGTTGTTTAAGCGGATGATTTCGGAAACTATGGCCACCACATCAACCAGGTGAATGACTTTGCCCCCGAATTTTTTGTTTATGTCTTGTTCGGCCAAAACGTTTTTTGATTTGGCGGTTTCTTGCTCCCGGATGTGGCGCAGGCGCGACTCCATTTTCCATCTCCCGACCTCGGAAATGTCGTAGCGTTGGGCGGCGAACATAGCATCTATCAAACTTTTGGCGTTTTCGGCCGTGGCTAAATCGCCCGGGCGGATGCGTTTGTAAATTTCAATGTAGGCCTCGGCCGGCGTTTTAGCTGTATCTTTAGCCAGAGTGGCTTTTATGTAAGAAATATTTTCCAAAGATCCGGCGGCTTCTCCGTTCTTATGTTCCTTGTTTAGAATAAAATCGTCTGCGGAATCGTATTGGCTGAAAGCCGCGATAATGTCGCTGTCTTCCGCAAGACCGAAAATCCGCAAAAGCGAGGTGATGGGCACTTTGCGCTTGCGGTCTATTTTTACCGAAATGACGCCTTCGTGATCGGTTTCAAACTCCAGCCAGGCGCCGCGGTTGGGTATGATTTTGGCCCCAAACTGGTTTTTATTCCTGGTGTTGGTAAGCGTAAAGAACACGCCCGAGGAGCGTATCAGCTGGGACACGATAACTCGCTCCACACCGTTAATAATAAAAGTTCCCCGCGAAGTCATCAAAGGGAAATCGCCCAGATAAACTTCCTGTTCTTTGATTTCGTTGGTGCGCTTGTTTTTTAATCTGGCCTTGACCCGAAGCGGCGCCTCGTACGAAGTGAAGTGGTCTTTGGATTCGCTTTGGGAATACTTGGGCTCGTCAAAATAGTAATCGCCGAAAGAAAGCTCCAGATTGGCGCCGGTGTAATCCTCTATGGGAGAAATTTCCTCAAAAAGCTCGGACAGGCCCTTTTTCAAAAACCAATGGTACGAATTTATCTGGACCTCGAGCAAATTAGGCAGAGGGAAGTTTTTGTATTTATAGGAGGAAAA
>ERZ1292625.4570-Hain-H41-01um-R1-4570-length-10256-cov-4_pt1 | contig 10256 bp, 9 predicted proteins | sample MGYA00564400_ERZ1292625 | MGnify/ENA primary metagenome ERZ1292625 (study PRJEB36523, sample SAMEA6512639) | groundwater metagenome | collected 2019-01-08 | study: AquaDiva: Metagenomics assemblies of 32 groundwater samples
GTTATTCGTGCAATTCGTGTCTATCCCTCTTAATTTGGCGTCAATCGATCAGAGCCTTTCACCCACAAAAAAAATTCACTCACGATGGTGTGATCACGCGGCATTGTGTTTACTTTTTCCCGATTTTCTGTATAGTGATGCATGCGGGATGACTAGATGCTAGAACGTACCTTTCTTCATGTGCGGCTTGTCGGCGAGAAGCGTGAGCAGTATCTGTGGGAGAACGGTATACGCTCATGGCGCGATTTTTCCCCGAGCAGTGAGAACCTCGACCTCCCCCCGAAAGTGCTCGCCAGCCTTGTGAGCGGGCTTGCGGAATCGGAAAAACGCCTTCTCTCCCGCGATTGGGATTATTTCGCCCGTGCGCTCAGGCATAAGCATCTGTACCGCATGTACCCGTACCTTGCCGATCGCACGCTCTTCCTCGATATCGAGACCACCGGCGTGCGATCGCTCAGGAATGCGGTCACCATCATCGGCTGTTATGACGGCGTATCGCCGCGCGTGTTCGTGCAGGGGCGCGACCTTGATGAATTCCCCGCGTACATCAAACGCTTTTCGCTCGTCGTGACGTTCAACGGGAAGGAATTCGATATACCGTTCCTGGAGCGCGCACTGCATATGCGCATCGATACCCCGCATATCGACCTGCGTCGCGAACTTGCCGCACTCGGCGTTCTCGGCGGGCTTAAGAAGATCGAGCGTGAGCTCGGGATAGAACGTCAGTCGCAGGTGGCGGAACTCAACGGATATGCTGCCGTCGTGCTCTGGGAACGATATCGCAAGCGAAATGATACGGCGGCGCTCGATACGCTCATACATTATAACATCGCGGATACGGTGAGTCTCGAACGGCTCCTTCATGTCGTATATAATAAACGGATGGAATCGTACGGTTTCCCCGATCGTGTCGCTGAAAAACCGATACCCGTCGTCACGCATCCGTACAGCCCCGAGGTCATCGCCGAGATAATGCCGCGCGTCGAGCGCGTTACGGGAAAGAAAAGACCGGTGATCGATACCCCGCCAACAAATGAGAACGCCCCGGCGTGACCGGGGCGTCCGTTGTTCGCGACAGCGTATTAAAACCAGAAGCGGAAACCGAGATTGCCCTGTACTCCCCATGCCGGGAAATATATCGTATTGCCGATGCCGCCGACACCGATGGCAGGTGCAAGTTCCAGGAATATTTCGAACGGCGCTATGATGAAGAGCTGCAGCCCGACCGGTATGCGCAGGCCGACGCCGATATTCGCATAGCTGGATGCGAAAGAGAAGCTCCCGTACACGCCAGGACCGATGTAGAGGCACAGGTCGACCGTGCCGCTCGCGAGCGTCGTCTTAAAGAGCCACCAGTCGGCGGTCACACCGAGGTTAAAGCCGGCAGCTCCGAAATTGAACGCAACACCGAACATGGGCGGGAAACCCGGAAGCTTGAACATGAACGCCGGACCATAGCCGGTATTGCCGACGCCGCCGGAGCCGAGGAGATAATCCCCGCGGAATCCGATGCCGAGTGAAAGCCCTTCCATGCTGCTGTGCGCCGCAAAAGCACCGGCAGACATGCTGACGGCGAATGCGACCGTGAGAAATAGCTTTTTCATGAAAACTCCTTTAAATATTCATTGTCCGGTTATTATATAAAATGAGATGCGATTGTCAATGCAAAACAGCCGTGTGGAGAAAAAAACGGAGGCGGGGTCACGTGACCCCGCCTCCGTTATCGTTCGTAATTCGAATTTACAGCATCTTCTTTATCGTTTCAAAGCGCTTCTCGGCATCCTTCTTCGCGAGCGGGAAGAGTTTCTCCGCTTCCGCCGGGAACATCGCCTCAAGCGATTTGTAGCGCGTCTCGCCTTTGATGTAGCCCATGAAATCAGCCGTCGGTTCCTTCGATTCCCACGTGAGCGGGTTCGTGCCTTCCGCGACCGCCGGATTGTAGCGGTACACCGGCCAATGCCCTGCGTCGGACGCGAGCTTCTCCTCGGATACGCTCTTGCCCATATCGCGAATGCCGTGAGCGATACACGTTGCATAAGCGATGACTATGGACGGTCCGTTGTATGCTTCCGCTTCCAGCATGGCTTTAAGCACTTGCGGGCGGCTCGCACCGATGTTCACCGATGCTACATACACGCTGCCGTAGCTCATCATCATAAGGCCGAGGTTCTTCTTGCCCATCTTCTTGCCGCTTGCCGCGAACTTCGCGATAGCGCCGCGCGGTGTGGCCTTCGATGCCTGACCGCCGGTGTTCGAGTACACTTCGGTGTCGAGGACAAGCACGTTCACGTTCTGGCCGCTTGCCATGACATGATCAAGTCCGCCGTAGCCGATATCGTATGCCCAGCCGTCGCCGCCAATTATCCACACGGATTTATCGACGAAGTAGTTTTTCAGTTCGATGATCTTAGCTAAGGATGCTTTCGCGGCACCGGACGCCTTCGAATATGCCGCAGGAAGAAGGTCAGCGATCTTCTTTGCATTCGCTTTCGCTTCATCGTCAGTTTTGGTGAAGACCTCCACTGCCTTGGTGAGTGCCGCCGTAAGTTCCGGCGTTGTCCCTGCAGCGATGACCGCTTTCACGTTCGTGAGAAGCTGTTTGCGGTTCGCGTTGACCGCAAGACGCATGCCGAATCCGTACTCAGCATTGTCTTCGAAAAGCGAATTCGCCCATGACGGGCCCTTGCCTTCGGAGTTCACCGTGTAGGGTATCGTCGGGAATGTCCCGCCGTATATCGACGAGCAGCCCGTGGCGTTCGCCACCATCATGCGGTCGCCGAATAATTGTGTTGCGAGCTTGATATACGCCGTTTCTCCGCAGCCTGCGCAGGCGCCGGAGAATTCAAAGAGCGGCTGCTTGAACTGGCTGCCCTTGAGCGAATCCGGGTTCGCGCCGTCCATAATGTCCGGGAGTTTTTCAAAGTACGCGAGATTGTCGTTCTCGCCCTCATCGCGTGACTTCTGCAGCGGCACCATGGAAAGCGCCTTTGCGCCTTTCTTGCCCGGGCACACGTCTACGCAGACGCCGCAGCCCACGCAGTCTTCCGGATATACCTGCACCTTGAACGCGAGATTGTTCGTGTTCTTCGAATTCGACACGATGGTCTTGAACGTCTTGGGCGCGCCGGAAAGCGATTTTTGATCTATCTGCTTCGTGCGTATCGTAGCATGCGGGCAGACGAATGAGCACTGATTGCATTGTATGCAGTTGTCGCTGTTCCATTCCGGGACATCGATGGCGATGCCGCGTTTTTCAAGCGCCGTGGTGCCTGTCGGGACCGTACCGTCGAAGGACATTCTCGACACCGGGATATCGTCGCCCTTAAGGCGCATCACCGGTTCGATGATGCCCTTCACAAAGGCGTTCGCATTGTCCGGAACGAGCTTGATGTCCGACGCCGAAGCGCCGATAGAGGAGGGGACTTTTACTTCGGCGATGGCCGCAACGGTCTTGTCGACCGCGTTCCAGTTCATCTCGATGATCTCTTTGCCCTTTTTCTTGAATGTCTTTTCTATCTCTTTTTTCACGAGCGTGATGGCTTCGTCCTGCGGGAGAATGTTCGCTTTCGCGAAGAACGCCGTCTGCATGACGGAGCTGATGCGGTTGCCGAGGCCCACATCGCGGGCTATCTTCGTCGCATCGATGGAGAAGACCTTCACCTTCTTCTTGATGATCGTTTCCTGCATTTCCTTTGTCAGATGGCTGAACACGTCTGCAGCCGCGAATTCGCAGTTGATGAGGAATGTCCCGCCTTCTTTGATGCCTTCGAGGATGTCATAGCGTCCGATGTAGGACTGATTGTGAAGCGCGATGAAATCGCTCGTGGTAAGCAGGTACTGCGACTGAATAGGCGCCTTGCCGAAGCGAAGGTGCGATATCGTGATGCCGCCCGACTTCTTCGAGTCGTACACGAAGTACGCCTGCACATTGTAATCCGTGTGGTCGCCGATGATCTTTATCGAATTCTTGTTGGCGCTCACCGTGCCGTCCGAGCCGTAGCCCCAGAACTTACAGCGGATGACGCCTGCGTCTTCGGTGGTCAGGTCGGCGCCGACAGGCAGCGACAGGTTCGTTACGTCGTCATTGATGCCGACGGTGAAATTGTGCGTGCATTTTCCGGCGAGGTGATCGTACACCGCTTTCACCATGGGCGGCGTGAATTCCTTCGACGAGAGGCCGTAGCGTCCGCCGATGATCGTCTTGCCGCTCACATCCTTGAGCGCAGTGACGACATCGAGATAGAGCGGTTCGCCGAGGGCGCCCGGCTCTTTCGTGCGGTCGAGCACGGCGATCTTCGTCGCCGACTTCGGCAGCGCTGCGAGGAACGCCTCTTGATCGAAGGGGCGGTACACGCGCACTTTCAGGAGACCGATCTTCTCGCCTTTCTTTCTGAGGAAGGCGACCGTTTCTTCGATGGTCTCGCATCCCGAGCCCATAGCGATGATGACGCGGTCCGCGTTCGGATCGCCCACATAATCGAACAGGTCGTAGCTGCGGCCGAACTTCGCGCTGAACGCCTTCATATATTTCTGGATGACGCCGGGAAGCGCGGTATAATATTTATTGACCGTTTCGCGGCCCTGGAAGTACACGTCCGGGTTCTGTGCGCCGACTTTGGCGAGCGGCTTATCGGGAGAGAGTGCGCGTGCGCGGAAATTTTCCACGTACTTCATGTCAAGGAGCTCTTTCATCGCGTCATATTCAGCGAGCTCGACCTTCTGCACTTCATGAGACGTGCGGAAACCGTCGAAGAACGTAAGGAACGGCACGTTGCCTTCGAGCGTTGCGAGCTGAGAGATGACGCCAAGGTCATGCACTTCCTGGATATTGTTCGCCGCAACGAGCGCGAAACCCGTGTTGCGTACGCCCATGACGTCGCTGTGGTCGCCGTAAATGGAGAGCGACTGACAGGCGAGCGAGCGTGCGGATACATAGAACACCGTCGGGAGCATTTCGCCCGCGATCTTATGCATGTTCGGGATCATGAGAAGAAGACCCTGCGATGCGGTGAATGTCGTCGAGAGGCTTCCGCCCGAGAGCACGCCGTGAACGGCACCGGCGGCGCCGCCTTCGGATTGCAGTTCCACCATTTCAAGCGTTTCGCCGAACATGTTCTTTCGGCCCTGCGCGGCCCACTCGTCCGCGTATTCCGCCATGTTCGATGACGGGGTGATGGGGTAGATAGCCGCTACTTCGCTGAACGCGTATGCTACGTGCGCGGCTGCGGTATTGCCGTCAACGGTAGCTTTCTTGGTATTTGCCATGGACAGTACTCCTTGTACTACTACTTATTAAAGAGAACAATTCCGCCCCGAAAGGACGGTCGACAAGGGCTATCCTTTTGTTGCGGGACGTAAACATTATCACAGACTGGAAATATTTCAAGCACATTTGCGTGGGTACACGCAAATGTGTAGGGGTATCACTCTGCTGCTGGAGGCCGCCGTCTTTCTCCGCCATGTCCATGGTCTTCTCAAATGCGCGATGAACTGAAGTCCGATATCCATACCCGTTCCGAGCTTGCAGGTGGCCGGCTGCTTATGAAGGCTTTAGATAGCTCCCGGCTGATGAGCGGGGATTACGTTTCGCCTGAAACCCCCATTCGCATTTGTGCCAATGTTATTTAAAAACAGATGCATGCCCGTCTATTCCCTCAGGCTCAAGCCGATCCATGGTCCCCTTTGATATCAGATAGAAATCGAGGGCTTTCTCATACTCACCTTTGTCCCTATATGCCAGCTCGATGTTCTTCAGGATAGATGCGTATCCGACTGTGTTCTGAAGCTCAAGCCGCTCTTTGATCATTTTCGATCTCATATACACAGCGAGGGCTTTGTCATGCTCGCCTTTTTTTCTATAGGAGATGCCGATGTTGTTCAGAATGAACGCGTACCCGTCAGTATTCTGAAGATCATGCCTGTCATAGATCATTTTTGCATTTGAGTAGCATGCAAGGGCCCTGTCGAGCGCGCCTTCGTTCTTATACGCGATGCCGATGTTGTTCAGTATGTAAGCATATAGGATCGAGTCCTCAAGCCCGAGACCGATGTAAATACTCCTTGCCGTCAAATATAGTTCAAGTGCTTTGTCCGGCTCGAATCGCAGACAATGCACATTCCCGATATTCATTATTATCGATGCGTACAGGATGGTGTTCTGCAGTCCGAGCTCGCAGCATATATCTTTCGCATGTGCATAGGATTCAAGGCCTTTGTTCAGCGCTCCTTTTTTTACAAGGACGGTCCCGATGTTCTTCATGATGTCCGCATGCCTGCCAGTGATCAGTTCGCCTTTTCCCTTGAGGATATTCTCAGCATTTGTCAAATACCCGTGCGCCTCCTCAAAAAGGCTGAGGGTGATCCCTGCGGTTATTCCGGCTTCCCGCAGCGCATCGATATGATCGGGTTGTATCGTTATAGCCTGCCTGAAATATTCCAATGCTTCACGCGGGTTCGTCTCTGTGTTCTCAAGGCCTTTGGCATAGAGCTCGTATGCATTGAGGGACTGTTTTTCAACGCGCCCCATCATGCTTTTTTCTTTATCGGTGACCGTTACCTGTCGTATTTCCGCGATCTGCATTTTTTCGATCTCCGACATCAGAGCGGATACGATCCTGTCCTGGAGCTCGAAGATAGTGTCGAGCGTGCCGTCGATCTTTACGGACCTCTCGAGGCTTGCTTTTTCCACGTTTACGATGTTCGCGTGCACCCGTATGTGGCTGCCCACTACCAGATAACTACCGGTAAAGATAACGTCCGCTCCAAGCATTTTCCCGGTCTTCAGGATCTTGTCACCGGCGGCAGCGCCTGATAATGAAAATTCTATTTCCTTCATTGCGATCTTTCGATTCACCTCCGAGATGACGGTCACTCCCTGTATTGTACCGAGATCAGATATCACCGATGCGGTCATGCCTGCGGATAGCCACGAGTATGCCGGATCACCCGTGTTCTGGAACGAATGCACAAGGATGGTCATGTTCTCAGCACTGGCGGCATTCTCCAGCAGGGAGAGCGCCATGCAGTACGTCATTATGAGTTTCAATGATTTCATACAATACAGTTGAGATGCAATATGCATACCAGTTGCATGTATGCGAATGTGTACGACAAGAGCGGTCTCGGGTGGAATACGTGCTTTTAGTAACGATGCATGCGCAAAGTATTTGTGCATGTACATAACCCCTCTGCGCGCGATCTGCTATCCTTGGATGCAACTTTCTTTTGCATCTGCACTATTCACACGAACGCGACTTGCGGTTTTCTATTCATATGCGATGGATGATGCCCGCCCTTTTGCAGAGAAATCCATCAACAGCCGTTGATGGATCGAACGGCATCAGGATTATTAAGAAAAAAATCGTGGGGGGCTGCACTATTATGGATTCTGGCACGGCAATTGCAATACATGATCATCTCAAATTTATCGGAGGAGAAAATGAAACAGACATCAACGATGGCGATGGCGATGGCATTGGTGCTGGCTGCGATCGGAATGGCGACGATAGGCTGCCAGCCTGAGATCACGAGCCCTGTGGCACCGCCGGCGGTCTCAGCCGCCAGTAAAGCATACTCATCGGGAGTATCGTCCGCGACTATCATGGACACGTCCGCAGCGGCAGGGACCATATCCATGACGAATGCAGATGCTAGCGTACGTTACACAACGGAAGTGCCGGCAACGTTCCCCACCACAACGGTCGGTTCGCTGGTCTTCAACAGCTACACGGATGGCGTGGTGAATGTTTCTGTCACTGGGACAATAGCGATGACCTGCACGCATGTCAGCATGTCAATGCATGATTGTGTCATGAACGGAACGCTCAGAACGATCGGTGTCGAGACCGTTGTGAATATCGTATTCGATCAATGTACGGTCACGTTCCGTAATGGGACGGTGTCGTATACCGGTACTGTTACCGTCGGCGGTACGGTGTATAGTTTCGCGGATCTTGCACTCGGACTTCTATAGTACGTCCGGGATAGAATATGCAGCGATAAGATCCCGATCAAATCGGTGTTGATGCGTCGGTGCACAAAGCGCCGGCGCTTTTTTTTGATTGCATGCACAAGAGAGTAGGCGGAGCCATGATTCCAGGCGAATTTTTCGATGCAGTTTTATTATGCATCTGCTCGGCATATTTTCTGCCATGAAAATGTATTAACGCCCGATGAGAGGAGCGCGGGTCATTTCGATCACCGCGGCAGCAATGGGATATGCTATTTTAAAATTCTGGCATGGTAATTGCTGTATTTAAACTATCGAAGCAATGAACAAGGATACATTAGTATGAATGATAACCCCGCCATTCTTGCGGTCAACGATACATCCGAGTCGCTGGCATTACCGGCAAAGATACTGACCACGGCAGGCTGCGATATACGCCCGGCAGATAGCGGCGGGTCGACCTTGGCCGCTGTGGATGCTGACCCGCCGGACTTGATCCTTCTGAACGTTCGTATGAAGGGCTTAAGAGGGCTTGTCGTAAGCCGAAGGCTCAAGGCGAACGAAGATACGAGGCATATCCCCATTAAGGAAGCACAAGACCTGCCAGGTTATAGCAATAACGCAATCGACCGTCAGGGAATACTCGAGGCGGGTATTAATTTTATCGGTAAGCCGTTCGCCGCGACTGATCTGGCGCGGAAGGTGCGGGACACTACCGGCACCATCAAGGAGTCACTACGTGTCAAATGATGTACACGGCAGCAGCGTCCTCATCGTGGACGATGCCGTCGAGAATCTGCGGCTGTTGTCCGCTATGCTCAAACGCGGAGGACTGGTGCCCCGTCCGGTCATAAGCGGGCGGCTCGCCATCGATGCGGCATCAGCAGAGCCCCCGGACCTTGTAATCCTGGATGTCCGGATGCCGGATATGTCCGGGCTGGATGTCTGCCGATGGTTTAAAATGGATGCACTGCTGAGACGGATCCCCATTATTTTCATCAGCGGGCTGGAGAACATCGATGACAAGGCCGAGGCCTTCTGTGCCGGCGGCGTCGATTTTATCGCCAAGCCATTCCAGGAAGAGGAGGTGCTCGCGCGCGTCAAAACGCACTTGCGCCTGAGGCATATGCAGGTCGAGTTGGTGTCGCACAATCTGCATCTTGAGGCGCTCATCACCGAGCAGGTCAAGTCAGTTACGGCATCCCAACTGGCGACCATATTTGCGCTCGCCAAGCTCGCTGAGGCCCGCGATGACGATACCGGACGGCATATCGAGCGGGTTCAGATATTCAGCAGTGTGCTGGCCGAACGGATGCGGGAGATGAGACTGCACGCTGAGCACCTCACTGCCGCATTCATCGACAATCTGCATCAGACCGCATCACTCCATGATATCGGGAAGGTAGGCACTCCGGACGCCATTCTGTTAAAGCCCGGAAAGCTTACCACGGAAGAGTTCGCGGAAATGAAGAAGCACTGCGCACGCGGCGCCGATACGCTCGACGCAGTACTCAAGCGGCATCCTGACAACCAGTTCCTTCGCATGGGCGTCGACGTGGCGAGGTCGCACCACGAGAAGTGGGACGGCAGCGGTTATCCCGACGGGCTTATGGGCGAGGCTATCCCTCTGCCTGCCCGCATTGTCGCACTTGCCGATTTCTACGACGCGTTGACATCGAATCGCTGCTATCGGCCTGCGTTCAGCCACGAGGATGCGTGCGGAATGATACGGAAAGCCAGCGGAGCCCATTTCGATACCGACGTCGTGACCGCATTCTGCGCCCACGAGGAGAAGTTCAGATGCATACGGCAGGAGATGCAGGGGACAAGCATGTTGATGCAACCTCTACAGCAACTTGATACATCACAAGGAGTACACATATGAAGAGTAGAATTCTTTTCGTTCTTGGCATCATCACACACATTGTCCCCGATGCGGCACTGCGGATCGGCGTTCGCGAACGGATCATAACTTCCGACGAACAGGGGATATGCTGTTTTGTGAGCCAATGAGGCATCGAGGCGAGTCCGGTTGCGTAACAACCTATGCCTCCGCGACATTCGTCCGTATCACGATATTGTGCTTTTTAATAAGCCAGTCGAGGGACTGACGCCGTATGCTGAGGAGCTTTGCCGCTTCGGTCTTGATATGCCCCGAACGTTTCAATGCTTCGATAACGATGCTTTTCTCGAGATCATCGACCGCCTTGAGCGTAAGCGGAATTGATGCGTGCATCTCACCCCCGCCGGCCTTCGGGTGTGACGACTGGTGAACGAAGGGAAAATCGATTCCCCGGAGCACATCCTG
>ERZ1292625.4572-Hain-H41-01um-R1-4572-length-10254-cov-4_pt1 | contig 10254 bp, 8 predicted proteins | sample MGYA00564400_ERZ1292625 | MGnify/ENA primary metagenome ERZ1292625 (study PRJEB36523, sample SAMEA6512639) | groundwater metagenome | collected 2019-01-08 | study: AquaDiva: Metagenomics assemblies of 32 groundwater samples
GTTGGCCGTCGTCTGGATGGTCCAGTCCGAGATGAAGCCGGTGAACTTGTAGAACCAGAACCGCGAGTCGAACGGGTCCCGCCAGAAGATCCGCACCGGATCATTCGAGTGGAAGATGGGCCGCTTCGCCCAGAAGTTGTACCTGAAGGCCTGTCCGGTGAGCCCGGCCGCCTCTCGCAGGCTGCTGAAGGTACTCCCGCTGAGGTCGGGCTGCGCGACCTTCTCGAGCTTGTCGAACTTCGCCCGCAGCACGCGCTGCTTCACCGGGTCCTTGATGCCGGCGAGGCTCTCCAACACCTTCGCGCGGTAGCTCCCCGCCGCTGTATCGATGGCCTCGAGGTACTCCTGCTCATACTCTCCGACGACCGACTCGACGCGGTTGAGGAGCGTCTCGGCGCCGGTCGCGCTCACGCCGATGGCCTCCTGGAGCTGCGCGATTTGCTGTTCGCGCACGCCGGTGCTCCGTGCGGCGGCGTAGGCCAGCCCGAGCGTCGGGTCGTTGGCGATCATCCCCTTGTAGTCGGGGAGGGCGAGCTGGATCGGGTCGAGGTCGGGGAACATCGCGATGATGTCCTCGCGGTCCATCACGTAGCGGCTGAGCACGCCCTCGCCGCCCTGAGGCTTGTCAGTCAGCGTGAACTGCGCCGTCGAGGGCGCATGGAGGTCGTCCGCGATGTTCGGCGAGCAGCTGAGGACATCGTTCGTGACCTCCTCGCCAAAGACGAAGATCCTCATGGCCGGATAGGCGTTGCGGACCTGACTCACGGCGACCTCACCGTCACGTTCGGCCCGAGGATGGTGCCGTCGGCGTCGGGGCCGAGGATGGAGTTCTGGAGCGCGGTGAAGATGCCGCCGATGACCTCGTCGAGGGGCGGGCTCGTATCCTGCACGGTGAACTCGAAGCGGTAGTTCCGGCTGTTGGGCTTCCGGGCGTCCTCCTCGAACTCGAGCACCTGGTTGAAGAATCCCTTGAAGCGGATCGCGACCGGGAACATCGTCGAGATGTAGTCGATGGTGAAGGTGTTCTCGTAGCCGTCCGAGAGGACCATCGGCTCCCGCGTGAGGAGGTACAAGTTTTGGATGGCCAGGAGCTTCTGGATGGCGCCCGTATCATCCTCGCTGGCGACGCCGGTCCCTGTTGGCGCAAAGGCTTCCGCTTCCTCGCCGGCGGTCGAGAGCGACCCGCGCCGGTCGAGGTTGCCGGTGTTCCCGGTCAGCTCGATGGTCAGAACGTCGTTGTTCTGCCCCCGCGAATTGGTGAAGTGGAAGAACACGCTCCCCTCGCGGGTGTCCTTCTTCGTCCAGCGCTTCGGCTGCCTGAACCGCACCATGTTCGGGTTGATGGGCATCGAGATCGTCCGCAGGACGCCGGCGACGTCGATGCCGTCGAGGAACGACGGCGCCGCCGACTCCGGCAAGGAGGCCTCTGTACGAATGATCGCGCCGGCTTCCTTACGGAGACGAGACGAGAACACCATCGCGTTCCGGACGCCACCCGAGTAACCCGCAGCGGCCGCGTTCGTCGCCCCCAGCGCGTTGTTGAGGACCGCACTAACATCCGGCAGGAGTACCATTACCCGAGCACCTGTGTCGGCTTCGACCGATGCGCGCCGCCCACGAGCGTGTTCGGCTCAGCGATGATCGTGAGCCGGATGGGGCTGCCAACATTATTGATGACGCCGTACGGTGTCTCCCATTGGCGCAGAGCGTTACTTCGCTCCTGTTCGTTTTGTTTGCGCTGTTTCTGTTCTTTTCCTACTTGAATATCAATGATGCCGTCGTTGAGCAGCTCCTGGTCGGGATGCTCTGCTCGATAGATGCTGCGGAGTAGCTCTTCTCCTTCCTTCTTGTGCCGTTCCTCGCTTGCTTCGAGCCCGGTATCAAAGTTGACGCCGCCCGAAAGGATCTTACCGAAGCCACCCACGTCGTTACCTAGACTGGTAAAGGCACCTATCAGGCCTGTTGCTGCCTCGGTTTGGATGTTATTCGCACGATTCAGTACACCTGCGGCTTCATCCCCGCGGCCCTTCGAGATATGAACGAGCGCGGCTCCGAGAGCCTGGAATCCGACCCAGACAGCGACAAGCAAGTTCGCGCCGACTTTGCCCATGTCGTAGAAGACCTTGCGCATTGTCGCCTCCCACTGGTCTGCCGCGCTGTTCCGCTTCTCAAAGGCCCTGAGCATCAGCTTTTGCGGGTCTTCGAAGGCTTCCTGGAGGTCCTTCATCGAGGTGCCGCCGCGGCCCATGGTGATAATGGCGCGGGCAGCTTCGTCGCTGAAGCCGAGCTTGGTGAGGGCGCCGATCTGCTTGTATTTGCCGCCGCCGACGGACTCCTCCATCGTCTTCTGCAGCTCCTCGATGACGGTCGTGAGGTAGTTGTTGTCGAGCCCGAGGTCCTTGCCGCCGAACTTCAGTGACATCATCGCTTCGAAGGGGTCGCCAGAGCCCATCCCGGTGCGCTGCTGGACGCGCTGCGCGACGTAGCCCATCAAACCTTCGTTCATCCCGCCGACGCCGCTGGCGGCCGCCCCCATGCCCTTCATCGCGGCGGTCGCCGCCTGCTGGTTCGTCATGCCCTGGCCCTTAAAGCCTTCGTGGAGCTTGAGGTAGGCCGAACCGAGGTCGGCGACGCCCTGACGCTGCAGGCGCAGGCTGGAGAGGCTCTGGGTCATCGACGAGGCGAGAAGCCCAAAGTCCATCCCGGACAGATGGGCGGCCTCGTGGAGTTGGAGCAGCTCGTTCGTCGTCTCCGCGAGGCCCTGCCCGGTCGACTCTGCCGCGGAGCCGAGGAGCTTGGCGCTGGTCCCCGGCGCGAGGTTGTCGAGCATGTCGAGCCCGGTGGCGAGCCGCTGGACGGAGACGCCAGCCCGGGTCATCGTCTGACCGACCTTCTCCATCTGCTCGTCGCCGATGTTGAACTCGCTGAGCGACTTCATCGTCGCCAGCACCTCTTCACCATTTGAGCCCCATGCTTTGAAGAAGCTCTGGACGTCGGCGCCGACCTCGCGTGCCTGCGCCTTGGTGTGCCCCGCCAAGCTGTCCATCGTGCGGAGGATGCCGGCGGTCGTCGCCCGGAAGCCCTCGTCGCGCTTGGCGCCGTAGAGCATGAGGCCGATGAGCCCGCCCATCGGAAGCTGGCCAAGCAGCTGCCCCTGGACGCCTTGGAGTCCGCTCAGGATGCCCTTCGGCCCAGAGATGCCCATTACGCCGCCCGTACCGGCTGTGATTCCGGAGGTGGCGTCCTGGAGCTGGTGCTTTATGAGTCCCGCCGCGGCGCGCCACCTCTGCTCGAAGCGGTCCTGCTCGCGTTCCATCGCGCGGTAGGCCTGGATCCAGGCGTGCTCGACCTCGCGGGCGCCCTGGACCGCGCCGGCGGCCGCGCCGCGAACATCGCGCTCGATATCCGTGACGGCGATGTCGAACTCACGAGCAGCGCTGACCGCGACATCGGCCAGCTGCTCGGCCGCGCGAGAGGCCCGCTCGATGGCCTGGACGAGCTGCTCCATGCGTACGGGATCGTCGAAGACACCAGCGGCCATCAGTCACTCCCTCCGAGCGCTTTGCGGAAGCGCTCCAGCTCAGCCGCGCTCGGGGCAGGAGCCCGATGGGCGGCGTCAGCCTCGAGGAGCGACGGGTCGACGGCGAAATTCTCGACCTGCGGCCGCCCGCTGACGTGGGCCGTCATCCGGTCCGAACTGCGGGGCTTGACGAGCGAGGCGAGCTGCTGCTGGGCCTCCTCCGACTTCCAATAGGCGTTGTGGGTGACGTCGGTGAGGTCACCGGTGAGCAGCTCAGCCATCCGTGAGGGGAGGCCGGACTTCTCGCCCTTCGCCTGCCGCAGGATGGCGTCGGAGATCATGTCGAAGCTCTCGTCGGAGACGGCCGCCTCTTCGGCCTTGTGCCGCTTCCCCTGTGCCAGGTAGTGCTGCATGACCTCCGGCTGCCCAGTGAGGAAGGACAGCGGGACGAACTTTGGCATGTCAGGGTCGCGGCCTTCGGTCGTGTCCTTCGCGCGCTCCTGTGCGGTCTTCTCCCCGAGGAGGTTCAGACCGAAGAGCGCGATCAGCGTGTCGCGCGACCGCGTGTAGACGAGCTGGGTCATCTCCACCTGGCGTTCCTGCTCCTCACGTTCCTTCCGGCGCAGCGCGTGGTACTCGAGCAGCCACGCGGCCGCGGTCATCCTTCCAACGCTGGGATCTGAGAGGAGGACTCCTTTTCGAGCGATGACGTATTTGACGACCCGCCAGTACGGGTCGTCTTCAGTAAAGGGTCGAGGTTCTCCAGCGCCTCCGTCCGCTGGCCATCGATCTCCAGGTAGCTCTGGTAGAGGTGCTGCACGAAGGGCCCGTGCTTGTCGCGGTCGACGAGCCAGGTGAGGACCTGTTCGCGGTGCCAGGCGCGCCGGTATTCGGGGCTCGAGCTGAAGAGCTTCGCCTCGAGGTCGGAGGCCGTATCGGGGAAGGTGAAGAGCGTCTCGACGGCGACGCCGTCGATGGCCTGGATAGCCGCCGCCACGTAGGGCGCCCGGCGGTTCCGCGCGGTCTGGTAGAAGTTGTCGCCGCGGACGTAGCTGTCCGCCCAGCTCTCCTCCTGCGGGTCGAGCGTGCGCATCGCGTACTTGTGCCCGAGCACCTCGAACACCTTCTCGTGGTGTGCGCCGGCCAGCTCCTTCCCGATGATGTCGAGGAGCGCGTGGCGCTTGGCGGTGGGGATCTCGGGTGTCTGCGGCGTGGTCATTCGATCTTGTCCTTCCGGAGGAATGCGAGGGTGGCGTTGACGCGGACGGTCCGCTCGCCGGTGGCTTCGACGACGCGCCCGAGGTCCTGGAACCAGCAGGGGCGGTACTCGAAGCGGCGGTTGCGCGCGCCGAGGATGCTGCCGGGGGAGCGCCAGGTTTCACGGAGACGAAAGCCGCGCCGCTGGTCGGTGAGCATGGAGATCTCGAAGCCCGTGAAGGCCGATTCCATCAGGCTGTCGTAGAGGTCCCAGCGCGCGAGGGTGATGGTCTGCCCCGTCTGGACCTGCGGGACGATGTCGGCCGGCTGTCCGTTCGCGTTGACGTCGTTCTCGTACTCGAACTCGATCTCACGCGTCTGGCGGACGTCCATCTGGAAGGCCGCCCCGATGATGCGGCCGCGCCCGGTACGGAGCTGGAAGGCGTGGGAGAGGCGGGCGCGGGTGTTCGGGACAGCGTTCGGGCCGCGGAGGATGCCGGCGATGACCTCGGGTGAGAGGCCGACCCGCTGCCCGAGATCGGTCGCGATGTCGGGGATGCCGAGATGCGGAACGCCGATACCCACGAGAAGCCCTCCAGGCCCTCTGCGCAGCCTTCGGTCCTTCGGACCTCCGTTCGCGCAGGTAACTCCGCCGAAGCGGATGGTGCGGGTGTGTTATGGAGCCGAGGTCAGACGTTGACCTTGTCCCTCCGTGTGAAGCGGAGGGTGCCGCCCGCGTTGACGGTGCGGTCGCCCTTGGCGTCGATGGTCCGGCCGACGTCCTGCCACCAGACGCCCGCGTAGATGCGGACGAAGTTGTTGAGCGCGCCGGGGCTGTTCCACACCTCGCGGAGGCCGAAGGCGTCGAACTGGTTCGAGAGCATCGTGATGTCCTGGCTGGCGCCCGTGAAGATGGTCTCGACCTGCTCGTTGTAGAGGTCCCACCGGCGGACGTCGATCTGCATGCCGGAGACGTTGCCCGGCACGACCTCGAACGGCTCGCCCGGGTTCGAGGCGTACTTCCCGGTCACGGGCCCGAACTCGTAGAGGTCGGTGAGCGTCCGGTTGATGCGTGGGTTCCACTCGTTCAGCGCGCCGACGGTCGAGCCGGTCGAGCCGGTCGTGCGGATGACCATCGCGTGCGAGAGCTGGCTGATCGTATTCGGGGGAGCTACCACATAACCTCCAGGCCTACACTACTCACGTGCGACATCACGGCTAACTACGCGAAATTACGAGAAAAAAGGATTGTCCACGCTGAACTGGCCGAGCAGGCGCAGGGCCGGGTAGCGCAGGTTGAAGTAGTAGCCGAAGTAGAACTTCGTCGGGTCGTTCGCGTCCTGCTCGACCTCGATGTCCGTCGCCAGGTTGATGCGCCGGGTCTGGCCGCCGGACCGGTACGGCGCGATGGTCGGCACGCCGATCTCGCCGGTCAGGACGTCAGCGATGAAGGTCTTGATGTCGATGATGAAGTCGCTGAGGTCGGTCGGGACGATGCCGACGATGTTCGCGTCGAGGGCTGCGTCGACCTTGCGGGTGACGTTGTCCTTCTGCGTCGAGGTCGAGACGTAGGAGAACTCGGCCAGGCCGCCGTTGCCGGCTTCGGTCGTGACCGGGTCGAGGAACTTGAAGTTGCCGGCGTCGTAGGTCGTGACGAGCACGCCCTTGCTGGCCATCCGCTTCCGCTCTTCGGGCTTCCAGATCGACGACAAATCGATGTCGTCGACGTTGAAGCCGCCGACCGTCTGCCTTGCCAGGGAGAGCGCTGGGTTCGTGAACGACGCGACCTTGGCGGCCGCTACGACCGCGTTGTAGCACCCGTCGAGCTGCACCCGCTCGACGGTGCCGTCGAGCTGCGTGAGGTCGATGCTGTTCCCCTCGCGCTGCGGCGGCGCCACCAGGGTCATGCGGCCGCGGCCCGGGCTCTCAGGGTCCACCTGGAGCGTCCGCGCGGCCCGGTAGACGAACGTGTCCGGCGTGTCGAGGTCACCCGGGTCCGTGTCGATGGCCATGCCGAAGTAGCCGCGCCGGTAGTGCTTCTTCGTCGGGCTGCTCTCCGACTCGATATGGTCCTTCAGGTCGATCTGCACGGCGAGGTCTGTGCTGAGCACGACCATCTCCGTGATGAGGTCGCTGTTCGTCGTCGCCTCGAAGGCGTCGGCGAACTCCGCCCGGATTGGCGACCCGGTGTCGGTCGCGTCGTCGACCTGGACGACGACGATGGAGCTGACCTTCTGACGGAAGGCCAGCTTGACGGCGATGGCCAACGGGTTGTTGGCGTTCGCCACGCCGAGGTCGGCGATGGCCGCCGTCTCGGTGATGAAGCGCTTCTGGATGTTGTAGTCGGCCGCGGGGCGTGTGATGTCGTACGTGACGAAGTAGGTCGCCGCGACGGCCGGATGCCGCCCCGTGCCCAGGTACGTCGCTGGGAGCGCGGCCGCAGCCAGGCCGAACACGGCCGACATCGCGTCGTCCGCCGCGACCGGTGTCGAGAATACGAGCGCGCTGCTCGAGTTCACCTCGGGCGAGGTGACCGTCAGGTAGCCCCCGACGACGCTCGCCACTGCCTGATAGCGCGCCCCGTAGCTCGCGCTCGCCGCTAGGGTCGCGTTGATGTTGACCGCGATCTCGTCTTGCGTGGCGGCCGCCGTGTTGAGCGGCTTCACCCAACCGAGCGGCGCGCTCGCGTTGATGGCGAGGTTGATGTCGATCGCCGTGTTGCCGTCGACGGAGAAGCGAACCGTCTGATTCGTGCTCAGGTCCGGCGTCAGGTCCGCCACCGAAGTGGTGAACGCCGCAGCCGCACCGATGGACCAGTCGACGTGCGCGCTGTCGCCCGCGAGCGCGAAGTCGGTGTTCTCGGTGAACGTGCCGATGCCGGGCGCTGTGCCGATGCGCGCGATGCTGAGGATGCCGGTCTTGAGGGTCGGGTCCTCGGTCGAGAGCGTGTTGACGTAGTCGACGGTGTAGGTCGCCGTCGAGCTGTACGCCACCCGCTGCAGCTCGAGGACGCTCGGCGCGTCGCGGTTCAGGATGCCGGCTGCTCCAAAGAGGAGCACGAGCCCAGAGGACGCATAGGGCGCCGAGACGCGCACGTCCGACGCCGGCGTGGTGAGCGGGCTCTGAATCCGGATGCCGGTGCTGGTGATGACCTTGGCCGCCGTCGCGTAGGCGGTGCCGTAGCCGAGCGCCGTCACTGCCGCGAGCGCGGTGGCGTCGGTGGGGCTGAGCGCCTCGTTGATGGCCGCCACCAGCTCGGCGATGGTGATGGCGTTGAGGTCCGCCACCTTCGATTCGCGCACGATGACCTGCGCTCCGTTGACCCGCGTCGCGCCCGAGTTCGTCCCGAGGACGATGGTCAGCGGAACGTTACCGTCCAGCTCGAGGGCGAAGGCCGTGTTGGCCGGCACGAACGAGATGGGTGTCGTCTCGATCGTGGCGCCCGTCTGTACCAGCGTGTACGTCAGGCCTGCCGAGACGGTGCCCCCCGTAATCGGCACGCGGAGGTACTGGACCAGCTCGGCGTCGACGTCCATGTCGGACACGCGCGTCAGGACGGCCGCGGCGCCGCCAGTCCCCGCCGTCGTGAGCGAATAGATGCCGTTGAGGAGGCTCGTCGCGGTTCCGCCCGCGTCCTTGACGAGGAGGCGGTTGGTGGCGATCAGCGTGACGCCATCGAAATCATTGTACGTGGTGCCGACCGCCGGAGCGGTGAGCGTCCGTGTCGCGCCCGTACCGGCTTCGGTCCAGCCGGCGAGTGAACCACGTGTAGTCGCCGCCGCGCAGGCCGTCTTGACGAGGGCGGTCGCGTTCGTGATGGCGATGGGGCCCGCGAGGGCTGTCTCGATGTGGGCCTTCTTGAAGCTGACAAAGGAGTCGGAGATGGCCTTCGCGTTCCGGTAGACGGTCGTGTTCTCGATGGCCCGGTTCGTTCGGATGGGGCTCGCGCCTCCGATGATGGCCGTGGGCGTGATGGCGTACGTGCCGGCGAAGGCCGCGTCGGCTGCGCCGCCCGCGTTCGCGTAGACGATGCTGGTCGCGCTCGGCCGGTCGGTGATGAGGAAGACGCCATTGTTGGCCGCCGCCGGCGCGCCGCGAACGGTCACATACGAACCGATGGCGCGTGTGATGAACGCGGCTGCCGCGATGCTCATCGTCTGGAGACCCGCCGAGGGTGCCGAGATGGAGTCGGTTCCGCTGACCGCCGTGCCCGACAGCGCCGAGAAGGTGAGCGCACCGGCTTCGACGAGGCCCCGCAGGATGGCCTCGTTGGTGACGCGCTTCTCGCGGGAGCCCGGACCGATGACCCCGAGCGTGAGCGGTTGTGTGGCGACGTTGGCCCCGCCAGGGACGAGGACCGGCCCGATGAGAACGCCCGGGTCCGTGTATTCACTGACTTGCAGAACCATTAGGTATTCCCCTCGCCAAACAAGAAGGCCGTCGAGGAGTACAAAGCCGCCGGGCGCCTGCCGGCTTGTGCAGGTTTCTAGGTCGCGGTACGGTCTATCGGAGGGAAAACGGCACACTTCGCGGACATCCTCGACGGGTTGCTCCTTGGAGCAGCCCGGATCAGCCCACGAGGGATTCTCACCCTCGCCAGGAACGAGCGGCTTCGCGGCTGGGTTGACAGCGTCGAACGGGCGCTGTGGGCCGCCGGCGTTGCTTGCCAGCGCACGCCTGCCCGACTGACGACGGTGCCGTCACCGCTCCTCCTGGAGGCCCATGCACGCTGGTACGAGGCTCGCGGGTGGCGGCGGGCTCCGCGGAAGCGGCCGCCTGTTGACGTGCGCCTCTCCCCCGCTGCGCTTGCCCACTGGTACGCCGGCTCAGGGTCGGTCGTCAGCGGCGGCTATGCGCTCCGGTTGGCCACCCACGGCTTCACGCGCCCCGCCCTCGCCCCGCTCGCCGCGCGCCTCAACACACAGGGCCTAGTCGCTCGCGTCGACCCGAAGCTCCCGGTGCTCCGTTTTACCGCCAACCGGCAGGCGTTCCTCGAGCTGGTCCGGCCGCACCTCACAGGCTGCGGCCTCAGGCTGAAGTGCAAGGACAACAAACCAGCCAAGATTGTTCTTGCACCGAAGAGAGCAGGCGTGGCAGCACACGCGCCGCCGCGGAAGCTGACACGCGCGGAGTTTGAAGACGTGCTGATGGCGCTCGTGCGCGGGGAGTCGCAGCACAGCATCGCGCGGCGGACGGGGCTCTCGCAGCCACGGGTCTGCTGGATGAAGAAGCGCTACCTCAAGAACGTGGTGAAATGTCCGCCGCCGTGATGACGAAGCTCTCGCCCGCGCGGGGGCCGCTCGTCACCAGGACGGCGCGGTCCTGGTACATCGTGAGCGTCACCGGGATGGTGATGCGCGCCTCGAAGACGTAGCCCTTCACGTCGCCGCCACCGGGGCGCTGGACTTCAGCCTGCCCGCCCGGCGCGAGGCCTTCCGCGAGGCTGATCTGGTAGTGCTCCTCAGGGTAGGTGTCAGCGTCGAGGATGCCCCGCCCGAACAGCGTGAAGTGCTTGATCTCGAGGTAGTACCCAAACT
>ERZ1292625.4573-Hain-H41-01um-R1-4573-length-10253-cov-9_pt1 | contig 10253 bp, 13 predicted proteins | sample MGYA00564400_ERZ1292625 | MGnify/ENA primary metagenome ERZ1292625 (study PRJEB36523, sample SAMEA6512639) | groundwater metagenome | collected 2019-01-08 | study: AquaDiva: Metagenomics assemblies of 32 groundwater samples
AATTCTTCTGACTAAATTTGACGCTCGCGAAAAATTCAGTCATGAAATTTTGCAAAAGTGTGTCAGTGAATATGGGGATGACCTTATTAAGTCCTATATTCGCAGTTCTTCGGAAGCGAAGAACACCATTCGTTCGAATAAAACTTTATTTCACGGACGTTCCACTGCAAAAGAAGATTATGATATTGTGACTCGCGAGATGATAGGTCTAAATCGATAAAGGAGAATTTTATGAGTTCAGATAAAACACATACGCATTCAGACACACATAAACCTAAGAAAGCTCGACGTCGACCAGGAAGAGATCCTATTGAAACTGATCATCACGACGAGCCGGAAACGACACATGAAGAATCGTCGACGGCGCCTGATCGAAAAAAAGTTAAGTTGGAATTTTATGGTTCAGACATTCTTAAGCAAAAAGCTCCCACCGCATTTGAACTGGCTGAAAATGTTGCGGAAGAGTGGGTGAATGATGGTCGCTTCGAAGATATTCCAGTGGAATCTCCCCTAGCAAAAGCTTTCGCCACTTATAGTTTGCGAAAAGCTAAAAAAATTGAAAAAAAATTAGAAGAAAAAGGTGTGATTGCATTAGTGAAAATTGGCATTGATTATGCCCAATCTAAAATGCGTCGCTAGACTTTTTTAAACTATGAAAATCGAAAAAATTATCCGTCAAAAAATTGAATCGGCATTTAATCCGGATTATTACGAGCTCGAGAATGAAAGTTCAAAACATTCGGTACCTCCGGGGTCCGAGACCCATTTTCGTTTGCTATTGGTCTCTGAAAAATTTTCCGGAATCTCCCGTGTGGATCGCCAACGCCAAGTGAATCAAATTTTGGCAGATGAGATGTCTGGCGGTGTGCATGCTTTATCTCAGCGGGCTTTAACTCCAGATGAGTGGGAAAAGATGCGGGATCAATTTCCCATGGTCTCGCCCGAATGTCAGGGCGGGAAGAAGAACCGGTAATTCGTTTGGGGTTGCTGGGTCTCGTTTATAGGTTTATTTTTGCTACTCACAAAGTTGTATACATATACATTGACAACTTTGTGAGTAGCAAAAACAAACACCTAAGGTTGTGTTGGATCTGAAAATGTCTATACTTTAGACGCTTATAAAATAAATACATATTCTTCAGAATTTTAGAATAGCTCAAGGAAATGATGTTATAAGATTCCTCTTCAAAAGGGGAAAATCATTATGAATACGACCAAGCTATTTTCATTTGTTTTAGTTGGAGCGCTTGGTTTCACGGGATGTTCCACTAAAAATCCAAATGATGCGACTAAAGAATTGGAAAAAATCAAAGCTGATATAGATGCGAAAAATAAGGATGATATCCAGCTAACTCCTGAAATTAGAGCCAAAATTGCAAAGCTAGCAAGACAAACTCTTTTCTGAAATAAAAATAAATACGAATAGACTTGTCCTTAGTGGAAGAAACCTCTGGCAGTTGCAAGGGTCTCAAGGACTGGCAGTCTGGCCTTTCGCTTCATCTCTTGAGCTGAATGTAGCTAAAGAAATTTCGGCTGAGAATGGGATGTTAAGAGTCACCGCGATTGGTGTAGACTATAAATAAACCTATTTAAACTCGTTAATTCGGCTCTGCAAATCCTTCAAAATTTTCTTAATTTCCCTTAATTGTTCCTCGTCGGGGGAAAGTTGGGAATTCTGCGATAAACTAAGTTCATCCCAGGTTTTCAGGGCCGTGCTTAGGTTTTGGTTTAACTGTGACCAGTTTGATTTTGGTGTGTTAACCGGCGCTAGAATAGGAGAGTCTTTGCTGTTTTTACTCATGAATGAAGAAATATTAAATGCATTCCTGGGCTTTTTGACAAGGGAATCTTCGCTTGTGACTAAAGTTTTTTTGATCTATAAAGATGATCCGTCATTGACATTTTCATGGAGTTTACATGTCTCAAGAAATTATTTATACGATGAAGGGTGTTTCGAAAGTTTACCCTCCCAATCGGTATGTTTTAAAAAATATTTATTTATCCTATTTCTATGGAGCAAAAATTGGCGTTTTGGGCCTGAATGGCTCTGGGAAATCCAGTTTGCTGAAAATCATGGCAGGCTTAGATAAGGATTTTTTAGGAGAAGCTTTTCCCGCAAGGCAAATGCGAGTGGGTTTTCTTGAGCAAGAACCGCAACTAGATTCAACAATGACTGTAAAAGAAAATATCTTTTCTGGGATGGGTGAGCTGCCCAAGCTGATGAAAGATTTTAATGCTATTTCTGAGAAATTTAATAATCCGGATTTAGACCCGGATGAAATGAATAAACTCATCGAAAAACAGGGTGAGATTCAGGAAAAACTAGAAGCCTTAGGCGGTTGGGAAGTGGACCAAAAAATTGAAATGGCCATGGATGCTCTTCGTTGTCCCGACGGAGATTCGCCAGTGGCCCCTCTTTCAGGAGGGGAAAAACGCCGTGTTGCTTTGTGCCGCTTGTTAATGAGCAATCCGGATATCTTATTATTAGATGAACCAACGAATCACTTGGACGCAGAATCGGTAGGTTGGCTCGAACAATTTCTAGCCAGATTTCCTGGAACAGTCATCGCGGTTACCCATGATCGCTACTTTTTAGATAATGTGGCCGGTTGGATTCTTGAGCTTGATCGTGGAGAGGGAATTCCTTGGAAAGGAAATTACACCTCGTGGCTGGAACAAAAGGAAGCCCGCGTTTCCCAAGAGCAAAAAGAGCAGGGCCGAAAACAACGCACGCTCGAGAGAGAACTTGAGTGGGTCCGGATGAGTCCCAAAGGGCGCCAGGTCAAATCAAAAGCCAGGATTTCAGCTTACGAAAATCTACTCAAAGAACCTACTCCTGAAAAAATGAGTGAAATGCAGATTTACATTCCTCCGGGGCCTCGCCTTGGGGATATTGTGATTGAAGCTCAAAATGTAACTAAAGGTTTTGGCTCGAAACTCTTATTTGATGACGTGAGTTTCACGATTCCTCGCGGGGCTATTGTGGGAGTCATTGGGCCTAATGGAGCTGGTAAGACAACGCTGTTTAAAATGATCACCGGACAAGACAAGCCTGACAGTGGCACTTTTAAAGTCGGCCAATCGGTGAAGATGGCCTATGTCGACCAATCTCGAGAGACTTTGGGCGCGGATCGAACCGTATTTGATGAGATCAGCGAAGGGCGGGACCTGATTAATCTGGGACTGCGTGAAGTGCCGGCGCGGGCTTATGTCTCTTGGTTTAATTTTTCAGGAACCGATCAGCAGAAAAAAGTGGGAACATTGTCTGGTGGAGAGCGAAATCGCGTGAATATGGCGAAAATCCTTAAGCAGGGCGCAAATTTGCTTTTATTAGATGAGCCAACCAATGATCTGGATGTCAATACCATGAGAGCGCTCGAAGAAGCTCTTCTGGATTTTGGCGGCTCAGCCATTGTTATTTCCCATGATCGTTGGTTTTTAGATCGTATTTGCACTCACATATTGGCTTTCGAAGGCGATTCAAAAGTTTCACTTTTTAACGGGAATTTCACCGAGTACGAAGAGGATCGGAAGAAACGCTTGGGAGATGATGCAGCTCCCAAAAGAATCCGATTTCGCAATATTCAATAGTGCTAGGGTGCGAGGACGCGTCTTAAATAAATAATTTTTTTAAATTTTCATAGTGGCTCTTCAGTTCAATGAAGAGCTGAGCCGTTCCTTCGGGGCGATCGGGATGAAGCCTCAGGGCCAGTAACCGATAAGCGCGTTTAAGCTCGGCCTGAGTAAAGTCCGGCAATAAATTGATTTGTCGCGAATTAAAAAAATCCAGACCCGAGTGCTGCAACGAGCTGAATTTATGAGGCGCCCCCGCCCTTCGGGGAGTGCTTCGATAAAGTTTGAACAGAGGATTTTGACGAGTTTTATTTAAAGTAAATTTGGGAGTGAAGGACCCTAATAGGTAAGACAAGTTTTTGGGCTCTACGCCTGTCGTAAGATCTTTTCTTATGTTTTCAGAGGGAGGAAGTGGTTTGGCAGAGATCTTAGACTGCAAAATTTGATGGAAGCTTTCCGCCGTTTTCATAGGTATTTCATCGGAAAAATATAATATTCAAAGAGTCGAGAACGAACATTTATGTGCTTTTGACCAGGTCGATTTGCCTTTTCCCTAGGGGAAATCCAGCTTTGTACGGCTGTTTCCCTCGAGAAATCGGGTAAAATCCGCTGTTTCCCTATGAAAAACAGCAAAAAATGAAAAAAAAGTGAATTCAATGCATTTTTTTTTGGACAAACAGAGAGAAGTAGCTACACTATGTCTCATTGGCAATTCAAACAACGTTACCGATGGAGGAAACGAAAATATGGCTAAAGCTAAAAAAGCAAAAAAGAAAGCCGCGAAAACAACAAAAAAAGCAGCTCCAAAAAGAGCAACTGCTAAAAAAGCTCCAGCTAAAAAAGCTGGCGGCAAAAGAAAACCAAATGCAGCATTCATGAAAGCGCTTACACCAAGTGCTACATTGGCAGCTGTTATTGGATCTTCTCCAGTTCCAAGAACTGAAGTTGTTAAGAAGCTTTGGGCTTACATCAAGAAAAACAATCTTCAAGATAAAGCTAACCGACGCAACATCAATGCGGACGACAAGTTGAAACCAATCTTTGGTAAAGCAACTGTTAATATGTTTGAAATGACTAAACTCATTAGCAAACACTTGAAATAGTTTGATCTAAAAATAATCTGTTTTCTAAAGGCCCGCTCTTGAGTGGGCCTTTTTTTTCTGTTAAGACTATGAGTTCGGGAGCTCCTATGTCTATAAAGCCTCTGACTGCAGAGGAAATCATTAAAATGCGAAAAGCCTGTCGATTAGCGGCAGAAACTTTGGCTTATATTGAAAAATTTATTAAACCTGGCATTTCAACCAACGAAATAGACAAAATTGTTCATGATTACACTCTCTCGAAGGGGGCGGTGCCCGCTCCACTTGGATATCATGGCTTTCCAAAATCTGTTTGCACCTCGGTAAACCAGGTTGTTTGTCATGGCCTTCCTGATTCGACGATTTTAAAGGAAGGCGATATTATCAACGTGGATGTCACGCCTAAGCTCGACGGCTTTCATGGGGACTCCTCAAAAACCTTTATGGTGGGACAAGTGTCCGAGCGCGCTAAAAATATTGTCCAGGCCGCCTTTGAAGCAATGATGATTGGTATTGAATCGATTAAGCCCAAAGGATTTACGGGTGATATTGGCTTTGAAATCAATAAATACGTGACCCGCAAGGGTTACCAGACTGTTAAAGAAATTGGTGGGCATGGGATAGGGCGGATTTTTCATGATGAGCCTTTTGTCCCGTCTATTGGCAAAAAAGGAAAAGGTGATCGCTTAATTCCTAATCATTGCATAACAGTCGAGCCCATGGTTAACGAAGGTACAGATGAGGTAAAAGAGTTTGCAATTCCAGGCTCAAACATTAAGTATTACGAAACCGGCGATGGGAAACTTTCTGCTCAATTCGAGCACACGGTTTTACTCACTGAAACTGGTTATGAAATTTTAACATTAATATAGATAAATAAATGGTCTAATAACCCGAGGTAAAAATGTCACAGACAACTACAAGTAACGGAAAGCAAAGTATGAAAATGAATCCAGGAAAACAAGCGATGAAAACTGAAAATAAAAATACCAGTAAAGGTACCCAAAAAAATACAAACTTAAAAATGGATTATCGTGTTTGTAAAGAAGCTATGGAAAATCCAAAGGTTTTTGCAGATATGGCCCGATGGGGTCGTGAAGAAATTAAAATGGCCGAAGTGGAAATGCCAGGTTTGATGGCGCTTCGTAAAGAGTTTGGTAAACAACAACCTTTGAAAGGTGCTCGCATTGCGGGTTGTTTACATATGACTATTCAAACAGCGGTGCTGATTGAAACTTTAACTCATCTTGGTGCAAAAATTCGTTGGTCTTCGTGCAATATTTTTTCGACTCAAGATCATGCGGCTGTGGCGATGGCAGCGGCGGGAATTCCAGTTTATGCTTGGAAGGGCGAAACTGAAGAAGAATTCAATTGGTGCATAGAGCAGACAATCACAGGTTGGGGACAAGAAGGTTATAATCTTATTTTAGATGACGGTGGTGATTTGACGAACATGATGCATTTGCCGCGTTTTGCTAAAGAAATTAAAAAGATCATTGGTTTATCTGAAGAGACAACCACTGGTGTTCACAACTTGATGACTCTTTTGGAACAAGGAAAATTAAAAGTTCCAGCAATCAATATCAATGATTCGGTAACAAAATCAAAATTTGATAATTTGTATGGATGCCGTGAATCTTTGGCAGATGGAATTAAACGAGCTACAGACATTATGATTGCAGGTAAAGCTGTTGTTGTAGCTGGCTACGGGGATGTTGGAAAAGGTTGTGCTTTTTCGATGAAAGGCCTTGGGGCTCGAGTCTTAGTTACGGAAATCGATCCTATTTGTGCGCTTCAAGCGGCAATGGAAGGTTTTGAAGTTACGACGATGGAAGAGGCTGCTGCAGTTGGTGATATTTTTGTTACTGCCACAGGATGTTGCGATATCATTACCGACAAACATTTCTCGAAAATGAAAAATAATGCCATTGTTTGCAATATTGGACACTTTGATATCGAGATCGATATGGCTTGGCTTAACAAAAATTCTAAAACTCGTGAAGTTAAACCACAAGTTGATATTCATACGATGAAAAACGGCAACCAAGTTATTGTTTTAGCAAAAGGTCGTTTGGTGAATTTAGGATGTGGTACCGGTCACCCGAGTTTTGTAATGTCGAACTCATTCACAAACCAAGTGTTAGCTCAAATGGAGCTTTTCACTAATCGAAGTAAATATCAAAAAATTGATGTTTATCGTTTGCCAAAACATTTAGACGAAAAAGTGGCTTGGTTGCATTTGGAAAAATTGGGCGTGAAGTTGACAAAACTGAGTTCCAAACAATCTAAATACTTGGGACTAGCTTCTGAAGGACCATTTAAGCCTGAACATTATCGATATTAATAAAACTAGTGTAATATTGTAGCTCCTGGATGCTTTCACGAATGTCATCCAGGGCGCGATGTTGGTTTGTTTTTTTGGTTTCTCGGCCAAATTTTTCTCGAAAAATAATTTTCCAAGAAGTGACATCCAGGGCACGATAATGAAGTCGTTTGGAAAAATTCTTGAAATATTTATCAATAAATAAACGATCCTGGGCAATGGAATTTCCCGCAAGTATCGGGCGGTTTTTTGGATCGGGAAAATAACGATCGACAAGCTCGATTAGTTTTCCCTCAACATAACTGGGCTCGGCGCCCATCGGGACTTTAGCTGTTAAGCCTGATTTGCCGTGGTGTTCGGTATTCCAAGGATCCATTCTGTCCAGATACTCTTGGGGTTGTCGGACAATCGATTCAAAAGTGGCGAGTTCGGCAAAGTTCATATCTGTGATTATTGCTGCAGCTTCAATAATCACTTCTTTTTCTATATCAAGTCCGGTCATTTCAAGATCAATCCAAAAAAGTTTCATATTATTGATTTACGGCTGTCTTCGATACTTTTGTCAAGACCGATAGCTTGCGCGAGTTATTTTTCTTGAAAGTAATCATGTTGTTCTCGATTTGATCTTTTTCAATCTTTAAAGTCGGAGTGATTTGTTCTGCTTCCAAGGTAGCTAAGGCCTTTTTTTCACTGGAAGAAGCAACCTTTTCGTCATAAATGTTAATTGAATTTAAATCTACGGCGACAAAATAAGCGGCACTTTCATCACCGGGAAGGTTGATCGAAAACATTTCAGTAAGGTCTTTCTTCGAGAAAATCTTTTGATTAATTTTTTCCGTGATAAGGTAGCTCTCGGCTTCGATCTTTTCACTTGGATCGACATCGATATCTAATCTTTCATGGGATACATCAGTGATCTGTACGTGAGTAGAGACTTCCCATTCTGATTTTTTTAATTTTAAAACGGAAGTCTCTTCCTTAAGTTCATTTCTGACACTTTGAAGAACGCCATGAGATTGGATTTTAAACTTAAATATGGGGACGAGCATTTGAGAGCTATTTTTGTGTGAAATGGCAAGCGATTTTTCAAGAGTGGTCAGTTCGTTGGTATTTGCTATTTTGTAAGCGGTTAAATAAAGGCGATCGACACGGAAAACAACTGTCAAGTCAGCGCCTTTTTTCCCTACCAACTCAAGATTTCTAAACATAAATAAAAATCTTTCGGGAATATCTTTTGTATCGATAAGAATGGTGTTTCTTTCGCTGGAAAGTAGGTTTTTATTTTTTGTGACGGATGATTTGCCTTCAGTTGTTTTCAGAGTGAGTTGGGTATCTTTAAGCTCACTGATGACAAAGGTATTATCAATTTGGTCGTCGGGTAGTGCGGCCTCACGTTTTTTTGCACAGCTCACGGTCAATGCAATTGCCATTATGGTGGTCAAGGCGATCACAGTAAAAGTTCGCGTGTATTTTAAAATAGCTTTCATAAGATATCCTTTCAAAAATTCACAGTTGTTGATGCGTACACAACCGAAGAATTTTCGTTAATTAATAATATATTTGAATCTTGTCCATTTGGTTTCAGGGCTGATCCCGTATTCGCATGTCCAACGGCGACACTAAAGCGAGAATTAAAATCGTAACCAATTTCTTCGAAGTGTATAAAGGATTCGCGAATTTCATTTTGAAAACTGAGGGTATTAAGATGAAGAAAAATCAATGATGTAGTGAGTTTTTTGTATGCATGAGAAGCAACAAATTTTTGCACAGAAGAGTATTCTGAATTGGGTTTGCCATCGAGCGTTGTCTCATACTTAAAGGCATTCTTAATCAACGAAAGAGAAAATTTAAAATCTAAGCCACCGACAAAAGTTCGAGGTTCAAAGGAAAATTTTGCCACTCCGCCGATTCCACCCTGATATTCTTTGCGAATATAGGAACTTTTTGCCATTGGAATCACACCCAAAATTCCGGGTGCAAAAAGCAGCCGCGAAAATAATGGAGCGGGCTTCTTTACCAAACTCAAATCAAGATCATCCCAATCGCCCTTTTGAGTATTGAGGTTTTGATTGTAATAAAATATTGAGTTCAATTTATATTTTTCGGCAAATAAATAACTTAGTGAAGCTGTCGAGTCGATAGTGTCCGTTTTCGTTCCATCTTGATTATCGACGAGACTTCCAACTCGGGCAACATTGATAGATCCTGTAAAATTACTTTCTGCCGGTTTTATTTTGGTGTTTAGTATTTTAGTATTTTGAGTTGTCACAGAGTGGGCGGCTGATAAACCAAGGAAGTAAGGGCTTACACAAAGCATCGCCAAGAGTTTGGAAAAACTCAATAAAAGATTTTTTTGTTTAGTCGCTACTGCTGTAGACAATGAGATTCTCCTTCAGTTCCTTATATCTTCAAGATCAAAGCCACTAAGTCATTGAAAATACAGCATTAGGATGGAGTTGGGAGGCTTTGGCCAAATGTATTTGTTGAACTCTTAGTCAGGAGTGACAATTTCAAGCTGTGCGTTTATTTTTCAGTTATTTTGTTGTAGGCATTTTGTTGCCAGCTCTGCACATCCATAAATCGCAATCGGAGCTAAAATAATTGTAAGAGACGTAGCTGCCCCTAATGGGCAAAATATCATTGCCTCTTCACAAGAGTTTGGGTCTTTCATAAGTTTAAGGTTTGATTTTTTAAGTAGCAGTCTGACATAATACGCTGCATCGCTAAAGATTGGAGTTGTGTCCTCTGCTATATGCCCAGTTGCAGGATTTATAATGACATGTGGATTCACTTCTACAGTAGGTTTTTCGGAGATGAGTTCGAATTTTATATGGTCCTTTTCATTTAATTTTACTATAGAAAGTTTCATTTTTTCAATTTGTAGACCTGAGATCAGTTTAAAAAGTGAATATGTATTTTTCCCTGTGTTGGATATAGTAATGTCACAAGATATTTCTTCTGCAGTTAATTCTTGCAAATTTTTTACACAAATTTTTTCAGAATGACTTGCAAATGCATTATTATAAAAGTTGAGTAGTACTATGATGTTTAATGCTAAGATTTTTAAAAATTTCATTTGAGTAGCGCCTTTCCGATTCCTATGAGTAGATCGTCATGCGAAATCTGCGCCGTAGGACTCGGTTAATTTAATCGTTTTAAGGAAAAAAAAGTGTCTAAGCACTTTACAGGAGCCGTGATATTTCATTGAATTTTTTCATATACACTGTAAATAACTTAGGGACATCGGCGGTTGTTTTTGAATATCTGCTAGCAAGCAC
>ERZ1292625.4575-Hain-H41-01um-R1-4575-length-10250-cov-4_pt1 | contig 10250 bp, 6 predicted proteins | sample MGYA00564400_ERZ1292625 | MGnify/ENA primary metagenome ERZ1292625 (study PRJEB36523, sample SAMEA6512639) | groundwater metagenome | collected 2019-01-08 | study: AquaDiva: Metagenomics assemblies of 32 groundwater samples
CACACGAACAACTCGTCCCTCCTTGGTAAGAACATCCGGGCGATGGCACCTCGCATGCCACCGGTCCACACGATGTAGAAGGAGTAGTTATTAGCGTCGTCGATGGTGTAGGACAGTTTGACCGACCCGTACAATACTCTTTGGCATAAGAAGCCCATACATCTGACGATTTACAACTCGTAGGTCCACCTTCTCGCCTACCATACCCATCATAACAACGAAATGTCATATACCGATATCCACCATCACAGGCTGTATCGACAGAAAAATTGTTTACGCCAGTTTTGCATGTTAAAGTGGGCAATGGTGTTGGTCGAGGTTTCGTACCACCCAAACGAATCCAGTCAATGTTTAATTTACTTCCGGGACGTAATCCGGTAAACGAAATTTTAATACTGTTTATCGTCACAGGCGCTATCTCTGGAAGAATTAAGCTATATTCACGTAATGTGCCATCTGCCGAAATAAGAAAAGTTAGTGGACGGGTTAATAAACTTCTTCTGTCTAACAATGTGTAGATCACCGTTCCTGTTGCTCGATATACTTCCGGACCGGAACCCTTTGGTTCAGGTGAAGATGTCCGACCAATACCAAGACGCAATTTTATATACTTTGCTCCCTGCAAATTTATTGCTGTGGTTTCTCTATTATAAATATAAGCAGATGGAATAGATTTTCCATTTACTGCACTCAAAATGCCGCTAATAACGCGCATGTTAGAAAATCCAGTCATACCCCATCCCTCTGTTGTCGTGCCGTTAAATTCCCATTGTTTGACTACCAATTCCGATGCTTCTACTGCCCGAGATCGCTGCTCTGTAGACCGAGTAGCGACGTCGTACGTCATAGCAAGGGCAACTATGCCAAAAGCAATAGCGAGAACGAGGGTAATAACTTTTGAGGTAGAGTGTTTGACACGAACCATCACTATTTATAGTGACAGACCGATTTATCTCTTGTCAAGCCCTCGCAGCACAAAACATTCTGTATTCACAGGTCGTACAGAGCTGGTGACCTGAACAACGGAAATCTGATATTTCGATCTGGTGGGCAATATCGACAATGGTGTCCTTTTCCTTTTTTAATTGTTCCACCGTTCTCGTGGTGGATATACGGGTTTGGGTATCAAAAAAATACAGCGAAAGGATAATATCTTCAGGTTTCCTGCCAAATGGTGCCCCTGGAATACTTGTTGCCGCTATGGCATACATCGACAGTTGCAGGTTCGTATCTACCTCGCGCCTACTCGGCATGCGTCCTGTTTTGTAGTCGATAATCTCAATCTTCCCACTGGGTAGCGCGTCAACGCGATCGATTTTCCCGCCGATTTTCAAGGGACCAATAGGTACAGTAAACGATTGTTCCAGCGCGATCGTCTTTGTAGCAACATGAAATTCCTTGTCATAATATTCCGACAAATACCGTTCTCCACGTTTTTTCATCTCACCTTCATACCGTTTGCTTTCGTACCCCTCACGTTGCCAGTGACGCACAAGAAGGTCAATCAGGAGTGTTTTTGTAACCTCCTCACCCGCAGTATGCATCGCATAAAAATCGCGAAGTGCTGCGTGGATACTGGTACCGAACGAAAGCGACGCAGACGACGGCGTCGGGATATTAAACATATACCGCAGTTTATAATGCAGGGGACAGAGACGAAACGTCTCTATCTGCGAATACGAAAGATAGGTAACAGCTAATCTCGCGGCGGGCTTGCCCTGAGCGAGCGTGTGCGAGTCGAAGGGTTTCCAATCCAACAGTGACATTTGCTTGGGCTGCATCTGTGGGGATATGACGGACGTCTCACCGATAACTTCGTAAACAAACGGGGAAAGTTTTTTCTCCCGTTTCCCTTCCCCGTAATAATTCGCGCCCGTAAGGAATAAATAATCTTGTGCCCGTGTCATACCCACGTAACAAAGCCTTCGTTCTTCCTGGAGATGATAATCCCCTTCCGGCAATTCTTCTTTGATGAGGGAATCCGGAATGGGGATTTTTTCTTTCCGCTCAATGGTGGGAAAACGTGCCGAGACAAGATTGACGAGAAACACAACAGGAAACTCCAGGCCCTTTGCACCATGAACGGACAATATGTTGACCGCGTCGTTGGCGGTCCAGTCGCTATCATTGGAAAGCGGTGATTCACCCAACTCCATAGAAAGTTCGATCCAATCAAGAACGGCAGGCACCCCCGCATCACTATGGTCCGTTTCATAGGTTTTGAGCTTGCTGAAAAATTTGGAAATATTGTTGGCAATCTTTTCATCGATCGGTGCGCTATAATCCAGAATGTTTTTCATCATGCCCGTATCGGCTAAAAAATAAAACAACAACTGTCCGGCGCTTTCTTTTGTCACAAGCCCCAGATGGCGGTGAATGATCAGCACGAGCTTCGTTATTCCCTCTATCGTAGACTCGCCTAATAAAGGCACATCCACGCCGTCAATGCTCCGCTCTCCTGCCACCACCTCACTCGCTTCAAAAAGTGAACAATTCTGTTTACGGGCAAAATTTGCCAAAGCAGCAACGTCGCGCGCATTCAAGGCGAAATAATCCATGGAAAAAATACGGAATAACGCAACGTTATCTTCAAAATTCTGCAGTACCTGCAAATAGGCGATAAGATCTTTTATTTCCGGCTGGCGGAAAAGCTGACCCGGTCCCAAAAATTGATACGGTATATCGTGGCGGATGAGTGCACGGACAAACGGCTCAGCATGATTGTTCGCCCGGACCAGTATCGCGCAGTCTTTCCATTCAAATTTCTTTCCCTTAGTTTTTTCCGTTTCCGTCATCCGTTTAATTTCCTTTGCCACCGCGTCTGCTTCGTTTTCCACGCGGTCGGTGTATATTAGCTTCGGCCAGATCCCGGCAGTTCCCCCCTTCGCCGTAAGCTTCTTATTGATGTGCTCCTTCACCTCCAGACGATCGGGGTTATTGTGCTGAATCAGTTGGTATGACGCATCCAGTATCGCCTGCGTGGAACGGTAATTTTGGGATAATACGATAAGTTTCGCTTGCGGAAAGTGTCTGCGGAACGATAATACATTGGATACCGCGGCTCCTCGGAATTTGTAAATAGAGTTATGAACCACCACCCTATTTGCAATAAAATTATGGGTTCGTACTATTTCAAGATCATATACCATTTCTTCACGAACCTCTTCACTACGAGCTATTACCTGCTCGTACACCACCCCCTGCCCCTTCATAACCGGTACGTACATACCCGGAAATATATTTGCTGCAGGCATGACTAAGGCATACCGGGCACTACCATTTCGTTTGGCGACATCAAATTTAACCTCAAATATCCCGTCAACCACGTTAGTCACATTGCGCGCGAATCGTGAAGCTTCATCCAAATCCTGAAATCTTCGGCTCAGTCTCCATCCTTTTTTTGCCCGAGTAAGCTGAATGTTTGCTTTTTGTAATTCTGCCAATGCTTTTTTGGAAGATGTTTCGAGGGATACAGAATGACTCACAGACGGATGAATGAGTAATCGTTCTTTTGCCCATTTTGTTCTATGACGGCGAACACACATCCGCAATATTACTTTAATTCTTTCAGAATCCCCCCGAACCACTCCTCCCAGCGCAAAATGATGGGCTGTTAAATCAATACCAAAAGCTTCCGCTAATCGTTGGGCTCCTTTCTCGCTATCTATTTCTTCGAACAATTTGCCTAACCATTTTTCTGTTAATACCATTTGTTTACGTGGTTTGAATGGATACGTTGGTATGCCAAAGCGAAGTGTATAGACAGCCTCGTAAAATCTCGCTTCATCTGCGCTCTTGCAGGCATGCACCGCCACAATCCTGTCAGCTGACCGTTCCAACCTGAGTCTTTGAGCTAGATCATCTGTTGTTCCCAGGCGCCATCCCAAATTTCTTCGATGCATAAGGTATACGTAATAATATCGAGACCCAATTTTTTTTCCGGGAATATGACAAAAGAACCTGTGATTATCAGTTGCTTCAACTGTTGCCCCATTATCCGTTACGAAAGTAATAAATCTTGCTTTCTTGGCGTTCTTTCTCACATGCGCGACGGTGGATGTGGAAAGATAACCCTTTCCCACAGAAGTAATAACAACGTCACCAGGTTGAATATCTTTTATCGCGACCCTACCACTTGGTGTTTCCACTTGTGTGTCTGGAGGTAAACACTGATCATCGTCACACACTGCTGTGATATTTTGTTTGGTACCTGCCTGAGCAGGCAGGCCTGCGAGCAAACCGATGAGTTCGTTTTGGGCAATATTGGTATCCTTGAATTCATCAACGAGCATATACCGGAATTGCTGCTGATAAAACGATAAAATATTTTTTCGTTTACGGAAAAGGGAAAGTGTTTGTGTAATGAGATCGCCGAAATCCATATACCCTTCGCGGGTTTTCACCTCCTGATATTCCTTATATGCTCCGGCAAGCTCTTCATACTTTTTTATTTCCAAGGCACTTTCTTCGGTGGCATCCGTATTTTCTGCTTTCTGACTCTCCACCCAGGTAAGATACTGCTCCGGGGAAACGTCCTCATCCTGAAGACGGGAAAAATGCTGCAGTATGCCCCCGATAAACTTCGTCGGGTTCCCGAGCGGCCGGAAGTAGTCCAGGTGAAAATGAAAGAGGTGTGTGCGAAACAGCATCGTCGCATCGGTGTCCGTCATCAGTTTATATGCCGGATTCAGTCCGATATGGATCGCTTCAGCCCGCAGCAGCCGGTCACAAAACCGATGAAACGTCGATATCCACATTTGGGTTACCCCGTAGGGCATGATGACATCCACCCGCTCTTCCATTTCACGCGCGGCTTTCTCGGTAAACGTGAGCGCAAGAATTTCTGAGGGCAATGCCTTGCCCGAACTGATGAAGTGTTTAATCCGTTCGGTAACAACGGTTGTCTTTCCGGTCCCCGCACCGGCAATGATAAGAAGCGGACCGTCTCCGAAATAAACGGCTTCTTTCTGCTCTGCATTCAACTTGTGCTCATCAACAGGAAGTTTTGTCATCGCTTACCCCGTAACCTGCGCTCTTCGGGAGTGCGAGGCTGTAAGCCTCCGGACCGAAATAAGCATGGTACTGGGGTGGGGTCATTATATCACCGCCATTGATGTCATTTAGAATGCGTGGAAAATATACGTTGAAATGCCAGCAAATCTCTCTTGTAATCATTCATTTCCATTGCGTGATTCAATATTTTTATTTTCCACTGGCGTGCCGTATCCAGAGCCTCACGCGAGCTATTTAATTCTATTTCTTCAGCTTTTTTCGTTTTTTTGTTGTACGGAACGAAACACACATAGCTATCATCGGTAATACCGAAATCCGGTATCGTCACCGAATCTTTAATATCCGCGTATTTACAAAGGTAAATATGAATACCCGCAGTAAAATCCAGCAGTATTTGTTCTCGTAGCAATTTACTTTTCAAGTCTGACGCCTTATCTACAATAAATACGCGGGTCAGGTGCTTTCCCCGTGTAGCGGCTGCTCTGGCATCACGCATGTACTGAGAATGAGGGTCCCAAAACTTTACCATTGGCGTAAAAAAAGTGAAGAATCCGTTGTGTACTAAATTCCGGAACCGAAACACGCCTTCGGCAAGCGCTTCTTCTGCATTTATTTTCACCCGGCTTCCCTTCGTTTTTTCAACATATTCTGTAAGCCCTAGCTTTTCCTTAAGTGAGAGATACCGCTGATACAGCGGCAATTCTAAACGCGTAATACAAAGATCCATAATGAGCGGAAAATCATTCAAATTCACTTCACTGTTCATGTGCCCCGCACGTTTTAACAAAATCATGGAACTGGCAAGCGCATTTCCGAATAGCTCAGAATATTTCTGATCGACATACGGGTCATCATTGGAATACAACACATAAGACACCGGGATAAGTTTCTTAAGCTTTCGGAAATCAAAATTCGTTTTATAAAAACTTTGATTTACATGGTCTATCTGCCAGGACTTATGAAGTTTTTCCAAAAAAGGACAGACAAAAATAGCGCAGTCAACCTTTATGTTATACCGCTCGACAATGTGCAGGATAAACAGCGGGCCTAACGAATGACCGATAAAAACAAGTTTTTCCCCTTTACGGAATGTTTTGTACACCTTATCGAATTCAGCTAACCAATTATCGAGGTTTTGTTGTTGCGAAGAAATTTTATCACCGGTACGCGTAATGTATTCCCAAGTCTCGACAGGAAATGCGGGTGCGATAACCTCCTGGCCAAGCGATTCCAGCTTATCTTTAAGTTCAGGCAACCAGTTACTTCCCGGACTGCCGAAGGCTCCATGAAAAAGCAGAAACTTCATATCTGTTGGCCTATTATACTCCTTGGCCTTGATCCAATTTGGGCTGATCGTCTTCTACACCATCCAGCGTCTGTGTCCGGGAAAGCTTTTGCCCGAGCAGGGAAAACGATCCCGACACGGTACTCATAGAATTATACGCATTATTGATATGCTTACCCAATACTCCTAAATTTTCTTCAATCTTTCCGTAGTCCTTCTGGATTGCCCTAAGAAGCACAAATACCTGCCGGGACTTCTGCTCCAGGTCCTTTCCCTGAAACGAAAGCAGCAATACCTGCAAATGTGCATACAGGGTGTTCGGGGAAACGGGATAGACGCGGAGTTTTCTCGCATAACTCATCAAATCTTCCATATTGGCAATCTCGTAATATACGCCTTCGCTCGGTATATACATGAGCGCGAAATCCATCGTTCCTTCTTCCGGCAAAATATATTTCTTACTGATATCCGTGACGTGCTTCTTTACATCAGCCACGAAATCACGCTTTGCAATATTGCGCATCGCCTCTGTTTCCCCCTTATGCATTTTAGTAAAATTTTCCATCGGAAATTTGGAATCGACGCATAAGAGGCCTGCATCGGTTTTTAGCACTGCGTCGACTTTTACCCCGCTTTTGAACTGGTATTGCAGGTGAAAGGAGTTTTTCGGGAACGCCTGGCCGATCATGTCCTGCATCACCTGTTCACCGATATTTCCCCGAAGTTTCGGCGACTGCAAAAATTCCTGCAGGCTGCGTATTCCCTTGCCGACCTCGGACATTTCCCCCAGATTTTGCTTAAGATCCCCGATCACCCGGGCTGCAGTATCCAAACGGTCATTTAACTGTTTTGTGTTCGCCTGAAGGAGTTTACTCACGTCGGTGGTTTGTCCGCGCATAGCCTCATTTAACGCTTTGTTCGTGTTTTCTATAGAAACCTGCATGGATTTGAGCCATTCGGTGAGTGTGGAGTCATCCTTCTTTTCTGACAGTTTGCCAAGCTCTTTTTTGACTAAATAGCCCAACACGCCAAATCCGGCGACTACGACGAGGACGAGGATAAAAAAGTCTGTACTCATGATGCCCCATTGTAGCACGCGCATAAACTCACCTACAATAAATATATGGAGAGGCAAAAGAAAGCGCGCAACCCGCTCACATTATTTATCGGAGTAACTACCCTGATTGTCACAGCGGCGTATATCAATGTCTTCCCGCCGGACTCGCTCATGGTACTTCTCGGATTTTTCGCGCTTCTCATGATCTCCTCAACCACACTGGGAATCTATCTGTTTCCCCACACGCGGCACGCCATACTCATTTCTTCGGGACTTGCCGTGTATCTTATGCTCCGGCTCATCGGGTTGCGCCATCCGCTGTATACCCTATTATTAGTAGCGAGCATCGCTGCTCTGGAATACCTTTGGAGAGAAAATTACTGAATAAATTGCTACAATAGGATAAACAAATGAAAAAAAAATTCTACATAACCTGCGCTATTCCCTATGTTAACGCGGCTCCGCATATCGGGCATGCACTGGAGTTCGTGCAGGGCGATGTGATCGCGCGTTATCACCGGTTACTCGGTGAGGAAACCTTACTGCTTTCCGGTGGCGACGAAAACGCGCTAAAAAATGTACAGGCAGCCGAAAAAGCAGGTCGGCCCGTACAGCAATTTATCGACGAAAATAACGTTAAATTTTATGAACTGACCAAATCCCTGGGCTGCCAATTTGATATCTGGCAAAAAGGGAGCGATACGGTACACCACTTCCCGTCCAGCCAAAAATTATGGGAGCGTTGCGACAAAGCAGGAGATATCTACAAAAAATCCTATGAAGGCCTGTACTGCGTCGGATGCGAAACGTTTTATACGCCGGATGAACTTGATGACAAAGGGGAATGTTTTGAGCATCCCGGTAAAAAATTGGAAACGGTAAAAGAAGAAAATTATTTTTTCCGGCTATCGAAATACCAAAACGAGATCGTCAAGCTTATTACAGAAAACGAACTGAACATAACTCCGGAAACAAGAAAGAACGAAGTATTGTCATTTCTTAAACAGCCGCTCCAGGATATCAGCATCTCCCGAAGCACTGAACGCGCCAAAAACTGGGGCGTACCGGTGCCCAACGATCCTACCCAGCGCATGTACGTTTGGTTTGATGCGCTCAACATTTACCAATCCGGCATCGGATTCGGATGGGATGATGCAATGTATAAGAAATGGTGGCCGGCAGACGTCCACGTCATCGGCAAAGGAATCAGCCGGTTCCATGCCGTATATTGGCCGGCATTTTTGCTCTCAGCCGGGTTGCCAACGCCAAAGGCGCTATTTGTACACGGATACTTTACGGTAAACGGCCAAAAAATGAGCAAGACGTTGGGCAATGTCATCGATCCTACAGAACTCATCAATAAATACGGCGCCGATCCGCTGCGGTACTATTTTTTGCGTGAGATACCTCCTGCTGCTGACGGAGATTTCTCGGAACGCCGATTCAAGGAACTTTATAACGCAGATTTAGCAAACGGATTAGGTAATCTCGTCGCTCGCGTTGCAAAACTAGCCGAAACAAACAAATTAATAATTAAAAATGAAAATACAAACGATCGTAATCAACTCTGGAATGATGTGGCGCCACTGATTAATTCTTTTCGATTAAATGAAGCTCTATCACTAATCTGGGGAGCAATATCTGGATCAGATAGATATATTAATGATAAACGTCCATGGCAAAAAGAATTATCAGAAGATAATAAGAAACTTTCAAACTATGTCGTAATATCAACCGCTTGTAATCAAATTATACAAATAGCTGAAGCTCTTAAACCTTTTTTACCAGAAACCGCGGAAAAAATTCTGAAACAATTTGCAGGCCCGACCATCAAATCAGAAACTCCACTATTTCCACGACTTTCGTAAAAGTTGTTAATTTGTTACGTTGTTACAAGTTAATAGTTAATTGTTAACAGTAAATTTATGTACATCGATACGCATGTTCAGTTAAATTTTTCGGACTTTGATTCCGATCGGGCCATGGTCATCGGCAATGCGAAAAAAGCGGGTGTTAAACAGTTTATCGTTCCGGGAGTCGACCACCTCTCCTGTAGGACCGCAGTTCATCTGGCAACCCAGCACCCCGGCGTCATATTTGCCGCGGTGGGATTCCACCCGTACGAAGCGCCGCATAATCCGGATATATCCTACCTGGAGACACTGCTGAGGGATGAGCAGAATAAATCAAAAATTGTTGCCGTCGGAGAATGCGGACTGGATTATCACCAATATAAAGGAGAAATCGCCGCCGGCCGGAAAGACGTCCAACAACAATTGTTTGAAACGCAATTGCGCCTTGCACTCGCCCATGATCTTCCGGTCATTATCCATTGCCGTGACGCATTCGAGGATATGTTTGCCGTTATCAGTCGCCTACCCAAAGTTCCCCGCGGCGTCGTGCACTGTTTTTCCGGAGGATTGCAGGATCTTCGGGTTGTGCAGGAACTGGGACTCTATACCGGCATCGATGGAAATGTAACCTATTCCAAACAACTGGCAACCATCGTCCCGCACATTCCGCTTTCCATGCTGCTTTTGGAAACGGACGCACCGTACCTTACCCCCGTGCCGCATCGGGGGGAGCGGAATGAACCGAAATATATCTCGCTCATTGCTAAACATATTGCCGTACTCCGTGGGGTAGCGGTTACCGATATCATGAAGGCTACGACGGAAAACGCGCGGGCATTATTTTCGCTCTGATTGTGCGCGTGGTATAATTTAGGGCGCATCTAAAGCCTATTTTAAAATACAGATGCGCCACAAATGTCCGTAACCATACATATACGAATATGCGTATGGACGGACATTAGCTTGATACTATGCGCCGGATATTTTTGCGTTACCCCAACAAAACGCAGCGTTTTTTCGAGATAGCCATTCCGAGTGTATC
>ERZ1292625.4576-Hain-H41-01um-R1-4576-length-10249-cov-4_pt1 | contig 10249 bp, 8 predicted proteins | sample MGYA00564400_ERZ1292625 | MGnify/ENA primary metagenome ERZ1292625 (study PRJEB36523, sample SAMEA6512639) | groundwater metagenome | collected 2019-01-08 | study: AquaDiva: Metagenomics assemblies of 32 groundwater samples
TAAAATGCACACCGTTCTTTTCAAGCAACTTCGCGGTACGCACTATCACATCGGCGCCCTGCATCGGAAAAAATTTCCCATGGAACTCTACTTCAAAATATGGCGACTGTTTTGTACGTGGTTTTGGGAAAAATATACCGGTGTCGGCACCCACGTATACATGCGCAAGCTTTTTTTGAGGAACCCCAAACGTTTTAGAAAAATAATTCGTGTGTAATTTTGTATCTAATATAATGAGGTGTGAAAAAAAACATCCAATCCAATCCGTGAACCAATATAGATAGGCCTTCAGTGAGTGTGGTTTTGCCAACCTTCTGTCAAAAACCCAATTATCGTATTGTGAAAAGAGTGCCTCCCATACTATAGGTTTTTTACTGACGATACGAGCAAAAACAGGCATAAAACGAGAGTCGCCGAAACCGACGAAAAGATAATCATATTGACCTTTGAGATTATTAATTTTTTTCCATAACTTCCAATATTTTAAAAGACCCTGCTGTCTTTCATTGCAGTGAATCACTGGAGTCCCATTCTCCTCTAAACCCTTTACAAGAACCCGTGTCCGAGTATAGTTGGGGTCGTAATCGCCAAAATAAAGAATTTTCATAGTGAATCAACTATTTTTTTAGCACGCGAGTCCCATGTATATGTTAAACCGAGTTTTTTAGACTCCTGTGCCAAACTCTCTCTCTGTGAGGGAGTTTGCTTTAGTGTTGAAATGGCATGCGCAAGCGCTTCTACCTCTCCGGCTCGTACAAAGTATGCGGTTTTTTCATTCAAAATTTCGCGAATTGAAGAGACGTCCGAGGCAATGATTGGTTTTCCTGCGCCAAGGTATTCAAATAGTTTAATCGGTGAAGTAAATTGCACAGACTCTTCTGACATCTCAGTATTGGGAACCACCACTACATCAGCATGTCGAATATAGCGAGGAACAAGATGCGCAGGGACCACACCCATTTCAACTAAGTTTCCTTCAATCTTTTTCGTCCTACCCCCCACAATCACGTGGTGAATTTCTGGATTTTCTTTTGCTGCAGCACGGAACACATCGATCCCCTTCCACGCCTGGTCTGAGCCCACGTAGAGCGCCAAAAAGCCTTCTGGTAATCCTAGCTCATCACGAGACGAGAGCGGGCTAGAAAACAGTGCTGGGTCAAATCCGTTTGGTGCAACGAGTGTGTTGACTACTCCTCTGTTATTAAAAGCTGTTTCAGTTCCCTTTGAGTTACACACTACCAACGCCACTTCGCGTACAAGCGAGAGAGTGAGCCAGCCAAACACTCCGCGGGGCATACGGTGCGCCTCATACACCACGTGACGACTTTTTCTAAATGCATACGCAATTTCGGCGTCTCGCGTGTAAATAACACCAGGCTTTGGTGAGTATTTTTTTACACTTTGAAGAAATAGGAGACGCTGTATGAAAAAAAATATTGAATGCGAGAACCCACCACCCAGTAAATCAGCTACAGGAAGCTCAACGACGTCGAAATTTTCTGGTATGCCATAGTATTCAAAGACAGACTCTTTGATAGGATTTTTTCTTTTTGGAATAACGAGCTGAACTGATTTTCCTAACGTGCCGAACGAATGACACATGTGCGCGATGGAAACACCGTGTGCTTTCTCGGTGGGCATGCGCGCAAACGTGACATATGACCACGTGTTATATACAACTTCTTCAGGCATTGCTGAGTCAGGAACTACTTTAACAAAAGACTGTTCCCTGAGATAAGATTGCATAAGTAGGAAATGTTTTTCTGAAACCTTTGCAAACTGTAATGCTGATGTTTTCCCAAATTGCTCTCGTGGCAACACACGACGTTCAGCGAGTCGCACGGCGCGTGTTTTTTCATCAGTTGAAAGAACAAGTAGCATAGAAGGGCGTGGCAAAAGACGCGTCACACTTTCTAAAGTCTGAGATGATTGTTCATGTTCAAAAAGCGACAGGAGAATTTGGTGAGGTCCCTGGTCAAGAACCACTTTTTTATAGCGCGTTGCTTTTTGGTATAGTGCTAGGTTATAAAAAAACAAATTTGTAATCTTTAAATATCCACGAGCTATACCGCCCGTAAAACGCAAAATCAAAAAGAAGAGTCTAATTGTTTTTAGCGGGTGGTGAAAGAAGAAAAGAGAAAAATAAAAGAAAATCGCACGTCGTGAACGTAATCGCACTCGCGTCCACCCTTGGTGTTCCCATTGTTTTGCGAGCGTTGTTTTTCCTGACGCAGGAAGTCCAAAAAGTTCAACGATCATAGTTTTTCAAAAACGACCACGTATGATTCAGAAAAAAGAGACAGCGGAAAAACAAAGGGTGCGTGCGAAAGGATGGAAAAAACGACTTTATTAAGCCACGGAATACGGAGAAGCGGCACCGTGGCTGTGGCAAGGTGTACGCTCCGCACACGAAAACCTGCTTCACGACACAAGCGAACCAGCGTTGCAGGACTAACCTGACCTTGGTGGAGCGAGGAACGGCGACCACGGATTAAGTCAAAAAACGGTTTAGGAGTTTTTGTAATGAGGACACCTCGCTTCCCCACTCCAAGCGAGCGAGCAACAACCGCGAGTGCAGCACGTTTATCGTTCACGTATTCAAATGCGCGTGATGAAAAAAAGAAATCGTATGTATCGGCAGAAGTAAAAGAAACCCAGTCGCTTTCTATAAATACTATATTCCCATTGAGAGATTCTTTGGCTTGCGCAAGCATCGTTTCCGAAATATCAACAAGCGTAAAGGATGCGTCAGGCGCTGTCTTCAGCAAATATTTCGTCCACGTACCTGGGCCAGGTCCAATCTCTAGAACACGGAGCGGTGATCCAACATGAGGCAACACAAAACGTCTCATAACCCCATCCATCATCCAATGTTGTGCCTCAGCTACGGGGTCGGCATGCCAACGGCTCCGCTCATAATCGGAGCCGTATTTTTGAGGCATCACTTCATTATAAAATTTCTTTGGATCAATCAACATGGGGTTTCATTTTAAAACGCTTTGCCCAAAGCTGAAAGGTAAGCAAAGCCCACAGTTCAGTGAGTGCGTAACGTCCTCCTTCACGGTGACCTTCAAAAAGACTTTCTACTTCACCCCAGTCAAAAAGCGATGAAGTGCCGTCGTAGAAATTTTCTGTTAACGCTTCCCGAGCAATTTCATGTATGGGACCACGCCGTAACCACTTTGTGCCTGGAGAAAGCCACCCCCGCTTTGGTTGTAGCCCAAGATGAGAAAGTTCGTCTCTAAACGCGGCGCGGAGCAATCGTTTTGAAGCATTATGGGTTACTTTATAAGAAAGTGGAAGCGGTTCAACAAAACGAACAATTTCTTGATCAAGCAAAGGAACTCGTGCCTCAAGCCCATGGGCCATGGTCATCGCGTCAGTCCGAACAAGTGAGTGGTCAACGAGCCACGAGTCACGATCAAACCACAGCATTTTTTGCGTAAACGGTACATTCTTTGCATCCGCCAAAAGACCATCAACACAACTGAGCGACTGCGACAAAGAGAGCGGAAATGTCACCAGAGGTTGAAGAAAATTTTCTTTAACAAACATGAAGCGAGCAATTCGTTCAGCATTGGGAGCATCAGCAATTTTTTTTGTTTGAGGAATTTTAGAAAGAATTGACCTAAGCGGTGCAACTCTATCAAACAGGTCACCTAAAAGAGCCAGCTGATATCGTCGGTATCCTCCAAAAATCTCGTCTCCTCCGTCACCAGTCAAAACAACATCAACTTTTTTCTTTGCAACACGCGAAAGAGCAAACTGGGAAAGTTCGGTAGGACTTGAAATAGGTGTCCCAAGGTGAGCAATTACTCCTTCAAGGAGATTGCCAGTTTCTTCAATAGGTAAAGTAACAGTCTGGTGCCGAGCCCCAAAACGACGCGCGGTTTGCGTTGCAAGAAGAGCATCGGCATTAAACCGTTCTTGTCCTTTTGTATCGCCAAGCCCAGAAAAATCAATTGAAAATGTATCCAACGGTCCGCGAATTTGCGACGCAACAGCAAGAATGATACTTGAATCAACGCCCCCCGAAAGAAAAAGTCCTAACGGTTTATCAGAAATAAGCTGACGTTCAACGGCATCAGTTACATGCTTGCGTGTTGCTACACACGCTTCTTTGAAAGTTATACGTGTTGAGTATTCTGAACGAGTCTCTTGGATGAACTTTTCTAAAACAGGGCTTCCATTTTTAGAAATAGTAATAATATGTCCTGGAGGGACCTGAAAAACATTGTGAACAAACGTATCGGGTCCTGGAACGTAGAGGAGTCTCAGATATATGTTAAGTGCCGAGAGTGAAAAATGTCGCGGTATGTCATGTTCATAAATGCCCAGCAACTCTGAAGAAAAAATAAAACGATTTTTGTGTTGAGTGTAATAAAGCGGCTTTACCCCGACCCCATCGCGTGCAAGTAAAAGTGTTTGGGTTTCCTTATCCCATAAGGCAAGTCCGAAAATTCCATTCAACTCTTTAAATATTTTCTTTCCGAGATGCGCATATCCAGCCAAAATTACTTCGGTATCTGACGTGGTGGTATAGGGGTATGGAAAACGCTTTTTTAACTCTTTGAAGTTGTAGATTTCTCCATTAAATACAATAGTATAACGCCCCGACACGTCGGTCATTGGTTGGTCAGCGCGTGCACGAGGGTCAAGAATTGCGAGACGATTATGCCCAAGAGTAATGCCGTTTTTTAAAAAAGTTTTTGTTCCATCTGGACCGCGATGCACCGTTGCGGCGTTCATTTTATCAATAAGGGAAAGGCTATTTTCTCCAGTAAATCCATTTATCGCACACATAAAGATAATTATACGCTCTTATACGTTTCAAAGATTTTATTGGAAAGGAGTGCCAAACTTTCCCGTTCAATCACAAGAGTGTGCAAAGAAACCGCGTCAACAACAACAGGAACCACCTTTGTTAGTGTAGTTTCCAACGACGCGACATTACTTTGATCTAGGATATACTTTTTTTCTATTATTTCACCGAAGGCAGCACTTGAGACAATACAGGGAATGCCACAGGCGATTGATTCAAGAACGGTTTTATCGTAGTTACCGTCATCGGTTAAATTAACTGAAACTTCGTGAGCCGCATACAATACTGGTGTTTCACTATGTGGTACTGATCCTTTAAATACCACAGCACCACTCCTTATGAGTGATGCATATTTTTCGCGAAGTGGTTTTGTATATTCCTCGTCTTCCGGACCAACAAGCGTAAGCACTTTAGCTTCTCCTAAAGCGTGGAGCTTGGCAAACGCCTCTAGAATAATATGAACACGTTTAGCGGGCGCGATACGTCCTTGAAAATAGATACTTTTCGGAATCTTTTTAATCTCTGGATGCGGTTTAAAAACAGTAGTATCAATTCCAGCGGGCATACGGCGTGCATTTTTATACCGAGCGGTGTACGCATATGGCGATGTATGGAAAACGACACTCGTGAATGGCTGTGCAATTCTTAACCAAAAACTGCCGACGGAGTGGTTATACCAAAGCCCAATCTTTTTCCCCGTGAGACGCCACACCCAACCCGCAAGCACGATGTACTCGGGGTTCATATGCACGAAAACAGAATCGTACTGTTTTCGTAAGATAAAAGTTAAATGTAGAAAGTTAAAAATAAAACGAATTTTATCTTTTATATTTGATTTTTGATTTTTGATTTTCCCCAAAGAATGGACGGTTACATTCTTTGGGAGGTTATACTCCCCTACCTGAAGCGCGATGACGTGGATGTGTTCAGCGTGCTTGGCGAACTCTTCAATCCATCGATGAAAAAACCCAAGGATAGGATGGTTTCGGTCAACGGCTTGCGTAATAATCAGTAATTTCATTGAACGGTTTCTAACTCAGTGAGTGACGTGATGACCGGAAAGAGGCCACTCCCCGCTCCGCCGTCGCGGCGAATTTCAAAGACACTTGTCCGATGAAAAAGCTGTGCGACGTTTGTGAGATGTTCAGCGGTATCGTCAACAAAAACGAACTCGTGATCAGCAGGAATTTTTGTTTGAAGGTACTCACCTTTCGCGGTAGTGTCGGTATAGTACACATCAGCAAACTTTTCCTTTACTCCTGCACCAAATACTTTGATCGCCTGAAATGCTGGGTTTCCATACGTAACGAGCGTAACGTCAGCACGGTGGTTAGAAAGAAACGGAAGAACGTCGGGAAAGAGGTATGGCTCTACCTCACGCTCTTTAAAGGTGATACCTCGCTCTTTCACGAAGTCGTGCAAAAAGCGCCACCGAATACTTTTTAACTGGTCTTCCTGTATGACTTTCTGAATTTCTTCGCGTTTTTCTTCAAACAGCGGATGAGTAAGAAGTACCTCAGTGTTGAATCGGTCAGTATCAAAAATCGTTCGGTCAAAATCGAGGAAGTACTTCATAGAAGTTTCATAATGCTCTCGGCAAGCGTGTCGGCGTTGTGGAGCACCAGGCTTCGGTGTACGACGTCTGAAGGGTCTTGGGGTGGCGCTTTGTAAAGCATAGACTCGCGAATACACTCTCGCTGGTAGTCATCCACCACGGGAAATTCATAATCAATTTCACACTTCGTTTTTATCTCCTCGGGAATAGATTCGGTGTTAATTAAGACCACGTCCATAGGTCTCCCCACGTACTCCTCGAGTGTTTTGGTGTGGTCGGTGACACTCATGCCGTACGTTTGGCCACACCGTGTCATAAGGTTCGCCACATACACCAGCTTTGCGGGGCTCTGGCGAAGTGCCTCGCCTATTTCAGGAATGAGAATGTTGGGAATGATGCTGGTATATAAATCGCCAGGACCAAGCACAATAAGCTCGGCCTCTTTAATGGCATCAAGCACCGGCGCATACGCGGAAACGACAGGGTCAATCACGAGCTTAGTGATGCACACGTTTTCGTTGTGGGGTTGGTTATTAATAAAATGTTGTCCACGAACGAGCGAACCGTCAGAGTAGTACGCGGTGAGTGTCGTGTGTTTTAGAGATGCGGGCAGCACCACCCCCTCAAGGTGCAACATTTTTGATACCTGTTTTATTGCCGCTACTTCGCTCCCCAGCATGTCGGTGAGTGCCGTTAAAATTAGGTTGCCCAGATTGTGACCCTTGAGTCCCTCATCCCCTTTTGAAAAACGATAGCGGAGCAAATCCAAAAGCGGGAATTCTGCCTTATCGCCCGCAAGCGCAACCAACGCCATACGCAAATCCCCCAGAGGGAGGTACCCGAACTGTTCTCGCAGTCGCCCCGTGGAGCCGCCGTCATCAGCGATAGAAATGACGCTCTGAATATCAATGTCACTCTGATATTTTTTGAGCCCCGATAAAAGGATGTAGGAGCCGTGCCCTCCTCCCATTGTCACCACTTGTTTTTTTTGCTGTTGAATCATACGAAGTATGTATAGACGCGCCCTGGACGGGCGTAAATACTCCTTCAGAATACTCGTTTTTTAGAGAAATAGAAAGAGCGAGACTGACAGTTCACCCCAGCGACTGCTTCCATACATTGATCCACTCTTGACGCGAGAGAAGCGGAAAACGGAGCGTCGCCGATGGATGCGTTGTTAAAACTTCTACCACCGCGTCAGAAAGACGTTCACGAGAAACAACTATCGCGCCAGCTTCTTTTGCAACACCCACATCGGGCGCTACCACCGGTACACCCGCGGCAAGTGCTTCAACAATTGACGCTCCCCAACTTTCAGCACGCGACGTTGAAAGAACTACATGCGCGCGAGCAAGATACGGTGCTGTATCTTGCCATCCTAAAAACTCTACCGGCAGTCCTTGTGCCTCAAGGCGGAGCACAGACGCAAGCGAACCATTTCCCAACATAACTAATGTTGCGTCAGGGACACGCGTACGCACTTCTTTAAACACACGAAGCGCGAGGAGTGGATCTTTTTCGTTTTCAAAACGTCCCACCCACAATACCAATGGATGTGAGTCGGGCGTACGCCGTACACGTTCAAATCGTTCACTATCAACAAAAATGGGGAGCACGAAAATGGGAGTGCTGACACCGAGGGACTCCACCTGCGCCTTCACTTTTTCTGAAACCACGCGCACTGACGTAGCGCGACGTAGCACAAAACGTGCAATCATTTTTTTTAACCAACTCTGTGCAGCAATGTCGGCATGAACTTGCACATTAAATTTCGCTTTAAATCGGCGTGCCCAAAAAAGCCCCACCATGCCGCGCAAAAATGGGTCTTGAGTAGAGACCACGTCGTACGAAACTCCTCTAGGAATTGCCCACAGAGCCCCAGGACCCCAGTACAGAGCTTCTAAGTGCTCGCCCGCGCTCGCCTGAAGGTCAAACCGCGGATTTCCCTCTTTAAATGTTCGGTCACCAGTGATAGCGAGTACGTTCATATATTTTTCAAAACGTGTGCGGTCTCTTCAACCATAGCGGCAATTGAAAATTTTTCAACACGTTTTTTAGCATTCCCCGCGATACGCGCACGTGTCTCGGGTGATGAGAGTAATTTTTCAATGCGATGTGTCAGTGTTGCTTCATCATCTGGTTTTATCAAATACCCGTTAACATTGTCTTCAATCAGCTCAGGGTTCCCCCCGACGCGCGTGGTGACAATCGGGACTCCTACCGCAGATGCTTCAAGCAACACGTGCGAAAAGCCCTCGTAGTGCGTGTTTAGTACAAACACATCGGCGGCACGCATATAACGAAGCGTCGCGGCACGATCAACATTTCCGGCAAAAATAACGGAATCAGCAACACCACACTCCTCAGCAAGTTTTTCAAGTGTTGATTCGTGAGGACCAGCGCCAATAATAAGAAGCGATAAATCGGGAGATGTTTTTCTGAGGATCGCGTGTACACGAATGAGCGCGGCAAAACCTTTCCACGGCACGAGCCGCCCGACCGAAATAATTAACTTTCCTTTATACCGGAGCAATCCACGAATAACTTGTTTTAAACCAACAGTTTCTGACTCAATACCGTTGTACACCACTTCTATGTGTTTTTTGTGTACTCCCCACTGCGCGACAATCCGACCTAAATATTTTGACGGCACAATCACCTTTAACGCACGCCGCGCAACGAAGCGCTCAATGCCTCTCATAAGGTTTGGCACGAACGGAAGCTGAGCATCCTGAAAAGATTCAATAGTGCCTCCGTACCCAAACCGCTGCGTTGCCTGCTCCCACGCGTAGTCACCCACTATTTTTACGACAAATTTTTTCCGAGTAATGAATGCTGCCAACGCGGCGGGGAGCCCCACCGAGAGTGGATCTTGAGCAAAAATAATGTCTGGTTTAAAGCGGAATGTGCGCGACAAAAGGCGGAAGAAATACGCACTGTGACGGAGTATTTTGGGAACGCTCCGCACTTCCCGATACGGCAACACCGACGTGGCAATCCCACGTGAGGGAAGCTCATCTAGAAGGGTTTTTGAATAGGTGGCCGGACCCCCACCCTCAGGGGGGAAAAGTCCTGTCGCAATTAAAACGCGCATATAAAGGCATTCTATCAAAAACCACCGAAAACGTTCTCTTTCATTTGCGCTGCAATATTATTCCAATCATAACGAGAAAAAGCGACCGCACGCGCATTTTCAATAATTTTTTTGGTCATTTCTTCATCAGACATATAGAGTGTCACCGCGCGAGCTATTTGCTCAGGACTTCGAGCGTCAACCGCTCTCCCCGTGGGAGAAGTTTCAGGATTCCGCACAGGATCAAAGAGAAAATCGGCGATACCTCCCTCTTGGGTTGCAATAACAGGTAGTCCTGCCGCAAACGCTTCCACAAACGAACTACCAAACCCTTCTGAAAGAGAGGGGCGAATAAAAATATCAGAGACTTTCAAATACCGTGGCAAATTAGTGTGGTTCACAAACCCCACAAATCGCACCCGACTCACTACCTGCAACTCTTCCACGAGCGCGCGGAGCGCTTCCTCGTCATGGCCGATACCGGCGATAATAAAATGCACGTTCGGAGGAAGGAGTGGGAGCGCGCGTATCACGTCGTCAAGTGCATTTTTCTTCACCAATCGTGAGGCGGTAATGAGGAATACATCGCCATGTTTTTTCTGTAACTCTTCTTTCAGTGGCTGCAACTCGCCTTCGCTATATTCCTTTGCAAAGTGCGCGGCATCAACCGCGTTCGGCACCAACACAACACTCCCGGTGTACCCCATACGGCGCGCCCATGCTCCTAAAAAATTTGAAATCACCTGGATGCGGTCAGCCTTAGTGAAGGCGCGTTTAAACAACGGACCGAACACGGCCA
>ERZ1292625.4579-Hain-H41-01um-R1-4579-length-10243-cov-4_pt1 | contig 10243 bp, 14 predicted proteins | sample MGYA00564400_ERZ1292625 | MGnify/ENA primary metagenome ERZ1292625 (study PRJEB36523, sample SAMEA6512639) | groundwater metagenome | collected 2019-01-08 | study: AquaDiva: Metagenomics assemblies of 32 groundwater samples
CGCAACATCAATGAATTGAAGGCATCGCACTAAATTCTTCCCATGATTACTTGAGACCTCAGCCACAAATTGCGTCATCATAGTTCATGCAACTTTCTGAGCAATGACCACAATCTCTCGCCCAATGCGCTGCCGCATGTTCGCCCGATATTCAGCTTCAACCTGAGGCCACCACCCGCGCCGAACCATCTGCAATTCATGCAACATGCGCCTCCCATGAACGATACGTCCCAAGGCATCATTCCCGAGATAATTATCGCCATCAAGCAGTGCTTGATCTAGCGGAAAGGTCCCCCGAATATCGAGGATAGCAAGTCCACACCTGCGAACCTGGAGCTGCAAAGTCTTTGGCGTCCAGTAGTACAAATGCTGCGGAGGAGCCACCCACCAGGGCGCCATCCCAAGCGTGTGCCGTGCTGCACACTGTATCGGGGAATAATCGTTAGGCACACATAGCGCAAGTATGCCGCCAGATTTCAGCATGTCATAACACCGCAAAAGGAAATCTTCTGGCTCGGCCTGATGCTCAAGGACTTCATACGCAGTGATAATATCCCATCGCTTACTCCCGCCATTCCCAGAAGTAAATGTCTCCATCGTTTCGCAATACATGGTATGCCCACGACTTTCTACCAATGCAGCAATATGAGCATTAGGCTCTAACCCATATGTACCCATGCCGAGCCGTGCAGCAACATCAAGAGAGATTGCCGGGCCAGTACCTATGTCAAAAACATCGCGCCTTTCTCCAGGGACATCAGGGAGATAGCGTTGACATTGCTGGAGTATCGGTCCCCAGATACATTGCTCCCACCACTGGCGGTCCCGCTCAGTCCGTCCTAGGTAATCTGGCTTATCTTGCTGATAGAATGCAGTCTTATAGTAGGACGCTAGTACATTCTGCGATGGCAATGGGGTAGCATGTATGGCTATGCACGACTCGCAACGCAGAATCTCATAGACTTGTTGCGTCCCGGGCTCTGCGAGACTCGGACCGATTACCGTATCAAGTAAATAGCCAGCATGATGCGCCCCTACCGGGCTTGTCCAGACATGCCACGGATAATATGTATCTTGCTCGCCACCCCATTCTGGCCATGCGGGCTCGCTCATACCATCACCCCGACATCCCAATCCGCCAATCCTATCCCAAATTGTTCTAATTGCGCCCGACTCAATGCCGGGATTTCATAAGCGCTCTCATCGCGTGTCGTCAAGGCATGGCACCGCGGGCATAGTCGCACCGCGGGCGTGGTATAAAAACGCACCGCACATCCTGTCCCAAGGCACTCACGCAGCTTTATATTCGAGGCGAATGCCCCAGGCAATCCAAGGGCAACGCTAATACGGGCACTAAAACTTGATCCTGGGAAGAGTTTATAGATCGTCCCCCAGTGCGGCAGATTGTTCCGTGTCACGCATTCCAAGTCTATAGGATAGCGGCCATGCGTCTGCACCCATGCTGCCAAAGGGATGGCTGCAGAGAGAGGCGACATAGGGAAGGGACAAGCCATAACTACGCTCCTAACTGCATGATGGCATCAGCAACTCGCTCGGTCCCGCGCCCGTCAAAGAGTCCGATACTGGCAGCATGCATGCGCTGGCGTTCCTGAACATCGTGCCAATAGGCAAAAACCGTTCGACAAAAACTTTTTTCTGTATGATAGGCAAACTGTAGGCCACTCTGGACTGCTCCTCGTGTGGAATGTTGGAGCCGTTGAGCACAACATGAATCCTCTTTATTACGAGCCAGGCTCAGCATAGGCATCTGATACCAGAGGCATTCATACGTCGTTTGTCCAAACATCCCTACGACCAGAGCCGCCTGGCGTAGATACCGTCTCGCAAACGGCATAATGTACCGATTGCCGCTTGTGCACAGACTCTCCCCATCCTGCGCTTCGTAGCGCTGGCGTAATATTCCCTGTGATGCAGTTCCAAAACAAAAGAGCAGCTGCGTTGGGATGTCGAGGTCTACAGCCCAATCATACATCCGCTCTAACGTACCATCAGGATCGCTTCCCCCAGCACAAAAGACAATCGGGCTATCCTGGCGCGTCGCATACGAAATTGGTGCTTGTTGCGTAACCTCAGCATCAAGCATCACATAGTCCCAGCCGTGGAGCACGCATCCGGGGAAATCGGTTTCAAGGCGGGTGATAGTCAGGGGAGATTGATGAGCATTGGGCATAATAAAAAGGTCACATGTCTCAGGCTTAGCGAGTATGTCTATACGAACAACGCGGAAATACTGCCGTAATCCTAGCCACTGGTACTCTTCTGTTTCATGGGCAGTATCCACAACAAAAATATCAGGCACATAATGCCTTTGCCTCAAGTAATACGGTTGCTCGCCAAGCTCAATAGTGAATGGAAGCGCAAATCGCGCGAGTGCTGGCGTCGTTGTGGTAAACCGTACTTCAGCGCCTCGCGTTCTCAATGCCCAGGCAAGCGCACGCATACGGCTGGCGCGTCCCATACCTGCCCGACCGCCTATGTCACACCGGATGAGAATACGCATTCCATGCTCTCACCGCCAACACATCCTGGATCACCGGACAGGGCAAATCATCCTGCACAGTCCCCCTCTCCAATGCAAACGCCATAAGATCGCAGACTTGCTCTGCCGCCGCGAGAATCTTCTGAACGTCTTTTTCCATCCAGCAAGTCATTGGAAATACCACACCCGTTCCCAGCAAAATCCCGCGCCGTGCCATTTCTGCGAGCCACAGCGTCCGCAACTCAAGAGTCGTCGCTTTCGCCGGAACATCCTGCCAACGCACGGCCATCCGGGCATAGTTTCCCAAAAGATCCACCGGCAAGTCATACTCATGGAAAAGTGCTTGCAAGCCGTCGCCCAGGGCTTGCCCCTGCCGTTGCAAGTTCGTCAGTGCATCCGTATCACGCAGCACTGCGATGACGGCCTGGGCTGCGGCGAGGGCCGTTGTTTCTCCGGCAAATGTATAAGAAGCAAAAATATCACCACGGTTGAGCCGCTCCATGTACTGACGTTGCCCAACAAGGGCTGCGAGTGGCAAACCATTGGCGATGGCCTTAGAAACGGTACATAAGTCAGGAAGAATGTCGTAAAGTTTCTGAGCACCACCCAGAGAATATCGTGGCCATGTAACAATCTCATCCAAGATAAACAGCGCGCCATGCGCATGGGCCATGTCGCGGTACATTTCTAACGTTTTACGGACCGTTTCATCCGCTGTCCCCCAGAGGAAGGAGGGAACTTCTGCCATAATGAGCGCAAGATTCTCGTAGACATGCCGAGGGACGGGTGAAAGATCGCCCCAAGTCGTCTGATGATTATATGGTGCCAATTGAGGCAAGATCCCAGCAGTTTTGTCGGTTGTGATCCCATACGAATCACCAGCTCCACCATGATACCCCACAAAGATTGCATGGGCACGCCCAGTAAAGTCCCTTGCCAGGCGGATCGCCATGTGCGTCGCATCGGTCCCATTGCGACACCAGCGTACCATCTCGGCGCACGGAAGTACCTCACAGAGCAACTCAGCGACTTCGACCTCCAGGGGATGCATAAGGCTAAAACTTGTGCCGCACCCAAGCTGCTCCATGATGGCATGGTTCACGGCAAGACGGCCATACCCCAGGAGGATAGGTCCCAATGCAGCCACTGTATCGAGGTATCGTCGCCCTTCCGTGTCGGTGACGTAACAGCCCTGGCCACGAACGAGAGCTGTTGGGGCAAAGCCTTGAGGATATCGGCTGCCTGCCTTAGAGAAGGTTCCCGGCCCACCGGCCAGCACCTGCTGTGCCCGATGTGCGAGTCCATCGTATTCAGGATGCAGCATGCACTTCTCCTGCGCCTGGTGGCTGCATTACCTGTGGCAGCAGAGAAAAGTCGCCAAGCTGCGAGAGGTAAAGAATCGCATCGGCGCCACACCGCCACAACATAGCAACTGCTTCTTGGCGCTGGATCCGACGAGAAGCACACCGGACCGTATCGTTTAATTGTTTCCCACGTTTTAAGGCCCGCAGGGCTCGACCTTTGGCAATTGTGCGCCCGCCAGGCACATTGACCCCATGATTACAGAGCATGTCATACTTGTGCGGATTGTCTCTTATCGAGCATATCGCCCACCCATAGGCTGTGACGCCACCAGAGAAAATGCGACACAGCGTTACCATGGGGCGGCGGCCAACATCGCGCCAGTAGTAGTAACGCACATCCTCAACACTCTCGCTCACGATACTCCCTCCGCCCACTCCAGGACCCCTCTCCAGGTCTCAGGATGGATGTTAGTCACAGGACGCTTGCTCTGCACAAATGCATGGGCTTCCTCTGCCGCCATGCCGCACCTGATCAAATAGGCAGCGCAAAGCGCCGGCGCCCGGGATATCCCAAGCCGACAATGCACCAATACCGTGCCATGGACCAGGAGGTACCGAAGTGACTCTACGCGCCGCTCCCAAAGGTCTGGTGGCAGCCAGACTTCGTCAGGGATGGCTTCATGATGCCCATACATTAAACTCGGAAGTGGCGGGCGGCGTTGTTCAGACAGCGTCAGCACGCGTTGAATTCCTGAAATATGTTCCAGTGCGGCAACATCAACGAGGCTACCGCAGGCCAGGCGACTCAGTATCCAGTCCACTAAATTATCTCCAATCGCTGGCGTAGATCTTCGATTCCCAACTGCCACCTCCAGATATCTGAGCGATAGGGAGCTTGATGTTCTGGTGCCAGCATGCCGCGCTCTCCATCCTTGGGCGCTGTAGTCCAGAGCGCCCGTTCATCACCAATACCCCATGCCTGCATCAATGGCGGAATGACATAACACACAAGATTGCGATCTGACGGCCCATACCAATAGCAGCGCTCCTGCTCTTCTGTAGTCATCAGAAGTTCTGCGAGCTTCTCCCCTGGGCGCCGCCCTATCACCTGGTATGCCTGCCCTTCGGGTATCATCGCCCGGGCCAAGTCTGCGAGATGGAATGCCGGCAGATGGGGCACGACGACGCCGCCACGTAGGCCATGGGCTGCTGTCCAGAGGACCAGACGTACCGCCTCATCGATGGTCAACCAAAACCGCGACATGCGTTCATCTGTAAGCAGCAATGGCTTTCCGGTGGCACGTACCTCGCGCCAGACTTCGATGACCGAACCACGGGAATTCGCCACATTCCCATAACGAATGACGGCTAGCCGCGTGCCATGCGGCGCATACCCATTGCCCTGTATCCACAAGCGCTCGGCAAATCCTTTGCTAAAACCATATAAATTAATGGGATAACAACCTTTGTCGCTACTGATGAATATGGCCTGTTGTACTCCACTCATTTGACAGGCTTTGAGAACATTCAATGTCCCGACAACATTCGTTTTATGAAAATCTTCCCCGTCATATTCACCTTTATCAATATGTTTCAACGCAGCCGTATGTACGACTAACTCTATGCCAGATACTGCGTACTGTAACCGTGGAAGATCGCGGACATCTCCAAGCAAAAAGCGCAACCGTGTATCATGAAATAGCCGTTCCATGATTTTCTGCTTATACTCATCCCGACTTAATAAGCGAATAGTTATATCTATATCTAATGAGAGTAAATATCGTACCATCGCATGCGCCAATGTGCCAGTTCCGCCCGTGATCAGAAGAGTTTTGTATGGAAAATCCATAGACAACTTTGTGCTTTCATTCTATACTATATGTTTATAACGTACTAGAATTATCCGTTTAGAATACGAGAACATATGTCAAAAGTCTATGATCCATCAACTTATGTTCATGACATCTTTCTACAAGACATCCTTGAAACTCGAACTCATATAATTATTCTTTATGACCAACAAAAACAAAGTTCCGAAGGAACACTTCTCCTTGGAGAATGTCCTGTCTGCCACAAGCAGCATTGGGTACGAAAAATCTATATAGAAAGTGGCCATACAAAATCAACCTATTGTTTTGAGCATAAAAACTTTTGGCAAATTCAGTGGGCAACCACTGGTGAGTTTAATAACAAACCTCATGTTATCGTAGACTATACACAACAAAAAGCCTCAGAATCAGCCGTTGCATCTCAAAGACGTGTCGTCTTTATTCTCGGTACATGCCCAGGATGTACTACACAACGCTTCGTCAGGGTTCATGGAATCCGCAATGGCACTAATACGACTTATTGCATGTCATGCGCAAAGAAAAATACTCTGTTTCATAACTCAAAACCAAAAAAGCCATGGGTACTCTACAATGGTTACAAATATATACACAAAGATGTCTTAGCGAAGACATACAGCCTTGAAGAACTTCGCGCCATTACAACTCATATTCGTGCATCAAAAGAATGCTATTATCCTGAACATCGAGTTGTAGCCCTTCTTAAATATGGACCACTCTTTTTTACTGATGGACAAAGACTGTTGTACGGCATATCAATGGCGATAAGACCGATAATCGTTCAGAAAACCTCGTCATAGGATCCCAAAAAGATAATGTCCATGATCACGTTACCGATAGAGCATTAGCGAAAAAATGGCAAGGGATTGCTCTTAATCTTACACGCATCTTGCAAACATTCTTTCTTTCGATGAAATGATACTGCTTGGGATGATTCCATATTATCATGCAAATACGGAAACATGGCAGAGTCATCATGGAGCACGCCACCTCCCCCAAAGTGCGCGATCAGCGGTAGGCTTGACAAAATTGAGCAGAGCATAGACACGAAGCAAGCGACAATGCAAGAAAAAACGACAGCATGTCCTGCGGAGTAGATATCTACTCCTTGCTACGGCACCGGCAGACTCGTCGTTACCGTTGCATTACTCCCGCCCACCATCTCCAGCAACACTGTTGTCACATTACTCCCTGTCGTCACAAACAGTGCCGAGAGGTTTGCCCCGAGAGTCATCTGCCGCACCGCACTCAGGAATGTGACATCACTCGCAGCGTTGATCCGCATGTCGACCGGCTGATCCGCCAGGAAGAACAGGAGCGAACTCAGCGCTGACCCCCCGAGCGGCGTCAAAGTCAACTGAGTGGCGGAAAGGTTCGCGCTGATGGTTTGTACCTGGCCTGAGCGACGATCGGCCCCGGTGCATCGCATCGTCATCGGCAAATACACTATCGTGCGGTCCATCACACCGAACTGGCCCGCCTGCCCTATCTCAAGTACACTGGTCACCCTGGCAGTGAATGCTGGCAAAGTTTGAGCCCTCCTGCGAAAAGATGGGGAATACAATAACGTAAAAATGTCCATCGTGCATAATAAGTTCAGACGTATTGCCTGTCATAGACTTCACCTCCACCAGCATCGGTTTATTCTCCATTAGAGGTGCATAGGTATCTTCCATGTTACCTTCTATCTTCTATCTTCTAAGCACACAGGTCACTCTTGCGGTGGATGCTAGCAATGGTTTTATCCCTCCGCATCTTCTAGTGGAATTTTGAATCCTTTGACGCGGAAAATCACTTTGTCAACAGTTTCTTCCACTGTTACACTGTCGCTCTGGATGATCACATGCTCCATAAGTGCATCGATTTCTGCTTGCGTCATTATGCCAAGGTCAATAGGGGAAATAATCTTTTTCTCCAAAGTTGAATCCCCCACATCTATACTCGATGATACCTTCCCAGCATATACCGTATTGACTCTTCCACACACTTTGCAGAGAAAAACCTGGGAATTATACCAATACGCTGCATACCAGAGCGGCAATATATTCTCAGCGCTACATGGGCATGTATAGTTCATATCCACTTATCTCTTCGCCAATCGGGGGAAGCGGCCCACCACCGGCCCTTCCGTCCCCCTTTCCCTCTTCACGTTGTTTTTGACTCACAGTCGTCATAGTGAAGGCTGGCAATCTATGAACCCTATGAATCTTCTAGCGCAATAATGGTTCGTCACCACATAAATCCTGACCAAAAACCACTGTGCCCCCTGCCTGTCTTAATACTTCGCTCCCTTCGTACACAATTGAAACAGTATGCAACACGACATTCTGCGCACCGCTCTCAATTTCGATAATATGCTGTAATGGAACGCGAGGAATCACCAGAATATGTGCCGCGATAAGCGCGTGCCCAATGCGCAACGGCCCACTGGTACAGATGAGGTCCTTTTTCTCCAGAGCGTCAATAAGCATCGTGGCAGCCCTACGCTCTTTACGCTGCGTAATCCATTGTGTTGTTTGATCAAACAGCCAATCAGACGCCAGAGTGCAGAGTACGAATAGAAAAGCCCCAACGACACACCCAAAAATAAACCGCTTCATAACCTATTCCCCCCTAAGCTCGCAAACGCACGATGGATGAAGTGGTGGATGGAACACATCCTCATAGTCCAACTTCATCTCGCGCCCATTCCCTCCTTGCAGCCTATGTCCTTTGAGAAACAACGCCTCTCCAAGGTGAACCTTCGTCCCCTCCAACGCCGCACAATACTCACACGGCTTTGCACTCGTCGTCCGCCAGACACCGAACTCCTCTCCAGCTTCCTGTAAGGCGGCCATCCTGGCCGCTTCCTCGACACGATGCCCCTCGGTCCTGGCCAACTGCCGTGCCCTGGCTGTGTTGGCTTCCTCAAAAGTCCTGCGTACAACTTGGCGTTGCGCTGTCTCTGTAGCACCATCGGTCTGCGCCTCTTCCAGGCGTGTTGCTAACCGGTGAACAGTCGTGTCAACATAGGACTGTGCGGCGCGCTGCATGGCGACCAACTGTCCAGCAATGCCTGGCGTCTCACCCAGAGGCATTTCACCTAAAGAAACCACACGATCCCATGCAGCTCGATACTGGCGCACCAAGAAAGGCACAAGTGCTGCAAACACCGCGTAGACTCCCTCAGCATAGCTGAAACGGCCCAATGGTAAACGCAAGGCTTCCAGCTCTGCGGCAGCATTAGCTTTCCGAAGAGCGCCAAGTAAGAAAAGAAATGCAGGGTCCTTTTCCTCATCCTCCTCTTCAGCATCGTCATTGTCCGACTGTGCCCTGATAATACGGGGCACAAACCGCTGATGCCACCGATCCCGAGCAGCAGTTAACGCCACAGTTCCCATCTCGCCCCAGACCTCGCGACGCAGATACCGCAGCTTGGCCAGACCATTAGGCGAAGCAGCGAACGGTGTCGTCCAACCGAGGGCAATATGGGTGCACGCATCTGCAAACAACTCGAATGGACTACGCCTGGCATAGTCACGCGTAAACCAGCACCCGAGGCGATGGCGCCACTCTGAATGCCCCTGCGGCGTCCATCCTGGGCGTGATTCCCAGTACCTAGACGTTCCCTCCGGATCATCGCTTGCCTCCACCCATCCTGAGAGTGCCAGCCATTCTGGCGACTCATCGAGCCCAGTCGCCGTACCGATGGCATGAGTCAGCTCATGGATAGTAGTATGAAGAGCCCTAGAGACGCAAGGCATACTCAGAGGCGGATCGTTCCCATCGGCATCGATCAGGCGAATCTGCGCTGGCGTCTCGCCGGTGAAGAGGTCAACATTCAAGATGAGTGTCCCGTCTTCAGGATTGTAGGAACCATGCTGGTTCCCGAGCCGCTCCAATCCAATGGACGTCAGGTATGCCTGTATTTTCAGTGACGGGAGGAGGCGCCATGCTTCGGTGAGGACCGCCAGAACACGGTCATCGAGGGAGAGCATAAAATTTATCTCGCCATGTACCGCAAATCGATCTCCATGTGCTCTTTTCCCCACTGCGAAGCCGTAACCACTTCGACCTGGTCACCGGCAATCGTTGTTCGATCAAGCTCCTGGATATCAGGAGTCCCCTGCACGAAAAATTTGTACGCTACTTCGAGCACAATCCCATGGATCGCTCGCGTAATCCCTGCTGGTTGGGGCTGGAGCTCTCCCAAGAAATTTCCAACTGTCGTATAGCTCAAAACGATCTCACCCGCACTTGTCTGGCTCCGCGTCGCCCGTTGGAAGGTGATCGTCTGCCAATCACTCATACCATCCTGTGATGCAAAGAGCGGGCATGGAGCTTGAAGCTGAAAGATGTTTGGCATAGGTATTCCCCTTCAGAAATCATTCAACCCACACACAGATACTTAACACTAGCGCTGCCCCCAACACAAAACCTCCCAAGCCTACTGAAAGAATCACGGCAAGGCAGTGTCGACAAATACGCAATCAAAAATCAGACTTCCCGCAGACATGACAAAGCCTGGTCATCAATACGTCTCGCAATGGCTACGATACCCATACGCCGTGGAAACCGTCTCGCAGCGTGTCGTCGGCACGTAATATCGTTGG
>ERZ1292625.4582-Hain-H41-01um-R1-4582-length-10240-cov-37_pt1 | contig 10240 bp, 10 predicted proteins | sample MGYA00564400_ERZ1292625 | MGnify/ENA primary metagenome ERZ1292625 (study PRJEB36523, sample SAMEA6512639) | groundwater metagenome | collected 2019-01-08 | study: AquaDiva: Metagenomics assemblies of 32 groundwater samples
CTCAGCCCCTTCAAAGTCCCAGAAACCCTTTCAACAACGATTTTTTCAGGCCAAATAGCAAAACACGCCCTAACGCTATCTAAAGCCTCTCGATTTACAGAAATAACCGCGAAATCTTTTGAAGTTTTTACTCTTCCAAGCCCGATTTTTGACACGCCCAGAACACCAATCCCATCATAAATCGCCCTTTCAACATCGCTAACTTTGCCCTTCACAAGAAGATATCTCTTTTTCTCTCTCATCGTTGGCTTAAGGGACTTCATAACAAAAAGAAAGAAACAGATTTTATAATATTATTGCTTAGCAGTTCCATGCTCCGGGTTCATCAGACTCTCTATGTTTAGGTGTGCACTTTTCTTTGTAAACTTCTCTTGCGATTCTCACATCAAGAGGTGCAGTTTCAAAACTATCATCTATTGTGCCCCCATTTCTTCCTCTCTGAGACTCGTAATGTGCAACATATCCTCTCAAGAAATCCGTAGACTCTTTTTCAAATCTTACTCTATAATCTGCTTCTCTAATTTCCAAAGCAGAGGGCTCAAAACTCCCGCTTCTTGTTCCCATGAAATAAGGTTTTCTTTATTCTTTATAAAAATTATTGTTTAAGATAACATCCATCAATGCCAGATTCTCTTAATTTTGGGGGCAATCTTCTTCTATAAACTGCTCTTGCTAAGCTTATGGCAACAGGTTCTGGAAGCCATAGTCTATCTTCCAAAAAAGCTATCAAAGGATTTCTATTCTCGTAATAAGACTGGATATACCCACTCAAATAATCCATTGGCTTGCTATTAAACTGCTCAATGTATCTTATTTCTCTTCTTGACAATGTCGTAGAACGTAAAGTTCTGCCCGCCATACTAATTAATGTACTCACTTACTTATAATGATTATTATTCTTCTCATCAATTAACATTTTTAAACCGCCTTGCCTTATTCTTTTAAAATGGAATTAAATATTGAAGGGAAGTTGACGGTCCAGATGCAAGAAGAGGACTTGCATCGCGAAGCCGATAGGCTTCTGAAGAAACCGTAGGTGTCTTACCATGGAAGTATGTACAATCGGCGGGTTTGAAGAAGTCGGAAAGAATATGACTGCAGTAAAGTTTGGAGAAGACGTTATAATTTTCGACGCAGGATATTACTTGCCTGCAATTATTGATATTCAAGAAGAAGAGGGGCGGCAACACGGTGCCCATACCGAATCAAAGCTAAGAAGAATAGGTGCAATCCCAGATGATTTAGTTCTAGACAGATTAGGTTGGACAGACAAGGTTCGTGCGATTGTAATAGGACACGCACACTTAGACCATATTGGTGCGTTGCCTTACATAGCACACAGATATCCTAATGCAGAAATTATCGCAACACCTTTTACCATGGCTGTCATTGAAGGAATTCTTGCAGATGACAAGATAGTCTTGAAAAACCCAAGGAAAATAATTCATGCAGACACTTCTTACATAATAAAAGGAAAGACTGAAAACCTTCGTGCAGAATTTATACACACTACTCACTCGACAATACAATGTGTTTTAATTGCAATTCATTCTAAAGAAGGAGTGTTCTTCTATGCTCTTGATTTCAAACTTGACAATTTTCCCGTTATGGGTGATGCTCCAAGATACAACAAATTAAAAGAATTAGGAAACAAAGGGATAAAAGTCCTCGTCGTTGATTCTCTTTATTCTGGAACGGAAAGAAAAACTCCTAGTGAAAGAATTGCAAGGAATATGTTGGAAGATGCAATGTCTTCTGTAAGAGATAAAAATTCGGCATTTATCGTAACTACATTTTCTTCTCACATAGCCAGATTAAAAAGCATAGTGGATTTCGGAAATAAAACAAACAGAAAAATAGTTTTTCTCGGAAGAAGTCTTAACAAATATGTTTCTGCCGCAATTAAAGTTGGAATGTGCCCCTTCCAAAAAAATATAATAATTATGAAATACAGAAAGCAAGTTGATGCAATGCTTAAAAAAGTAGAAAAAGAAAGGGGAAAGTATCTTCTTGTTTGCACGGGACATCAAGCAGAACCGGGTTCAATTCTTGACAGAATTTCAAGAGAAGAAACTCCCCTAAAATTAAGAGAAGGAGACAACGTTATTTTTTCTTCAAGCGTTATCCCAACTCCAGTAAACATCAACGCTCGTGACAAAATGGATAAAAAATTAAGAAAAAAAGGCGTAAGAATTCAAACAGATGTTCACGTTTCAGGACACGCAAGTCGTGAAGACCTTCGTGATTTACTTAAAATTTTAAAACCAAAACACATAATTCCTGCTCACGGAACTTTACAACAGGAAACTCCTATGATTGAACTTTCCTCCGAACTTGGATACAAATTTGGTGAAACTTCCCACCTGTCTTCAAATGGAAAAGTTTTGAAGTTTTAGAAATAATTTTTAAACTAATTTTACCTTGAGTTATCATGACTAAAGAGGACATAAGGGGTGGCTTGAGAATCGCGCTTTCTCATGGATCAACATTACAAGAAGCTATGATAAGTTTTTTCAATTCTGGTTATCTCAAGAAAGATATTGAAGATGCTGCTAGTGAATTAGACCAATTAGAGAAGTCTCAAAATCATCAAATCCCACAAACAAACTCAATACCAGTTCAAAAGTCAACAACTCAAAGATCAGAAGTACAAGAACTACAACCACCTTCACCTAAATCAGAATCTTCAAAATCAAGTGGGTGGACTGAACAAAAATTTGATGTTTCAGAGCAAGGGTACTCTCAAGAAGAAAAGCCTAAAGAGGAAAATTTTAAAGAAGAATACCAGCCTTTACAGAAACAACAGACGGTTCAGAAAGTGTCTAAATATGGTGGGAAACCAAGCCCCGTAGGAGCTGCAATTGTTTTCATACTTGTCTTTTTCCTTCTTTTTTTGGTTGGTATTTTAATTTCAGTTTTCCTTTTCAAAGACGAGCTAGCAGCATTTTTTAACAGTTTTTTATAGGTTAAATCACAATCATTTTTATATAGTTCTTATCTGCTTCTAAACTAATAGAAATAAATTGAAAATGGTAAAATTTGCGCACATTGCTGATGTTCATCTAGGGGGGTGGAAACAACAACCTCTTCAGGAACTGAATCTTCTTTCTTTCAAAAAAGCTATAGAAACATGCATAAAAGAGAAAGTAGAATTTGTCTTAATTGCGGGAGATTTATTCGATTCCGCCTTCCCCCCAATAGACATTTTGAAAGAAGCATTTGGAGAATTTAGAAAGTTAAAAGAGTCCGGAATTCCCTGTTTCCTTATAGCCGGTTCTCACGATTATTCTGTTTCGGGGAAAACTTTTTTAGATGTTCTTGAAAAAGCAGGATTCTGCAAAAACGTTGAGAGCCATGAAGAACGCGATGGAAAACTTATTCTTAATCCAACAATCTACAAAGGTGTTGCAATTTACGGTTACCCTGGAAAGACGTCAGGCCTTGAACTAAATGATTTGAGAAGGGCAGAATTTAATGAAACTCCTGGACTTTTCAAAATTTTCATGTTACATACAACTATTGACAAAGCAAAAGGAGATTTGCCTATAGATTCATTAGACACTTCGAAAGTCCCCTACGCAGATTATTATGCTTGTGGTCATCTTCATATAGAATTCCAGTATGAAAATTTTGTTTATCCTGGACCAGTTTTTCCAAACAATTTTCAAGAACTTGAAGATTTGGAATATGGCCGATTTTTGATTATAAACACTGATGCAGACCCCGGAATGCAGATGAAAAAAATAGTTCTTAAAATAAAAGACGTTGTTTCTTTAGATATAGAAGTAAAAAATGCGCTAACAGCAACAGAAAAGATAATCTCTGAACTTGAAAAAAAAGAGCTAAACGACAAAGTTGTCCTCCTCAGAATAAGGGGTGTTTTAGAAACTGGCAAAAACTCAGATATAAAATTCTTACAAATAGAAGAAGCAGTGAAAAAAAAGAACGCATATTTTTTGCTTAGAAATACTCACGATCTAGAAGTTCAAGAAACTGAAATTGACTTCAAGATAGAAGAAACAGACAATGTAGAAGAAGAAACAATAAAGGCATACTCTACACAAAACTTTTCCAACCTTAATGACTCAATACCTCAATTAATGAGCTCATTCTCAACGGAGAAGCAAGAAGGGGAAACTACCGAAAGTTTCACCTCAAGACTCATTGATGAAGCAAAAAAAATACTAAAATTTTAAAATAAAAACGGAGCAAAAAAATACTAAAATGACAAAAGGCTTAGCAAGATTGGCTGAATTAGAACACGCAAGGATATTGGAACAATCAGCAAGGTTTTCTATAGCAAGGGCAAATCAATACTCTACAGAACATGACTGGGTAAATGAAACCTATGCTCGCGCCCAGAGAGACTTAAGGAAAGCAGAAGAAATCCGAAGAGCAGACATCTCCGATTCAAACTCCAGTCCGTATGATCTTTCATAAAATGATAATTAAAAAAATAACACTAAAAAATATTAGAAGCTACGAAAATCAAGTCATCGACTTCCCCGAAGGTTCAACTCTTCTTTCTGGAGACATTGGTTCGGGAAAAACTTCAATTCTTCTCGGAATAGAGTTTGCTTTATTCGGTTTGCAGCCAGGACAAAGAGGAAATTCACTTCTTAAAAACGGAGAAAAAGAAGGAAGTGTTTTTATGGAGTTTGAAATTGAAGACAAAAAAATTGTTGTTGAAAGAAATCTCAAAAGAGGAAAAGCAATTTCTCAAGATTCATGCTCCATAACTATCGACGGTGATAAGCGTGATTTATCAGTTACGGAATTAAAGGATAAGATACTTGAACTCCTCAACTATCCTAAAGAATTTTCAAAAAAACAAAATCTACTATACAAATTTACAGTTTACACGCCTCAGGAAGAGATGAAACAGATAATTTTAGAAGACCCTGAAACAAGAACAAACACTTTAAGGTACGTTTTTGGAATAGACAAGTACAAAAAAATTCTTGAAAACACGTCAATTCTTGCTTCGAAACTAAGAGAAGAGAAAAGAATAAAGGAAGCAGTGGTTGAGAACATGGAACAGGACAAAACTGTTCTGATTTCAAAAGAAGAAGAGGTTGAAGCAAAACATTACAATCTTGTTTCAATAGAAAAAGAACTTTTCATAAAAAAGCAAGAGAGAAAAAAAATACAAGAAGAAAAAGAACAAATTCTTGAAAAGATTGACGAGAAAAGACGTTTGCAACAAGAAATAGAAAAAACAAAACTAGTAATTCTCAACAAAAAAGACACTATTGCTCATAATAATAAAACTGCAGAGCAACTTCAGACGCAGATAAATGTTCTTTCTATGATTAAATTTGACGAAAAAAACGTTGAAGAACTTGAATTACAAATAATTGTTTTAAAAAAGGAAAAAGAAAAACTTGGCGAAGAAAATTTAAAAATATCTTCAGAAATGCATTCGCTCACAGGAAAAAACCAAGAAAATGAAACAATCAGAAACAAAATAAGACATATTGAAATCTGTCCAACATGTTTACAAAATGTAGGCCCTGTTTATAGAAGTAATGTCATGAATAAACTTGATTCTGACATTTCAGGAAACCTTAAGAGAACAGAGGACCTTACCGTCGAGAAAAAGAGTGTTACTTCAAATATAAAGAAGGCAGACGAGCAAATTTCTTCTAAAGAGAAACAAATTAACGATTTAAGGATACTAAAAATAAAATTGCAAGAGATTGATGAAAAAAAGAAGAGACTTGACGAAATTTTAAAATCGAACGAAGTTATCCAAAAAGATTTAGAACTTCTAAACAGCCATGCAGAACTTTTGAACAAATCAATCTTTGACTTAAATAAATTCGATAATCTTTTCGAAGTTAAACAAAAACAATTTGAAGACTCTTTAAGGCAAGAAAGAAACGCTGAAATAAAAGTTGCAGAACTAAAGAAAGAGATTGAAGTGTTCTCCAGACAGATAGAAGAGTTGCGCGAAAGAATAAAAAAGACGGATGAAACTAAAAAAAGAATTGACAATCTCGTTAAAATTGAAGCCTGGCTCTCAAAAGACTTTACTTCACTTGTTTCCACGATTGAAAAAAATGTTATGATAAAACTTAAGGTTGAATTTTCTAAGTTATTCGCCAAATGGTTTTTGATGCTGGTTTCAGATGTTTTCGATGTGAGACTGGACGACGAGTTCACACCGATAATAGAACACCAAGACTATGAAATTGATTATTCTCACCTTTCGGGAGGCGAAAGAACAGCTATCGCCCTTGCATACAGGCTTTCTCTAAACCAGGTTGTGCATTCTCTTCTTAGCCAGGTTAAAACTCGGGATTTGGTTATTCTTGACGAACCAACAGATGGCTTTTCGGACCAACAACTTGACAAAATGAGGGACGTCCTTAACCAGATGGAAGTAAAACAGCTTATCATTGTCAGCCACGAACAAAAAATAGAAAGTTTTGTTGAGAATGTTATACGATTCCGAAAAGAGAATGGGATATCAAAGGTCGTCTCCGAAAACTTTATAAAATAAGATTATTTATGGTTTCTAGGTTATTCTGGTTATATTACACGAATGCAACTTATAACAAACCTAATAAGATTAAAATGGAAATGGACGCAGAACTAAAAAACTCTTTTTTGAAGACTGGAACTAGCTTGGTCAGTATGGTTTGTAAGGACGGAATAGTAATGGCTTCAGATAGGCAAGTAACTGGCGGAAGATCTTTAGTTGTAGACAAAGACTTCCAAAAAACAAACCCAATAAATGAGTACATAGTAATCTCTTGGGCTGGAAGCGTTTCAGGCGCGCAAAGATTATCAAAGGTAATAGCTGCAGAATTAAAACTCAAAGAATTAAGATCAAAGTCAAGACCAACAGTAAAAAGGTCTGCTAATCTTGTTGCTGCTCTCGCCTACTCTTCAATTAGACAGCCTTCAATGATGCCCGATGTTGTAAACACCTTTATCGGAGGTTTTAATGAAGATGACTCTTGCGAGTTATACTCCATCGGTGCTGATGGTTCTTTAATTCATGTAAAGGACTATGCTGCAGATGGTTCAGGAATGGTTTACATCCTTGGACTTCTTGAAAGACAGTACAAGAAAAACATGACTGTGGAGGAAGGCGCGAAACTTGCAGTTGAAGCAATAAAATCTTCAACACAAAGAGACGTTTACTCTGGACATGGTATTGACGTTTACGCAATCACCAAAGACGGAATAAAGAAGGTTGTTGATCAAGAAATACTTCCTGAATACAAAGACAAGAAATAATTTTTTATTAATAACAAAAAGAGTTTATTTTAAGATATAAAATGACAGATATTCTGAAGCATATAACCGAGAAGTTACGCGGAAACATAACAGAAGCGAATTTTGAAGGAGCGAACATTGTTCTTTACACAAACAACGAGAAATTCTTCAAAGAAGGCGAGAGCCAGATTAAAGAACTTGTTGACGAGTTGAAAAAAAGGATAGAACTTCGTGCCGACCAAAAAATCCTTTTAGAAGAAGAAAAAACGAAGGCAGAGATTCACAAAATCGTTCCTGAAGAAGCTGAAATAACAAACATCATTCTCGATTTCCATAGAAGCATTGTAATTGTAGAAGCAAAAAGACCCGGAATGGTTATTGGAAAGCAAGGAAGTATTCTTGATGAAATAAAAAAGAAGACATTATGGACACCACAAGTCCGAAGAAGCCCAGCAATAAAAAGTCAAATAACTGAAAGCATTCGTGAGGTTTTATATGCAAACAACAACTATCGAAGAAAATTCCTTAATGAAGTTGGAGAAAAAATCTACAAAGAATGGAATCCTGAGAAAGTCGAAGAGTGGGTTAGACTAACTTTCCTAGGAAGTGCGAGAGAAGTTGGAAGAAGTTGTTTGCTTCTTCAAACACCAAATTCTAAAATTCTTATTGACTGTGGAATAAACGTTGCAGGACATGGAAAAGACAAGTTCCCTTATTTTGACGTTCCAGAATTTGACATAAGGACAATTGATGCAGTTGTCTTAAGCCACGCACACTTAGACCACGTTGGACTTCTTCCTTATCTTTACAAAATGGGTTACAAAGGCCCAACTTACATGACTCATCCTACGATGGATGTTGCTGCTCTCCTTTCGTTAGACTTCATTGGTGTTGCATACAAACAAGCTGCAACCCCTTTGTTCAACTCTAAAGACATAAAAGAAATGGTAAAACACACAATCTGCTTAAATTTCAACGAGGTTACAGATATAGCCTCTGACGTGAGAATAACAATGTACAATTCCGGACACGCATTAGGAAGTGCAATGGTTCATTTCAACATCGGAAACGGACTTCATAACTTCCTCTACAGCGCTGACTACAAGTATACGAAAACTCGCCTTCTCGACCCTGCAGTAACTTCTTTCCCAAGAGTTGAGTCTGTTTTAACAGAAGCAACTTACGGTGCAAAGACAGATATCCTACCTCCCAGAATTGAGTCTGAAGACAAAATGATTGAAATAATAAACAGAACAATCGAGCGTGGGGGAAAAGTTATAATCCCGGAATTAGGTTTAGGACGAGCGCAAGAAACAATGTTAATTATTGAAGATGCAATAAAATCTGGAAAGATGAAAAAAATTCCCGTGTACATTGACGGAATGATTTGGGATATTAATGCAATTCATACTGCTTACCCTGACTTCTTAAGTGCCAAAGTAAGAGAAGCAATTTACAATGATGAAAATCCATTTGTCTCAGATATCTTTTCGCGTGTCGGTTCCTTCCAAGAAAGAAGAAAAGTAATCGAAGGTGGGCCTTGCGTTGTTTTAGCAACTTCCGGTATGTTGGTTGGCGGTGCATCTGTTGAATACTTCAAAGAATTTGCAGGAAATGAAAAAAACTCAATCTTATTTGTATGTTATCAGGGTGTTGGCTCTCTTGGAAGAAGCGTTCAAGAAGGAATGACTGAAACAAGAATGAACGTCGACGGCAGAGAAGAGTCTGTAAAAATAAACATGGAAGTAAACACAATTGCCGGCCTCAGTGCACACCCAGGAAGAAATGAAATCCTTTCATTCTTCAACAACATGCGTCCAAGACCAAAAAGAATTATGATAAATCACGGGGAAGTTTCAAAATGCCTTGACTTAGCCTCGGCCCTTTACAAACTCAATCATGTTGAAACAAACGTTCCTCGTATTTTGGAAACCTTGAGGCTTCGTTGATTTTTTTAATCTAACGCACAAAAGAAAATTGTTAACTATAAAACTTGAAACTTGATTTTTACCTCATTCAATTTGATTTAACTCAATGCGAGCCGGAGGCGAGCGATTAAATAAACTTAAAAGTCTCTTTTCACACATACAATCATGAAGCACAACGTAAAGATAACAGCAATTCTTCTTACAATGTTTGTTGTAAGCCAGTTCATCGGAATTTATGTCGTTAATCATTACCTTTCAGATGAAAATCCTCTGCCTTTCGGCATGGATTCTCCAAAAATAGAAAGTCAAGCAGATTATGTAAGTATCTTCCCAAGTATTATCATTGCTTTTGTTTTTGCAATTCTCCTCTTTCTTTTTCTTACGAAATTCAAAGTTGAGTTTGTCTTAAGAGTTTGGTTCTTTACTGTGGTTGTTATTGCTCTTTCAATATTTTTCTTTTCTTTAACAAGTAGCTTTGACAAAGTTCTTTACTCTATTCCAATAATAGCGACACTGATTGCTATTCCTTTGGCGGTCATAAAAATCTACGGAAGAAATTTTGTAGTTCATAATGCAACTGAACTTTTAATTTATCCCGGAATTGCAGCAGTCTTTGTTCCTTTTCTTAACGTTTGGACGATAATTGCTTTGTTAATAATAATCTCTGTTTATGATGCCTGGGCTGTTTGGCATTCAGGAATAATGCAAAAGATGGCAAAATACCAAATAAACCAATTGAAAATTTTCTCTGGATTTTTCATACCTTACGCTTCAAAAAAAGTAAAACAACAAATAGCAAACTGGAAAAAGACTCTTTCAAAATCGAAGCTTGCAAAAAAGAAAGTCAAAATAAGCGTCGCGATTCTCGGTGGTGGCGACGTTGTCTTTCCCATCATAACTGCAGGGGTTATGCTTAAAACATTGGGCCTTTACTCTGCCCTTTTAGTAGTTCTTGGAGCAACTCTCGGTCTAGGATACCTTTTCTTTGTATCCGAAAAGAAGAAATTCTATCCTGCAATGCCCTTCATAACTGCAGGAATTCTTGCCGGGATTTTGGCTAGTTACATTTTTCTATAATTGAAAAG
>ERZ1292625.4583-Hain-H41-01um-R1-4583-length-10240-cov-5_pt1 | contig 10240 bp, 9 predicted proteins | sample MGYA00564400_ERZ1292625 | MGnify/ENA primary metagenome ERZ1292625 (study PRJEB36523, sample SAMEA6512639) | groundwater metagenome | collected 2019-01-08 | study: AquaDiva: Metagenomics assemblies of 32 groundwater samples
GAAGGAGTAAGCGAACTTGATTCCGGCGAGACAGTATCTTCATCCAACTTCACAGCTCCAGTCAGACGTTCAAAAAAGGATCTTTTGCTCATACAATTATTATATATGGTTATCTTTATGACGCAATCGTTTTAACCTTTTCAAAGAAGAGAAGCAAACACGCTATTCCGATCCAAACCACTGCAAAGACAGAGAAGCTACTAGTACCAAATTTACTTAGGATAAGCAGGTTGAAGGCAACATGTATGGCGATAGCCACCACAAGACCAATTACTCCGTAGACAATCTTTATACTTTTTGATTTATAAAACGAAAAGGCCAGAGCTATGCCAATTGCGCCAGAAGTTAGGAGATGTAGTAGGCTTGCACCCAAGAACCTCGTACCCCCAGTGAGCAAAGCTACCGATACATTGTTTTCAAATAAGGGGTTCCAAATAAATAGAGTATTCTCAAGAGCGACAAAGCCAAGGGCCGCGGTAATCATGTAGATGATAGAATCCACCGGCTCATCGTCATCTTGTGAACGTAGAGCTATAGCATAAGCTGCTCCAAATTTAAAAATTTCTTCAATAAAGGCCCAGAGTAAAAATGGAACGAAGCCAAGTCCAGGAAAAACACCCGCAACCATTTTTTGAAAAGGCAAAACAAGAAGGACAGCAAACATTCCCGCTAGAAACGTTTCTGCAATTCTTCCTTTGGGTTCTGGTCTCTTCGTGTCTTCTCGAAGCCAAAACGCGAGCCAAAGTAATGCAGGCAAGATTCCTCCGAGAAACGCATAAAGTATTGTTTGTGAATCAGTCATCGGTCTTTCTATTTGTGTTCTTGTGCGCTAGGCCAAGGCTCAACCATCAAAATACTCTCACCCTTTTTTATTTCTTGCCAGATTTCTTCGGTGATAAATGGCATGAAGGGATGCAAGAGTTTCAGGCAGTTCTCAAGGATGTAATAAAGAGTAGCATTGTATTCTCCATTATTTTTACTTTCCTCTATTATCTCATCTGCAAACCTGTGCCATATATAGGCGTAAATTTTCTCAGCGGCAATATAAAATCGAAAGCTTTCCATGTCTGTAGTAATGTCCTTGGCTAAAGTATTGAATTCTTCAACTAGACCTTTCTTTAATTCACCGGTATTTTCCCTTGAGAATACATAGCGAGTTATGTTCCAAATCTTGTTTGCAAAATTTTTGTAACCCTTAATTTTATCTTCCGCTAAAGCCAAAGATGTCCCGGGGGTGTTACCTATCACTAAGCCCATTCTTAAGGCATCTGTGCCAAATTTAGCTGTGATATCTAGAGGGTTTATAACGTTACCCTTAGATTTACTCATTTTCTGTCCTTTGGCATCAAGCACAAGGCCATGCAGATACACAGTTTTGAAAGGAAGCTCACCGGTGATATAGAGTCCCAGCATGATCATTCTGGAGACCCAGAAGAAAATAATTTCTCCAGCTGTTTCCATCACGTCGGTAGGGTAAAAAGTTTTCAAGTCTTTTTTGCCCAAAGATTCTAGTGTCGCGTATGGCCACTGTCCAGATGAGAACCATGTATCGAAAGTGTCCTCATCTCTTCGAACGTTCCCAGTACACTTAGGGCATTTTGTGACCTTGTCTTCAAGATCAACAATGCCTTCTCCGCAGTCCTGACAAATTTTGGCCGGTATGGGTATGCCCCAGACAATTTGGCGAGAAATATTCCAATCAATAATGTTCTCTAGCCAATGAGTAGTGATTTTTTTATAGTGCTCGGGAATATATTTTATCTCTTCGGACTCAATTTTTTGCAGAGCTTTTTCTGCTAGTGGCTTCATTCTTATAAACCACTGGCTTTTTATTTGAGGTTCTATGACAGTCCCGCATTTATAGCAAGTTTTTACCACATGTTTATAAGATTCATCAATTTTATCTACTAAGCCCTTTGCTTTAAGTTTTTCGATTATTTTTGGTCGAACTTCAACTATTTTCATTCCAGTAAATTCTCCAGCTATAGGGAGTAATTTTCCTGCATCATCAATGATTTGCTCCTTATCGATCTTGTGTCTTTCTGCAATATCAAAATCTGTTTGATCGTGCCAAGGAGTAATAGTCATCACTCCTGTCCCAAATTCCATATCAATAGCCTCATCCTTGATGACAGTTGCCGTTATTGGCCCGTTTATCCACTCGAGTTTAAGCTTCTGTCCGTGCTCGTAGTTTTTGTACCTGGCATCTTTTGGATGCATAACCACATATTTGTCACCAAATTTAGTTTCCGGTCTTGCTGTGGTGATGATGAATGGCCCATATTTGAGATAGTAAAGTGCGTCGATTTTTTCAACGTCTGCGATCTCCAAGTCAGAAAATGATGTTCTGTGTTTTGGACACCAGCTGATGATTCTGGCTCCCCGATACAACAAGTTATCCTTAGAAAGTCTTTCAAAAGTATTGTAAACAGCCTTCACGATATCCTTGTCGAGCGTAAACTTCTCTCTCGACCAGTCACATGAAGCCCCCATGCTTTTAACTTGAGATTTGATGTTTTTTGAATTCTCTAGTGTGAAGTCGAGTATCTCTTTGTACAAATCTTCTCTCTTCATATCGAAACGGGAACGGCCTTCCTTTTCTAATTTCTTTTCAAACACAACCTGGGTTTCAAATCCAGCATGGTCAAGACCAGGAAGCCAAAGGGCTTTCTTTCCCCGCATTCTTTGGAAGCGGGTCATTATGTCCTCAATTGTCATCACCAAGGCGTGTCCCGCATGAAGCGAGCCGTTGGCATTTGTGGGAGGCATGATGATGGTAAATGGGTGAGTAGGGGAGTTTGGTAGATTATCTGGATTGAAGTACCCACTCTTTTCCCAAATGGAATATATTCTTGACTCGGTGTCAAGTGGATTATAGGGCGTAAGAAATTTCTCATTCATTCGGCTTAATAATAGCACAAAGAATTCTACCCAACTCTAAAGGACTTTTAATTATAAAGGACAAAAACACTAAAAATTAGTAAAAATGTCTCTTATGACTTTTATAATCAAAAATCCTTGACTATTTTGTTTTTAAGACGTAGGGTGGGGACACAAGCAAACATGAGCTTAATCAAAAGCCAAATTTACAGAAAATTATTCATTATCTCCACGGCTGTGGTTATGTTTTTTTGTTTTGCTCCAAGCTCTGCTTTAGCAGCTCTGTCTGTTGATATAAAAGCAGATAATCAGGATTCATTGACCCTCTCAACTTCAACTCAACCTTTTACAGTAAGTTTGACTACAGTTGATGCAATTGCCTGCCAGCTAACTGCGCCGACTTCTTCTGGGTTGTCACCATCTGCATCCTTCACCGTTCTTCCTGGAGATGCTTCTTATCCTGCAATTGGTGGAAGCACGACCTTTAGCGTTACTTGTATTGATGCAGGAGGAGCCAGTTTGTCCGATAGCGTGATAGTTATTTTGCCAGCTCCTATTACTCCACCAACAATCGATGTGAAGGTTAATGGTTCCGATGGTCCTGTTACTTTGAGTTCTGGAAGCACATACACCTATACTTGGAATTCTACCAATTCCACCGCCTGCCAACAGGTGAGTCCTACTGTTTCTGGTGTGACGCTTAATGGCGTGAGTTCAGTGATAGATTCGAGTAATCCCTTTTATCCATCTACATCAACTCCTGTCACCATCACTATCACCTGTACTAATGGCACAGTTAATGCGAGTGATACAGTGGTAGTGCAATTAGTTGGATCGACTAGCACTCCCTCAATAGATGTCAAAGCCAACGGCTCTGATGGTCCCATTACACTGATCCCTGGCGGAACATATACTCTTTCTTGGGTATCATTAAATTCCACTTCATGTCAGATGAATCCAGCGATAGTGTCAGGAATGTCTCTTATAGGAAGTTCGGCTCCTATAGACTCTAGTAACCCGTTTTATCCTTCAACTACCACCCCAATAACGATTACGGTTTCTTGTACGGATGGAGTTACAACTGCAAGTGATTCTGTTACAATAAATCTTGCAAACATTGGGACGACTACCACACCGATAGTAGATATTAAGGCCAATGGTTCCGATGGGCCAATTACGCTCATGACTGGTGATGTCTATATCCTTTCCTGGACCTCAACAAATTCGACTGCATGTCAGATGAGCCCTTCTGTAGTCTCCGGTATAGGTCTCGTTGGAACGAGTTCTCCAATTGCATCAGGTAATCCCTTTTATCCATCTACATCAACTCCTGTCACCATCACTATCACCTGTACCAATGGTACAGTTAATGCGAGTGATACAGTGGTGATTGATCTAGCTATCACTCCTCCACCGTCACCCGTGACACCTCCAAGCGGTGGCGGAGGCGGTGGTGGAAGTGGTCGTAGACACTCTTCTCCCCCTCCATCCATTCCATTTGCTTGTCCTTTAGTAAATGATTACATGAGGATCGATTTCAATAACGATCCTATAGAGGTAATGAAGCTTCAGTCCTTCCTTAAGGTTTATATGGGCTATGATGCAGTGACTATCAATGGTGTCTTTGATCAAGCTACCTATGATGCAGTTGGGAACTTCCAGGATAAGTACAAAGACGAGATACTTACTCCTTGGGGCGAGACAGCTCCCACTCACTATGCTTACATTCTGACTCTAAAGAAGGTCAACGAAATCTATTGTGGAAACAATGTTGCAATAACGCCCGAACAACAACACGAAATTGATGTTTACCGAGCTCTACTCCAGAGTGGCGGAGGAGTCGGACTACCGATTGTTGGGTACCAGACCAGCACTTCTACAGAGGTGTTAACGGCCCTAGTGCCCATAACCTCCACTTCAACTTTGGCAATAGCGGAGCCAATCAATAAAGGACAAAATTTGAGAAATCTGGCTTCAGCTATCCTGACTACGCCAGATAGTTTAAGGGATAAACTTCAGTGTCTTTACGAATTTGCTTTAATTCTGTCTGTCCTTTATCTTCTTGGGGCCATTCTTAAGAATGTCCTTTATACTGATACATCTGAAAATGTCCTTAAGAGATTCATTGTCGGATGGAGCACTCTTGTCCTTGGTCTTCTTGGAGCCATTGCCGCTTCCTACATTTTGAATGAATATTGTCTCATCCTCCCCCTCATTGTCGTTCTCATTTTCTCAGTAGCTTGGGTCATCTTCTCTCCTAAAGGTAATGTTTCTACAATCGAGGGATCAACAATAGTAATAGAGGAGAGTAAAATAGACGAAAAAGAGGAGATTTTTTAGAGGCTAAGGTTGCCTTTGGCGGCTATAGTAGTTTTCTCTGGTAGACGATTAGTGAGTGAGCGGACATAAGCCACGATACCGATCATGATGGCGTTGTCTGTGGTTATAGCTCTCTCTGGCATTTGAAATTCCAAACCATTTTCCTCACATAGCTTTTTAAGCTCACTTCGTAGGTAAGTGTTTGCCGATACGCCTCCTCCAATGATGATACTTCTTGCTGAATATTTTTCTGTAGCTTTCCTAGTCTTTTCTATTAGTGGTTCTATGGCAGCGTCTTCAAAAGCTCTAGCCAGATTTTCTTTAATCTCTTCATCAACTTTTTCAAGCTTTCTCATTGCATATAGAACCGCAGTTTTAAGACCGGAGTATGAAAAATCGAAATCATCGGTTTTGAGCATTGGTCGAGGAAACTTGAATCTCGATTCCTGATTCTTGCTTCTATCTCTGGCTGCCAGTCCAGAAATTTTTGGCCCTCCGGGGTATGGGAAGCCTAAAAGTCTGGCCGTTTTGTCAAAAGCTTCTCCAACGGCGTCGTCTCGAGTTTTACCTATAATCTTGTAGTTATCAAAGCTCTCCATGAGCACAAGTTCAGTGTGCCCCCCTGAAACAAGAAGGGCGATAGCGGGTAGCATCAAAGATTTCGTGGCATTGAACAGGAAAGACATGAGGTGCCCCTCCATGTGGTTTATTGGAAGGACTGGCTTGCTAAACTTTCTTCCAAGTTCCTCGGCAAAAGTTATGCCTGTCCAGAGTGCTGGTTCGAGCCCAGGGCCTGCTGTGACTGCTATATAATCTATCTCATTTGATTCGTGATTCTTGATTCCTGATTCCACTAAAGTCTTTTCAAGCAAAATGGGAAGGTTTTTTATATGTTCTCGCTTTGCCAGCATCGGGTAAACACCCCCATACTTTTCATGAATTTGAATTTGTGACATTAAGGAATTCCCTAGCACTTTAAAAGTCGGTAAGGGAAGTGACCCATTACACTCAAGTATGGCTACCGCCGTCTCATCGCAACTAGTTTCTATAGCAAGAATTTTCACAAGTGCGCGATAGAGGACTCGAACCTCTGACCCTCCCCACGTCAAGGGGATGCTCTACCAACTGAGCTAACCGCGCAGGCTTCAAAGAAGACATAATATCAGAACTTGCTACACTGTCCTAGATGGAAGAAAAGAAACCAACAGAGCAGTTAAATTTAGTGGGAGTTGGTATCACCATTCTACTAATAGTTGGTATAGCATTAATATTCGATATAAGTACTCTTCGTGTGTGGGTTGAGGGGGCAGGTGTTTGGGCTCCACTTGTTTTTATTTTCCTCAAGGTTTCAACCATAGTTATTGCTCCTCTGTCCGGTTCTCCGCTCTACCCGCTAGTAGGGCTATTCTTCGGATTTTGGCCCGGCATAGTCTATGTGGCTATTGGTGATTTTCTTGGTTATACCATTGCTTTTTATATCGGCAGGTTTTTTGGTAGAAAATTTGTAAACAAGTTAATTTCAAATAAAGAAGAATCTCTTGTGAATCGTATCGTTGAACATGTGGGAGATGTCAAGGGATTTTTTCAAGCCTGCCTTACTTTATTTGCCATCCCTGAAGTGCTGGCTTACGGCGCTGGACTTAGTCGTTTACCATATCGAAACTTCATCCTTATTTTGTGGCCAATGAACACTGCAGTGACCGCCCTATTAGTCTTGTTCGGTTCAACCCTGAAGCCAAGTAATGGCTCAATATTTATAGGTTTGTTCGTACCAATAATTGGAGCAGTGGTTATGATTATCGGAGGGACCCTCTTCGTGAAGGGTCTTAAAAAGAAAAAAACCGGCGAGGGGTAGACCTCGCCGGTTGGATCTCGTTCCACAGAACAGTGCAGAGGGAGCCCTCCGCAACAGCGAGTAAAGCTCCTATGTCTCATGTCATCACCTCCTTCCAATTCGTTCGTAGATTTGGAATCTCATGAGTTGTAGGCCGCAACACCTCCACAACAACGATTCAGAGTGCGGTGTCTCATACCTATCTCCATGGATGGATGATGGGTAGGACACGTTTGCGCCGGTATCCCATCAAGTGATCTCTCCAAGGGTGAGCCGGCTGGACGAGAATGCTGTCTGGGTAGAGAATCTCAAGAGCTTCGCCCACGAGACTGTAGCCCGCGAGGCCCGTCACCGATGTTGCTCGCAAACTCGCCAAACTCACTCCCTTGTTTCTCGGATATGTTTGGCGATGACGAGCGATGATATCAAGAATGCGAGATTGGCCAGATTCTCTAGCCCACACAAGAACCTCTTCATGTGTAGCAGAGCCAGCGGAGACGGCATCAGGTTCGACGGTAGACCATAGTCTCACATCTACACCTGGTGGAACTTCTCCGCTCTCTCTTGCGAGTTCAATCTGGAACTCGCACTCAGCTGTGATCTCTTCCTGACTTCTTGACCATCCCCACACTCGGCGAAGTTCGAGATCCTCAATAAAGATAGTCATTTTGACTTCTTTACCAAGACCTCGAAGAGAGCTCACGAGCTCCTCCGTCTTTGCTCTCGTTCTCTTCTCGAAGAATCCGCGCTCAATGATGGTGATATCCTTCTCGTCTCCACCACCGAAAGCGCAGGAAAATCCGACGAGCGAGATGACTGGTGAGCTCAAGGCCGAGCAAAGTTCGGGAATGGCGTTGAGTTCAGCACTTTCAAGGTTCTCGATGAAGTTAAAAGCCTCTAAGCTCGCTCCTCGGAGTTTGACAACCGCTCGCTTCGCCACTCTATCGTATTTCATCCCCCCTCCTTGTTCTGTAGTTTATAAAGAACTTCAAGAGGCTGTCTCTCGACCAGGTTGTTTACCTGGGATCTGCTAGCAAGATTTTGTGAGCAAATCCCAAACAAAAACGACCCCCAAATGGGGGTCGTTTCGTATCCTTCAAAATTTTAGTGTTTACAAGATAGAGAAAATCCCCCGATTTCGGGTTTCAAAATGGGCAAAATAAGCGAACCAAACAGATGTCTTTCTTGAGAGAGATTTCATATGTTTACTTAGGTATGGTAACCCAGATCTGCATTTCGTGTCAAGTTTCTGAATGTGACCTATATATACTGCCTGCCCGCCGGATTAAAATATCGAGATCGAACCTTGATATTAAGAACCTTGATATTAATACTAATTCTTAAAAACTCCCTAAATTATTCCATTACAAATACCCCAAGAGCTAAAACAGTTGTCCAAAGACCGTCTTTATTACCTTGAGCGGATTGAGTGAAATTAGAAGTTTTGATAATTTTGCCGGAGGCCTTATATTGTTGTTCTCGCTCGTCCCAAGCTGTATTTGAATCGAATTCAATGCCAAGAGTTGTGGCAAGCATGGTCGCTGCAAGGTCTTCCGCATATTCACCCGCTTTTGTCTCGGTCTCACCAAAAGGATGGTGCTCTGAAAGATACCCATATTGATTGGGATCCGATGGCATGGCTACACCAATCGAAGCCGCTACCAGGCGATTAGGTTCATTGGTTGCAAGACGCGCTAAAACACAATGTACTATTGATCCCGGTTTCAAATATTTAAGTCCTTCCTCTCGAGACACCCGTTTGCAATTGGGCGGAAAGATGCTTGACACCGAGACGAGATTAAATGGAGCTACTCCGGCATCACGGAGGGCTAGTTCAAACGAAGTTAAGTATTCCTTATGAACCCCGACTCCTTTTGTAAAAAAGATTCTTTTTGGTAAAAGTTCTGACATGTGTTTAATGAACAAAAATTATATCAAACTTCTCAACATTTTTCGCTCACTCCTGCCGGAGTTTCTTTTTGCGAACCCATTATACTGCCTGCCTGCCGGGTTGGCAGGCAGGGATTTCCGAACTCATAAAACAGGAAGATTGGAACTATATTTTAAGAGGAATGTCGAGGAGTTTCTGGTAAAACCCATCATCAGTATCTTTCTGATAAAGCCGGACGAAAGTAACTAGGAACGGCGGTATGGTATAAAATTCTGTTTCGGCTTTCTTTCGCATTTCCTCCAGTTCTTCTGTGGTCATTTCACCCCAAGTAGTTTCTCCAAGTGTAAGGTGAGGATGAAACAAGGACCCTTCAAAAAACTTCTCTCTGGCCTCCATATTAGGATTCAAAAGTGCAACTAATTTGTTATGTAGACTCATAAGCCCTTCTGAAAAAACGGGTTTCAAAAAAAGCACTTTGTTTTCAAACCCATCTAGTCCATCAAGCTTGATTTCAAATGGCGCATGACCTCCGACAAGTGTCATCAGTGGGGCAAGCCAAGCCTTGTCTTCAGATAATCCGCTCGGAACTTTCAAGGTTATATGCGGTTCATTAAAATACGGAACTTTGTTTGAAGGGAAGCTTTTCTGGAACTCAAAGATTTTTTCTTTAATAGCCAATGGAGGAACAATGCCGATAAAGAATTTCATAATTTTATTTCGTTTCTGCCCATCCGTATGCCTCTTTCTCTAATTGCTGTAAAAACGAGTATTTAGCTTTCCGATAAGCTGGGTAATCATCAGGATAAAGTTCTGCATTCCTTTGCTTCAAATCCGAATACTCTCTTGCCCTCTCTGTGTGGGTTCTTAGATAATCTCTCACAACAATAAACTGGCGTGCTTTTGGCGAATCCTCTTCGCATATATGTATGTTGTCGAGCTTCTCTCCATCAAGACCCAATCTAAAGAAGAGAAGTGTATTAGGGGCGATGTAGTTTTCTCCCCACTCGTATCCAGCTTTAGTCATCTTGTCTTTTTGTTCTTGGAAAGATTCCATTTTCTTTACAATGACTAGAACATCAATCAAGGGTTTTGCTTTCATGCCTTCAACCGAAGTGCTTCCAACATGTTCAATTTTAATAGCCTTATCTCCAAATACCTCCAGAATAAAATCTCGTAAAATAGAAAACTGGAGTTTCCAGTTGGGGTTATATTCTGAAAATGAGTATTTCCTTTTTATACTTTTATCAAGTTCCTTCATGCGATGACCCTACAGGGAGTCGAACCCTGCTTCCAAGCTTGAAAAGCTTGTGTCCTAA
>ERZ1292625.4190-Hain-H41-01um-R1-4190-length-10969-cov-5_pt1 | contig 10239 bp, 8 predicted proteins | sample MGYA00564400_ERZ1292625 | MGnify/ENA primary metagenome ERZ1292625 (study PRJEB36523, sample SAMEA6512639) | groundwater metagenome | collected 2019-01-08 | study: AquaDiva: Metagenomics assemblies of 32 groundwater samples
CCTTGATTGAAAAGATCGGGTTTTGGTGGATCTTCGTAGTGGTGTCGCTTTTCAGTGTCTGGACGTCCAGACAAGAAAAAAAGACACCAACAGCGTCGACAAAGATCCACGTCGACAGCGTCCCCCGTCGCTAGGGTTTAGGGCGGGGGCGCAAGCTCCATTATCGGCGTATCGCCCCACATCGAAGTCTGGATTTTGCTCCGCATTCCAGACTTTTCACGTTTTGGCCTGATATTTATTTTATTTTGTGACCCTACGCGGAATCGAACCGCGATTCTATCCTTGAGAAGGATATGTCCTAACCGTTAGACGATAGGGCCATTGAAAACTTAGTTTCTAATATAACATTTTTAAGAAAAAATAAAATTTTAATAAACTTCTTGATTATAACAACTCTCACAATATATAATTTCAAGTCTATCTGGAGCGTATGAAGTCTCAAATTCATTATCACATTCATTTTTCATACATTTTCGATGCCAGAGTTTTAGGGGATTTTCAAATTTTAGACGCTCACTGTTGCGACAATAAAAACATTTATGTGGTATTGGAATAGAATGTTTTCTATAGAAGATAAGCTCGTTTTGCACAATTTTATAATTTCGTTTACATTTTATACAAACTAAAATTTCATTTAAAACTGAGTCACTTACATCAGATATTGAATCAGGGATTTCTTCTGGCTTAAGAGTTTCTTGACTAACAGTTTTCTGTAACTGATCCCACCATTTGAAACCCTTCGCTAATGCTTCTTCTTTTGTAAGAGGAAAATATTCTTGTGCCATAGTTTCGTTGTAACCAAAATTAGACATTTCACTAGGAAAAAATTCACCATACTCCCCTGTTTTTTTCATATGTTCAATTAATTTATCTCGCAAAATGAAGTATTCTTCTTTAGAATATTCTTTATTTAAAATACAATATCGCCCGTGTTTTATTGCCGAACAACCGAAAAGGTATTTGGATGAATGACAGTTCTCTACATAAGATAATTCCTGACTTTTTAAAGAATAAATGGAAAATAATACTTTTGAGTCGTGGTCAGGTGTAAGTCCTTCATAACACTGTGAACTTTTTCCCGCCGGTGTTAAATCGTAACTATCTTTTATTTCATTACCACTTGATAAGTAATGCATGTCCTCACATGCTCTGGCGTAAAAGCAATTAGTGCTATTTTTGCAGTTCAAAATACCATTTCCAGTACAATTGGTACTATTTCTTATATCTGCAAATCTTCTTATTTGCTTTGAAAGAAAATTCAAAAAATCTACCTTGGCTTTTTCCCTACCCGAATAAGTTTCTAATTTATAACTTTCTAAAATTTTTTCATATTCTTCTTTGGTATATTGTTTGTTTAAAATACAATATTTTTTCTGACGCAAATTCACACACATAAAACAATTCGAGCATCCCTTGCAATCATAACAAAAATTACAATCATTGAGCCCAGAAGAGTGGTAACAATTTTTGCAGTTATAGCAATGCTCAAGAAAGATACTGTCATACGCAATTTGTGTGTAATTAAAAATATGAAGGGAATCAACTATATCTCTCGTTTCTGGTCCACCCACACTATAGTAGTACATTATATCTTCAACAAACCAACTCATTGCTCCCATGTAACAATTTTTAGCAAAAGTAGTATTTTGAGTATACTCGCAGTTCACACTACCAACTCCGTCATCATTAAAAAGAGCCATCAAAGGAACTTTATCTTGTAATTCACGAAATTGTTCGAAAAATGGTCTGGAAAAATCAATATCCCTGCCGTAACTTTTGGGGTCCCATTTATCACTCCACCAACATTTATTGCAATACACAGTCAAAGCTTTGTCGGGATGATAAAGAGAAATTATATTCTTTCTACACAAATCACAAGAACGACTATAAAAACTTAAATCATTGCGCCAAGCTAGACGCCTTTGAAATCTACAATCAGGGCAGAAAGTGGGAGGTGGAACATCAATCTTTTTATAAAAATTAAAATCATCCACTTCTATTGTGAAATCTTTTTTACAATTTTTACAATTTCTGAGCCCAACTTTCATAATCAAAAAGTTTTCTATGATGGACAAGAATCACATCTCTTTGGTGGCCAAGAGACGGGTCCAGTTTTACTTATTCCAATCCAAAATCCTGTTTCATAAAGCCACACAGCTGGATGAATCTCAAAACGATTTTCATTAATATATTGCAAGACAGATATTGCATCCGCGCATTTTTGATAAAGTTCATAATTTGCTGAACTGGATCGAGGAGGTTGCCAGAAAAGACCTCCAAAAAATCCAAGCTTTTTTGTAACATTTCTTAATTCGGTTATATTCACAGCACATTTATTCCAATTGGGATATTTAGCAAGAATATTGCGCATTTGTTCTTTATCTTTATTTCTTTGTTCGGGTGTAGCTTTAACAAGATAAATACAATATTGTCCCGCATTAGTATCTAATCCCTGAGCACGAACGCTCCCATCTGGCGATTTAAAACAACCACTTCTTTTCGTACCAGCTTGACCAATGGGCTTTATTTGAGTAACAGTAGGGTTTGTTATTGTGTTGGAAGGTGGATTGTTATTTGTTGTGGGATTATTTTGATTTTGGGTGGTGGGTGCTGGTAATGTAGCAGGTGGAGCAACATATGGCCAACCAAATCTTGCAGCCCACATAGGCAAATATGATGATGTCATATCACCATATTTCTGATATTCTTCCCATGTCGGAGCTGGAATTGGCAACTTAAGATTGGGGTCATATGCATTTCCAAGCTTTGGACCAAGGGGCCATTCAGCACGGCCACCCCTGGACAGCATTTGTTCAAAAATATCTCCATCAGTAATTCCAACATGCCCGGTACCCACAACAGTACGATAAGGTACACCACCTAAAGCTAAATTAGTTCTGTCTTCTTTCCACCAATTTGTAGAATAAAGATCTACTCCATAAATGTCTTTATATTCCGTAGGTGTTAATAATTTTGCACATTGACGATCTGCTAATGACATCTCTGGAGAACCACCACCAGAGAACATGTAATCACAAGAATTATTCGAAAGATAAATACCACCAAGAAGATGGAAATCTGGGTCACTAGAACGATAAGCTTCAAGCATTCTGCTGTAAACTTTATTAGCAACATCTACATACAATTGCACATTTTTTACTCGCATTCTTTGTTCGGCTACCCATGGGTCTTCACCCGTCGCTTCTTTCCAAGTAGCTGGATATTTCGCAAAAACAAAAGATGGAATAAAAAAAGATAACACTATTAATAAAATATAAATCCCCTTATATTTATTCATACTTTAATTATATTAAATTAACCTAAAAAGTGCTAATGCGAACCAAAAAACAACCCCGCCTGCAGAGCAGGGGGGCGTGTGCGGATTTTTAAGTAGGAGTAATCATCCGCGAACCTTAAACAAGCGCATTTTTTGGATCGGGCAGCGCGATACCTGAAGATAATCACCCCTGGTCGGCTAAATTTGGGAGAACGAGGCATCGCCAGGAAATGCCTACGAAGGCGATCCCGACGTCTGCGAGAGTCGAAACGTGGCGACTTTCTCTTAGTCGCCATGGCACGTCACCTGTGACAAATCGTCACCTCATTCGGTTGGAGATGAAAACTGAAGGAGCCTCAATATATTTATATCATATTACAAAACTAATCTGTAATTTTTATGTGTAAAAACTTTTATTATTTATCTCTTCTGCCACTCTTGGTCTTGTCGAACTAAAAGCTTTTCTTTGTCTTCTTTATGAGTCATCAGAATCACCACTATACGCTCCATGCGCATACCCTGTGAACCCTTCACAAGAACGAGATCTCCTTTTTTTACAAAGGTCTCCATAAACTCTCCTGCTAAAATAGAATTTGTAAATTCAAAAATGTTTTCTTTGTTCATTCCATTTTCCATCGCGCCTTCTTTCATAGACTGTGCTCGTGGGCCAACGACAACAAGCACATCTGCATTTTCTTTTGCAATTTTGCCAATATTTTTATGAGCATCAATTGTATATTTGCCCAGCTCTAGCATATCTCCCAACACTGCCACTCTCCTATTTGCTTTTACTTCACCCAAGGTTTGCAGAGCGCTTTCGCAAGCAAAGGGTGAAGAATTATAAGTATCATCAATAATAAATGAATCATTTATACCAACAAGGAGCCTCATGCGCCCAGGTGGTACATCATAATTTTTTAAAGCATTAACAGCATCAATCATATTAAGTTCAAGCCCACTAGAAACGGCCAATGCTACCAATGATGCATAAACATGATTTTTCCCAAATACTCCCTCGATGGCTACAGGCAAACTATTCCCCCCGACATCCACTCTAAAAATTATACCCTGTGGTATATTTGTTTCTACAGACAAATCACTATTGTTATATGAAATATTTACCGCTGACCCCAAAACATTCGCTCCTTCGCTAAAACCAAAAGCAAGAATACGATTTTTGGCTTTATGTTTCATTTCAATCACTGCTTCATCATCAGCATTTAAAATTAGCAAACCATCTTTCTTAAGAGTTTTTATCAATGTACTCTTCTCTTCAATTAAATGTTTACGTGAATTAAAGAATTCAATATGCGCTGGAGTCTCACCAATGGCTGTGATAATAACAATATCGGTTTTGAGCCAAAGCGCCGTTCTTTTCATATCACCCATTTTGCCGACACCGACTTCGAGCACGAGCCATTTGGGATATTTATGTGGTGCAATTATTAGCCATAAACCTTTTAAAATATTTTTTAACCAAATTAATCCATTATTCCATCCATTTGGACAACCTAAAATAGTAAGTGGAAGACCTATTTCACTGTTATAGCTCTTTTCACTTTTTCTGACATGAGTTACTTTAGACAAAACAGCGTAGACTGCATCTTTCGTGGAAGTCTTACCGACCGAGCCAGTAATAGCGATAATCTTTGGTTGATACTTCCAAAGTACCAATCTAGACTCAATTTGTAAAATATAATATAAAATTTTTTTAAAAAAATTTTTCATTTCATGACTCATTTTTACTCACCATAATTCAGAATTTCTATGAAGGGTCATCTGTCTGGTGGAACTTCGTAATAGTTGAGTAAAAATTTAGTAATATCTAAAAATGGATCAGACCAAGTTTGCGCGGCATAAAGTACTCCTTTCGGATTCACTGCATAAAGAAAAACAATAAATTCGGGATCATAAGCAGGAAAATATCCAAAGAAGGAATGCGTATGCCTATCTTCATAATAACCCCCACTCTTTTCATCTGCAACTTGCGCCGTTCCAGTTTTTACAGCCACACTATAATGATCTATTTTTCCAGTTCCCCCCTTTATAACCTTATCCATTAAAGTAACCAACATATTAGTTATGGTATCGGAAGTTTGTTTAGTAATTTTAGTAGGAGTACTTTCATATTTTATTTCTTTAAAAGTACCATCATCATATTTTATTTCTCGCACTATATGTGGGGTTACGAGAAGACCGCCATTAGAAAGCGAAGCCAGAGCTCGGATCATCTCTATTGGAGTTAATGCGATACCTTGCCCGAAAGAAGCATTGGCAAATTCTATTTCTCTCGGACTATTCAAATTTGAAACTAGGCCACTGGTTTCGTTTGGTAAATCAATACCTGTTTTATCTTTAATGCCATAAGCAAGAAGATAATTTTTTAAATTTTGTCTACCCAGTTTTTGTTCCACAAAAACCATTCCAGTGTTGAGCGACTGATTTAGTACTTCTTGCATATTTATCACCCCTCTTGCTTTTTTATCAAAATTAAATATTTCTTTTTTTTCAACTATTACTGAACCCTTATCTTCATATTTTGTATTTGGAGTAACTACACCTTCATTGATGGCTGCTGCCATAATAAGTGGTTTTACGACTGAACCAAATTCAAGCACATTTTCGACTAATGGATTTGAGAAAGTATAAGCTTTTTTTACTTTTGAAAAATTATTGGGGTTAAAATCTGGTTTTACACCCAAAGCATAGATAGAACCATCTTTGGGATTCATAATTATCCCACCAATAGAATCTGTTTGATACATTTCAGCCACACTTTCTAATTTTTTCTCCAAGAAACTCTGCACCGCTGGATCAATCGTGGTAATGATATTTCCTTCACGTTCTTCTGTACCTCTAAGAGCTTGATTGATATTAGAAAAAACTTCAGCAAAAAAATTTACATAAGGATTATTCTTATTTCTGGAAAGTTCTTGATCATACTGACGTTCCAGTCCATAACGTCCCCCTAATTCATCTCCCTTATAACCCACAAAGCCAAGTGTGTGCGAAGCCAGATTTTCTCCTAGATAAAAACGCCATTTTTCTTTAAAAATATTTACTCCGGGAATTTTTAAAACTGATACAGCATCAGCTTCCTCTTTCGAAAGACGATTTGCTATTTCCTCATACGGATCAGCTTTCTTATTACTCTTTGTAATAAAATCATCATGATCAATATTTGCCACAGTTAATAACTTGATATATACATCTTCGGCATCAATTATTTTCGATGGAACGATAGCAATCTTAAAACCAGTTGTCTGCATAGCGGCAGATACTAAGGTACCGTCTTTACGAGTAAAAAAAATGGCTCCTCTTTCAAAAATATTTTCTGTAGGTGTGGCATACTGTCTATCGGCCTTATCAGAGTATATATTGCTATAAATAATCTGAACATAAAAAAGCTTCGCGAAAAGTATGATGGAAAATAACATTATAAAAAACAATAAAACTTTCGTTCTGGAAAGAGAACTATATTTCATTGTCCAATTTTAAACTAAGAGGAGAAGATCCTAAGCCGAAAGCTTGGCGAATAGCAAATTTGGGCTTGGTCTCTTTGAAACCTAGAGAATAAGAAAGGGGTAAATCGACTTTATTAGAAAGAGAAAGATAAACAAGCTCCAAATCACCAACTTCATTTGATAGAGATAATGCTTGTTTTTCGAAACTTCTACGTTCAATAATATTGAAAACCATATTACCTAAAATTAATATATAGGCCAAAGCCAGTGCTCCAAAAGACATAAGGATAATATGAAAGATACGATGCTGTAAATTATTATTATCAATAATGTTTACATTACCCATATACATTTTCAATTTTAAACTTGCTTGTCTCATTTTTTATATTTTTTCTAAAATTCTTAATTTTGCGCTTCGTGATCGATTGTTTTTTATTATTTCTTCTTTACTTGGAACTATAGGTTTTTTATTTATTAAATTTCCTTTTCCTTCTTTTTGTTTTTCTTTATAAAATCTTTTAACGATTCTGTCTTCTAAGCTATGAAAACTTATTACCGCCATTCTTCCTCCAGTCTTTAATGCATCGAAACCTTTTGTGAGTCCTTCTCCTAATGCTCCCAATTCGTCATTGACTGCTATGCGAAATGCTTGGAAAGTTTTCGTAGCACAATTTATTCTTCCTTTGCGATAAAAGTTCGGCACGGAATTCTCGATAATCTTTACTAAATCAAAAGTTGTTTTGATTTTTTCTTTCTTTCGTGCTTCGACTATCCCCCGTGCTATTCTCCTCGCAAATTGTTCTTCTCCATAGCCATAAATAATATCGGCTAAGTTTTTCTCTTCCCAAGTATTGACGACATCAAGTGCCGTAATATCTTCTGAAGAGGGATTTTCTTTCATGGTCATGAGCAGGGGCTCTGATTTCATAAAAGAAAATCCCCGTCCAGAATTCTCTAGTTGATCTGAAGATAATCCTAAATCTAGAATTATTCCATCAACTTTTTCTACTTTTTCTTTTTGTAAAACTTTATCGATATTTCGAAAATTTTCGTTTACAAAAGAAATTTTATTCTTAGAGCTTTTAAATTTATTTTTAGCTTTCTCGAAGGCACTTTTATCTTGATCAAGGGCAATTATTTTTATATTCGGATATTTTTCACAAATGAATACCGAATGCCCCCCTCCACCAAATGTGCCATCAACAACTAAAAATTTCTCATTCCCACCTTCGCTAAAGCTACGGTGGGCAAGTAAACCCTCTATTGTTTCATTTAAAAGAACTGTCTTGTGTATGCTATTCATATGGTTTTGCTAATCTTTGCAAACACAATTTTTGGGGATTTCGAGGCTAAAAGCCAAGAACTAAGGGATTTTAATATTTAATATTTAAAAATCCGAGCCCCAAAAATTATATTTTCAAAGATTTCCTCTACTTCCTAACTTTTCGGCCAAACCCTCTGCTTGTGATTCTGCGACTTTTTTAAATTCTGACCATACCTTGTCATTCCAAACTTCGACTCTATCTTGGACTCCAACCAATGCCACCCTGCCTGTAATTTTTATTTTCTCTTTCAAATAGTCTGGTATTAAAATTCTCCCAATGGAATCCACTTCTACATCTGATGCTTGACCAAACATATTTCTATTGAAAGTTCTTTGGTCAACAGAAAGAAAAGATAAATCAGCAGTAGAGCTCGAAAGTTTGTTGGAAACTTTTTCCCATTCTTTAATTGTGAAAATGAACAGACAATTATCTAATCCAGTGGTAATAATAATTTTTTTGCCCATTTCTTTTCTAAATTTTGCTGGCAAAGAAACTCTGTTCTTGTCATCTATTGTGTGTATATATTCTCCTATCAACATATATTTTTTATTTCCCACTTTTTCCCACTTGATATACATTATATTCCACGCCTTTAAATAACACCAAGCTCTCCCTGTGGATAACTTAAAAAATCTACATTTCAACAGACTCTTGCCAAAAAGTAAAATATGATGTAAAAATATAAAAGAGTTATTCCACGTTCCAGCGTAAAAACCGGACAAAAACGGAGATGTCCCAGTGAAAAAGAGCTTCGGGTTTAAACAGGTTCTGGTTGCGCTTGTGATTTTGTTCGCAACTGGGTTGGGAGCATACGGTATCTTCACGGGACTGTTCTTCCCGCGCCCCGATGATTCAATCCCGTTCAGAATTGTGAAGGCGGTGTGTAGTACGATCATGCTTCTGGTTTCATCTTTTCTATTTAATTTGAAACCAAGAAACTAGTACCGCCTGCTACCCGCCGACACAGCCACGTCGGCGGCCACACGATTAGTACATTGTTTTATATAAGTATCGGCGTAATACGCCATAAAGCCCCAACGACAGCTCTGCTTTTGAAGGGGCTTTGTCGTTTTTAGTCATACCAAGGGGAATCCTTGGTAAACTTTAAATTTTATTCTTCTTTGGGTCGCATTAGAGGGAAGAGTTGGGCTTCACGAACAGGTTTATCTATAAGAAAACTAAATAATCTCTCAGAAACACCGAAACCGAAAGCTGGGGGCATGCCATATTCCAGGGCTTCTATATATTCCATATCTGCCATTTGCGCCTCTTCATCTCCAGCATCACGAAGCTTTTGTTGTTTCATAAATCTTTCATATTGGTCGAGAGGGTCATTAAGTTCACTAAAGCCTTTCCCGACTTCACTCCCCGCAAGAATAACTTGGAATCGTTCAACTGTCTTTGGATTATTTCTATTTATTTTGGCAAGTGGCTCTAAATACACTGGAACATTTATTAGAAAACCGGGACCTCCAATTTCTTTCCTGAGAATTTTCCAAAGATTATCAACTGTACGCTCTATATTAAAATCTGCATGTTCATATTCAATTCCAGCCTTAATACATATTTCTTTTAAATCTTTTAATTCTACTCTTTTGCCTGTTTTTAAATAAATTTCAGTTACAGGATTTAATTCAAACCTTTCTTCAATTAATTTACAAAAATCATATATTTTCCATTCATCATTTAAATCTATATCAAATTCTTTTATTTTGAATTTTGTAGTATTAAAAACTTTTTTAGCAATTAATCTATAAAGTTCTTTGGTCATTTCCATTCCTTCTCCATAATCAGCATAAGCCATATAATATTCAAGCTGAGTATAGTCTTGTAAATGTTCCGGTGAAATACCTTCATTTCTAAAAATACGCCCAATTTCAAATGTGCGAGTAAAACCACCAACTAAAAGTTTCTTCTGCCACAATTCTCCAGCAGAAATTCTCATATATACATCAATGTCTAATGCATTATGATGTGTTTGAAATGGACGAGCATCTGCTCCACCTGTGGTATTCTCAATTACGGGTGTATCGACTTCTAAGAAATTTTTAGAAATTAAATATTCACGAATAGTATCCCAGAACTTCGCTTTCTTAATGAAAATATCTTTAATTTCGGGATTCATTAAAATATCTAAATATCTTTTTCGAAATCGCTCTTCGATGTCTTGCAA
>ERZ1292625.4585-Hain-H41-01um-R1-4585-length-10232-cov-4_pt1 | contig 10232 bp, 10 predicted proteins | sample MGYA00564400_ERZ1292625 | MGnify/ENA primary metagenome ERZ1292625 (study PRJEB36523, sample SAMEA6512639) | groundwater metagenome | collected 2019-01-08 | study: AquaDiva: Metagenomics assemblies of 32 groundwater samples
CGTAACAAGGCACGCGTAGCGGAAGCTGTGCGTGGATTTTCTCCTAGTAAGGATTTGCATGAGGATTCATGCTACTTACAAGGTCGGTCTTGTTCTTCGGAACAAGCATAAGCTGTTGATCGTGGAGGCTCACAAATCACGATTCCTTTCGACGGAGTCTTTATATCATTCATTAATTCGCAAAAAGGAAAAATGCCGCCACCGTGCGGCATTTTGTGTTATGCTGGCGCACGCCATTAGATTATGCTAGGCTAAAAACATGGATACCATTATTGGCCACTGCATGAAGTGCAAAGAGAAGCGTGAGATGAAGGACGTCGAAGAGGTTGAGATCAAGCCCGGCCGCCCAGCGGCAAAGGGTAAGTGCTCAGTCTGCGGCACAGGAATGTACAAAATTCTTCCTTCAAAAAAATAAACATGTAGTGCGTACCACAAAACCCCGCGAAAGCGGGGTTTTGTGTTTTAGAGCTACAGAGATGATAATAGAGTTATGGTGCGAAAGATTCTAAAGTATGGGATTTTATTGGTATTTATTATTTTTATTCTTGGCGCATTGAGTGGCAAGAAGAAGGATAATACTCAAAATATTGTTACAAAAAATCCACAGGTACCCATATCAATCAAAGATACATCGAGGTCGTTTCACTTAGGGTTTACTCGGTGGCCCCCGTCGTTTGAGGCTGCAGATATTGAGCATATGTATCAATTCATTGCTGAGCATGGCGATCTTATCGCCCATCATTTTGATGCGGGGGTTCCGTGGCCGGAGGCGTATGATGATCAGCCATTTTCAAAGCATGTTATGGATGATTGGAGTTTTTCAAAATCAAAAACTCCAAAAGGTCATAAGGTATATGTGGCGATTACTCCGCTGGCTGATTCACGAGATGCGATGGCAAAATATCTTGGTTCATCTGACAATATGACGATACCAAGTCCATGGAATGGATATGCGCTGAACGATGAGCATGTGAAGCGTGCATATCTAAATTATGCGCGGCGTGTTGTTGATTATTACCATCCGGATTATTTAGCGATCGGCATTGAAGTTAATGTCGCGCTTACAAAAGATCGCGCAGCGTGGGATGCATATAAAGATCTTCATAAATATACATATCAAGAGCTCAAAAAAATATATCCGGAGTTACCAATTTTTGCTTCTTTTTCTCTTTCGCACATGGAAGGCCTTGAGAGTGGGTCAGAAAAGCGCATGCAAGAGCAGGAGATCCGTTCTTTACTCCCGTACCTTGATTATATGGGGCTATCAGCGTATCCGTACGGTTTTGCGTACAAGGGCGGAAAATTAGCGCCTGTTCCAGATTCATATTTTGATACGGCGATATCCTTTGGGAAGCCGATTGCGGTTGGAGAGACTGGTATGCCAAGCGCAAATTTTTCAGCGTTTTTGATGACTTGGGAGTTTACTCAAGATGAACAGACACAGTATATAGATATGTTATTACACGCAGCAGAGCGTAATAAATTTGTCTTTGTGACCAACTGGGCCGCGGTTGATTTTGATAAGCTCGTAAAATTGTTTCCGCCGATCGCGCGTGATTTTGCAAGTTTTTTTGTCTATACGGGCCTTGAAAAAAGCGATGGTTCTCCAAAGTCGGCTCTTGCGAAATGGGATGCTTATCGCGCGCTACCATTTCGATAGTACTATTAGGAGCGTTTGTGTATTTAGGCGGTTCATACGCTATAATAAAATCATGATAGAAGGATTCGAAGAAAACCCCATTGAGCTCTATAAGGCGCGACTTACTCATCCGGAGGCTGGAGCAGTCGTTGAGCAGTTTTTTGCTCACTTGCTCAATGAGCCTGCGGAGGGTGCGCACTCAGATGTATGGGACGAGTATAGCGTAACATTTGATCGACACATTCAAGCTCTTGAGCAATTGGGAGAGCAGGAAGTTGCACGTGAGTTAAAACAGTTAAAGCCAGATCTTCCAGCTTCTGCTTCGTAAGAGTAAAGATTTAAATTCAGAATCAAAATTAAAATAATGGAAACAGTAATAACAGAAGAGGAGAAGGGCATTTTGCGATTACCGCCAGTAGGCAAAATATTGAGTGAATCGGTCACGCTCTATCGCATGCACGCGCGTACGATTGCGGGTATTGGCGTACTTCCCGCACTTCTTGGAGCAATGAGTATATTGTTGCTTGCAGGCGGGTCAACAATTCCTTCAACGATATTACTTGTCGTTGCTGTTATCGTTGGCATGTTTGCTCGCTTTGCGTGGGCTGCGTCAGTAACGAGTGAGACCGTTTTGAATGCTGGCGTGGGAGCGGCGTATCGTGCAGTTTTTGCAAATATTCGTTCAGTTGCATGGATCTCAATTTTGACGGGGCTTGTTATTCTGGGCGGGCTCGTGTTGCTCGTGATCCCGGGTATTATCGTTGCTGTGAAATTAAATTTTGCTTTGTACGCATTCTTTATTGAAAAAAAGCGGGGGAGTGATGCACTCGCAACGAGCTGGTATTATGCGCGAAATTCATTTTGGCCAATTGTATGGCGACTTGTATGTTTAGGTTTGATCTTGTCATTCATCGGTATTCTAGTGAGTATTGTGGGCTATCTAGTTTCTCAAGTCGTTCCTTTTGGCGGCGAGACTGCTGATTTTAGTATGGTGCTTTTACGGGATAGTCAACAAGAGATTAGTGTTATTTCACAATTTTTTCAGTTTGCATTTAACTATTTTGTTTAGTTACCAATGAGTGTTATCTACGGTTATATTCTTTACCGTCATCTTCAGACAATGACTCCACCTCCCGATATGAACTCATCGGATATTCTTGCTTTTAAGAAAAAGATAAAGATTCTTGCTCCGTTGAGTATTGTCGCGCTTTTGATTGCAACTTTTCTCGCCATATTGATTCCGCTGCTGATCGTCGGAGTGGCGTCACAGGGTTCTGCGAGTGTGATAGGTTTATTTTTATAAAAATAAAATACCGACATAAAATATGTGTCGGTATGTTTGAAAAAAAACTATTCTACTGGTGCTACGGGAGGCGGTTGAGAAAAGATAGCTCGGTGATAGATGAGGGTTTTATGGAATAGCACACCTCCACTAAGGGAAACTTGTGTGGAGTATAGGCAGAAGTGTTGGTCTCCTGCATTCTCTGTGTGGAGTAGTGCGTGGAGAAAGTTCGGTTTAGCATTGCCAAACATTTTTTCGACCACAGCAGGATACGAAGAATGCTCTTTGTACCAAACTGCTTTGCCCCATTTTATTCCCTCGGTGCTTGCGATTTCAACTACTAACTCTTCGAGAGTATATCCTTGGGTGAGTAGCTCATTTACGATGCAGCGTTCCAACGTAACACCGTTTACTCGGGCGACTGTTTGGAGATATACCAGAAGCGGCACTTCTTCTCCTCCGCATAATTTTATCCAATCGGGGGAAGAGAGTAGTTTCATTTTTTTGGTGAGGAAAACTTGTAGGTCGGGAATACCGGCTACCTGAATATCTGCGGTAATCTCACTTTGACGAAGTGCAACGTCCAGATCTCTTGGTATCTCGGACATGTCGATTCCTTTCTTGTATTTCTATAGCATAAAAATACTAAAATGGCAATATTTTAGTATGGGTTTTTATTGGTTTCAATGGTGGGTGTGGGAGGGATCGAACCTCCGACCTCTTCATTATCAGTGAAGTGCTCTACCACTGAGCTACACACCCGAAACAGTAAAAAAAGTATAGCGAATATAAGCTCGAAAATCAATATAAAACCCCAGTCTAAAAGACTGGGGTTTTATATGTCGACTACAATGTCGCAAGATCCGAAGTGCTGTGTTCTTTGAGAATTTCAACAGTTAGCTTTCGAAGGCCAAATCGTTGAGCTTTCTCGTATTCTGGAAACCAGATGTCCAAGCGATTTTGGAATCGCGAGTGCATCCGATCTTCAACGACGAAGATCTTTTCGCCATACATATCCGGGAATCGGAGCTGGGTACCTATTGGGAGAGCGTTTGTTGCAACGACACCCCATCGGACTGTTGTTCCCGAAGCCGTTGTGTACGGAGTTTCATCGGTTTCTTCTACGCGGCTTGTATAAGCCGTTACCTCCGCTGCATATCTGCGCACGACCTCAAACTGTGGTTTGGGCGCCTCCGCCACAATGGGCGGTTTGGCAGGTAGAGACACTTCTTCAGGCGTCCATGTGCCGACTATCGATTTCCAAAAAATCGATAGTAAGGCGATATCCATTAAGTTTTCAATTAGTACGAGCTTACCGTCCTTGATGAATCCAACAAAGTTAACCAGCAAGCCGAGTTGCCCATCCGAGTCTCCTCGGGAGAGCTTTTTATCATACCGACTGGTAAAATGCCTTGAAGTACAATAAAAAATACCCGTTACCAGGTACTTTTCCAATCTAGCATATTTAGGGAACTTTTGCAATACTAGAGTTATGGTTCGTCAAGACGGCGTAGATTATGTAAAAAGCTGCAGAAATCAAGGTTTTTCTGATGATTCAATCCGAATAGAGCTGAAGCGTTCAGGATGGCCTGATCATGAGATTGATAATGTGTTTCTTGATGCTGGTAGGGTTGAATTACCGATGGATACCATTGTTCCGCCAGATCGTTCGAGTGTAACGCGCCCACAGCCATCGGTCTCAGGCCAGACTATACAGCCACACGGAACCGATGTCGTAGCACAAAAATCACCAGAAACAGAAGTTCGTCGACCTAGCTTCGCTGCTATGTCGGGCGCACCACTGCGTACGCAAGGCGAAGTTCCCGTGGCATATCCGCCCAGCGTTGATATAAAAGTTGAGATGAAAAAACCGGATCAAGAGAAGTCTCTTGATATGGATAAGGCGGCCGAACGATCCGTGGCGCCTGCTGCTCCGTCGCGAGCGGCGATGCCTTCAATGGATGCTCCGATGATCTATCCGAAAAAAGACCCTATAGTAGCTTCAGCGGCAGCAGAACAATCACTGGTGCCAAAAGAGCCGAAAGTTCCGGTAGTGCCAGAAAAGAAAGACATACCCGTAGTACCACATTCAGATCTAGTTATTCGTCCAGAAGAACTTACGTCACAGAGTTCTTTATCAAAAGAAAAAGTTTCGATATCAACAAAAATAGAACCAACCCCAGCAGTTAGTCTTCTTCAGAGTACAGTAAAAGAAAAAGACCCAGATAAAGAGTCATTGCCTTCGCAGCCTAGGCCATCCCAAGGACCTGCGCCCATGATGCGTCCATCTTCATTTTTTGAAGACAATGTTGTTGTTGATCTAGCAAAAAATAGTGGCCCTCAATCTCCTGGTGGAGCAATGGTTGCCGCTCAATTTAGGCAAAAGATAAGTCATAAGAAATTATGGTTTGGAGTTGCTGCGGGATTACTTATGACAACGGCTGCGCTTGCGAGCGGAGGATATATATATTACTCAAAAATTTTATACCCAAAGAAACTTTTATCAGAAGGAATCGCTGGGCTTGCAGGTATCAAGTCATATCATTATGAAACGGAGTTTCAGATGAGAATTAAAGATACGCCAGCTCGCGTGGGAAAAGTTGCTGAACCGTTGATGCCGCAAGGCGCAAGTCTTCTTTTGTCTTTGATGGCTCCACAGTTGGCTCTTGCTGATGAGCCGGCGTCTGTTGAAGTGCCGACAGAATTTATGCTGAAGTTGCGTGTGAAAGGGGATTCAGATATTCGAGATGAGAAAAATCCCAAAGCTCTTACGATTTTTACCGTTGATACGCGCGAGATGCTTGGGCGCAATTTTGAAATGGAATCACGAGTGCTTGATGGAAAGTATTATATTCAATTAGTTGAGTTGCCCCGTATTCCATCGGAGTATGCAAGTACTGTGCCATTTGCAGACACTGCGCTATTTGAACGTAAGTGGGTTGTCGTTGATCCGATAAAGCTTGATGAAGCAATGACGCGATATCAAAAAGATCTTGTTGCTCTTGATCCTTCAGCCGCAGACTTAAATACGTTAATCGCTCCATCAGGACCACCTCACGTCATGTCTCCTGCAGAAGTCGTTCGTTTACAGACGTTGTGGGATAATTTCCAAACAGTTTCATGGGATCAGACGCCACATGCTGATACAGTTCGTGGCGAGCAAGCATATCGTTTTCGGGGCACGCTTGATAAGACAAAACTGAAGGGATTTCTCGCAGAAGTTTTTAATACCAGTGGCCGGAAGCTTTCATCTGATGAGGAAATGATGTTTGGAGATTTTGTAGATATGCTTGAGAATCCAGAGGTTAATATTTGGGTTGCTTCTTCAAATAAACAAATCGTAAAAATAACATTTGGTACTAGCGTTGCTTCGCCAAAGCTTTCTACAAAAGGAGGCGCAGTTGAATTATTAATGACGACGCACGTATCAAATATAAATGGCGCACTTGTAATTACCGCGCCCGATGAAGCGCAAGACGTTGTTGAGGTACTTGACTCCGCGATCATTTCTATAAAAGAGAGTTTTGTTGTGGCGCAGGCAAAGAGTAGAGATGCGCGCCGTATCGCAGATCTTCGTCAGATCCAGCTCGCACTTGAATTATATGTGGGTGAGCGAGGAGCGTATCCTATTTCTCTTGATGCACTTGTTCCAGAATTTATTCCAACGGGCATTCCAAAAGATCCATCAACTGGAAAGTCGTATAGTTATAAACGATCAGGATCGAAGACGTATCATATTTCAGCTCGACTTGAGACGCAAAAGCATCCAGCACTTACTAGTGATGCGGTTCCGGGAGATCAGTTTTATGATGTAAAGCAGCCATGAAGCGAGTTGCAGTTTTGATGGGAGGGCCTTCAAGTGAACATGATGTTTCAGTACTTTCTGGCTTAAATGTTATTCGTGCTCTTGCAGGATTGCCACAGTATCAAGCGGTCCCTATATATATCACAAATAATGGCGCGTGGTTGGTAGGAGATGAGCGGGTATGGATGAACCCTGGCGACGCGCTTCGCGCCGTTGATGTTGCGTTTAATGCGCTCCATGGCGAATACGGTGAAGATGGTAAGGTACAACATATTTTAGGTCATCATCAGATTCCCTATACAGGTTCTGAGGCGTTAGCATCGTCTATCGCAATGAATAAAGTGCTTGCGCAAAAGATTTTAGAGAGTGAGGGAGTTCGTATGCCGCGCTCATTAGTTTTAGGAGCACACAATCTTGATACGCGCACAGTGCTTGCCTTTGCGCCAGCACCATGGATTGTAAAGCCCGTATCCCGTGGGTCTTCAGTCGGCGTTTCAAAAGTACGATCTCATGCTGAATTGCCGGCCGCGTTTCAAAAAGCTTTGCAATACGATTCAAAACTCATCGTCCAAGAATATATTTCTGGGAGAGAGATAACGTGTGGAGTGATTGAGGGGCACGGGGGTGAGGATGTGCGTGCGTTGCCTCCTGTCGAAATCATACCTCCAGAGGGTGCAGATTTCTTTGATTACCAAGTAAAATATAATGGGCAAACTCAAGAACTTTGTCCTGCAGATTTTCATGGCGCAATGTTAAAGCTTATTCAAGATACTGCAAAAAAAGTCCATCGAATTCTTGGCTTCAGGCACTATTCAAGGACGGATATGATTTTAAAACCATCAGATCAGACGCGGCGCGCTCCTGAACTCTATGTGCTTGAAGCAAATACGCTCCCAGGACTCACGGGCGAGTCTTTGCTGCCAAAATCAGCGCGTGCGATTGGCATTGAATTCCCAGATTTAGTCAGTCATTTAATTGAGCGGGCACATATGGTATAGTATTGACACTATGGACGATCAGAAAAAAACAGGTCCACGAGATGTATTTACGCATCTTTTGGCAATCATATTTTTGTACGTTAATGTTATTAGTTTTGGGACGCTCCTTTTTCAGTTAATTAACATTCAATTCCCCGATACGCTTGCAGGAGAATATGGAATGCAATACGCGCGCACGGGAGTACGATGGCCGATTGCGATTCTTGTCATTGTTTTCCCCTTATACATATGGCTTACGTCATGGTTGCAAAAAGATGTGGCAACAAATCCAGAGAAGCGCGATCTCAAGACGCGCAAGTGGCTTCTCTACTTTACATTGTTTTTGACTACGATCGTGATTGTTGGAGATCTTGTCGCATTGATCTATCAGTTTTTGGGAGGTGAAGTTACAGGACGATTTTTGCTCAAGGTGCTCACAATCTTTATTATCGGGGCTGTAGTCTTTATTTATTATCTTTGGAATTTGCTACGTGATGTGCCGGCACTCAAACACAAGCCAATGAAATTTTTTGTCTATGGCGTTATCATTTTGGGAGCAGGTGCAATCTTATTAGGATTCGTTATTTCAGGATCGCCGCAAACAGAGCGTCTTCGCCGATTTGATAATCAGCGAGTGCAGGATTTGTACAGCATTCAGTCTCAACTCTCGTACTATTGGCAGCGAAAGGAAACGTTACCTCAAAGCCTTGATGGATTACGTGACGATTTAGCGGGATATTTAAACCCAACTGATCCTGAGACAGGCAAGGCATATGAGTATCGCGTAACAGGTCCGTTGTCCTTTGAGCTTTGTGCAACATTCCAGTTATCAAATCAGCAAGAGAGTGTCCCGGTAGGTAGGATGGATATGGGAGGACTTTTCAATAACCACAGTGCGGGAAGAACATGTTTTACCAGAACAATTGATCCCGAACTCTACCCGTCACTTAAGGCGCCACTGATAAAAATGCAGTAAGTAGTGATACTAAAAACCCTCCATAAAGTATGGAGGGTTTTTAGTAAGAGGTGTGAGATAAGTATGGTATTGACATATTGTGCATAATATGCTAATTTTTTTAAGGTTTCCTTGTTAATGAAGCAGATCAAAATAACCCAGTAAAAGGAGGTGATACGCCCCGTGCAAAGGCACGGTAGAGGAGAGATTGTCCTTCTGTGTGTGGAAGGGGGGCCCAACCATAGCCGGGATGACAGCATTCCGCCAGAAGGAGTAAAGTCCAATGAACACGAGGATTATAACGGTAATCGCATGTGCCGCCATCGTCGCTACGACAATGGTTGGTGCTCAAACGAAGGGTAGCTCGGTGCTCGCGCCGAGTGCTCCCGTGCTCAAGGAGCTCGATCGGCTCGAGCATGGGAAGAGGCACGGTCATGCCGGTGTCTCGGCAGTATTCTTGCTCGATGGCGAGCGAGTACAGGTCGAGGCTCGACGTGGACGTCGTACTCACGATCGTCATGAGGGCGGGCCTCGTTACGAGGTCGATGTCTGCATCTTGGATGATGCAGGACGCCCGCTCGTCGCTCAGTACGGAGGCGATGAGTCGATGATCCCGGAGTGTGAGTCCGAAGATGGACCGACCGGGATCGACGCGCACCCAGCGGTACAGGCATTCGGTATGCCTGTCGATCGGAAGGGAAGCTTCAAGCGCGCCGAGAAGGCAGTGAAGCTCATCCGTAAGGCGGGATTCCGTCGCAAGTTTCAACCCGAGTTCGAGGCCATTGTTGGCCAGCTCGGGCTTCTCGCAGAGGGGCGTCGCGGCAAGAAAGCGTTGCATGCCGACACGCTCATTCGAACCGAGTCCGGCGTCGAGCCGATGTCCAAGGAGTTCGCTCTTGGTGACGTTGTGCCAGCGCCGCAAAACCATCCAACTGGGTACCAGCACTACATCGAAATTCATAGCAGTAGTGTTCGAGGTACGGGTGGGCACGCGGCCCATGGTGCGACGGTTGCCTATCGCATCCCACATTGTGGGGCGATCAACTTCGCGTGGAGCCGCTGTAACCACGGCCGTTGCTATTACCTCATGCCGTGGAAGTGCTCGCTGTACAGTCCGGCTAATCGCGTCTCGCATGTGCATGTCACGACGTGCGGGACGTACTACAATCCGTTCTCTACGCTCGGGGGGCACAACTGCAACGACGACACGTTCGTCGAGTACCTCTCGGTGCGCAACAACGCCCACTTCGATCGGTATGGTGGTACCTGTTCGGATCCATTCCGGGCAGACTACACCACCAACTGCTTCTGACTTCTAACTAACCGGGCCTAGTTTAGGCCCCATTGCCAGCCCCACGCTACGCGCGCAATCGCATAGCGTGGGGCTGTTTTTTATTGAACATAGTATTAAAAAAATAAAACCACCCGTGCGGGTGGTTTTATTTTTTTATTAGTGGACCTGGGGAGAATCGAACTCCCACACCCCGGATGCAAACCGGGTGCACTGCCATTATGCTATAGGCCCGTTGGAATATATCTTATATCAGAATAAAAAATCCGTCTATATTTAAAAA
>ERZ1292625.4587-Hain-H41-01um-R1-4587-length-10224-cov-5_pt1 | contig 10224 bp, 15 predicted proteins | sample MGYA00564400_ERZ1292625 | MGnify/ENA primary metagenome ERZ1292625 (study PRJEB36523, sample SAMEA6512639) | groundwater metagenome | collected 2019-01-08 | study: AquaDiva: Metagenomics assemblies of 32 groundwater samples
GGGCATTTGCATTAAGTATATTAATTACGTTTCTTTTAGTACCTATTTTTAGACCTCTTGATTTAAATTTCATCAACAAACGATGTAAGAATAAGTGAACAACTATTATTAGAATTTGAAACTAAATATTGCATTTTTTGAGCACTATTTGTAAAAGTTTTAACAAAATGAGTTGTTGATGAAGCTGAAATTACTCCATTTTTAATACAGTTAAGGATTTATTTGCTTTATTTTTATGAAAAAGCCCTTAATTGGACTTACCTTCATTTTTAGACATTTCTCCAATATCTCCTACGTCTCCATAAATCATAAGGGCGTCGTCCTAACATAATTGAACGTCTCCTAACGGCTTGAACATAAGGACTATACATCCAAAGTCGTCGATTACTTAAAATAATTGACATAACAGAAATAATAAGAGCAACAAAAGCAACAAGTAATAATACTGGTATATAATTTGTAGTCATATATATATTAAATAAATAAAAAAATAACGAGAATATTAAGAATAATAAGATAGATTTACTTTAATGGATAAAAAAGATTTAGTAGCGACGAGTTTAAAAATATCTAATGTATCAACCTTAAATAAAATAAGTAGTATATCAACAGAGAACGCCATTGATAAAAATTCTGGCTCTATAAATACATTAGGTGGAATTAGCGCTCATAAAAACCTCTACGTAGGTCAAGATGCCATTGTTGTAAACGATATAACCGTTGGTGGGAATTTTGCCGTTTCAGGAACACTTCAAATAACTGATGTCGTTACGATTCAAGATGCAACCAATAGTAAAGGACCGGATTCCGGTTCTTTAGTTGTTCAAGGAGGATTAGGTGTAAATTTAGACGCATTTTTCGGATCTATGTTTAAAGCGGAAAAAATATGTCTAAGTATTGAAAAAACAACACTAACGTTGGATAAAACGTTGTCTATTGTATCTGAAGATAGTTATTTACCTAATGGAATTCTAGGTCAATTAAAAATTATTTATCCGATGAGAAAAATACATATAACTGGATCTAATTTAGATTTAGAAATAAGTAAAGCAACCATGTTATGTTATATAGATTTAAACTGGATTGTTTTATTCTAAAAGAATTAGTATTAATTATACTAACGTAATGGCTTGGATTATTAATAATAATATATGGACACATGAATTTTTAGAAAAAGAATTTACTTGGGAATGGGATACAGAAACTGATGTACTTAACGTAAGAGTAGAGAATAGATTTCTAAATTTATTTGATTTTAAAGATGCCCCACAAGGCGTTAAAATTATTGATCTTAGTTGTAATAAATTATCAGAGATTAATCTAAAAAATTTACCATTAAGTGTTAAAACAATTAATTTAAGCTGGAATCAACTATTTTTTTTTAGTTTAGAAAATATACCTCAAACTCTTGAAAAACTTGACTTAAGTTATAACCTTTTAGAAGAAATTGATATAAAAGGACTATCATGTGTTTTTCACCTCAATCTTGAAAGTAATAACTTAAATCATATTAATTTAAGAAATTTACCACAAAATTTTTATGAACTTAATTTAGAACATAATGATTTAGAAACGATAACGTTAGATTTGCTCCCACGAAATCTTAGGAGTCTAGACTTAAGTTATAATAAATTCACAATACTTGATTTAACAAGGGATTTACCTCCAAATCTTGAAACTTTCCGTTTAGACTCTAATCCATTAGAAAAAATTAATTTAACAGATTTGCCTCAAACTATTCAAATACTTAGTTTAAAACATAATCAATTAAAAGAAATTAATCTAAAAGTTTTACCTAAAAAACTTTTGATACTTACTTTAGATTATAATCAACTAACTGAAATTAATCTAAAAGATTTACCTCAAAGTGTTTTTTCATTAAGTATAAGCGGTAATGAATTTAAAGAAATCAATTTAGACGATATTCCATTGACTCTTAAAACGTTTGCACTATTTAATAGTTCTGGAAAAATAATAGGTCAGCGTCCGTTAACATGTACTATTCTTGGTCTTCCTGAAATCATAGATTTAAGCCATCTAAGTTTAAGTTTAGATGATTGTTATATTTGTCATATGAATGAAGAAGATACTAAGTTAAAAGTTTATACTCTTAAATGCCACTTAACTCATATTTATCATCAAGAATGTCTTCAATTATGGATCAATACTGGAAAACCTAAAGAATGTGTTGTATGCAATAGCCCATTTTAATCTTTAGATTAATTAACTTAAAGATAAAACTATTATTCTTATATATATGAAAAAATTTATTCAATTATGGAACAATAATCATAAAAGTAGTGATTGTAATTACGATATAAAAGAAGAAAAGTATGAAGAACATACTATTACAGACTGTAATATATGTACCGTTCATTATGTTGAACAGTTAGAAACATGTAATAAGCTAAGTAATACATTACTTATTCTAGATTCCAATAAACCTGAATATATTGGACAAATTATAAGAGAATATAAGTATGATTATGATGATGATAATGGTTATGAATATTTGTATATCGCTAAAAATATAACTGAATGGGAGAAAAAAGAAGAAATTAGAATCGAAAATGAAAACAATAGTCAGAATCTCCCCGTAAACTATAATCTTTTTCGTATACTTTCTGGAATGGGGTCAGCAAAATCCTTTAATTAACTTAAAGGAATTATTATAGGACATAATATACCAATATGTTATTTCCTAACGATATGGGACTTTGGGTCTGTCCAAAACATGGACAATTTAATCCGACTTTAGTTTATAATTCTAATCCTCCTCAAGCAGAGTGTCCAAAATGCCTTCTTCTAAAGAATCCTAAATCTAAAAATATTTTATCTTAAAGATTATACCTTAATATTAAATCAATGACTTCATTTAATACTAAGTATGCAGAATTACAAAAGGTTTTAGAAAAAACTAATATGTATAATAAGTTAGTCTCAGATCTAAACCTAACCTTAGGTCAAGTATCAAATTCGTTTATATCATTAGGATTATTCTTAAATGATAAATATCAAGAAGCATTTAGGTGTCAACAAACAATAGGTAATGCTTTAAATAGCCTGGGTAAAAGACAAGAACAACTTCTTCTAACAAAGGAGATTGAGTTAATTGAAAATATTAAAAAAGAATACGAAAGTGCATTTAATGTTGTAGAATCCTCTAAATCTAAATTAAATTTAATGATTAATAAGAAAGATTTTAATTTATTAGCTCTTATAGATGTTCAAAAAGATAAAATGAAGAGTGAAGAAGAAATACTTGCTTTAGTAGAAGCCGAATCTATTTCTAAATTAGATGACTTAATAACTAAATATTCAAATTTTATAAGAACAAATACATTTTTTATTATAGAGGCACAGAGACAACAATTTGGTCAATGTTTTAGATTAACTGAGAACTTTTTCTTAGAGAATAAGAATAAAAAGAGGTATCTTTAATTTAAAGAAAACACTATATACTGAAGTATAATTATCTTTAGATATAAGTGGCTTATGGAAAATTTAGATATAAAAAGCATTTTAAAAATGAAGTTATTTACATCAACGGCTGATAATGGGATTTATTCTTTCATCTATTTACTCTTCTTTGAGAAATTCTTTAACGTTTTAGAGAAACTATCTAAAGTACTTTATAAATTCATGGAGTCTAAATTTAATACCGTTGTTGAAAAAATGGACGACCTTAAAATATCAGAAGATGTTAAAACCGTTTTACTTTCTAAAAATTTCAAAAACAAAGACACCAATACTAAAGTAGAAGCGATTGTTGATTACATATCTAAGCAAGATTCGATGCTTCATTTATCGTTTATTGAAAATACTTACCTTATTTCTAAATTAAATAAACCCTTTAAAATTAGTAAAAAAATTACATGTAATTTAACAAATATTAGATTCACAGATACCAATACAGTTGAATTCATAGAGTTTGTATTAACATCGACCGAATTAACTATTACGGAAATTAAGGCATTTATTGATTCGGTTCATAAAGATTTTGAACTTAATCTTCAGAATAAACTAGGTGAAGATTTATATTATTTTGACCAATTTACACTTGAAACCACTGAACTTAAATATAATCCTAATCCAGATGCTAAACAGCAAAAGAATTATCCTAAATTTATTTCATTCGTAAAAAATAAGTTTCATACGAATCGAACATTTGATAATATCTTTTTTGAAGAGAAAGATTTGGTTAGAGATCGAGTTCTTTTCTTTAAGAATAATAAATCTTGGTATGATCAAAAAGGTATTCCATATACTTTAGGTATCATGATGAACGGTCAAGCTGGATGTGGTAAAACTAGCACTATTAAAACCATTAGTAATGAATTAAAACGACATGTTATTAATGTTTCTTTGGATGATATTAAGACAAAGACTCAACTGAAAAATCTTTTTTACGACGAATCTATTTCTGTGGTTTCGAATAATGATCCATTTGCTAAAAGAGAAATTTTTAACATTCCTATTAATAAAAGACTTTATGTTTTTGAAGATTTAGATGCTATGAACTCTGTTGTAAAGAGCAGAAAACTAATTGATAAAGATGAGAAGAATGATGAGAAAAAAGAAACAGAAGATGAAGATGCATTAACGCTTAGTTCTCTCTTAAATATTCTTGATGGAACACTTGAAATTCCTGGAAGAATTATTGTCATCACAACTAATCATCCAGAGAATTTAGACTCAGCACTTATTCGACCTGGTCGCATTGATTTAAATATCCATTATAAACTATGTAATAAAGAAATCATTAAACAAATGGTTGAATCTTTTTATAGCACTAAAGTAAACTTAAACGCAGATAAATTACCTGAATATATTTTAAGCCCTGCTGAAGTGAATAGAATTTGCTTTAAAAACTTTAATTCTATGAATTCTGCGATTGAAGAAATTTATTCTTTTAGAGAAGAAACTACTGAAATAATTTATAAACCCATTACTGGAATACTGCCAGAGACAATTTTACATAAAGGATCTCTATCAGATGGTAAATTAACGCCACTTAAAGATTTCATACCTGATGATACATCATATACTACAGAAGAAATCGAAAAAATATTAAGTCCTGTAACAATTTTGCAAAAGAAATTAATGTCAGATGGAAAATTAGCATCGTTAAAAGATTTTACAAGCCCTAATTCTTCATTTGACAAACTACCAGACCTTCTAGTTTTAAAGAAAAGATACGATTTTAATCAAAAAATTTTTAAAGAAAATCTATTTGAAATGCCTTCACCATCTAATACTATGTCTGATGAAAAATTAACATCATTCAAAGATTTTATGAATTAATTAAATTGAATTAAAAGAATAACTATTGGTTTAATATTAATGACAGACAATCCATATATTCTTCACCCATTTGTACCAAATACTGAAATGTTTTTTAAAAATTTAAATTTACTTATAAAAATGCATATGAATTAACTAAAATTCAGAATATGAATGCATTATTAAAATTACCATTCTCTAGAAAATTTCTTTTAGAAACTATAAAAATAGGATGTAATAATAGACATGAAAACGTTCAATATTCAAACTTTTTAGGCACTTGGATAAAATTAAAATTACATAAGATTAAGGAGTATAAATTAAATCATTCTTCGCAAGTTATTCTAAGCATAAAAGAGTGATCATGGCCTCTAAAATTATATAAATGACCGCCATATGTTCTAAATTTAACATGTAAAAATGCTAATTTTCTTAAAGGTGGATCATAACATTTAGAGATTTCATATTGAGTTTCTTCATATGTCTGAACAACGTTAACATCTGTTTTAAAAATTAGTTTACCAAATGCTGAATTTCCAGTAGAGTCAAACCAGTCTAATTCTTCTTTCACATCTGGTCCTAATTCTAGTATAACATAATTTTCTCCACCTAAATTTATTTTATTTGTGCTTGTTGCACTTAACCCAGATACTGTATCTTCTATCCCAAAACCTAAAAGGCGTCTAGCGGATATTCCCTCTACTACTTGACCTATATTATACCCATCTGTACTTGTTTGAATATCATCTGCATTAGTTCCTGAACTAAATAATAAGCTAAATGCATTAGTCCCCGTTATGGTATATTTTCCATTTAAAAATGCAACCGTGTAAACTGTTCCGTTCCCTAAAGCATTTAATTGAGTAGTTAATTGAGTTGCTAGTTCATTTTGGTCATAATCACCTACCGTTAAAGTAGCTACTTCTAAATTTCCATTATCTATAATGTCTATTTTGTTATTGTATTCATTAACAACATAGTCTGTATGAGGAATTTCAGCGGTTATTAAATCTATTCTAGTGATATTTCTTAATGCTCGATTAAGTCTAAAACGATAATTATTAGGATTCGTATACTTATTTAAATCTCTTGCTCTTGAATCAATGTTTACGATATGAGTTGTGATATTAGGCGCCTTAGTCATTTTAACGGTTGTGCCTTTTGGTAAATCTTTTTCTTTATGACTAATCTCGTTTGATGCTTGTTCTTTCTTATACCTAAAAAGAGATGGATCGTTATTTATTTTACCAAACCTTTGAATCATTACTTTAATATTTAGATAATATTTTAAATTAAAAGAATAAACATATTTAGACGTATATGAAGATTCTCTCCGTTAGTAGAATATATAGCCCACATATATTATCAACACATGGTTCTCCAACAAGTTCACCTTTTTCATCAAAATTTATTAATTGTATTCTTGATAGAAATCAACGTGATTTCTATCCTTGTATTGGAATTAATATACTTACTTCAGATGGGCCAATTGAAGTTTTAATATCTGATGAACAATCATGTTGTGAAATATTTGGATGTTATTTAAGTATTAATGATACTATTTTAGATGATACTAAGGAAAGCAATGATTTAATTGAAAGTCTAGTAGGTTTAGATATTTCCAGTATTAATCCATATACAGTTATTCATGATGAATTATTATATTCATCTATTGAAGATGATAAATTTTCATCAAGATTTGGATTGTCTTTAAAAACAGATTTAGGTCAAATTAAAATCTATGGAGAATATGTTAATATATATTATGTTCATAGAATTTCTGCAAAGGCTCCAGGTATTAAAATGGTATCCAATGATGGAGAATAAATTATCCGAAGGATAAATTTTATCCGAAGGATAAATTTTATCCGAAAGATAAAATCGAATTAAAAACCTACTAATCTAATTAATTTAGATGAGTAATTGTAATCAGTGTGGATTTTATCATAAAAGCTTAATTAAAGCTGTATGCCCTCATTGTGGCATATTTTTATATTCCGATCATAATTGTGAACTTGAGAAATGTAAAACATGGAATTGTCCTAAACGGAAAGATCAGATCATTTATCATATTTTTGAATACTATGCAGATGTACGTAAAGATGGCTCATTAGATTTTGATAATAAAAAACCATTATGTGAAGCTCCGGCGAGATTTTATATGGATAAAAACAGAAAGTTTTATCTCGAGAAACTTAAACTGGTTGATCCAGATGTTCTACCTAAAATGGAAAAGAAAAAACCTGTCGTTAAAGCAAGTAGAAAAATTAATGGAATTGATGTTATGCGAAAACGAAACGTTAAAGTAAGTAAATATGATCTTGTTGATGATGATGGTAAAGAGATTAAGGAAATCAAGACTGTTGAGTCTAAATTAGATGAGAAAACTCAAATAGTTGAAGAGGATGAACAGTCTGAATCTGATAATGAATCAACCGAAGAAGAAGTTGAACCTGAAGTAGTAGAATTGCCTGAAGAGGAAGAAGTAGAGTATAAAGAAGAAGTGGATGATTGGGATGAAGAGTTTGAACTACTCGACGAGACTTAAAAAAATTATGATAATAATATATTATATGGACGAAGAAAAAAATGGAGGAATGAAGCTTCAAGATTTTTTTACATTTAATAATATGATTAAATCATATGCCCAAACCGTTTATGACACTTTAGGAACAGGTTATCAAGAATGTATTTATTCAAAAGCATTACAGCGAGAACTTAGTCTGAATAAATATGATACTCAATCTGAAACCGTTATTCCGGTTAAATATAAAGATGCTGTTATAGGCTATGTTCGTTCAGATATTACTATACTGCCTAATGGGCCTATTTTAGAGCTTAAAGCGGTTAAAACACTTAATGAAGATCATGTTGCTCAACTTAAATCTTACCTTAAACTAACTAATACTAAGACTGGATATCTTATTAATTTCCCACAAAATTCTAAAACTGATAAAATTTCGATTATTCAAATCGATAATTAATAATTTAATCTTCAGATTAAATAAATCCAAAGATTAATTTTATTTATTTAATGTATATCTAAACTAAATGATTCGTTTATTACTTGTATTTTTACTCAGTTATGTTCTATTTAAACTTATATTTAGAAATCAGGAAGAAGCTTTAGCAGAGAAAGCAAATGAAGAAAGAATCGAAAAAGTTAAGGTTTATCAACATAATGAAGAAGTAGTTGAACCATCAGTAGCTGGTGATAATGATTATCAGAGACAACTTAACCTTTTAGGTGCACGTACATTTGATTTTTCTGACCCCAATTATGGGGTTTCTATGTATTCATTTGATGGTCAATTGGATACTGGTTCTTATGTCGACGGAAAAGTCAACCCAATGCTTAAGATTTATAACCCTGATACTGGACTTTATGAACCTAAGTTGCCTTTATCTGACTCAAAATATACTAGTTATTCTGTTTTATAGATTAGATTAACTTAAAGGAATTATCATCGTAATAAGTATACTCAATTATTATGACTGATTTAGCTGAACTTAGAAATTTACCAAATCATAGTGAGGATTTAGATATTTCTGAACATGTTATTATTAATCAATGCACCGCTAGACTTTATCCTAGAACAAATAAAGTTAATTATGAATATGCTCCTAAATTAGATGATCAATCATGGATTGATTATAACCTTAATATTCAAACTCGGAATACCGAACTTTATGATTTTGAGATTAAACCATCTAAAGATAGAGAATATAAGTGTGTTGTTAATGTAGGGAGTATAGATACCCCTATCGATTTAAAATATTTTACAGAATCAAGACCATTTCATATCCATGCTTTAACTTATCATGAAGTTAAAATCATGATTACATCAGATGATAAAATCCCATACATTGATCTAAGTTGGAAACAAAAAATCTGCAAACCTAAAGGCGAAAATTTTAAGTATCCGTCTTTTAAAGATAAAGATGGAAATTTCTTTGTTATATGGTCTGGCATGGGTATGACTATACCAGATAAAAGAGTTCCTACCGAAATCTATGATAGTATCTTTACATTTGTTTAAATATCTAAATATAAAATTGAATTAATTTATACTTATTATTAGTATAAGTTAATTAGTCATGACTTACAACGATCTTGAACCTATTTCGTTTGACTTTTATACATTAGATCAATTTCCAGGTGAAAATGCCATGCATTTAGAAATTGGCACTATTCGCTTAGGCTTAGATAAATTAGAAGAATACCAAGTGGTTGGAGACCAACTTTATCATTGGTGGGAAAGCTTAGATGGTTCAAAATCATCATTTAATCCTAACTTAGATTCATTTTTAGATGAACAAACTGAACAAAAGTTAGCTAGAGAAGAAGGTCTTTTAGATGAAGGTCAAGATGATACTGAGACTACGGAAAGTTATTACTCTGAAGAAGAAATTGACTAAAAATTAAATAAAGCAAAACAGTTCTTCATTGAACTTTTTTGCATTAATCGCTTAAATTAAATCTAAGTATCCGGCATATTCGTTAGAATGAATTTCCTTCGTTTCTTCATCTTCTTCTTCTGATTTATCTTCTATTAAATCTATTTTCAAATTACTTTCCGTAAAAAACTTTAGTCTAATAAGTTCATGAATAACTAATCTAGGGGCGCTTATATTTATTTTTTCACCTGTTTGGACATTAAAGAGGATACATGATTTATTCGTTATTGCGGAATAAACAATCGCTTGCATAATATCTGTTTCAGATAATTGCACCTTAGTCTTAATTTCATAAACAAATTCAGTTGAATTTATATCTGTTCTGCCGTGAATATCTATAGTTACGTCTCTATGACAATGAGGACAAAAATGGTTATATCCTAAAGTAATACTATCTTCAAAAGAAACAGGATTTTTAACTTCAGCTTTTAACTTAGCGAGACATTTAGAAATGAAATCTGAATCGAACATCTCTTTGTTAAA
>ERZ1292625.4588-Hain-H41-01um-R1-4588-length-10224-cov-3_pt1 | contig 10224 bp, 6 predicted proteins | sample MGYA00564400_ERZ1292625 | MGnify/ENA primary metagenome ERZ1292625 (study PRJEB36523, sample SAMEA6512639) | groundwater metagenome | collected 2019-01-08 | study: AquaDiva: Metagenomics assemblies of 32 groundwater samples
CGAATACTGAGCACTACCCAATGGAGGAACATATGCGCATCGGGAAATATCCTCTGGCCAAGGTCATGGTACTACTCGTGTCCGCGGCGTTCGCGCACGGTGCGCTCATCGGCGATGGAACAAGCTGGTCATCGCTCTGGAAGCGTATAGAAAAACCCGCGTTCACCTTCGATATGAACCGCACCGGCTCGGGCAGCCTCTATCTTACCGATGATGCCGAGCGCAAAATTATCGGCCAGAGCCCCGCGCCCATGTTCATCGTTGATGGAAAATCAGGAAGACGCAATTTCATCGGCGACGGTACGGGCGGCTGGACGGAAGTGAAGGGCGATGTGACCGCTGAACGCGTATCGGTGAACGGCATCATCGAAGGCATTGATATAGCGCAGACGATAACGGTTTCCGACAGCGGTCTTCGCATGAGCGCGGTCATGACACTTCGTCCCGGCCAAGCGAAGGTACGGAGCTTCTATCTCAATGCAGGTTTTCACCGCCGCGCCGAGGGCATTCCCTTTAAAGGCGAGACGATGACAGGTGCCGCGTTCTCAGGCGATCTCTGCAGACCGTTCGAGACCATACGCGATGTGAAATGGTTCGAGGTTGAAACAAAAACGAAGTCGACGGTGCGCTACGAATTCATCAAGGCTGCCCGTGTCGATCTTCAGCGCTATCAGGCGAGCGATCCGAACTATCCGGTGGCCGCCGAGTTCAATGTATTTCCCGACGGCGCTGCGCCGAGCGCCGAGGTCGTGCCTGAGAAGGCGATGTCCTATGAGATGCTTGTTACCGTCGTTGCGAAAGGCAAGCCCGTTGCTTCGACAGTGCCGGCGCGCACCGAATATGTATACGACAGGGACCTCCCTGATTTCGGCATCGGCGTATACCCGCTCGCGGAACAGACATGGCGTTCGAAGACGATGATATATCCCGAAGCAGTGAGCGACAAGGACCGCGTCTGGTCAGGCGATGATTTCTTCACCTGGGAATACGGCGCACCGCTCGATTTTTCGAAGGACGCTATCGCGCTGTACGGCTACGCCGAGGGCGCATACACGGCGGGCGGCGGAGCACTGACCGCAGCTACCGGTCCCAAGGGTTTTACGTTCGGGTTCGGTACCAAAGTGGGGGTAACGGATACGCCCGGCATACGCTACGGCCTCAACTGGGTGCATGCGATGAAGGATAATATTCGCCTGCGTATGGTGATCGAGCAGGACAGGGAAACCGAGTGGCGTTTTCTCACGGCGAATTGGCGCGGATACGAGGAGTCAAAGCGCTTCAAGATATTCGGTACCGGCAGACAGGAGTTCGAGGTCGATGCCGGTCTCGTGCGTGTTGCGCTTTCCGGATACGCATCGGTCACCGGACTGCGTTTCGAATGCCTGACACCGAATGCGTCGATATCGATACGCGAGATGAAGCTTGCGCCGTCGTCGGCGAACGTCTATTTCCGAAAAAAGATAGCACTGCTCTCAAAGCCGGTGTATGCGCCTTTGTCCCTGCGCGATCATGAGTGCTTCGATCTAGTCATCAACGGCACGACGGTGCTCTCCGGTGCGAAGGTATATCCTGTCGGTGCGATGCGCCACATCGATATCGCGCAGTATCTCATCGCCGGAGAGAATACGATATGCTATCGCCGTGAATTCCTCATGTGGTCGGGCGATGCCAACAAGACCTGCCTCATTGAGTGTGCCGCCGTCGGGCGCGACGGAGCGGTCACGCGCATAATCGGCGACGAAACATGGAAATGCAGTCTCAGGGCTGAAAGTGCCTGGACGGACGCATCGTTCGATGATGCGTCATGGAAGACGCCGAAGACCGAACGCGCGGCGGTCACAAAGCTCGCCGACTACAAGACCGAAGTGTCCGAGGGATATGAGCCAAAGCATATGGGCATGCTCGACAGCAAGCCTTCCGACCGGATGTATCCGGTTTTCGAACGTACTGCAGCGCCGGCATTCAAACTGCGCATACCCGCCGGCATCGCCTTCACACCGGAGGTCATCGGTACGGTATACAAGGCCGGCACCGCTCTTGAGGCGGAGCGTATCAGCGTATCCTCTTTCGCTGCCCGCGGCGACTTCCTCATCAGTACGGCCGCGTTCCGAACGCGCACACCGGGACCGTACCGCATCGAATGGACGCTCCTGTCGAACAAACAGACGATAGAGCGCAAACGAGAGGAGCTTATCATCACCGGGCCTGTCGTGCAGGACACGGTATCGCTTGCGGATTTCGAGCGCACGCTCACCGAACGCATGAAACGCGTCTGGAGCGTGGAGTGCACGGCAGCTGGGAGCGAGACCGATTTTATCGATCATGCCGGCATGTACAATGCGCCGAAGATGAACAAGGGGCGGGTGACAACGAACGGCACGCTCGTATACCGCGAGACTGGGTCGGGCACCTGGGATTATTTTGCCTACCGTATGCGCGGACTTGCCGCGGGCGAACCGCATATCGTCGAGGTCATCGTTCCCGATGATGATGACCGCTATATTTATTCCGGCGTCATGCAGGCAGACCCGATAGTCTATCCCTGGAATCTCCCCGGATTCGGACGTTTCGCTTCTACGGGTGCGTGTTTTACCGGCGGGCGGTATCCGCTTACCGGAAAAACGAGAGCGATACGCTATGTGCATTGGCCGCGCGCTGCAAGTGAAGCGGTCGTGGTGATGAGCGGAAGGACGGACAGCCGAGGGGCGGCATGCCGCATCATCGTCTACCGTATCGAGGGCGACCTCCCCGCACTCGCCGTGCCCGCCACCGGACGGCTTTTCGGGGATCACCTTGAACGCATCAGCCTCATATCGCCCACGGTCGGCTGTGAGAATGCGCTTGAGAACGATCCGTTCCATGCATTGAACGGGCACCGCGACGCCTGGTATCACTGGTACCGCATGTTCGAGCGCAAGATAAAGCTCTACCGTTTCCTCGGCAAGAACATGGCCATCGAGGGACTCTACATGTATTCCGATGCGCATTATCCGAGCGAACGTGCGAGCATCGGCGTTTCATCGCATGATTTCGATAAAGCGCATCTTTTGATGAAAATGTACGCTGAGAACGGCATACGCATCATGCTCGGGCTCGAATACATCGCTTCACCCGAGGCGCGGCTTGCCGGCGTGGATGCCGTGAGCGATAGGCGCATGTGGCAGGGTGCAGGTACGGCGCAGCTCGTTGACCGCTACGGACGGCAAGCGTGGTCGCGTACACCCGGCGGGAACGGCGACTTCATGCATCCGGAGACGAGAAAACATTTCCTTGCCGTTGTCCGCGATATCTACGACCGATACGCAGCCGTCGCACCGGTCGAGGGTCTCTTCCTTGTTGAGGGCATGTGGTGGATGCCGACATTCGCGTCAACCGGACACGGCAGCATCGCATCGACCGATGTAGGATACGGCGACCGTACCGCAGCGCTGTTCGAGGAAGAAAGCGGGATAAAGCTCTCGATCGATGCGCAGGATACCAAGCGATTTGCAAAGCGCTTCGATGCGCTCATGGGTACGCACCGCGACCAATGGATAGCCTGGCGCGGAAAAAAGGTGAAGGAGATGCATGATGATATCGCCGAGGTGATCGCCTCCGGTACGCAGAAATGGAAGCTCATGATATATCCTGCGTTCCAATCGCTTACTGCCGGGAATCCGTTCACCGGCGCGGCGACGCGTCAAGACCGCGACCGTTTCCTTACGGAGACACTGCGTACCGAATACTCGCTCCCGCTCGAACGCTACCGGGACGATGCGCGCATGCAGATAGTCACGCCGCTCATGGCAGTGGGTTGGAAGGGCAGGCGCAAAGAGGAGTTCGTTACCGACCGTCTCGGCTTCAACACCTGCGAGGGAACGCGCGCGGCCGTTGCATCGCTCGGTACGCTCTACAGCACGGGTCCCCTCGATGAAGTTGACTGCCCCACCGGCGCCGCGGCGAAATGGCTCTGGACGAAGGGTCTTCGCGGCGTGTTCATTCCGCGCGGCGTCGAGGATAATGCGATGAACGACTATGTGAGCGTGATGCGCGATACGACGCCCAACCTCATCGTGACCGCATGGCTTGACTGTAATCTTGAGACAGGTTTCGGGGAACAGCAGCGGCGTTTCACGAAGGCATACTATGCCACGCCGGCACTCGACTTCGCTCCGCTCCCGGCGGACAGGGTTCGCGGGGCTGCTATGCAGTATGCGAAAGGCTGGGTGCGTTTGGTCAATCACTCGCCGTATCCTGCGAGCGGTATCCTTACCGGCATCAGCAGAGTCCACGACGCTGTGTATGACCGGGATATCACTGCGGGGCCCAACGGCATTCCCATCGAACTGAAACCCAACGACATACGTTTGTTCCGCACCGAAGGGGCTGAGCACGCCGGCTGCGATCTTTCATTCCCTGCAGCTGTCGCTGACGGCATACGGCAGGAAGCGAAGAAGATAATCGACAGTCCGGGCATGAAGAAGGAATTGCCCGAGGATATCATGGTGAAGATGAACACGGCGTATTCCCGCTCGGACGCGTTCGCACTCTACGCCCTGCTCGATGATTTCGAGCTCAACTCGGCGAGAAAGAGCGCGCGGATGGCCGATATGCAGGCGCTTTTCCTCGATGACCTTGCGAAGACAAAGCATGCGCGCATCGACTGCGCGGGTACGGCGGTGTACGTCGACCGCGCGGGGAAGCGCTGGCTGCCCGATCAGGCGTTCGGCAACGGGAATGCGTACGGCAATGTGAACGCCAATTTCGCCGACCGCGGCACCGATCTCGCCATTGAGAATACGGAGGCGCCGCGCATGCATCAGACCGAGGCGTATGGCGATGCGGTATTCTATCGGATACCGGTGCCCAACGGCGCATATCATGTTCATCTGCATTTTGCGGAGACCTATGTGAACAATAAGAGCGCCGGTAAACGGGCCATCGCCGTGGCGGTGAACGGCCGCGCGTGGGATAAGCGCGTCGATCCGTTCTCGGAGGCGGGCGGTTTTGCAAAGGCGGTCGTGCTCTCCGAAAAGAACTGCAATGTAGTGGACGGGATGATCGTCATTGAGATGAAGTACTCGGTGGGCATCAACGGCATCGAGATAGAGCTGGTGCAGTAGATCAGAGGAAGACCTGAGACCGTCCTATGGAATGAACGTATCGCGTGCCTTGCTGCTAGACTATCTCTTCACGATCGAATTTTATCACGACGAGCACGGCGAGGGCGATACAGTACACTGCCATGCTCACCAGCGGTATGAGCATATCGTTCACGGCAATGACCGCTGTCGGGTCGATGAGTGATGCGGCATTCGCACCGAGCGTGCCTGCTTTCGGCCATATCCAGTACACGACCTTCCACCACGTGAGCGAATCGAGCCCGGCTGCCTGAGCCCCGGACTGCGAAAGTATCGACTGCACCGCGGATGATCGGGTGGCCGCGGCGATGCCGTCGAAAATGAAGGCAAGTGCGGTCACGCCGAACGCAGCAAGGAACGCGAATATCTCGGGAATGAGAAGGCTTAAGAGCGATACGGCGAGCACGGCGAAAAGCACGTTCAAGACGCTCATGGACGATGCGGCGAGATAGCCCGCGGTCACTTCGCCCGCATGCAGGAAATGGATGATGAGTATGGCGCCGTGAAGTAAGAACATGAACGCGGTCATGATGAGCACAAGACCGCCCACCTTGCAGGTGATGTACGAAAGCCGCGTTACGGGCTTTGACAGCACGAAGGCCTGCATGCCCTCGTCGCGGTCGCGCCTGAAAAGCCGCATCGCAAGGAGCCCGGCTATGAACATGACCATGGATGATATCACGAAGAACACGGTCTGCAGTATCTGGAGTGCGAACTTCCCCCCGCTCATCACCTGTCCGTTCACGTTCATCTTCATACCCCAGCAGCCGCGTACAAGGAGAAGGAAAAGCACGGCGATGATAAAGAGCACAATGAAGCTTTTCTGGCGTATGATATCGGACATCGTCATGCGCGCCACGGCGGCGATGCGCTTGATCGTCTGTTTCATGATACCCTCCCCGGCGCAACAAGGCGCACGAACACATCTTCGAGGGTTTCGCCGTCCTTGACTATCGATGCTATCGTATCTTTCACTATCACTGTGCCGCGGTCGATGATGAGCGCAGCATCGCATACCTTCTCCACTTCCGAAAGGAGATGTGAGTTGAGGAGTATCGTCATCCCTTTCAACTTGAGATTTTCCAGTATCACGCGTATCTCGCGTATGCCGATGGGATCAAGCCCCGAGGTCGGTTCATCGAGTATGAGAAGACGTGTATCCCCGATGAGCGCTGCGGCAAGCGCGATGCGCTGCGACATCCCTTTGGAATAGGTTTTCACGGCGATGTTCTCTTTGCCGGTCATCCCGGTGAGCGCAACGGCCTCGCGGCATCGGACCGCAGCATCTTGTTTCGTCATGCCGAGCAGGTCCGCACAGCGCATGAGGTACTGCAGGCCGGTAAGATGTCCCGGCATGCGCACATTTTCCGGAAGATATCCGACGCCCATACGCGCACGGATGTCAGAACTGGGGGTACCGTCGACGGCGACAGTGCCGGCTGATGCGCGTGTGAAATCGAGGAGAAGCCGCACGAGCGTGGTCTTTCCTGCGCCATTGGGTCCGAGGAGCGCTATGCATTCCCCGGGAGCGACCGTGAACGAAACATTATCGACGGCGGTCACCGCCCCGAAACGTTTCGTTACTTGTGTGTACTCGATCTTTGCACCATTCATAGTCCCATCATCCCCTGTCGATATCCCGTTCCATTATCGGCGATCGTGACGCCATGTCCCGTTTGATCCGTTTACCGACGACATTATCCCATTCCCCGGCGGGGATACCCGTGCATGGCCGAAGCGCAACAATGTCCTTCTCGGTGATACTGTCGCCTTTGCGAAGGTCGTGCGCGGCGAAAATGCCCCGGCGTGCGAACACGAGCTCCTTCTTTTCCTGCAGAGTGAGATGTTTCTCACCGTCGCCGGCCGCTGCACTTGCCGACCGCACCAGCGACACCATCGCGGCGAACTTTTCCGGCGAAAGGCTCATCGCATGGTCGCCGCCCTTTTTCTCCGGCGTTACCGTGAAATGCTTTTCGATGATGCGTGCGCCGTGGGCGACCGCAAGCGCAGGCGTGAACGTATCCGTGGTGTGATCGGAGTACCCGGCGATGACGCCGTAGCGTTCGGCGAGCGTTCCGATATACGAGAGCGCCGCGCGTTCGGCGGGTGCCGGATATTCTACGACACAATGGAGCAGTGCCATCTCGTTCTTTTTAAGGATGCCCTTCGCGCGGCGGATGTCCGTGTCGGATGCGAGGCCGGTGGACAGAATGACCGGCTTTTTCGTTCCTGCCGCGGCACGCAGGAGCGGCAGATACTGTATGTCACAGGAGGCTATCTTATAGCAGGGCACGTATTTCGCCATACGAAGCGCTGCCTCGGGCGAGAACGGCGTTACCATGAAGTGAATGCCGGCACGTTTTGCTTCCCGCGAAAGAACATCATACCACTCGTCCTTGAACGCTATCGCATCAACGCCGAGAAGCGCGCCTTTCTTGAGCTTGAGCGCGCGCTCATATTCCGCTTCGGCGAAAAGCGTGTCCCGCGTGAATGCTTGGAACTTCACCGCGTCGGTGCCGGACGCAGCCGCTTCGCGTACGAGCTTTTTCGCGGTATCGAGATCGCCGTCGTGATTGCTTCCCGCTTCGGCGATGATGAATACGCCCTTCTTCGCGATATGGTCTTTCAGCGAGAACACCGTCAGTCTTCGCGGCGCGACATGAGTATGAAACGTATGAGCGTGAGTATCGCAGTTAGCGCGGCAGCCACATAGGTAAGCGCCGCGGCCGAGAGCACTTTCTTTGCACCGACAAGCTCCTCGCCGGAGAGCATATTCCCGCCTTCAAGGAGCTTTATCGCGCGCTTGGACGCATCGAATTCCACCGGGAGCGTTATGACCGTGAATATCACGGCGAACGTGAAGAGAATGATGCCGATGAGAATGAGCGGCTTCATGAATCCGAGCACGAACCCGATGATGACAAGTATCGGCCCGAGATTGGTACCGAGCGCCGCGACGGGATACATGGTATTGCGGAGCATAAGCGGGGCATAGCCCTTTGCATGCTGTATCGCGTGGCCCACTTCGTGCGCGGCGACGCCGAGCGCGGCTATCGTAGCGCTGCCGTACACATCCTTCGACAGGCGCAGCACCTTCTGCTTGGGGTCGTAGTGATCGGTAAGCGTTCCCTGTACTTCCTCTACCGGCACATCGTTCACTTTATAAGCGCGAAGTATCTCGCGCGCTGCATCGGCCCCGGTGATGCGCTTGGCCGTTTCTATCTTCTTATACTTGGCGAAAGTGCTCATCACCTTTATCTGCGCCCAGAACGAAAGCACAACGGCGGGCAGTATGAGCCACCAATAGCTGAAACCGAAATCGAGCATCCTTATCTCCTCAGCGCACATGCTATACAGTTACTAGAACAAATTGTATGAATGTGCGTTAAAAAGTCAAGGAGCGGCAATAACATCTACCCCCTGGCCCCGCTATCAGAGAATTATCGACCCGCCCCTCTCCATCATCGAACGCAGATCCTTCACATCGACAGCATCGCATGATGTCCCGCCCGAGAGCGCACAGTACGCGGCAACACCCGCCGCCTCGCCGGTCTGATTCATGTTCACCATCACGCGCACGGCGCCGTACGCGCCCGTATCCGCGTCTATGGCGCGTCCGGCCACGATGAGATTCGGTATGGTGTCCTGGAGGAGCGAGCGATAGGGGATCTGATAGTACGTCGGGTTAACCGCCGACACTTCGCGCCAACGCCCCCGCGTCCATCCTTTTCCCTCTTCGAACACATCCTCTCTTCCATCAAGATACCGGAATGTGATGCCGGGTCTGTCCTCATGATGCACATCGACGCGATAGCTCCCGAACGCTATCGCATCATCGAATTTTTTCCCGGTGAGCACATCTTTCTCGGTGAGCGTATACGCACACGATATATGCCGCGTTTCGCGTATGCCTATATGCGATGCAAGATGCGCGAGCACCGGCTTCGCATCGGTGTATTTTCTGACAATATCCATGAACGCACGCACATGGCGCCGGCCCTCTATCTCCGCATGGGTAAGGTCGGCCGCGTCGGCACAGTTCACATCGAAGACATGCGTTTCCGCGTGCATGACAACGCCGGGAAGACCCACGCTCGGCGCCCGCCAGCCCCAGTCCTTTTTCAGGTCAAACTCATCGCGATGCTGCTCGATCAGCTGCGCTACCGGTATCTTTCCCGTACCGAGTATCGTAGCGCACATCGTCGGCGGCTGGAGGTGCTTTTTCAGCGTGAACGGGAGCATAAGCCTCGCGGCGACATCGCCGTCGCCGGTGGCATCGATGAAATACTTCGCGCGTATCGCCCCGCGCCCCGACTTGTTTTCCACGACAACAGCATCGATCTTCCCTTCAGCCGCTATCGCCGAAACGAACATCGTGTGGAGCATCGGCGTCACACCGCTATCGACGATACGTTCATCGAGCTCTATCTTCAACTCCTCGGTGTTCAGAAAGAATGCCGCGCTCTCGTTCTTCGCTTCCTCGACGACGGCATCGCGCTTCGTAAGCCGGTCTATCGTCTCGCGTGTCAGGCCGGCAATGATATCGCGTTTATATTCGGTATCGCTAAGCGAGTGCCAGATATTCACAAGCCCCTGCGTCGCCACACCGCCGAACGAATTATGCGCTTCGACTATGACGACCTTCGCACCGAGGCGGGCAGCACGCACGGCGGCGAACACACCGGTACAGCTCCCCCCGAGCACGCAGATATCAGTTTCACGGATGACGGGGATGTCACGGGCTGCTTCATGTATCGTGCTCATACATTTCCCTCTTCCAGATACGCAATGACAGCGTCGGCAAAATCTCGACCGAAGTCCACGAACGCTTCCTGCGAATATCCGCCCGTCATGCCGAAATATGCGAGCTCGAACGTGAACGCGCACACGGCTCCCGAAGCAAGGAACATCTCCGCTGCCGTCGGCGAGGCGCGCGTATTCCATTCGACGCCCTTCTCGATATCCTGCCCCGGCTCATAGCGCACGGCATTCCCCGGGCGATTTGCTGTCGCCGCATGAAGATGCCGAGCAATGCGTTCCATGCGCTCCTTCACGGGGCTGTCCTGCTTGACGAAGAATGGGTAGTCGTTTCGGCCGCCCCATT
>ERZ1292625.4591-Hain-H41-01um-R1-4591-length-10217-cov-6_pt1 | contig 10217 bp, 12 predicted proteins | sample MGYA00564400_ERZ1292625 | MGnify/ENA primary metagenome ERZ1292625 (study PRJEB36523, sample SAMEA6512639) | groundwater metagenome | collected 2019-01-08 | study: AquaDiva: Metagenomics assemblies of 32 groundwater samples
TATTTTTGCAGATACCCCTCAGCCTTATCCCAGTTCCCAAGTTTGGCCTCAACCGAAGCCAGCACACGCAAGTGGGCGGCTTTGGCCGCCTGGAAAAGCGAAATCCGGTAGACCTCGCCCAGCAGTTCCCGCTGCGTCTCCTCGGCCCGGTCGCCCCCCAACTCCTGCCTAAATTTAACCTCAAGCGAGGCGACCAGCTCGGGTTCAAAAGCCAGCTTGAGTTCATTCTTGATTAACTTATAAAATTTCTTGAGGCTACTTGTGGCCTTGACCCACTTTTCGCTTTTTTCCTCCAATACTGCTTCGAGCATATAGCCGGCGGCCTCCTTGGCCAATTTTTTGGAAAGTCCATATTGTTCTTTCAAATGGCGCATGGCATAGTGGGCAAACGCTTCCCCCTGGGGGATATTCGCCAGCCGCCACCAGGAAAGCTCGAGTTTGGCCGCGAGTTCGGGCTTAAAATCAAAGTGTTCGACAGCATCATTGCCCCCGAATCTGCGGCGGCGGCGCGAAAAATCCAAAATCGCCGCCTTGAGCTTCTCCGGTGTAAAATCCGGCAAGTGGCCTTCTTCCCAATAATATTCGGCGTAATCCATCTGCCAGGGCATGAGTCCGCTGGTTCTCTGCTCCCCTGAAGTTCTAATAAATAAATCGACATACGGATAGGGTTCACCGGCAGTATCTAAATAGGATTCGAATAGTTTTGTATCGACTTTTTCGGGGGCAACCCCGGCCTGAATTATTTTTTGGGTAGCCCGTACAATCTCGTCCCGACCACCATAATCAACCGCTAAATTAAAAACATTGTGAGCTTTATATTTGGCCGTTTCGGTCTCAATTTTTATTAAGTGCTTTCTGATATCGGCCGGCAGCCTGTCCTTTCGGCCCAGGTGCACCAGGGCAACCCTATCTCGGTGAAACTCCTTTTCTTTTTCTTTGAGCGCTTTCCGGAAGATATCCATAATCGCGTCGATTTCGGCTTTAGGCCGGCTCCAATTCTCGGTAGAAAAGGCCCAGACCGTAAACGTATGAACTCCCAAATCTCTGGCCGAAAGGGCCAATTTATCAATCGCTTTGTAGCCGTGATAATGGCCTTGCCAGGGTTTCATTCCCCGACTTCTGGCCCACCTGCGGTTGCCATCCAAAATCATGGCAATGTGGCTCGGGATTACCGTGTCTTTGGGAACTGAAACTTGGCCCGACATGAAACTCATTATATCACCTTTGCCAAGGTTTTCTTCTTAAAACTCGCCATTTTGTGGGTGTTTAATTCCAGCTCGGGAATTTCTTTAGTGGCCCTCAAGAGCTCAATCAAAAAATCCTTCAAGTCAAGTAAGTCATACTTCCTGAATAATTCTTCGCATTTCTTCCAGTTAAAACCGGAAACCATTAAGAGGCTAACCAGGTCGATTAAATCCTTTTGGCCCTTGGGTGAGTTTAGGCGCGCACGGGCCGCGCCCAGCTTGAGTATAAATAAGGCCTCCAGCGTGAGGGTCGTAAAACCCTCAAGCTTGATCTGATATTTTTGAAGATCCTCAGCCGGCAGCCCCGGATTTGAATAAAAGGGTACATAGATATCGATATCAATCCCCTCTTTTTTGATCTCGTATTTTTTGAGTCGGTCGTTTTTGTTAATTTCAAAATCGTTTCTGATTTTTTCGAGTTCATCAAACTCCAGGACAATATCAATATCCTTTGATTTTAGGGTCCGGGTCCAGAGGAAGACCGCCCACCCGCCGATGAGAATAAATCTATATTTTCCGGCGAGAGCTTTTAAGATTTGCCAGCTTTTGTCAGTAATTAAACTATGGTAGTAGGCCATCGATTTTCTCCTTCAACGCTTTTGTAAAATCTTTTGCGTACCAATCGTCAAGATTCCAAAGGTCGACAAACGTCTGGGCCAAAGTCGTAATTTCCCCATAGCCGGCCAGATATTTATCTGGTTTCAAGACAAACAAATTGGCCGGACCGGCGCCAAGTTCAAATCGTTTCTTGATATCCGAGATACCGTCTGTATAGACATAAACTTTGGCATAATCCGCCGGCGCCTCCCCCAGGATTTTTCTGGCGGCACCAAACGCCCCAAAAACAGACTCGGGCGGCATTAAGCCCTCAGTCTCGAGGGCGGATAAGTTAACTCTGCCTTTTAGGACCAAGTCGCTTTCCGGATTCCTGACACTAGCCCAGAGATATAAGAGTTTTTCCGGGTCGGTCAGGACAAATTGCCTGCCACCGACCCTAACCGCCCCCATTTTCCTGGGCACTTTCAGGGCCTGAAAGACCGTACTCACCGAAAAGCCAAATTTGGCCGCCAGATCTTTTTGGGTGAAATTGCGACTGCCTTTTTCTAAAGCCTGAAAAAGCATCTCCCGCCAGATGATTTCGATTTTCTTCATAGATTTATGACCTCTAATCGATTATAATCGAAATGAGGTGAAATTGTCAAGCTACAGGTCCACAGAGTTGCATCTTGTGTTACAATAAGCGCATGTCGCCCGAACAAATGTCTAAAAATGACCCAGTAAATATTCTAAAAAATTACAGAGACAGAGTTTGGCCCGAGATTGAAAGTTATCTTACAAATCCTGAGTATCCAAAACAATTTGTAATTCCCCCAAAGTTTAGAAGTGTTGATGAGTTCCATTGGGACGCAGTCAAAGATTATCCTGAAAGAAAAGGAAAATATTTGAGGCCTACACTTCTTGTTTTAACCTACGAAGCCTTAGGTGGAAAAATCGAGACTGCCCTCAAAACTGCTGCTGCTATGCAGGTATCCGAGGATTGGCTCCTAATTCATGATGACCTAGAGGATGAATCTCTTGAGCGGCGGGGAAAACCAACTTTACACCTAATATACGGCAGTAACGTAGCCATCAATGCAGGTGACGCCCTGCAAATTATCATGTGGAAAATCCTTAATGACAATTATCAGGTTCTTGACAAAAATGTTGCCAACGAACTAGCAAATGAATTCTATCGAATATTGTCAAGAACTGCTCTCGGTCAAAATGCCGAAGCTAAGTGGACAAAAGAGAACCTCTTAGATATGTCTGATTATGATTGGTTTTTCATCGCCGACGGCAAAACCGCTTATTATACTATCGCCGGACCGATGAGACTCGGCGCGATTTTGGCCGGAGCATCGGAAGATCAGTTAGATAGGATTACTGAATTTGGCTTAAACTTGGGTCGTTGCTTCCAGATTGTTGACGATGTGCTCGATTTAACTTCAGACTTTGGCGGATTAAAAAAACAGACAGGTAATGATATCTATGAGGGTAAAAGGACGTTGATGCTCGGCCACTTACTAAGAAGCACTGATGGCAAAGATAGGGAGAGGTTAATTGCGATATTGGCAAAACCGAGAGACAAAAAGACGCAAGAGGAAGTTGACTGGGTTATTACAGCGATGAATGAAGCCGGAAGCATCAAACACGCACGAACTATCGCGACAGAACTTAAAAATAGGGCTTTGGAGATTTTTGACAATGATCTCAGCTTCCTCTCCACTGAGCCAGCCCGAAGCCACCTCAAGACTCTAATAAATTTCGTTCTGGAAAGAGACCGTTAATGCCGCTAGATAAAGAGTCAGAACTATTCTATCATGTCGATCACAACGACAACGTTCTCGGACAAATTACCCGCAAGAAAGCTCACACAAACAAAGAGTTAATACACCGTTCGGTTGTTATTATTCTTACTACCCCTCAAGGACAAATGCTTTTTCAACAAAGGAGTCTAACAAAAGATACCCATCCCGGCTATTGGACTCTTGCCAGTACGGGTCATGTTTCATTTGGTGAAAATTCTAACGACGCTGCTGTAAGAGAACTCCAAGAAGAACTCGGTATCAAAGCTGATATAAAATTTCTGGACAAGGTTCTCCTAAATTTGGAGAACGAGACGGAAATTGCTAGGGTTTATATCGGGACTTACAACGGCGAATCAATTAAAATTGACCAAACTGAGGTTCAGACGACAAAGCTCGTAGACGTCAGCGACCTCGAAAGCTTTGTTAAAAACAATCAACTTTCCCCAGATGCGCTTATAATTTTAAAAGCGACATCTTTTCTAAAATAATCCCGAACCAAGGTGTGTATTTTTGAGGTTGTTTTTTTATGTCTTCCTCTAATTCCGAAACATCAATCCATTTGTAATCTGCCACCTCTTCTGGATTAGCTTTGACTTCGCCATTGTACTCGCCGACAAAAACGACGTCATATTCATGCTCACCCCAAATTTTATTATCCATTTCGGCAGAATAAGTGAATCTGAAAACTTCTTTTAAGTCCGTATCAAAACCCAACTCCTCCCTGAGCCTCCTGTGAGCCGTGTGTTCATAAGTCTCTTCCAGCAAGGGATGGGTGCAAACAGCATTGGACCAAAATAAGGGCCATGTTGGTTTATCACCAGCTCTTTTTTGAATAAGCATTCTTTTCTTATTGGAGTCAAGGATTATAACAGACACAGCCCGATGGAGCGGAACTGGATTTTTGTGAATCTCATATTTCTCACCCAGGCCAATAATTTTACCATCTCCATCCACCAGCTCAACTTGTATTTTTCTCGGCGTCATATCAGGATTATATCACTCTAGCACCAACATTAGGCTTACATTCAATTATATTCTTCATGCCTTTAATTTTTGAAAGTTCTTTGCGGACCTTTATCACATTTTTATCCTCGCAAATTACGTGGACGTTTGGGCCGGCATCGATCGTAAAATAGGCTTCAAGTCCCCGGCCCCGCCACTCAGTGATCGCTAACATGATTTCTAAGGTCTGGGATAACCAATAATAGAGTGGCGGCTCCGAAGTCATCATAACCGAGTGCATATTTACAGCTTCTGCCTCAAGAATTTCGCCGAACTTCGTAAAATCTTTCTTTCTAAGAGAATCTTTCATTTCTTTTACTTTGTCCTTCATACCCATTATCCTGGCTTTATAAAAGGGGCTACTCTCGGCCAGGGCATGGCCCTCAGTTGAACTTATCTTTTTGCTACTCTCTCCAACTACCGCAATGAGATCACAAATATCCCAATAGTCTGGCGGGTGAAGCGACACGGCATAAGACTGAGCGCTACTGTCTGCAGTCCTCCACTCGACAAAACCGTCAGGAATTGAGCGGCAAGCCGAACCGGAGCCGATTCTCGCTAATATCGACAATTTTTTTTCTGATAAACCAAGGCTGGCTGCGCTGGCTGCAGCGACTGTCAGGGCCGCAAAACCAGAAGCAGACGAGGCAATTCCCGCTCCCTTGGGAAAATTATTTTTACTCACCACTTTTGCGTAAGTTTTTATTTTGGCTATACCTCTTATTAAATCCAGCTGAGTTGAGACTCTTTTTGTTTCCTGTTCACCGGCCGCGAGCTTACCCCAAAAAAGCTCATCAGACTTAAATCCAGGATCAAACTCCACAGAAGTAATTGTGTACGCTCCAGAAAGGTTCATTGAAATCGATGAATTTGCGGGTAGCCGCAATTTTTCGTTTCGTTTGCCCCAATATTTTATGAAGGCAATGTTCGCCGGCGCTTTAGCTGTTACTTTCATTCAAATAGTTTTTTTATCCTGGATGCTACAACATCATTTACTCCAACCCCATTTTTATACACACCCCACCCATTTTTTATCGCAAAATCTTGCAGGCTGGAATTGTCTCCCAAAACAAACCTATTTTCTACTGCCTCAAGAATAGGAAGATCATGTATAGAATCTCCAAAAGCAAAAGACCGACTTACATCCACACCCGTAATACTTTCCCTAACAACTTGCTCCTTGGTTGTATCTAAGGCCATGTTTATTTCCGGCTCGCCGGTAAACCTACCCTCGCTTATTTTCATCTTTGTCGCCCTTAGTTCACGAAATCCCAAATCCCTCACAATTGGTAATAGCACTTCGTAAGGAGACCCGGAGATGGCAATTGTTTCTCCAATATTATTGATCATTTGTACCAAAGCCGGCGAGAAATCAAGTACAACGTAATCAGTTATTTCGCCTTTCCTAACCTTTTCAGAAAATAGCTCGGCTTCGGTGTCAATCTTTATTGTAGACCGTCCTTTTAGACCACGGGCGTAATGAATTACCAAGTTAATCGCAAACCGTTCGTAGTCACCATGATCCTTGTTGCTTATTTGATATTTTTTAAAATCTGCTTGCATTAATTCCCAAGAGCCCGCATCAAAAAGATTCTTTGACAATAAGTACTCAGCGAAGGAAAATATAGCGAAACCGTTAGTTAGGGTTCCATCTATATCAAATAAACCTACAATACGTGAATGCTCTTTGGTTTTTATTCCTCTATTCAATTCCAACTCCCTCTGCTCCTGTTTTGACATATATTATCTTTCCTCCGGCACTTGTGATGGCTTCGCCCACCTGAAGTCTCCTAGCTTCTGGCACAAATGATATCATACAATCTCCCCCACCTGCTCCGGAAAGTTTGGCACCGTAGGCACCGGCTTCTCGCGCAGCAAAAATTAAATCTTCTAGCTTCTCTGAGCTTACTCCTAAAGAATTTAAGAGCCCCTGATTCAGGTTTGCCAACTCCCCCACAGTTTTAAAGTCTTTTTTCAGAATTGCACTTTTTGCTTTTTCGACAATTTCCCCCATTAAATCAAATATTCTGTCTACCTGCTCGGGGTATCTTACTTTCAAATCGGCAACTTGCTTAACCAGGGTTGTCGTGTCAGCCTTAACCCCGCTATAACCAACAACCAAAGGTAATTCTTTTACGTGTAGTGGTGTGGTCTTTTTTGTGTTTCCATCAAAATAAATTGTCCCGCCCCAAATCGCGGATGCAAGATCAAACCCTGAACCGACTCCTTGGACATCAAGAACCGTTCTGTAACATATATCAAACAGTTCCTTATTATCTAAATCAACATCAAATAGTTGCGTGAGAGCCTTTATAAGCGCGACAGTTACAGCCGATGAACTGCCGAAACCAAACTGGCTTGAAAAACCACTTTTAGTTTCGATATTGATCCCGGTTTTAATTTCATATTTCCTAAAAAAATTTCTGACGCCAAATTCCAAAAACTTCGCACTTCTTGGCACATTTCCCTTACCTAAATCGATTAAGTCCTTTTCGTAATTTCTGAGGCTCAAATCCGGAGCATTTATACGCATTACTCCCTCACCACTCGACGCGACCTTTACCGTTATTTTTTGATCGACGGCGGTCACGATACAAGGTTTGCCGTATACGACCGCATGCTCGCCAAAAAGCATAAGTTTCCCTGGTGCAGAGACTTTCACTCTTTCACTCAATTCTTACCCCTTTCTCTCCCAACTTGAGTTTTGATATATCTATGTTATTCTTCTTTGTAAAATTCAGCAATTTTCCTTGGTCAGAATGATAAACAATCAAAATTCCCGAATTTTCTTTTTTCCCGCCAGCTCCGGATATTTTGGCCGCCCCGCCAATCTTCTCAATCTTTCTTATTACATTTTTCGTTTGATCCGAAACAACCCCAAGTTTTTCCAATAAAATTTCGTTTTGCTTAATAAGTTCCTTAAAGGAGGTCATGCTTAGAAACTCTCTGGTTATCTTCTCCATCTCCCTAAAAATGGCATCTATATATTTTTTGCGTGTCTTGTATCTCGAAGAGATATACGATACCATTTCTCCTGTAGATTCAATGGGCTTGCCGGTGTTGATAATAAAAAGCCCACGTAATCTGGGACTGGTCTCGAGGTTTTTAAATAGCTTGAGCGATTCAGTTTCTTTCCTGTACCATAAGTACCCACCATAGGTTGAGATTGTGTTGTCTCCACCACTAGGGTTACCGTGAATCTTCTTTTCAATCCTGTAAGCTTCTTTATTAATTCTTTCTAAATCCAATTGTTGCTTTTTAGTAACCAGGTCCAAAGCAGAAAATGCGACGGCAAAGGCCGCAGAAGAGCCCATACCGCAACCAATCGGAATACCAGATTCAACTTCGTGTTTAGCGCCGGTCTGAGTTATTGTTAGTCTTTTATTAACCGCTGAAAGTAAAGCCGGGTATCCATAAACAACGGCATGCTCACCTGAGAGAATAATTTTGCCCGGGGCAGAGACTTTAAACTTCATCTCCTTTAGACAATTCCAGAAGCTTATCCAAATCCTCTAATTCTAGGATCGCTGACCCGCTGGCCAACATATTCCACCATTCCTCCCCCTCTTTAGTTGATAGTTTAATAGCTTCTTCCGGAATCATAACCGGCCTTTCCGGCGTTCCAATATTAATCAGTTTTACCTCCATTTTAGGCTCACCTACTTTCCCTGCCTTCTCTCGTAATCGATAAAATTTTGAATCGGCGGCAGAAGACTCTCAGGTGTCAAATCAGGAAAAAGATCGGGAATGAACTCCCAACCAGAGTATGCCGTTTGGATTGGCATAAAACCACTGGTATGGGGAATTTCTCCCTTATTCGTTCCAGTTCGTATCACTAAATCCGGCAGGGGTTGTCCGGCTGTATCAAGATACTCGAGAATCAAACCAGGATTTTGAGATACCTCCTCGGGCCTTAATCCAGCTTCAATCATGCGACCCACCGCCCTGGCCATTTCATCAGCCCCACCATAATCCAAAGCCAAATTTACGTGAAATCCATCAAAGCTCGATGTTCTTTTCTCTAGATCAGTTACCGCCCCGCGAACTTCGGAAGGTAACCTGTCCGACCTGCCGATTTGATGAAAGCGAACACTGTTTTCTATAATCGGGGCAATTGCCTTCTCATCCCGCAAATATTTTGCTGCGAGATTCATGACAAAACCAATCTGTTCTTTGTCGCGTTTCCAATTCTCAGTTGACCAAGCCCAGAATGTTAAATGCCTTATATCCCACTGCTTACAAGCAAGCATTGTGCCTCTAATAACTTCCAAACCGAGCCGGTGACCCTCATATGCGGCAAGGCCTTTATTTTTAGCCGATCGTCTATTGCCATCACAAATAATGGCTAAGTGTTTAAATTTTCCAGGATCGACTTTAAATTCCGGAATATTCTTCCAGCGATTTTCGATAACAGAAACCCAACCTTCTAATCCATGTTTTCCGGGTGCTTCAAGTGTCATTTTTAATATTCCCTTGCGAGCATATACTCTGCAATTCCCAAAAGATACTGTTTTGGATCTAAATCGATATTTACGCCTTCTAAGCTCTCTTTTGAGCTCGTGATTAAGGCCTTTGCAAGATCACGGCAGTATTCAAGAGATCCCGATTCAATTATCAGAGACTGCACCCATAAATAATCATCACTAGTCAGATCTGGTTTGCCTGAGATAGAGTCAAGCCTTCTAAGATCATCAGATCTTCCCATTTGCAATAACTTTTCTCTCGTTTTGATAATAAGAACTGTCTTTTTGCCCTCTTTTAAATCTGAGTCTACCGGCTTACCAACTTTCTCCGCATTGCCAAACATACCCAGAATATCGTCTTGTAGCTGGAAGGCTGTACCTAGTGGTAGTGCATATCGGGATAATTGCTCAAGAACTTCTCGGGAAGCTCCGCCCAACGCAGCCCCAATTAAAAGCGGCTTCTCAACCGTATAGCCCGCGGTCTTATACCGCATTATCTTCATCACCCAATCAACATCTACTTGATCTGAAGAACCTGCCAGTACATCCAAATACTGACCAAAATTAATCTCGATACACATTTGATCGAAATATTGCTTCGCAAACCGGAGACGATCGTCGGGAGCAGGAAAGGAGTTTAGAGCTTTGCCGGCTAGAGCTGCAATTGTGTCACCGGTCAAGATTGCCAAGGGGTTTCCCAAAACTTTATGGACAGTTGGATTGCCCCTCCTTAAATCAGAATTATCTATAATGTCGTCATGTATTAAAGCACCAGCATGAATCAATTCCACCGAACATCCCGAGCGAAGAATCGATATCTCGTCCTGACCGCCTGCTGCCCTGTAACCAAAGTAAAGAAAAGCCGGTCGCAATCTTTTGCCACCATTAAGTACAAATTCCTTACCTACTTTCAAAACATCTATCAGTTCGGATCGAATATTGGCTGCAGCTTCTAGTTCATTATCAAGAAAACCTTCGAGAACGGGGTCGAACTTCTTTTTGAACTCAGACAATTGTTGAAGTGCAAATTCTGGATTACCTTCTTGAGGTGCCTCTGGAAATCCCATGTCAAGCAAATCTACTACAAACCATATCTATTTGTCAATCAAACCTAGAAAAAGTAGTATACTGTTAGTCAGACAGTATGAGCAGTATCCCAC
>ERZ1292625.4592-Hain-H41-01um-R1-4592-length-10216-cov-15_pt1 | contig 10216 bp, 6 predicted proteins | sample MGYA00564400_ERZ1292625 | MGnify/ENA primary metagenome ERZ1292625 (study PRJEB36523, sample SAMEA6512639) | groundwater metagenome | collected 2019-01-08 | study: AquaDiva: Metagenomics assemblies of 32 groundwater samples
CCGCTCAGCTCCACTCCGTGGAGCCTCGCGAACACTGCATGGTCGGACTCTCCGCTCACCCCACTCCGTGGGGTTCGCTAACCCAATTGTGTTCTGTTCATGTTCTAGGTTCTAATGAATAAATAAAGTGAACAATTTAAATAACGAATAACTATTTTATACATTTAAAGCTAATTTAGCTTTGTGTAGTTTTCCAAATGCCTAATTTTTGTTTCCTTGCTTCTGTTTGTGCTTCTAATAGTTGAGCTTGATGAATAAATGGCTTCCTTTTTTGATACACTACAATTTCAGCCATACCTTTTTGCACAAGTTCTACTGATATGTTTTTATCATCAACAATAGCGTAGGCTAAAATCCTTCCGAATTTATCTGATTTGTAATTATCATATTCAAGTTTTATTTCTTTTCCTTCAACAAGCTCTTTGTTTAATTTAGTAGCTTCTTCTGCAAAGTCTTCTCCTTCTTCTGGTGCTGTAATTCCCACATATCGTAATACTGTGCCGTTAAATAACTCCACAGTGTCTCCATCGATTACTTTTTTAACAACTGCAGTTCTAGGTAATTTTGTAACATCATGATTCTCTATGGCTTCTCTGGATTCTAATACTTTTCTTATATCATCTTCATATTCTGTGCCATTGGCTAAATCTTTTAAATTTTTAAGAAGGTCAACTGGAACTAATACAAATTTGCTAGACATTAAATTAATAATACACCTTTACAGTAAAAAGCGATTTGAGTGTAAAAAATGTAGTTTTTGTCTTAATCTCACACATGAAACCATTATATTACACTTGTGAACCAACTTAGTCTACTTCATTCATTCGGGGGGGAGAATTATAGTGAAAGGAAGTCTATGATACTGGCAAGAATGGATTGTTGTTTGGCAAGTGTTGTTCCGGTTTCAGTTGAGACAAATGCAGACACCGGAGTTGTTACAGGGATAAATCCTAACATACGATGTGTTTTTACTCCATTCACTTTGTAAACCACCTCATTGTTTCGTATCTCAAGCTTCACTACACCAGTCAGTGCACCTAGTTGACCCTGTGTTGCGGTATCGGCAGAAGATGTTTCAACTCTGTTGATAATACCTGTTGCAAGTAGATTCGCAACCGCCTCATCTGGAAGAATAGTTACCACCCTTTGTCCAGCAGGAGTGGTCACAATAAGTTCTTTTGTTTCAACGTTGATTGAAAGAGGGAAGTTTGTTAGCGCTGCTACCTGATTACTGGTCACTGCAAGTTGATTGTCAGTAGTTGCCGTTAGTTTTACATCATCATCCCCCAACTCATCTTCAACCACATCTTCAAGTTCTCCAAGCTTATCATCTTCAATCTCAACCTCTTCACCTGATTCATCTTCAACTTTTAGAACAAGTTGACCATTTTCTATTTTATATACCAACTTGATTGTGCCATTCCTGATTTCAACCTTGGTTGTACCATCATCTTCAATCTTGGTCTTTATTTTTTGTCCGTCTGCCGTTTCAATTTCAGTTTCCTGTTTATTGCCCTCAGACTCCGTTTTTATCTTCAAACCACTAGGAGAAATCGTTTTGGTTTTTGATTTTGACTTTGTCGAGCTACCAGACAAACTAGACGGTTTCCATGTCTCTATGATATTTTTTTCAGCTTCTTTCTGTTGCTCTTCTGCCTGTTTTACACTTTCCCCCCGTGCCTCCTCACTTTGCTTTGCAGCTTCTTCTGCTTGTTTTTGCTCTTCACTCTCCTCACCTAAGACATTTTGAGCACTGGCTGTAAGATTTTGTGTTATCTTAACATTAGCAATCGCAACTAAAGCAATTAATAGAAAGGCACTTATTACAAGAGGGTGAGAGAATCTGACGGCTGGAGTTAGGGAGTGTTTCTTATTCTTATATTTATTTTTAATCATTATTAATAATAATGCGGGTTTCAACAGACATTGTCAATGCCAACTTGGTACTATGTCCGATAGTGTGGAATGGTGTGAGGCTGGTTGCACAGAAAAATGTTTATTGAGGTTTGATTTTTGTCTTATTTAGAATAAAAATTTGGAGTTGTATCTAATTCAAATTCAACCTTTTTCATTTTTGTTTACTCGTAAAACCATGAGTAATCTGGATCATTTACTTCTTTAATTTTACTTTTGTTCATTTTATATATTCCTTCTTCAACTACTGTTTCCCAAGTACCTTCATAGTAGTGATATTCTGCCTCTCCATCTACCCAGTTTGTTGTAGTAAATTTAACAAAAACAGTATCAATCGAATCTTCAAATTTTGTAGTTGATAGTACATCGACATCTAAAATATCAGTAAATCTACTTGTCCATTCTGAATAGTCTGTCTTTTCTAAATATTTTGTACTTAATAAGTCATATCCTTTTTCCATTTGTCTAGCTTTAAGGTATGTATAAAAAGCATAAACAGCTTCCTCAGGGGATTTTGAAGCATCAACCTCAATTTTTGAAATTTCTTGGTCTGTTAGGTTAACTAAATTTTCTTTAACATCTGATGCTGTTATGAAAAATGATATACCTGCAAGACTTTGAGTATTAATCCCTACAACTGACCCACATTGGTCTACAAGTGGTCCTCCACTCATTCCCTTGACCAAACTGATATTGGTTTGTAAGTATCCTATTACATCTTTTCTACTTCTTCTAAAATCTATGAAGTTTCCTTTTACAATTGTTGCATCACCGGTAATCTCTGATCCTAATGGATATCCCGCAGAAAGTAGTGGCTCATTACCTATTAAACTAAACCCAGTAGGTAATTCATATACAAAATTAGGATATGAATTTTTTAAAGTTAACACTGCAATATCCATATTTTTCTCTCCAACTATCTTTTCAGGAGTTTCAAAATGTCCATCAGGAAAAACAACTTTGGGGCTTGGTTCATCTGCTATTACATGGAAATTTGTGACAACCTCCGTTGGGCTTATAAAAAATCCAGAACCTTCACCATATCCACCGATAATTCTAACGACAGAACTTCGCAGTTTTTCTTTAACTCCTGCTCCACAAAGTATTTTTTCAAAATTACCATACTCTCTACTTAAATAATCAAAAATAACTAATAACGAAAATAAAAAATAAGTTAAAATAAATGACCATAGTATAGTTTTAAAAAAGTTAGACCACTTTCTAAACGGCCAAGATATTATTTTCCATAATAACTTCAAAAGATAATAAGTTGAATAAGTAACAAGTTTGATTGGAAATAACCACAATGGAAACAATAATCTTTTAATATATGACTTAAATTTTTTGTATAGTTCTCTAATTTTGTTTTTCATGTATGTTTAGAAATAAACAAAAAGGTAAATCAACATCTTCAAGTCTGTCAATTTTCATAATTATTTCTCTAGGGATTAACAACCTCGTACAAATACTTCCAAATCGTATACATCGCGAAGGTATCCCTCTTGCAATATTCCAACATTTGACGTACTTTTTCCTTCACCATCTCTTCAGTTAATTCACCCTTAATTATTTTTCGATATGACTCGATTGCATCAGTACCACTTTGTACACCAAGTGTTTTGTATGGCAGGTGAGGAGCTAAGACGGGTAAAACTTTTTTGATTGAAGACCTGCCTTCAAATCCTGGGTGTACATAATACTGATTTTCAACTATATCCATCAAATCATAAGTTCTTGTAACTAAACTAAGAAAGAAATCTTTATAGCTCGGCAAAAAGTTCGCCAACTCGCGGTTCCGTGAATTTTCAAAGGTTTTAAACCAAGACACAACGCTTCCTGTATCACCTATATGTTCCCGTAAACTTTTTGCTATGCCCTCAGATGGCTCTCCATCTAGTATTAAGCATTCAAAAGAAACAGGCTTTGAATTTTTGTCATGTAACACATGCAACGAATATTGAAAAACAATTTGCTGATATGGGTGATACCCACTGTATGGTGGAATTGCTGTTGGGTACGTCTCATAATCGAGAAAATAAAGAGGGAAAATAAGCGCGTCAAGCTCAGCTTTTATAGATCCGATATCAATCAACGGTTTTTGTGATTTATGCACCATGATTTGATTTAGCTTTCTGGGCTTACTTGGTTTTGCGTTGTTTTTTGATTCTTTCGGTTGCAATCTGTCATCTATTGGCACATCACCAATTTCTAAAATGCCTTCATCTAGTAACTCTTGGAGATATCTCTTACTGAGTCCGATTCTATTCAAGTCGTGAACGCTGTATGTCGGTACGCTCGGATTTATATACGAAAATGCTGTACAATGGGCGCTGCGACCTTTGTAATAACACGGACAAGGACCAACCGAGTTTTCTGTATTGGATAGATACGCCTGAGTGCGTTCCATTTCAATCATAGCCGTGGGCTTCAATCGCTCAATTGCCTCAGTTTTGTCTTCGATGATAAAAAGCTGGTTTGGTGTGAAATCTAGTTCACCATCTCTGATGTATCCTCGATTGAGGCGAACAAGATATTTTGCATTCAACGAGACTCCACTTGCTTCAAGAACATTTGTTTGAAATGCAAGATCATACTCATATTGAAGTTCTCTTTTTTTATTTACTCTCTTGGGTTTTCCGTCTTCTTCATCTCCATCATCTTCTTCAGTTGATGACATTTTTATCTCGTATATATCGTATTTTTGAGCTGAATCGTTCCATTTCAACACATCGGTGGCAGCAAAGTATTTATCAGTCATAAAAACTGCTTGAAAAATAACGAGTGTCCTATCTGCAATGAATTTTTGTGTCAATTCTTGAGCACCTTCGCTACGTTTCTCAACTAAATAACCAGCCGGAAACATTCCACGGGCTAGTTCTTCCACTTCGTTACCCATCACAGCTAACGACTTTTCAAAATCTGATACCTCAAACTTTGCATACTCTTCGGGCTTATGTCTCTTCACCCAAACATTATTTGGACATTCTTTATATAATATAAAATCTGTTTTTGTCAGTAGATTAGCCATGTTATTTACCAGCAATTGGTTCGATTCCAAACTCTTCTAATTTTTTCCAAAGACTGTCGAGAGCTTTTATTTCATGCCTATAGAAAGAACTTCCAGACACTCTCCAAAATTCCCAACCTGCTCTGCGTAGCTGTCTTTCTCGTACTTGATCTTCTTCCCAATTTTCAAGGGTGTGGTATTGATCTCCATCGCACTCAATTGCCAAACGTGCATTTTCTCCTTGAATAACAAGATCAATTCTATAACCAATGACGGGATATTCAGGTAAAACTTTATAGCCTCGATCAATCAATAGATTGCCCACATCAAATGAAAATTGCGAGGCTCTACCTGAGTCAAATTCTTTTTTCAAGGCTTTGCGTCCAACTTCTAATTCCTCCGTTTTTGGATCGTAATACCAATTAAGTATTTTATATCTCCAATCGTTTTGATTTCTAAATTCTTCCACAGGTATCGAGTGATACAGGAACACTTGATCACGACCACGAGTTGCAGCAACATTGAATCTTTGAGCGGTACCCTTGTCCGCTAAAGCTTTTACTGTATCGTTTGGATTATTTGGATCAAGTGCTTTAACCATTGAAAGAAACATCACATCCCTTTCGTCGCCCTGAAATGTATATGCATCACCACAAACAACATTCCTCTCCTCAATAATTTTTTCGCCAATTTTTGGATGCCTAAGCAAAAGATCTTTTATATATTTTGCTTGATCATCAGCAAGTAATGAAATTACACCAAAAGTACAGAGGTGCCCGTCCGGTCTTTGTTGATAATTTGGATTTTCTAGTAATTCAGCAATTTTATCAACAATTGCTTTTGCTTCTGGTTCATTAACTTTATTGTTCGTATTCTGATATCCTCCTTCAACCAACACAGGAACTAATGCAGGTTTTAACAAACCTTTTGGATGAGGGTATCGTAATGGTTTCAGCTTTCCTTCATATATATGGTGATTGCTAAACGCGATAATCTCAGGCACACATCTAAAATGTTCGTTTAGTTGAATCATATTAGGTATTCGAATCTGTGCCAAACCGAATAAGCTTGAAGTAATTGAGAAATTGTCCTTATGAGGAATGTCGTGCAAAAATCTGGAGATAAGTTCGTAAACTCTCTCTTGATCTTGAAAAATACCCGCGGGGCTTATCTGATCTGGATCACCGACCACTAGTAATTTTTTCCCAAGATATCCGATGGTAAGACCACGAATATCACATTGACTTGCTTCATCAAAAATAACGACATCAAACATTCCCGCTTTTGGATCGGAAAACATCTGCGCAGCACGATGCAGAGGCATAATCCAAACTGGTACAGCGTTTTTTGCCTCCCTTAAAGATTCTTGCGCTGCGAACAAATGTTTGTGTGCCCATTTTCCAGTTCCTTTTCCATATTTTTTCATAGAGTCTGACCACGCCATCAATGCATCTCTTTGTCGTTTTGTTACCTTGTCGATCTGCCTTTGCCAAGCAAGGATTGTAACAAGATCCGAGTTTAATTGAAATTCTCGTTTTGAAAGTCGTTCATGCTTACTCTGAAGATCATCAATACTTATATGATCAAGGATGTGATCTAGCCAAGCTTTTAGTCGGGCGATTTTCCATGCCAGTTCCAAGTTATCAGGACAATCAAATCTTTTTTTCTGATCAGCCAAATCAATTAAATCTTGATATAAGCTTGGAACATATTCCTTTATTCTCTCAGCAATTTCGTTAAGTCTGATGGCATACTCTTTATTTTTAGTCAGTAAGGACAGTTCCTCTACAGTTTTTTTCCAAGCCGTGTTGTTTCTTTTTTCTATAGCCTGAATAAACCTGTCACGAACACCATGCTTGTTGCCGACAGTATCATCAATAAACTCAATCCATTCATTGAAGACTATCTCCTGTTTAGACAGCTCAAACTGCGCAACGCTAGATGCAATTAATTCTCTTGCGGTTTCTATATCTTCGAGCCGAGTGAAAGATAAATCAGAAAGTTGTTTCACCTTCTTGAAGGATTCATCAATACCGAAAAAATTATTATAATAATTTGCGACACGCCCTGCGCTTGCAATCAATACTTCTAATCGGATAAGATCCAAGTTTTTTTTCGGCAAATCCGGAGAGTGTTTTAATTCTGAGAATCCTTGAACCAAAAGAACTTTTATTTCTCGTTCTGCTACTTGTGCTGAAATCATTTCATTAAGAAGATCAACGCGTTCTGTGGTGTCTGGGCAACGTCCATCAACTGTATAATTTTCCAATATCTTCTTGGCATTCGCAGAGAGAAGCATCTTGCCAAAAATACTCAACTTCGTGTTATTAGATACTTTAGATTTGAGTCCTTGTATTGCATCCGTTAAATCATTTAGTGTCAACGAAGTTGAACCGGAAATGTCATGTCCGACGATCTTATTCTTACTTTCGCCAACAATTTGTATTTTTTCTGAAATTTTTGACAAAATAGTACTCCATTTTTCGCGCTCACTTTTACTCGTGATACATGCATTAAAAATCTCCTTCTCATAGTTTTCATTTATAGTGGTAAGAATCTTACGTGCATCATTAAGCATTTCCCATAATTTTGACAATGCCTCCTGATTAAAATCTTTTCCAGAATTACCAAACGTTTTGTTTGAAACTTTTGCCTTAGCAGTTAATTCTCTATATAAAGCAAAAGCACCGGAAACCATATCTTCGTTTGGCAATAAGGTTGGATCAGGTAGGCTAATTTTATATAAATTCCTATCATCTTTATTCAAATCAACAAGGAGTTGATACGCTTCTTTTAAGTCTTCTTCAGTAAAATTTAATTGAGTATCAAAATGAATCTCGTCGGTGAACCAAGTGAGATCAGAATCTTCGCTGTGCTCATTGATAAATTTTGCCGCTTCAATAGGTGTAACATTATCACCATTTATTTGTAGGGTCTGAGTAGAATCCGTAAGGATATATTGTCGAATTAGGCCAGCAGTGGAAGCCTTTTCTTCCCTTACGTCTGATAGCTCTTTTCTAACAAGTTCAGCTTTTGATTCACTGAATTTTGTGTGTCGCTCACCAAGATTAGAACTAATCTCGGTAATAGATTGTTGAAGAACATCATCACGCTTAGCGGTTAGATGTAATTGTGATACTGCAAGACTACGGATATTTTCTGGTAATTTACCGCGCAATATTTCCAATGCTTTACTTGTCTGTGATGTAACAAGCACACTTTTACCCTGAGCTAAGAAACGAGCGATCAGATTTGCAATTGTATGGCTTTTCCCAGTCCCGGGGGGTCCTTTAACGACAACTCCATAATTTGTCTCTATTCGCTCAGCAATTCTTTTTTGTTCATCATTCCAAGGAAGTGGAAAAAATAATTCTGATTCTTTTATTGCCATCGTTGTCTCTTTTTCGTTTTCCTCAAATCTTAATCCCTTTTCCTCTTCCTTATATTCGCCGATGAGATCATTTATAAATTCTGTTGATTTTGTGCCATTCTGCTCTATGTCTCTTTTTATTGTTTCTGCATACTTTGACCATAAACTGTTCGTTCTTTTTCGAACAAAAATTATTGGTGAATTCCAAATACTGGGGTTTTCCATAAGGTAAGGAGTACTAGTTGTTTCGTCCGTGAAATTATCTTCTCCGTCAGGAGATAGGTAATTTAAAAAAGTATTTGCTTGAGATTTTAATGTCTCTAAATGCCAAAAATCAAAAGGATTAGAATTAACAGCACTCATCCACTTATCCAAATCTATGTCTGCTGGATTATCCATCTCAGATATTGATGCAATTTCAACAAAACTTCTGAAAATTGGATCAGGATTGATTTCGATAGTGCGTTTAGATGCGTCAAAATCTAACATCAACGGTGTAAAGAAAATAGGAGCGAAAATTGGGCCAACTGATGGATGATTCCATGTCAAAAGTCCATGCCCAAGGAGTAGTTCATAACTATCGCCTTCATTTTTAAGCAATAAACGCAAAGCGTAAAACTGATCGTATAGCAAATTCGCTTTGTATACTTTCTTTACTTTATCTGCCCATGTTTTCCACTCATTTTCGATATATCCAATTAATAACTTTTCAAGTTCCAGGTGGTCTATCCAATTGTCAGGAATGTATTTGACTTCTATAGCTTCTGGCAATTTATCAGGAGCCAAAACAATCCAACCTATTAACGATTTTGGTACATCATCTCTCTGTTTGAAGTTTTTACGAAAATTTTTATATTCACTTACCCGATCGTCATCGCTATCAAAACGAACTTTTCGGTCAACTTTTTCTAACGCCTGCGGTTTATCAAGCGGATTAACATCAATAATCCACTCTTCGAGTTTTTTGGGTAATAGAGGTGCAGGTTCGATATTTCTCTTTTGAACTTTAAGCCAAGCACTGGGTTCCGTATCTACTGTCTTTTTTTCTGTATCGAATTCACGAATAAAAAGATTATCTAAATCACGAGGAAAATCAGCTAGCCACCATGGGGACGGCTGTATCATTGATGAACGAAAGTCACGAATAATTGTATCATCGAGGGCAAGAGCTTTTTCTAAATATGTAAAAAGCCTAATGATCTTATTTTGTACTGCGGTAGAAACATCAACCCCAAAATTATTATTTGTTGCTTCAACTTTTTCGTTTATTTCCTCATCATTATTTATATTCATTTCGATTATTGATTCAGGCTTATTTTGCAATTCTGTAACTATTTTTTCATTTAGCTTTCTACACTCATAGCAGATTGTTCCATTTTTAACTTTATGCTTTTTACAGACGGTGCAGAATGGTTTTGTCGCCCAATATGCTTTTGCATCAAATTTTTGTCGATATGAAATCATGTTATTTTAAAATCTCTTTACTGAAACAGTAACGAAGTTAGCATCTTTGATGAGCTCCTTGAACCTCACCGAAAGATTCTTGTCTTTTTCATTATCAAAAAATCGCCAATCTGCCTGTTCAAGTAATTTGTTAATTTTAATTCGTGCTTTAGCTTCTTTTTGCATCTCAATGTATTTTACTACTTTTTAGTTAAGATTGATTTAGTATCTTTTGTCTCTTGGTGGAAATGGATCTTTAGCTGGTGAATTTGAGTTATTTACTACATAATAATTTGGCATAATTAATCACCATCTTTATACAACAAGATTTGCATTGTTTATATATAGTTGTCTTTGGGGAATACTCGAATTTGATGCTTGTGAAACAATATTATAGTTGTCTTTCATGTGTTTACATTGAAAGACGAAACACGAGTTCTAGAAACGATCGCAACCCCCTAAGATAGGTTTTGATAGCTAAA
>ERZ1292625.4593-Hain-H41-01um-R1-4593-length-10213-cov-9_pt1 | contig 10213 bp, 13 predicted proteins | sample MGYA00564400_ERZ1292625 | MGnify/ENA primary metagenome ERZ1292625 (study PRJEB36523, sample SAMEA6512639) | groundwater metagenome | collected 2019-01-08 | study: AquaDiva: Metagenomics assemblies of 32 groundwater samples
AGACATGGCGAAATTCTACTTGGCCCTTTTTTGATCCTGACTGTCAAAAATTGATACACTTTTCATTCTTAAATTTGCTCTTAACCTCGTTAAATAGCTATAAACGCCCAAGATTTTGGCACGAAGTCTGTATTGCTATGGCTTATGGAGGCCTTTCAAAAGCATGAGCTTCAAGGCCTTACAGAGGAGTTTGAGTATGAAAAATGGAATGAGCACCTTTAAAATTTCAATGGGATTTACGGCTATATTAACAGTCGCCAGTATGCTTGTTGCCTGCAACAGAAATAACACTGACAACTCTGGAATTCCCGCTGGCTATAATCCCAATGCCATGGGATGCGCGACTGGAACCTATTATACTGGTGGACAATGCTACAATGCGAATGGCACTGCGATCGGTGCCTATAATGGAATTAACTTTATCAGTGATAATTACCAGTATCGAAACTTTAATATAAAAGATTCCAACGGTTATAGAAACTTTTTGAAAAAAGCGATGGGCGTTTGTGACCGAGCGCAAACAAGCGCAGGCATTTATTCTTGTTCCAGCTGGACAAGTGGTTATGCCCAAGTGGTTTTACAAACTCAAACCGGCACGGCTAATCATTTATATGCGACATTTTCGAGTTATCCTTATTCAAATGGTTATTCGAACTGGGGCGTGCAACTTCCTTCCGTTGGAGATTTCTTCCTGGGTCTGATCGGTTTTCCAGTAATGGATTTGGGTAGTGCCATTAAAAACCCACTCACAGTTGATGCGACTATTTCTGTTATCAATAAAAGCCAAGGCTTTGAGGCTCGAGGTTATGGCGATCTTTACACCACGGCTAATACCAGCTTGATCCAAATTATGATTCCAGTTGGAAAGCTTGAAGATGCTCAATTTGATTATCAATTGGCTTTCGAAGGTGTGATATTTGCCACCGGAAGATTTGTACGGTACTAATTATTTTGAATGAGTACTTTACCAACTCGAAAAATCCGCTGCCCTGAATGTAAAAAAGAGACCATTTATTCTGTGGATAATTCTTATCGTCCATTTTGTTCCGAGCGATGTCGCTTGATTGACCTTGGCCAGTGGGCCGATGAAAGCTTTCGTGTTCCCATCAAAGACGACAACGAAGACTCAACTTGGAACCACCCCGAAGAGGATGAAAAAGAAGATTTAGACTAAAAGTGGTCACCAAAAAGGTTCTTAAGCCCAAAAAATTTAAAAAATCTTAAAAATTTTGTATTGACGACAATTTAATTTTGATTTCTGATTGGGACTATCAAAGGAAGATTAACAACATTGACACAATGAGGAGTCAAAATGAACAAAGCACAATTGATCGAAAGAATCGCTGAAGAGACAAAAACCTCTAAAGCACAAGCTGAAACTATTCTTGACTGTATGGTTGAGAACATCAAAAAAGCCGTTAAAAAAGGTGATGATGTTAAGCTTGTTGGTTTTGGTACTTTTACCAAAGCTAAACGTAAAGCTCGTATGGGACGCAATCCACAAACTGGAAAAGCGATCAAAATCCCATCTTCTTACGCTCCAAAGTTCCGCGCTGGAGCAGAATTCAAATCAATTCTTAACTAATTGATCGAATTCTATTCTCAGTTTTGAAAGCCAGGCTCTGCCTGGCTTTTTTTATGCCTTTCGTCTTGTCATTAGAAAAAAGCAATGAGAGACCTTTCCCATGGCTCAATTTTCAACTCAAATTAAAAAAATTGCGGTTTTCACAAGTGGTGGCGATGCTCCTGGAATGAACGCTGCACTTCGCGCTGTGGTTCGCGTAGCTCATGGCTATAAAATTGAAGTTTTGGGAATACAACAGGGTTATATTGGCTTGCTAGAGGACAATGTTAAGCCTTTGAGTGTGCGGGATATGGCAAACATTATCCAACGTGGTGGAACAATTTTGAAAACCGGTCGTTGTCTTGAGTTTCAAAAGCCTGAATATCGAACAAAAGCCGTTGAAACTTTAAAAAAACATCAAATTGACGCTCTTGTATGTATTGGTGGCGATGGCTCCTTCCGAGGCGCACTTGCACTTTGGAAAGAACATCAAATTCCAATTACAGGGGTACCGGGCACCATCGATAACGATATTGTTGGCTCGGATTTAACCATTGGCTTTGATACCGCGGTAAATACATCGGTGAATGCCATTGATAAAATTCGAGACACTGCTGACAGCCATGATCGTTTATTCATCGTCGAAGTGATGGGCCGAAACTCTGGATTCATTGCCACCGCTGTAGGACTTGCCGGAGGCGCAGAAGAAATTTTCACTCCCGACGGCAATACCACCGTGGATAAGGCTGTTGAACGAATCAAAGAAGCTCAAAAAAATGGCAAACGAAGCAGTATTATCATCACTTCCGAAGGCCAAAAACCGGGTCGCGCTTATGATCTTGCTGAAAGTATCCGAAAAAAATCGGGTCTTGATGCCAAGGTATGCATCCTAGGTCACCAACAAAGAGGTGGTGCTCCAACGGCGAATGATCGGATTTTAGCCAGCCGAATGGGGGCTGCTGCTGTCGATGCCCTGATGAAAGGGACCTGCAATATTATGATTGGAATTGAGGGCAAACAACTTGTTCATGTTCCTTTGGAAATTGCGACTGGTACCGAAAAGAAGAACGATCCCGAGCTCATTTCCTTAAGTTATCGCCTGGCTCGATAACAGTTTCACTTTTTTGCTTTGCATAAGGCCTTTCTGATTGACCCTCAGCACGCGAACAAGCAAATCTCATCTGTCTTTTTAAGGAGGCACATAATGACAAAAATGACTACATTCCTGATGGGCACCGTCTTGGCGCTCGGCATGACTTTTCTTGGCTGCACGAAAAATGATAACATGATCCTGGTGGGCGAGTTTGGCTCGTTGACCGGTGGACAAGCCACTTTTGGTATTTCGACAAATAAAGGCATCAAAATGGCCTTGGATGAAATCAATGAAAAAGGTGGAGTTAAAGGTAAAAAGATTAAACTTATAACTGAGGATAATCAGGGGAAAACCGAAGAAGCCGCGGCCTCGGTTACCCGTTTGATAACTCAAAATAAAGTGATCGCCATTATCGGCGAAGTTGCTTCGGGAAGATCTAAAGCAGCGGCCCCTATTGCTCAAGAACATGGCATTCCGATGATCAGCCCAAGCTCGACAAATCCCGATGTAACAAAAATCGGTGATTATATTTTTCGCGTTTGTTTCATCGATCCCTTTCAAGGTTTTGTCATGGCTAAATTTGCTACTGAAAATTTAAAAGCAAAAAAAGCCGCAATTATGCGTTCCGTAGGAAATGAGTATAGCGTAGGCCTTGCTGATGTTTTTGCAGCTGATTTTAAAAAATTGGGTGGGGAAATCGTCGCTGATCTTTCTTATCAAGATAATGATGTGGATTTCAAAGCGCAGTTGACTCAACTTCGCTCGAAAGCCCCAGATGTAATTTTTGTTCCGGGATATTACACCGAAGTTGGCCTCATTGCACAACAAGCTAAATCCTTGGGAATTAAAGCGCCACTTCTAGGTGGTGATGGTTGGGACAGTCCCAAATTGCACGAGATAGGAAAAGAAGCCATCAATGGTCATTACTTTTCAAATCACTACACCACCGAATCTACGGATCCCGTGGTTGTGGAATTCATCAAAAAATTTCAAGAAAAATATAAAGAAACTCCAGATGGTCTTGCAGCTTTGGGTTATGATGCTGCAAAAGTTTTGGCTCAAGCCATGGAGCGAGCTCCTGAACTGAATTCTAAAGCCATCCGCGATGAAATTGCAAAAACCAAAGACTTTGTCGGAGTAACGGGAAAGATCACTATTAACGCCGAAAGAAACGCTGTAAAAAGCGCCGTTGTTGTTCAGGTTGATGGTCCAAAAAGAAAATATGTGACAACGATAAGTCCTTGATTAACAGTGCCTTTTGGGTGTAGGTAGCTACACCCAAAGGAAATCGATGCAAGATTTTTTACAACACATGATCAATGGCCTCAGTCTGGGCAGTATCTACGCCCTTATCGCACTCGGCTACACAATGGTTTACGGAATATTGCAAATGATTAACTTTGCTCATTCCGATGTTTATATGGTTGGAGCTTTCGCTGCTTTCTATGCCGCTAAATGGTTAGGCATTGAAAACTCACCAGGATTTTCGACTTTAATTATTTTGTTATTAGTTTCCATGATCACCTGCAGTCTTCTGGCTTTAGCGATCGAACGCTTGGCTTATCGGCCTTTGCGAAAAGCGCCAAAACTGAATATTTTAATTACTGCGATTGGTGTCAGCTTGCTTCTTGAATATTCTGGTCAAGTGATCTTTGGTGCGGATCCAAAAGTATTTCCTGAAGTGTTGAATGATTCTATTCTTGCTGAAATTGGCATTGTGCAATTAAAACTTTCAGACGTGACTGTTTTAGGTGTAAGCATTGTTGCTATGCTTGTTTTACACTGGTTGATTCAGTCAACTAAAGTAGGAAAAGCCATGCGTGCGGTGAGTTTAAACGCGAATGTGGCAAGCCTACTTGGCATCAATGTTAATCGCATTATTTCATTTACATTTATCATCGGATCTTCATTGGCCGGAATCGGTAGCGTTTTGGTTGGAATGAAATACCCGAAAATAGAGCCTCTGATGGGCATGATGATTGGCCTAAAAGCTTTCGTTGCTGCAGTCCTTGGCGGCATCGGCAGTGTTCCTGGAGCCGTCTTAGGCGGCATCATGATGGGACTCTCTGAAGAAATGGTGGTCGGTTACCTTTCTTCAACTTATCGAGATGCCTTGGCCTTTGGAATTCTGATTGTCGTTCTTATATTTAAACCCTCTGGACTGTTCGGCAAATCTTCAGTGGAGAAAGTGTAATGAAGTTTTTAAAAAATCCTGCCATTTCATTTTCAGCACTAATGATTTTAGGAATAGTTTTAGATTTTGGATTTAATGCTTACATTCAATTGACGGTGCTTTTCGTTTTAGTCAATTGCATGATGGCGATGAGTTTAAATTTGGTTAATGGTTACACCGGACAATTTTCGCTGGGCCACGCCGGTTTCATGGCTATTGGAGCTTATTTTTCAGCTTATGCTTCACTGAACTTTCCGGTGCTCCCTGGAGTTTTATCTATATTGAGTTTTACAATTTACGCTTTTATCGGTGGAGGCCTGGCCGCTTTATTCGGTTACATTGTTGGTTTGCCCTCACTAAGACTTAAAGGTGATTACTTGGCCATTGTGACCTTGGGTTTCGGCGAAATCATTCGCGTGGCTTTACAAAATTTAAATTTCTTAGGCGGAGCCCGTGGAATTTCAGGAATTCCTTCGCTTCCAGAAATTCGCCTGGGTGGATTTGTATTAGATCGATTTTTTGTGAGTTACTCTTTTGCGATTTTTTGGTGCTTGCTTTGTTTCTTTGTCATTTGGCGACTAATGAAATCCAGTCATGGTCGAAGTTTTTTAAGCGTGCGCGAAGATGAAATCGCCGCTGAAGCCATGGGTATCAACACGACAAAAACTAAAGTGAGGGCGTTTGTCTTATCTAGTTTTTTTGCTGGGGTCGCCGGCGCGATGTTTGCTCATTTTACTAATTATATTTCGCCCTCTTCATTTACATTTTTAATGAGTGTGAACGCCATCATCATGGTTGTGCTTGGCGGAATGGGAAGTATGTCGGGTTCGGTTTGTGCGGCTTTATTTATTACAATTTTGCCAGAGGCTCTTCGCTCGTTGAAAGATTTCACCGGAGTGGATCTGCGCATGGTGATTTATTCTTTATCTTTGATTTTGGTAATGTTGCTGCGACCGCAGGGCATGTTCGGTGAAGAAGAAATTACTGATTTATGGAGACGTTATGTCAAACGCTCTTCTTGAAGTAAAAAATCTGACCATGCAGTTCGGCGGACTTAAAGCCGTCGATGGTCTTTCATTCAAAGTTAACAAAGGTGAATTGGCTGGCTTGATCGGACCCAATGGTGCCGGGAAAACCACTGTCTTCAACATGCTCACCGGAGTTTATCTTCCCACCATGGGATCGGTTCATTTAGAAGGATTAGTTCTTAATGGAAAAAAACCATTTCAAATTTCTCATTTAGGATTGACCCGCACTTTTCAGAATATTCGTTTATTCAAAGGTCTTAGCGTTATTGAAAATGTTTTAATCGCCGGTCACCAGCACGTCACCTATGGCTTATTCAATAGTTTTTTTCTGGGACCAAAATTTCGCGCTGAAGAAAATGAACTATTTAATTCAGCCCGTGAATTATTAAAACTTTTTGATTTAGAGACTAAAGAAAACGAAAAAGCGGGCTCGCTTCCCTATGGCGAACAAAGAAAATTAGAAATTGTTCGAGCCCTGATGACCAAACCAAAAGTCATTTTACTTGATGAACCAGCCGCTGGCATGAATCATTCAGAAACACACAGCTTAATGGATTTAATTGCTCGCATTCGAACAGAATTTAACTTAACCGTTTTGTTGATCGAACATGATATGAAATTGGTTATGGGAATTTGTGAAAATATTATTGTCCTTGATCACGGTTGTAAAATCGAAGAAGGCAATCCTGGAAAAATTCAAAATTCTAAGAAAGTTATTGAAGCTTATCTAGGTGTTGATGAAGATGCTGCTGAAAATGGCAGGGCTCACTGATGAAATCACTTTTAAAAATTGAAAATTTAAATGTTTATTACGGCGCCATTCATGCTCTTAAGGGTGTTAATTTTGAAGTTCATGAAGGTGAAATTGTTGCGTTGATCGGTGCTAATGGTGCGGGGAAAACAACTTCACTGCGAGCCATTTCAGGTCTGATTGAAGCTCAGGGGAAAATCACTTTAAACTCGTGTAAATTCGGCGAAAAAAATTCCTATGAAATTGATTTATTAAAAGTACCCACTCATGAAAGAGTTTTGTACGGAATCGCTCAATCCCCTGAAGGCCGCGGCATATTTCAGCAAATGACGGTACAAGAAAATCTGGAACTGGGTGCCTATGCTCGCACGGACAAAGAACAAATTCAAAAAGACTACGATTATTGTTTGATGCTTTTCCCGCGTATAAAAGAACGATTATGGCAGGTTGCTGGAACTCTTTCTGGTGGCGAACAACAGATGTTGGCCATTTCGCGCGCGCTGATGTGCCGACCAAAATTATTATTACTTGATGAGCCCTCTTTGGGACTCGCTCCTTTGGTTGTATCGCAGATTTTTGAAATTATAAAAAAATTGAATGCCAGTGGCATGACTATTTTGTTGGTGGAGCAGAATGCTCGTATGGCATTGAAGATTTCTCATCGTGCTTATGTGTTGGAAACTGGGCGAATCACTTTGTCTGGTAAGGGAAGTGATTTACTGAGCAATGATGAGGTTAGACGGAGTTATTTGGGGGTTTAGATTTTGAACATTGGGGTACAATAATGACTAAATCCAACAATATCGACACAAAAGTTATTCATTCCGGAGAATTAATTCCACGAATTCTTGGCGCAGTTACGATGCCTATTTTTCAATCCTCAACCTATGAGTACGAATCGCAAATAAATTATCATAGCATAAAATACCTTCGTCTGAACAATACGCCTAACCATGAGGTGCTAAATAAAAAAATAGCGGCACTTGAAAATGGTGAATCAGCGCTGGTCAGCGGCAGTGGGATGGCCGCGATATCTTCAACACTACTTGCCTTCTTAAAAAATGGAGATCATTTATTAACTCAGAGCTGCCTTTATGGTGGGACACACGGACTACTTACGCAGGATTTGTCTCATTTGGGAATTTCATTCGACTTTATTGATGGAAATGAGCCCGATTCTTGGAAAGCAAAAATTAAACCGACGACTAAAATAATTTATGTCGAATCTATATCTAATCCGACTCTTGATGTTCCAAATCTGGAAGCGATCGTTCAATTTGCTAAATCAAATCAACTCATATCAATTATCGACAATACTTTTGCTAGCCCTGTTAACTTTAGACCTCTCGAAATTGGTTTTGATCTGGCTATTCATAGTTGTACAAAGTATCTCAACGGCCATTCTGATATTGTTGCCGGCGCCGTGATTGGAAAAACAAAACATATTGAAGCCATAACACATAAATTGAATCATTTCGGTGGAGCTCTAGATGCTCATGCTTGTTTTCTTTTGCATCGAGGTATTAAAACATTAGCGATTCGAGTTCGACATCAAAATCAAAGCGCTCTTAAAATTGCAAAATTTCTTCAGGGACATCCTGGAATTTTAAACGTTAAATATCCTGGTCTTGAAACGAATCCTCAGTTCTCTCGAACAAAAAAAATATTTGATGGCTTTGGTGGTATGCTTGCCTTTCAGGTAAAAGGTGGAGCTGAAGCCGCAATCCGTTTAATTGAAAAAGTAAAAATTCCAGTACATGCTCCAAGTCTTGGCGGAGTAGAATCCTTGATTACGAGACCGTGGAATACAATCCATGCCAACATGTCTTCTGACGAAAGAGTTCGAATGGGTATCGCAGATGATCTTATTCGTCTCTCGGTGGGTTTGGAATCTGCTGATGATTTAATCGAAGATCTTTCCCAGGCTCTGGGATAGATGAGGACACGCCCTACTCAATAAAAAAAAGTGGTGGAAAAATATCTTCGTTACGGCACTTTGGACATTTGGTTGGCCTAGTGTATCGATCTCTCTTATTAAATTTAAAGCCGCACTCACGACACTCTGCTGAGGTCACCTTGAATGCTGGTCCTACTGATTTAGCAACGTGTTCAAGATGGGCTTCAATGGATTTTGCAGTCGATTTAATTACTTTGGCTAAACCATAGGCGCTGGTTGGTTGCAATTTTAGCTCTTCGATAATTTTTTCTCGCACTGTACCCATCACGAATAATTTACGCCACTAATAAATAAAATGGTAGACTCATCTTTGATATGGATGAAATTGAAAAAAAATTTAAATGCCCTTATTGCCATCAAAGAATTTCGATGCTTCTGGATATTTCTGTCGAAGGCACTCAAACTTATATTGAAGATTGTGAAGTTTGTTGTCGCCCCATCCAAGTTATTTATACGACGGAGAATGCCCAGTTAATTTCGTTTCAGGCTTTGGCGAGCTGACTATGTCATATGAGGAGATCCGGTTTCTTGTCAGCCGCCATTAAAATTATATGCCTTGTGACTATTTAGGGTTGTTGTTTTTCACAAAGTGTAAATATATTTAGCACATTCGTTAGTCTAGGCCTGATATCCATCCTCTCATCTAGCAACTATTTTGACTGAATCCTGATGTAAAAAATGTTAAAATTTATTATAATTTGATATGTGAAAGGAATTAACTCATGAAATTTCTGTTAGCTTCAATTCTAGTATATTCTTCATCCGGGCTTGCCCAAGATGCCCTCGTTAAAGCAGGGGACATGGGCTTATTTTCTTTTGATAAAGGAAAGCTCACGTTGCAAGAGTTAACCAAACACACGAATACCTCTACTTACGAAATTAAACCTGCACCTACGGGAAAGATCGAGATTGATGGTCTTAATAGACAACTTGGTTTGATTTCAGCGAGCAAAACTCCTATTAAAATGTACAAAGGAGAGCAAACAACCTTGAAAGAGATCCAATCTGCTTATAATTGGGCTCTTCAAACTGCTTCTAAAGATGTACTAAGAATGCATATTGATCAACTTATGCGTGATATAAAAAAACTAGAGAATGAGAGCACTTGTAACCCGGCGGCGAAAACTCTCATAGAAAGCGGTTCAAAATAAAGTTAGCATTCCAAAATTCGAAATTTATGTTTTGTAAGTTCCGTTAATCTGACCCAACCGTTTGCATAATGAAACCTTTTAAAGCTTGAAAATCATTAAAGCAAATACACCTGGTCATAATCAATAATCGAGCTTGGCTGATGTTTTTTTCTTAGCGCATTGTAGACATGAAAAGATTCTTTCGCGAATTTAATGACTGGTGTAATACGAAATGTATCGAGGAAATAAATACCGCATTTGTTAACCATACTGCTAGAGCTGGAAAAATGTATGCCTGGGGAAGAGAAGAAGGCAGAAGTACATGCCCTCCTGCTGGCAGAGCTAATCTTAGAGGAGTGCATTAGCCGCTCATTCCGGACAAACCTTAGCTTCTTTCTTCATTAATTCCACATAAGCCTCGCCTTACTTTTGCTTCCCCTTATTTGCATTAAGGGGAGGTACCGGTCAATGCTGTCAGGTTAGCGGTTATTTTTTCTTTTTAATCCTCTTCTAAGGT
>ERZ1292625.4594-Hain-H41-01um-R1-4594-length-10213-cov-4_pt1 | contig 10213 bp, 13 predicted proteins | sample MGYA00564400_ERZ1292625 | MGnify/ENA primary metagenome ERZ1292625 (study PRJEB36523, sample SAMEA6512639) | groundwater metagenome | collected 2019-01-08 | study: AquaDiva: Metagenomics assemblies of 32 groundwater samples
GATCTTCTTTCCCGCGAAACATCCCTTCACGAGCTACTCGACAGGATACTTCTTCCCGCGATACTCCATTTTCTTCCCCTTGGAGCGCGCGCTCGCAAAAAGGAAAAGTTCGCCGACGGAAAAATTCCGCTTATCAAGTGTCTTCAACATCTCCACGCCGACCGCTCCGGTGGCGCCGACAACCGCTACATTCATCTGTTTGGCCATACGTATACTCCTCTTTGTGTTCTGTTCGGCCGCGTCTCGGTGCGCGGCAGTTCCGGGTCTCCCCGGATATTATTTTTTCGTGTAGTTGAAGATGCGTGCGAACGAGTCGGACTTGAGCGCCGCCCCGCCGACAAGCCCGCCGTCGATGTTGGGCATGTTGAGGAGCTCATCCGCATTCTTATCGTTCATCGATCCGCCGTACAATATCACCATGGCGTCCGCAAAGGCGCCGCTGTATACCTTTGACAGTACGCTGCGTATATGCTTGTGCATGGCGTCCGCATCATCCGGCGTTGCAGTCTTGCCGGTGCCTATCGCCCATACGGGCTCATACGCAATGACGACCTTCTTCGCATCCGCTTCCGCCAGGCCCTCAAGTCCTTTTTTCACCTGGTCGCCGACGATGGCCTCCGCCTTGCCGGACTCGCGTTCGGCAAGCGTTTCGCCGACACAGAATACCGGGACAAGCCCTTTGACAAGCGCTTTTTTCACTTTCTTATTGATGAGCGCATCATCTTCCTTGAAAATGGAACGGCGCTCTGAGTGGCCGAGAATGACATGGGTCACGCCGCTCGCCAGGAGCATGTCCGCGCTTATTTCGCCGGTGAAGGCGCCGCTGTCCTCGCAGTACATGTTCTGCGCGCCGAGCTTGACGTTCGTCCCCTTGACGACATCGTTCACTTTCGCGAGCGCGGTGAACACCGGGGCTATCATGATGTCGCGATCGGTCACACCCTTCGCTTTCTCGACGAGTTCTTTCGCGAGTACCGCCGCTTCATCCGGGGTCTTGTTCATCTTCCAGTTGCCGGCGATGAGTTTTTTGCGTGCCATACCTGAATCCTTCGAAATAATTGAACGGCGATAATATATCCGATTGACGAGAAAATGCAATAATAAAAGTGTACCCAAATCCTCACATAAGGATAAAGAGAAACCACGGAGATCACGGAGAAAAGGCCGAGAAAGAACGGAAGGGCAGCTGAACATTTTCACCCGAAAGATGATACCTGCTGCGCATTGTCCTCCATACGCTTCATTGCATTCTCATACATTCTCTGTGCCCTCCGTGGTTTTATTTTCTTACGTGATGATTCGGGGTGTATACACCCGTCCGATGAGCACGGGCAAAGATCGCTTACGAAACGGCATATGTTTGACAAAACGATCGCGATATGTACTATATCCTGTAAATGACAAAGGATATTTTTACCACACATCAGGTCAGCAGGTTCTGCAACGTGTACCCGGCGACGGTGATCAACTGGATAAAGGACGGCCTCCTGCCGGCATATACCACGCCGGGCGGGCACAGGCGCATTAAAAAGAACGATATCCTTCAGCTGATGAAGAAAAATAATATGCCGATCCCGACGGAATTGTCACAATCGGACAAATTCAGGGTATTGATCATCGATGATGACCCGAAGATATTGAAAATGATCTCGATGATAGTATCCGGTGAAGATTATTTAGAGGTTGTAACGGCGGAAAGCGGTTTTCATGCGGGCATGGTCGTTTCCAGCACCACCCCGGACATCATCCTTCTCGATTTTCTCATGCCGGACATGGACGGCTTTGAGGTATGCCGCAGGCTGCGTGCTGATGAGCGCACAAAGGATATTCCCATCATCGCCGTGACCGTCCTCAAGAACCCCGATGAACTCAACAAGATGAAAGCCGCCGGCATCACCGATCACGTTGCCAAGCCGTTCAAAAGCGACGATATCATCGCCATGGTGAAAAAACATCTGCATTTCGAGAGCGCGAATGGTTAGATTGTTCATCGATCTGAGATCGTTCCTGCTCATTGTGAGGGAATTCATCAAGGCGCTCGGGGAAGCCGAGACGTATAATGTACGGAGAAATTGGTACTGCTTTTTCGGTATTTTATGGGGCATGCCCATTCCCTTCGTCACTATCGGCATGCATCTGCATATCGCTCATCTTGCGCTGTCCGTCACGAATGTCATGACCGTCATTGCCTCGTATCCGATTCACGTTTTTTTCCTGTTCCATCCGTTGCTTTTCGGGGTTATTTTCGGTGCTATGGGCACCGTTCGCCATACGAAAGAAAGAAGGATCCGCGAACTTGACCGGCTGAAATCGAATTTCTTATCGATGATATCCCATGAGCTACGCACGCCGCTGACCACCATTCTCGGATATATAACGTTCATGCGAACAGGCCGGGCCGGGCCATTGAGCGAGAACCAGAAGGAATTCCTATCGATAAGTGAAGGGGAAGCTGAATTCCTCAACCATATGATCGAGGAGCTTCTTGACGTTACAAAAATAGAGAGCGGTGACTTTAAGGTTCAGCTGACCGAAGCTGACATGAAGACCGTTGTACAGAAGGCGGTCGCTTCGCTTGCGCTGTCCGCCGGGAAATCGGGTATATCACTGGAAAACCGCCTTCCGAGTGATTTGCCGCTCATCATAGGGGATGAGGCGCGGCTATTGCAGGTCATCGTGAATCTTCTGGAAAACGGCATAAAATTCAACAAAAATGGCGGAGCAGTGGTGATCGCATCTGAACGGGACACAACCAACAGGACGATCACCTTGCGGGTATCCGACACCGGCATCGGCATCCCAGAAGATCACTGTGACAAGATATTTGACAAATTCTATCAGGTTGACTCGTCCGGCAAGCGAAAATACGGCGGTTGCGGCCTCGGTCTTGCCATAAGCAGGAACATCGTGCAGCAGCATGGCGGCGATATTCAGGTGAACAGCGTATTGGGGGAAGGCAGCACCTTCTCGTTCACCCTGAAAGAGAAGGTATAGCCCCCTTTGGCATACTTCCCTATGGGCTGAAAAACGACAAATTTCCATTTCCTTGTTGCCTTTTTTGCGTAGCATTAGTATAATAACTACAATTACTATAATATCTATAGGATATATAGTAATACCATGATTCCTGAGGAGTTTCTCTTATGATCAGAAAGTTGCTTATGCTGTCGTTCGCAGCGGGCTCGCTCTCTGGGATCACGGTCATCTCGAATGAGGATGTGCAATTCAACATCGACGGTACGATCCAGGGGCTTGTCGTTGACGAGTTTACCGACGATCTGAACCCGAACAACACCGCTTTCTCAAATAACCAAGCGGGGGTCGTGGGGACGAATGCGACGATGTTCGATATCAAAGCGACGAATAATGTGGGAAAAGACATCGGACGCGTTACGATGTTCCTGAAACAGGCGCGCTTGGATTTCAACGGCAGGTTTAAAATGGTGGACTATCGCATGAAACTCGCCTTCGGCGGAGAGATGATACCGTCGTCATCATCAAGTGTGAATTCAATACTCTCACTGCTTGATGCATACGGCAATGTCCATTTCTTCGGGGATGCGCTCCAACTGCGTTTTGGGCAATTCCTCGTCCCCTACAGCCGTGAACGCCTGACCGTGGAGACCACCAAGCAAAACGTCGATTTCTCAATGAACACGATCGGCTTCGACCTCGGGCGCGATGTCGGTCTCGCAGTTCACAGCAAGATCGGCCTCTTTTCCGGCGCTCTCGGCGTGTTTACCGGCGGCGGGATCGATGTTCCGCAGCGTTACCTCCCGGAGATCCTGGGGCTTCCCATGCTGACGGGTCGTATCGGCATAAACAACGGGCTTGACAAGGATGCGTTTACGCCCGGGCATGGTGATGCGGATGAAGGCATAAAGTATGCCGCATATCTCAACGGCGCCGTTATTTACAAAAACTCACGCATCGGACACGGTTCGTCGCTGGGAACGCGCTACTATACGGCGCAATACGGCACCGGATTGCTTCTCAACCCGAAATGGAATCCATTAGGAACGTCCACGGCCTATTATGACACCGTGATATTTTTCCAGTACGGTGCGGATGCGGCGGTCAAAATACCGGTAATGAAAGATGTTGAAGTGAATGCAAGCGCGGAGGCGAATTACGGCCAATTCGGCAATGCCGCTGTCGGGCTTACCATGTGGGGCGGTGTCGTAGATGCCATGATAACGCTGAAAACGACTCCGCTGCCCATGATAAAGAATGTCGGCATCGGGATACGCTACTCGCTGCTCAACACCCCGAATGGCGCGCAGAATGCCGTGACAACAACATCGAGCTACGTAACGACGAATGCCGCCAGCTCGAATTGGACCGTCAATACCAGCACAACGACATCGTATGTTTCCATCCCGCAGACACTGATGCATGAGATATCACCGGTGGTAACGTTCACGGCTTTCGATGTAAAGTGCATGTTCGAAGTGAATTTCCAGAGGAATGCGCTTGTCGCCTGGGAAAAGAACAACGGATCGTACAATATACTGCTCATGCCGAATCAGGTATCGACGGGTAATTTCCTTATCGAGAACCCTGTAGTGCTACGCGGTCAAATGCAGTTTACGTTTTAACGATACGAAAGGGTCGATCAAAGCGCTCTTTTCAGTTATGCAATGAAGAATTCCCCGCTCCCTGTCACGTCAACCGGGCAGGGGGTCGGGGATGTTCCTGATGAATGATGCATGATGGTGCCGGGAGGCGTGAACGCATGCGGACCGTGAAAGTGATAACATGTATCGCGATCGTGAGCGCGGTGTTCGTGTCTGCCGGAATGGGTGCGACGAACGCTGTCCGCCTCACCATACACAGCGGGAGCCGGATCTGGATAGAAGGGACATCTTCGTTCATGCCGTATGAAAGCAAAGCCACTATGTTCAGCCTGGAATTGGGCGAAGCAAGGGCAAGTCAAAAGCCGGAAGAGGCGTCTTTACAGACCATACAGGAATCGCAGATAACCAACATCTTCCTCACCATACCGGTAACGAACCTTAAGTCAGAAACGATCGGCCTCGATCCATTCCTGTACGAGACGATGAAATCACGGGAGAACCCTTTCATTTCGTTTCGCTTAACGAGATATATCATTGAGCCGGATGCAAAGATCACGAACCGATACAGCATAACGGCAACAGGCGTCATAAAGATCGCCGGGAAAGAAAAGATCATCTCAATCGATACCATAGCCGACATCTCGAACACGACACGGGTGAGCGGTGCAAAAGAGCTTTCCATGTCGGATTTCGGCATTACCCCGCCGAATCTCTTTTTCGGTCTGATCGTATGCGATGACAGGATCGTCGTGAAATGGGACCTTTCCCTTGCGGCGGAACCCGTCATGAACACTTCATCCGCAGCGAGCAATACACTTATGAACAGCGATCATCTTTCCATCCGTACTGAACGCTGAAATCGTTCATATCGGTTACGGGGCGTACCGGATTGCATGCGGAGCGTACGTTCTATTGCCCATTGATATTAATTCATCTGCACCGAGAAGATGAGCTCCCAGCCTACCGAGATCTTATCACCGCAAACGATGAGCCCGAACATCAACGACGGGGGAGATATCCCGAAATCGGTCATAAGCACATCTTTTGTACCGTATATCTTCAATGTTCTATCGGTGAGCTCGCCGACAGCATTGAGCGTAATTTCACGGTCCTTACCGGCAATTGCAAGATCTCCTTTGGCAAGGACAATGTATCGATTCGTGTTCTTCGGATCCATCGATAGTTCGCATTTCCGTATGGTGAACGTTATATTCGGTACTTCCTTGTACTTCATCGTTTCATAGAGATTATTATCAAGACCGCCTATTTCGCATTTGAGATTCGTTATGGGAATGCTTACGGACAATGTAACGACCTCCGGCACCGAACTCCGCACGCCCGAGAATGCGACACCGGCTCTCATGCTGAAATTCGATGCTATACTGGTATAGGGATGCAATGTTGATGTGCCGGAGAGCCATATTCTGCTGCCGCTCACCGGTGCAAGTCCATACGATTTTTGAGCGGCACCGTATACCCACGCCGCCGATACGCAGTACAGTGTAATGATGACCGCCGACCGCAGCACGTTCGTGCTCATCGCTTTTTTCTGCTCAACCATTGTTTTGCCCTTTACTGACCTTTTCATCGGTGAACCTGACGCGAGGCGCTTATTTCCAGAGTGCGAGAATGAACGTTGAAACAAAGACTCCCAATGCCTGATAACCGGATTCAATGAAATAGAGCCTTGGTTTTCTCTTGAAGAACAAAGTCCCGGTGTTCAAAGGGAGAACAAAACAGATGACGCCGATGCACGAAGCCAGCGCGGCGCCTTTTATAGTATAGAACCCGCCGAGAGATACGACCAGATAGATACCAAGCGTGAACAACACCGTTGAAATGAACTGCCCCGCCATGGAGAGGAGCGGGAATCCCTTTCCCTCCCGGGCAGTGCTCGATTCTTTCGCCCATGTTTCTGCGAACAGCAGTTTGCTATACCACAGAAGTCCGATCACCACGTGCGCTGCGATGGCGGTGCAAAACGCCAACACATTGAAATGTGTGTTTACCAGCATGATTCCATCCTGACCGCAAGATTATGACTGCTTATATACTACTAATTACATAGGAATTGTCAAGCGATGGGCTTGCTTTTCCGGGATTTTTACATATTATACTCTATAGATTTAGTAGTCATTGGAACTCTATGTCAATATCATCTGATGCAGCAGTAGATCTGCTTTATATCATCGCACTGTTCCTGGGCGGAGTGGTCGTGGTCGTTTCGCCGATCATCATCTCAAAGCTCATCGCTCCGAGGCGCACTCGCCAGTACGATAACCGCACCGAGCAGATCGTCGAATGCGGTGTGCCGCCCATCGGCGATGCATGGATGCGCTACGGCGCCGTATACTATCTCTATGCGCTCATATTCATTGCGTTCGCGGTCGACGTCCTCTTTCTATTCCCGGTCGCCGTTGTCTATAACACGCAGTACCGCTGGCAGGATCTTATCGAACTCGCTGTTTTCGTCGGCATACTTTCGCTCGTTCTCATCTATGCTTGGAAAAAGGATGTATTCACATGGAACCGCAGGAAATTCCGGAAGGGCTGATACAACTCGCCGTTCTTGACGACCTGCTTTCACTGTGCAGGGCGAATTCACTATGGCCGCTCACCTTCGGTCTTGCCTGCTGCGCCATCGAGATGATGGCTACCGGGGCATCGCGCTTCGATATCGCGCGTTTCGGCGCTGAAGTGTTCCGCCCGTCGCCGCGTCAGGCGGATGTGCTCATCGTGAACGGCACCATAAGCAGAAAAATGGCGCCTTCGGTCGTAACGCTGTATGATCAGATACCCGAACCGAAATGGGTCATCGCTATGGGCAACTGCGCTATTTCCGGCGGACCGTTCGTGTTCGAAGGACAATACGGCATCATCGAAGGCATCGACAAGCTCATACCGGTCGATGTATATATACCCGGATGTCCCCCGCGTCCCGAGGCGCTCATCGAAGGTATATTAACGCTCGAAGAAAAACTCACCGGCAAGCGGCGATTCCCCCGCGTGGAATCGGGAGCGCAGAAATGAACGATATCGTGTCGCTGCTTACACCGCTTTCCGTCCACACACCGCGTTTTGTGACGTACACGGAAAAAGGGTGGCATCTCGATGCGCTCATCGTAACCGAAAGGATAATTGATGCGACCAGGGTGCTCGCCGATGCGGGGTACACGCTTGAAACGATAACCGGTGTCGACTGGCCCGAGCAGGGGAATATCGAATTAGTCTACGATCTTTTCCACAGTGACCGCCGCGAGCGTGCCGTTCTGCGTGTCCGTATCGGTCGTGACGGTGCTGAAGCGAAAAGTATATCCTCTCTATTTTCCGGCGCCGCGTGGCATGAACGCGAGGCGCATGATTTCTTCGGCGTACGCTTCGAAGGCCTTGCGGATCACACACCGCTGCTGTTGGCCGAAGATGCCGACTATCATCCGCTCAGAAAAGACTACGGTGCGCAGGCGAACGATGTACACCAAACATAAAGAAGAAACATTCGTCCTCAATCTCGGGCCGCAGCATCCTGCTACTCACGGCGTGCTTCGCATCAAACTTACGATGGACGGCGAGTATATCGTCAACGCGGAACCCGTGCTCGGCTATATTCACCGCATGCATGAGAAAATGGCGGAGAATAGAACATACGCGCAGTATCTGCCGAATCTCTCCCGGCTCGATTATCTCGGTGCGATATCGTTCAGTCTCGCGCATTGTCTTATTGTCGAGAAGGCCTGCGGGATAGAAGTCCCGGAACGCGCGACCGTCATCCGTGTTATCATGGCGGAACTCAATCGCATCACAAGTCATCTCCTCTGGTTCGGTGCGCTCATCGTCGACCTCGGCGGGTTCACGCCGATGCTCTATATCTTCGACGACCGCGAAAAGATAATCGATATGATGGACAGCATCACCGGTTCGCGTCTTACGTTCTGCTATCTGCGCTTCGGCGGTGTATCGTGCGATATCGATGATACGTTCATTGCCGGTGTACGCGACATCGTTCCCTACATGCGTACGCGGCTGAAAATGTACCATGCGCTTGTGAGCCGAAATGCCATCCTCCAAGAGCGTCTCGTCGGCATCGGGAACATCACGCCTGAGATGTGCCGTTCATACGGAGCATCCGGCGCTGTCGCTCGTGCGAGCGGTGTGAAACACGACGTTCGGCAGGCCGAGCCCTACAGCGGCTATGAGCGCTATGATTTCGATATCCCCATGAGCACGGACGGCGATTCCATGGCGCGTTTTTCCGTGAAGATGGAGGAGATGGAGCAGTCGCTTCGCATCATCGAGCAGGCGGTAAAGAACGTCCCCGCCGGTGCTTACCGCAACGGCAAAGTCCCGCGTACGCTTACACCCGCAGTCGGCGATTTCTATCAGGCCGTCGAAACGCCGCGCGGCGCGTTCGGTATTCGCATGGTGAGTGATGGCAGCAATACGCCGTACCGCATGAAACTTCGTTCGCCGTGTCTGTCCAATCTCAGTCTTTTACCCGAAGTCGTCGAGGGAATGCTCCTCGCCGACATGCTCGCCTTCATGGGCAGTCTCGATCTCGTTATCCCGGAAATAGACAGGTAGATCAATGCAGTTGCCGTTCTCTATCGAAACATTCATCCGCTTCGCCCTCTATGTGGTGGGCTTTCTCGCCTTCGCGATATTCAACGCGGTCATACTCGGCTGGGGCGAAAGAAAGATAATGGCGCGTATTCAGCGACGCATCGGTCCGAAAGAGGTCGGCCCCTTCGGTCTTCTGCAGATACCCGCTGACGTGATAAAACTTCTCGCGAAGCAGTTCCGCACCCCGAAGGGCGGCGATACCATGCTCTTCCTTGCCGCACCGGCGCTTGCCATCATTCCCGCACTCATGAGCTTCGTCGCGATTCCGTTCGCCCCGGGACTCCTTGCACGCGATATCAACATCGGTTTACTCATGGTCTATGCGTTCACCACCGTCGTTATCCTCGGGCTTCTCGTCGGCGGATTGGGAAGCAGGAATAAATACGCGATCATATCCGCTGCGCGTGCGGTGTCGCAGAACGTGGCATATGAGATACCGATGCTCATATCCGTGGTCACCGTTGTACTCATCACGAGAACGATGAACCTCACGACAATAGTCGATCAGCAGGCCGGTGCGTTCTGGCACTGGAACATGTTCCGCTTCAGCGCATCGCCGCTTCTGCCGGTGCTTTTCATCGTCTACATCATCTGCATGCTTGCCGAAACGAATCGCACGCCGTTCGATATCGCCGAGGCGGAAAGCGAACTGATCGCGGGCGCATTCACGGAATACTCCGGGATGGGATCGGGATTGTTCTTCCTTGCCGAATATGCGAACATCGTCGTCGGCTGCTCACTTGCCGTCATTCTCTTCCTCGGCGGCTGGCATGATCCCTTCGGCTTCTTCCCCGGCGTGTGGTGGTTCGCGGCGAAATTGTACTTCCTTGTGTTCTTCGTCATATGGGTGCGCTGGACGTTCCCGCGTACACAGTTCTATTCGCTCCTGAATCTCTCATGGAAAACGCTTATTCCGCTCACGCTCGGCAATCTGCTTCTTACGGGATTCTGGATAAAGGTGTTCGGCCCATGATACGTCACATCACCACTGTCATACTCGATTTCTGGAGCATGCTCGT
>ERZ1292625.4595-Hain-H41-01um-R1-4595-length-10212-cov-12_pt1 | contig 10212 bp, 11 predicted proteins | sample MGYA00564400_ERZ1292625 | MGnify/ENA primary metagenome ERZ1292625 (study PRJEB36523, sample SAMEA6512639) | groundwater metagenome | collected 2019-01-08 | study: AquaDiva: Metagenomics assemblies of 32 groundwater samples
TGTTGTTTTTTATAGGGAAAAGTGAAAACATGCGAGATAGGTGGGATCATGAAAACAGTTTTTCTGATACAATATAGGCTTTATATAGAGTAACACCATTATCGGTTAAATTAAGCTAAGAAGCTATTTTTCAAGATCAGAACTTATCTCTCTTAACTGTTCAAGAGCATCTTCAAGATCTTCAACAAGTTCATTTGCGACTATATCTGGAGAAGGCAATTTATCCAAGTCTTCAAGACTTTCATCTCTCAGCCAGAAAATATCAAGATTTGTTTTGTCCCTCTTTAATATTTCATTATAATCAAAGCACTTGAACCTTTCTGTTTCCTTTCTCTGATATCTGTTATCAACATTGTAACATTTAACAAAATCTTGTAAATCCTCAAATTTCATATTACTTTCTTTTAATGTGAAATGTTTGTTAGTTCTAAGATCATAAATCCATACTTTTGAGGTCGCAGCTTCTTTCTGAGCAGCTTTCTTATCAAAGAATAAAACATTAGCTTTGACTCCTTGAGCGTAAAATAATCCTGTTGGCAATCTTAAGATAGTATGTAAATCACAGGTTTCCATCAACTTCTTTCTTATAATTTCTCCTGCACCGCCTTCAAATAAAACATTGTCTGGCAAAACAACTGCTGCTTTTCCATTTACTTTCAATATACTTCTTACATGTTGCAAAAAGTTAAGTTGTTTGTTTCCAGTTTTAGCCCAAAAGTCATCTCTTATTATAGTAAGACTTTGTTTTGCTGTTTCTCCCTCTTCTGTAACAATTGTCTCAGAGGAAGCTTTTCCAAAAGGCGGATTTGTCAAGACCATATCATAAATAGCTCCAAGATTTTTCTTTAAAGAGTCATCAAGACTGATAGGGTTATGTTCCCCATTTACTCCATGTAAATATAAGTTCATTACACATAATCTTGCAGCCATTGAGACTATTTCGTTTCCTGAAAGGGTCTTGTGTTTCAATTCTTCTTTTTGATCTCTATCCAGTTTATGGTGCTTTATGATATGATTATAAGCTGAAAGCAAAAATCCTCCAGTTCCACATGCAGGATCATGTATCTTCATTCCTGGCTTTGGAGCCATCACTTCAACAATAGCATTTATTAGAGGTCTTGGGGTAAAGTATTGTCCAGCTCCGCCTTTTACGTCTGCTGCGTTCTTTTCCAGTAAACCTTCGTAAGCATCTCCTTTAACGTCAGCTTCAAGACTTAACCAATTCTCTTTATTGATAAGCTCTACAATAAGCCTTCTCAATTTTGCAGGATCTTGTATCTTATTCTGTGCCTTTCTGAATATAACTCCTATAATTCCATCTTCTTTTCCAAGTTCTTGGAGAGTTTCAATATAGTGCGCTTCAAGTTCAGATCCTTCTCTGTCAAGAAGAGCTTGCCAATTGTATTTCTTTGGAATATCTGACTTGTGATTGTAAGGATCTTTTGTCCTTTCGTCATCCATCTTCAAAAATAGCAGATAAGTCAGCTGTTCAACATAATCTCCATAAGATAAACCGTCATCTCTAAGTATATTACAGTAATTCCATAGCTTGTTTACGAGTTGATTTGAACTAGTCATAAAGTTGTTCTCCCCTGATAATCTTTTAAACATCTTAATAAAGTTTCATTTTTAATGATGAAAAATGGAAAGTTCTCTATTAGTTCTCTTGAATAACCTTTAGAAGTCATAGCAGTTAAAATCTCTTTATTATGTTCTTTTAATATGTTTAGAGCAGGGACAAAATCAGCGTCTCCAGAAATTAAAACGCAAACCTCAGAAAGATTCTTTATTACTGATAAATTAAGCATATCTATAGCAATCCAAGTGTCAATGCCCTTTTCTTTTCTTTTTATATCTGCTAAGTCTAGAAAACTAGATTCTACTAATTTCTGGCAGGTTTCACATAAGTCTAGACCGTTTATAGTATCTTGTTTTCTCCTTAATATTTCTTTATTAGACAATTTCTGTAGTTTTCTCGTAATAACTTTAATACCCTTATTTTCTAAAGATTTTAAATACGAAACATGCCTGTAATAAATATCTTCTCCATCAGCAATACTAGGAATAGAAGCATACCATCTTATTTCAACCAAATCATAATTTTTAACTTTACAAAATAGATTAACTAATTTTTGAATATCTATTTCAGATGGATTGTGGTATTTCTTTACATTATGGTACCAATTGTTCGCATCAAAAAAGAAAATAGCCTTTTTCATAGTTTCCTCCAAAAAGCCAGTGAATAGGAATCCCGGCATTCCTCCGAAGAGTCATACCGGGGACTTGAAGCATGATTTTTATCATCCAGCAACCCATAAGGATTACTGGGGATCATGTTATTGCTATAACTACTACCACCTTTATAAGTTTTTTGTTTAGCCATTTTAATAATGTATAGAGTTATACCTACCATGACTAACGTTATTAGCAAAGATAGTTTGTTCTATTAACCTAAGAACTATTGTGAATATAACTCCTCCAGCAAAAAGCAAAAGTCCCGCAGAATTATTCCCATTAACTAATACCCAAGCAGCACCTAAAACAGTAGCAACTGGTAAGGTTATTTGTGATATTCTAAAAATTGGATCCATCATTTTTTCTCCTTCTTTAAAGCGTAATTTAGATGATACTTAAATAATTCGTCATAATCTACCTTCATCCTTGCTCTTTCTTCTTCGAGCCCTGATTGAGAAGCCTTGTATTTTTTAGCATAAAAGATAAGTCCTGAAAGAGCAAATATACAATAAATAAGAATTATCCATAAACTTCCAGTTAGATAAACAACTGAAAAACATGATATAGCTAAAGCCAGTAAAGAGAGTGTAATTGTTGTATTGTGCATAGAGCCTTGATGACTTGCTATTACTTCAGCAAGAAATCTATCCAAGAGAAATCTCCTATCTTCTTCTTTTATTTTCTTAATATCGAGAGGCAATTGTCCTTTCATTTTATTTCACCTTCTTTTATGAGTTTGCCTTCAAATGCACTCTTTAAGATTGATTTTCTCAGTTTCTCAGCTTTTTCCAAAGAAGTTTCAACAACTTGTTCAATTTTACCAATAACTGAAAATTTTGATTCTATGGATTGGACTATTTGGGTTTGTTCTTGGATTGTTGGAATTGGAAACTTAATTGTTTTAAGTTCTTTAACAGAGGGAACATTCTTAATCGCAACACCTCGGCTTATTTTTGTCAAATGCTTTTGTATATATTGTGATTGAAACAAGTAAAGGAAATATTTATTGAGAACTTTTGAATTATCCAGAGTTATTTTTAACAATGCTTGATTTATTATCCCTTCTTTAAAATTTTCTTCTGGAATTTCTGCAATCCTTCCAATTGTTCCAGAACAACTTATCAACAAATCTCTGGGTTTAACAGAGAATGCTTTCATTTCTTCAAACTTCTCTTTACTGATAAAGTATCTCCTGAAATGAAAATCATTATTTATTGGATGATACTGTTCATATACCAAATAACCAGAAGGAACAAATATCTCTTTCTTTAATGAACCTCCAAATGGACCTCTTTTCATAGAATGTTTTTCTTTTGAAATAATTTCTGGAAATGTTTTATTAGCTCCATAAAATAATTTGTTCAAAACAGCTTTTCTATAAAGTTCAAGCTTTTCTTTTGCAGAAGTTAATGATTTAACGGCTTCGTCAAGTCGCGTGAATTGGGTTTCTATTTCTTGGACGATGAGGGTTTGTTTATTGAAACTTATTTTTTGGTCAGAATCTATTGGGAATAAAAATGGAAGATTTTGATATTCTGAAAGATAATACCTTTTATGGGTTGTGGCTCTGACCTTAATTGTTTGCATTTGGTAAAAAATATACTTTAGCATAGCCCTTCTATCTTTTAATTTTAATATTTTCATAGCGCTAGACTTTACTTTAAAAGGGAAATTAACGAATTTTGAGTCTGTGGTAAAGTCGTCAAATATTATAACTGGTAAGTCTTTACAAATACCTGTCTCTTCATTAGTGTATCCCTTCACAAAACCCTTATTCGCAGTTAAAACAGGCGTTCCGGTTTCTTCTTCTAATATTTCACTATTAACTATGTATTCAGTTGGTTGCTCATAGTCTAAAACTTCATTTAGCTTAACTTCTTTCCATCCTTTAGGTAATTGTTTATTTTGTATTTGTTGTTTCATTTTTCCTGCCGTATTATTTCATCTATTTCTTTAGTTCCATTTTGACTTATCTTAACATTCTCGCCATTTACGTAAATAAGCAATCTTTTTTGTAGGTTATTAAAATTGGTATTGAACTCGGCATCATATTTTGGTTTGGATAACTCTTTTAACCTGTCTTTTATGATTAATCCATTTTGCTTGTATAATATGGCTAATAATTTTTGGGAAAATGTTAATTTCTTTAGGATCATCATCCCTCCATCTTCAAACTCTTCAATTAAAGGGATTTTTCTTTGTACAAGCATTTCAATAATACCTTGAATTTCTTTATCTGATTTAGTATGAAAAAGAAAAATAAATGAAGACAAAATCCAATCTGTAGAATATTTAATAAAAACTCTATCTTGTATAATAGCATCCAGATCTTTTCTATGCATACCTCTTTTTTTGCTTCTGATTGTGTAAAGTGCCCTTGCAACCCTTGGAATCTCTAAAAATAATAAGTCGTCTTCTCCTTTTTTGTCTCTTTGTAAATTCTTTATTTTATTGTAAAGCTTTTCTACATCGATATTATTTAAGTCAAGAAGTATCTTATCATTAACGTATGAAATACCTGCTAAGGTCATTTCTACAAACCTTCCAGAAGAAGCAAGAATTTTTATGTTATCGTTAGCAGAAAAATCTTTCTGAACATCTTCATATTCTTTTAATAATTCTTTTACAATATTAGGGTGAATTTTCTTGGACAATTCATCTTGAAGTATTTGTTTCATTTTTTGAGACCAATTCCTTAATTATCTTTATACTCTCTTTTTCACCTGCCCAACTTATTTTTATGTTTTGGCCAGATTTGCTATAGAACTTTTTGAAGTCTGGAGAACTATAAAGTTTATCCATCCTATCGACTGGAATTTTATTTAAGTCTAATAGATTTCTTACTAATTCTTCGGATAATTTCTTATCATATACTCTATAAATAATAAATGAGAGAGCAATCAAAGTATTGAACTGTAGTTTTGTTCTAACATTTTCCTTTGGCAAGTTAATCATTCTTGGAAGATCTTCTTGAAAGTCTATTTCATATTTCAAAGACCCCTCATTAATTTGATTGTTCTTACAGAATAATTTTATGTTTTCTTCTAAATTTGATTTAACTTCTTGTTTCTCAACATCTATATTTTCAGTATTAGCCTTAAACTCTAGTTCTCTTAATTTTTTCCAGATTTTTTGCAATTCTTCTAAGACATCTTTATCCATTATTTTGCCTCTTTATACCCAGATTCTACATAGGATAGACCCGATCGTGTAATACTAAATAAATTATTTTTTTCTTGGCTTTTACCTTTAAGCATAATAAATCCTTTTTGTCTGTTCTTGTTTACTAAATCAGAAGGATTTGAAGGAGGAGAAATAAGCAGAAACCCGTATTTTTCTAATAAATCTCCCACTGAAAAATGTACATTAATTTTATAGAAATAATAACTCAGTAACATAATTGTATCTAAGCTAGTCTTTGGTTTTAATCTGTGATACATCTCTTGGAGATTCTCATCACTATTATCATTTAAGTTTACCAAATTCTCAGAAGGGGTTATACCTTTTAGCACAACTATCTCTTTATTATCTAAAATCCTATCAACCATCTTGCTAAATAATATTTCTTGCTCTTTCTCTGATAAATTATCAACGGTATTTATTAGTTTTTTAGCTTCTTCTATTCTTTTTTTTATATCTGGATTAAATTCCATTTTTTTATATAAAACAGATAGTATTTAAATTTATATGTAACCCTATTTATACAATCATCCACCCACCTTCTCATTCAACTCTTTCAACAATGGCGTTAGTTTTGATCCGAAGACTTTCGCTGCTTTGCCAAGTCCTCCAAGCTGGTTAAATGGAGTATCTTCAAGATCTTCTTTGAGGATTTCAACAGAAGTCGCTATGTGATCTTTGATAAGTAAAAGCCATTTCAATTGTTCTTCACTAAACTGAACTCCTTCTTCTTTCTGTCTTCCAAGCCATTCAGAAAATCTTTTGTCTACTGTATCTAAGTATGGCTCAAGTTCTTTTGTTTTCTCAATCTCAAATCTGAGCAAAGAGATAAATTCTGTTATCTTGCTTGTCCCATTCCCTTTGACCTTGCTTTTTTCTAATTCTTTGTAAGCAATCCATAGTTTTTGCGGAGTTAAAATATAAGGTGGTGCTTTGATGTGTTCAGCAAGTTCTTTTAGATCACCCCAGTGTAACTTACCCTTGTTATAGAATACTTGAATAGCTAATAACTCCTTACGATTATTTTTGATAAATTCCTTGAAGGACCCAACAAGTTCTTTTGCTTTCTTTGTTGCAATTTCAGAATATTGGGCTTCTTCAACAACATCAAGGGAAGACATATCAACAATAATCTCTGTTTCTTTCTTTATTTCTGGAAGTCTTTCAATTAGTTTTGCGTTTGCTACAAATGATTTTAAAGAATTATCTATTCTTTTCTCTGAAACTTGATCAAGCTGTTGTTGTGTTGGCTTTTCTCCAAATTCTTTCTTTGCTTGTTCTGTAATTTTATCTTCATCAATTGCATCAACAAAGTCTCTTGCAAAATCAAGCAAACTCTTTCCATTTGTTATTTTCTTAATTTCAGTGGTTTGTTCTTCTGTTAGTTTCTTTTGAAGTCTCGTTATTCTGCTTACCAGAGAAGAAACAAGTTCTTTTGTAGGTTTTCCGTATTGTAATGACTTGAGAAGTTTCTCAAATGAAATTGAAGGATTTTGTTCCAATGGACGACTCTCCATCAACTCTTCTGACTCACAAACTCCCACAGCATCAATAATAACAAATCTTTCTTTTGCCTGTGCATCAGGACTAACAGTAATAAATGACTGATTGTCCATAACTCTTACGCCACGACCTTTCATTTGCTCAAAATAGTTTCTACTCTTGACAGCTCTCATAAAGAATATTATCTCCAGAGGTTTGATGTCTGTTCCTGTTGCAATCATATCAACAGTTACAGCTATTCTTGGATTGAAATCGTTCCTGAACTGTCTTATCAGCTCTTCTGGCTTTATTCCTTCAGTCTTATAAGTTATTTTTTGACAGAACTCGTTGCCTTCCCCAAACTCTTCTCTAATAATATCAACAATCTCTTCTGCATGATTATCATCTTTTGCATAAATAAGAGTTTTCGGAACGTGTTTTCTCCCAGGAAATATTTCTGTGAAGAGCTTTTCTTTAAAAGTTCTAACTATTTTTCTTATTTGATCCTTTGATGTGACCTTTCTATCAAGCTCATTTGCATTATACACAACTTCGTCTTCAACCTTGTCCCATCTTTTTTCTCTTGTTCTCTTATCTCTCTTTATTATGACTTCCCCAGATTCAATCTTTGAACCTTCTCTTGAAATTTTTGTTCTTATGTTGTAGACAGTGAAGTCAACATTGATATTATCTGCAACTGCTTGCTCATGACCATATTCCATAACAAGATTGCTATCGAAGAAAGCGATAGTGCTCTTTGAAGGTGTTGCAGTTAGACCTATCAAGTGAGCGTCAAAGTAATCAAGAACCTGTTTCCAAAGATTATAGATGGACCTATGGCACTCATCCACAATAATGAAGTCAAACGACTCAATAGGAAACTTTTCATTATACTTTACTTCAACTGGTTTCAAAGGAAACTTTTGTTCAAATCCAGATTTCTGCTCTTCTGCCACATCAAGCTCTTTTCCAGAGATCATTGAATAAACTCTTTGAATTGTTGCAATACAAACCTTATCAGACTCCTTTATTTTATTTGATTTTAATAGGTGGACATTATGGAGCTCTGTGAATTTTCTTCCATCTCTTGGAACTTCAAAGTTTTGAAACTCTAGTTCTGTTTGCTCTCCAAGATTATATCTATCAACAAGGAAGAGTATTCTTTTCGCCTTTCCTTTTTCAATAAGTTCGCTGCAAAGATTTACAGCCATAAGTGTCTTTCCAGAACCTGTTGCCATCTGAACAAGAGCTCTTGGTTTATTTTTTGCAAGCGAACTGAGCAAGTTGTTTATTGCATCTTCCTGAACTCTTCTTAACTTCTTATTATCTACTGGGGGAATATGTGACAATCTATTTCTCAATGTATTATTGGGATGTTTCATCCATTCTTCAAGCGTCTCAGGTCTATGAAAATTAAAGACTTCTCTACTTCTCGGTTTAGGATCCCATAAGTTAGTAAATCTTACTTCATTTCCGTTGGACTCATAAACGAATGGCAACGGCAGAGATACATGCCTATAATCTTCTGGAAAACCTTCAGCATAGCCCTTTGTTTGTGTTTCTTTGCCTATTAGAGTTACCCCTTCCTTCTTTGCTTCAACAACACCAATTGCAATGCCGTTTACAAATAAGATGTAATCTGCTTCTCCAACTTCCTTACCCATTTGGAAATATTCAACAGCTACACCTTTAGCGCTTCTGATATCAGCAGTTTTGTAATTTTGAATATCCCATCCTGCAGCACTCAGTCTAGGGTTTATCTTATTGTGCCTTGCTTTGTTCTCTGGACTGGTCTCATTTACCATGAGATTCAGATGGAATCTCTTTTTAAAAAGTATACGTTTTTGATGCTATATAAAAATGCTTCCAAAAACTTATTATACTCTCTTTATCTTTTTTAAAAATGACTTTCAAACTCTCCCCCTCATCACTCGGTTTAATGAATGAATGCTCGAGATGCTTCTGGCTGACAAAACATGAAGTATGGAAAAGGCCATCAGGCCCTTTTCCTCAATTGCCCAATGGCATGGACAGAGTGCTAAAACAGCATTTTGATAAGTTTATGAAGAAAGGAATATTGCCTCCTGAACTTAAAGATAATGGAGATACTAAAGAGATGCTTTTATTTAATGATGAAGATTTATTAAAAGAATGGAGAAATGCAAGAAAGGGATTGTGGTTTGAAGATAAAAAAGGAAATGTCCTTCATGGCGGTGTTGATAATATCTTAACTAAAGAAAAGAAGCTTATTGTTTTGGACTATAAAACAAAGGGCTCTCCTGCAAAAGAAGATGCCCATAAAGCCAACCAGCATCAATTAGATATTTACAACTTTCTTTTAAGGAAAATGGGATATGAAACAGAGGATTATAGTTTCTTATTGTTTTATTCTCCTTCAGAGGTTTTAGAGACTGGAGAAGTAGTGTTCCATACTGAACTGAGGAAAGTTAAGACAAATATAAAGGATGGAGAAGAGTTATTCAACAAGGCAATAAAGTTATTAAATGAAGAATGTCCTAAAAAGAGTTGTGAATGGTGTGGGGGAAGATAAAGATGGATTATAATAAAAAGAAAGCAGATTATGGAGTTTCAACAGTAATTAATTATCTTAATAGAATTGGCTTCAAAGAAGTTAAAGATGTTACAAAGGATAAGAAAGATGAAGATGCTTACGGTTGCGATATTATTGCTTTAAATCTGCAAAACCAGAGAGTAAGAATTGAAGTTAAAACCACAACAAATGATAAGGGAGGAATTCCAGACTGTCATGATTCATTATTTAATGAAGATAGAACCGTTAAAGCAGATTTCTTTTATATTGTAAGATTGGATAAAGAAGATATTACTAAGATAAGGTGGATGGAAATCTTAACAAAAGAAGAAATTGATAGATATAAAGATAGCCATAAGTGGCTTAGAAGATTAAGAACAACTAAGTTAGATATTGCTTTATATAAAGGGTTAGTTGGTAAAAAAATACCAACTTCAGAATTATCATTATCATGAGAGCTCCACAAGAAATGCTTTATGAAGTAATAACAAATACAATTTACTTAGATAATGCAATAAATGAAATAATAAGTCTATACTTCCACAATTTTGATGAGCAAGAGAATGAAGATAAAACCCTTAGCTTTAAACCATTAGAAATGTTTCACAGGTTATTTTTACAAGATATGGGTTCTCATAGTAAGTTGAAAATTGTAAAAGAAATAGGTGAAAGCTGTATTAAGAACTTCCAATTTCCTAAAGGCTATGAAGAAAAGTTTAGGAGATTTTACATTATTAGAAACATCTTTGCTCATAGTCTTTATC
>ERZ1292625.4596-Hain-H41-01um-R1-4596-length-10212-cov-4_pt1 | contig 10212 bp, 8 predicted proteins | sample MGYA00564400_ERZ1292625 | MGnify/ENA primary metagenome ERZ1292625 (study PRJEB36523, sample SAMEA6512639) | groundwater metagenome | collected 2019-01-08 | study: AquaDiva: Metagenomics assemblies of 32 groundwater samples
ATCTTCGTCTCAGCAGATGCAAATAGGCTCGCAGAAGCGTCATTACGTTTTTACTTGGCCTAAATTGGCTTGCGTAGAAAAGAAATTCCACATCCCCGTTGTTAAATGCGGAGGTGTAGTCAACATTGGTACTTCTTTGCAACGCGCCTCTCATCAAGGACTGACAATATTTACGCGAAGTGGCCTCGACATCAGGAAACCCTGTAATCTTTATCCAATGATGAAGATCGTTTGGTGCGTGCGGTACGACCTTGACGTTAATAGCAGGTATGCCGTATCTATCTATCAACGTATTCCATTTTGTAGCCTCACTGTAAGTTACAAAATTACAGCCACCTTTGATCGATTTCTCCAAAGTCTCATACACAGTCGCAAGGCGATTACCGCCAAGCATGGAAAATCATACAGGAAAGTCATTCAATAAGACATCTGTAACACACATTAGACGCGGAGCTTTGATTTTATTAAAGCTTGGCCAAAATGCCGTGGGGCTGTACCATGCTCGGACGCGAGGCAAGCTATCTATGATGTCCTGCATGCGACCAGCCTCAATTTTCTGCATCTCGTCAAAAAGACGAAACAACAGCCCCTCTTTATCAGGTCTGGCTAGCAGTGAATTTATCCTGCTAGCAATTTTATGGCACCACTTGATTTGCGAGGAAGCATGCCGGCGCATCATGCTCCAGCCTCTTTTGATCACAAGTATGGCGGCAACAGGCAACGCAATAATAGAAATTGGAAGCGCAACGATTAGGGCAGCCAAAGACAACAGCAAAAATGCCACCATTGACGCAAAACTATTGACAGCAACAGCTTTCTTTGCAAATACTTGCCAAACTCGTGAAACCTTTCCCATTGCAAAGTCCAGCATACGCTGGAATCTTCCGCTTCGTCTTTTGGATCGAGAACGATATGCTCGCCACGCTTCAAATACGCTCAAAATATATGGTTTATTCTGTGGCGATGCAATCTCGAAAACTTCTGCTGAGACCTGTTCACTCTCAAAAAGAGTATGAAGAGTTTCCTGTGACCAACTGGGGCAGACGATTATGAACCGTGCATCACCTAGTTTCTCAGCACCTTTGAGAAACATGGCGAGATGCCGCCCAAGCCCTTCCGCTCGCAAATCTACGGTGGGAGGGAAAGCCAAGTAAATTCCATACTGCTTTAAAGACATGCACGAACCTCTTGCCAGTATTTTTCGGCATGATTCTCCATTGATTGAGCCCTCAAAAGAGCTTCAGAGGGAAGCATATCTCGCCGTGCTGTTATATTGTTTTCCATCATCTTAAGCTTCTTCGCCATATCTCTCGGAGATTCCGGATCCATCCAAGCCATTCGCAAAGAGAACTGCTCATCAATCTCGCGCATCGCGGGATAATCGCTGGAGAGCGCCGGAACGTTTAAACATGCACCTTCAATGACGGAAAAAGTACCATTATCCGATTTACCAGAATGCCAAATGAACTTGGCATTCGCCAAAGTTTTTCTGTAAGCAGAATCTGGTAACTCCCCCATCCACTTGACTCTCCGCTTCAGCAGTTTATTTTCTCTAAACAATTTGGCAACTGAATCAGTTTGAGGGTTTGTATCCACCAATATATTTCTAGAATTCACACCGGTTACCCTGCAATCCAACGTACCATCCATTTCCTCATAATATATATGAAGGGCTTCCAAAGAATTTTTGTGATTCTTATGCGGTGTGGAATTAGTTGTCCAGATGAAATATGAATCTTTTTCATCTAAGGAAGCAATAATTTCCCGCTTTATTTCAAATTCCGGAGCCAGCATCGGCACTTTACTTACTTTTTTCGATTCTATTCCTGCATATTGCAGTGCATCTTTCCGCGTAAACTCCGATGTCACCAATATCTTTTCGGCAGAGCGCACAGCCGACAAAAACATCAACTCATATCGCTGAGGAATAACATCAACATACCTTTGCAAGAAATCGTACATCATAAGCACGACGGGCTTCAAAGGAAGAATAGGATAAATCATGCGGTGACTCACTATTATCCAAAGATTGCAATCCTGAAGATTGCGTATCCCATCTTCTGGCACCAGATAATGCTGTGAAGCGGGTTTCCAATTTTCATATCCCGCATAACGCATTGCTCGGCTTGCCTCTTCCGAGGATAATGTTCTCCATTTAAACGGTCGCCGCTTTATCTCTTTTGGAAAATTATCGAAATCTGAATCAGAATAAACGAATGGTTCATCTGGATGCAAGAAAACAACCTCGGCGGCATCACCAGACTGGTGACTGCCCATATGGATTGCATGTGCCAGCGCCTGGACTCCTCGCAAGCTGCCACCTCTATAGGCTACGGGCAAGACAACTGCTATCCTTTTCTTTCTAGCTGCACTGGGGCGCATTGCTTGCTCAGCCCGTACTTCAGCCAAACGGGATGCAATTTGAGCGAATCCAGTGCGCCACGCGGGCTCGCAATTTTCCGGGATCATAGATTGAAGAAGTACCGTCTGCGTATGACGAATGCTCTGAATCAACTCTTGATTGCCCGCTAAAATAGCTTCAATCTTGCGCCTTGCTTCCACAACTGTTTTACAGCGCCCAGGCAAACCAACACCCCCCATCCGATCCAACATGCCTCCCGCCATAAAGACAAGCGGCATACCTGCTCGGATTGCCTCAAACGGATGGTAGTGGATATGATTTGGCTCCTGAGAGTGATAAAACATAACCCGACTTTGAGCCATATTATAGGCATGTTCATCGTCTGTCACATAACCCAGGACACGCTCGTCATTTACAGAGATAGGCTGCGCACCTGCGACTATATATGGAACACCTTCAAATGCTTTTTTAAAATTTCTATAAATCTCTCCATATATAGGACTTGATGCGATTTCCGGGCAAACGAAATAGATTTTTCTCTCTTTGCCCTCCCATTTATCCTTAATTTCTGCATTCGCGAGGCCCAGAGGAAGAAAAATTCTCCGATCACGCAAGTAAGGTGGTTCGGTGTCAGCTATGTGAGAATATGCTTCGCCAAAATGAAAACGCCGCCCCATGCGCCTTATGCAGACACCTCCATATCCATTCCTGGCTATATAATCGTTGAGCACTAAATCATAAGAAGCGCTCTTGTCACGACCATATATCCGCCAAATGGCAATCCCCCTGAAGTGCTTCGATAGACTATCAAGAGCCTCTCGATTCATTGGTAAAAAGAATATGACATCGAAATATTTGTTCGCTAATTCCCACGTAGCTTCCGGAACACCATCGTACCAATCAGTAGCGTTCAGTATAGCGAGATCATCTTTTGGAATTTCGAGAGAAGCATCCTCAGAATAATCAATAGAAGCAGTTCTAAATGATTGATCTTGAGGAAAAGATTTTGGCGTAAATATCTGATTCACACCGATCTTTTTCAACATCGATATTTCGAATTTTCTCGCAGTTGTGTGATTCAACAACCACATCACCCGCAAAGGCTTTTCTTCACTCATGACAGCCCGTTCACTTTTTTATATTCAATTATTGCTTTACTCACCGCACCATCAAATACAATTTCCCCTCGATGCAGAACAACCCCTCTCTGGCATAAATTCTCTAGGGCACTGAAATCATGGGATGCCAGAATTAGAATATCAGCCTGTTCAACCAAAGAAACGATACGTTGCTTTGCCTTGTTCATGAAATTCGCATCGCCCGCACCAATTACCTCATCCAGCAAAAGAATATCCCCCCCTACAGCGGTTGATATCGCAAATGCAAGTCGTACCTGCATTCCCGCAGAATAAGTCTTAATTGGATAATCTATAAATTCTCTTAATCCGGCAAACTCAACGATTTCGGGCTCTTTCTCCCGCATGAACTCTGGAGAAAGACCTAGCAGAAGGCCTCTATAAAGTATATTTTCACGGCCAGTTGCGTCCGGCTCAAATCCTAAGCTCAGGTCAAACAGTGAACGAACTTCACCATCTACCTGAACGCACCCGCTTGAAATTGGATATAACCCAGCAACGGTTTTCAAGAATGTGCTTTTACCAGCTCCGTTGTGGCCCAGCAGACCTACGCGCTCACCCTTGCTTATATCGAGATTGATATTTTTAAGAGCATGCACATCCTGCAGGCTCACTCGCTTTTTTCGACGAAGAAGCGTATTTGCCAACAGTTCCCTGACAGAACGCTCTTTGAATGAAACAGAAGCATAGTGGAGATTTACAGCTTCAAGTCGGATATGCGGATTTCTCATAAATAAAATATAACTTTACGCTCTGCTTTTCTTCCGACAAACCAGGCAATTAGTGCAAATATCAATGCTAATAAAATTGAATAAGCATAATTTTCCCAAGTAGGCCATTTCCCTTCCAGCAATGGTGCGCGGATCAGTTGAAGCAAATGATAGATCGGATTGTTATCCACCAGGAATCCCATTCCTCCTTGCCTGAACATTTTTACTTCAAAATAAACAGGAGAAATAAACCAAAGAGCTTGCAGCACCAGTCCCGCTGCATGAGGTATGTCACGAAAGCGCACACCAACATAGGCTAAAAGGGTGGACATCGGCCAAGCGATCAAGGCAGCGACGGGGAATATACTCAATGACGCCAACCAACTCCATCCAAAATTCTGCGGCATTACAGTCAAAGACCAGCCATAGAGTGCCAAGCTGGCCAGAGCAAGAACGGTCAAGCTGCCGAGAACGGTTCTCAGGGTATAAATTGCCAACGGATGCCTACATTGTTTTATATATGCATCTGCTTGAACAAAAGACAATGCTCCTCCAGTGACATTCGCCGCGATAAATTCCCAGACGATGATCCCGGAAAGAATATAAGGAGCATACGTTGTGATATCCGAATTGAACATCTTGCTGAAAACAATGGCAAGCAGCGCAGTCATCCCCAGTGGCTGGATAATAGACCACAAAGCTCCAAAAAAAGATCTCCGCCAACGAGACCTCAAATCAGACATAGCCAAGTGAGTCCAAAAATATCTGGCCCGCCAAATCCCTTGCCAATATTTACGCATGAACCGCTCCAAGCAGCATAATATTCTTTCTCATTAATTGCTTCTTAGATCTCTCCAACAGCAAAATTTTAACGATATTCATTGGATTCTCTAGCGGCCATTTTATTTCCTGCCAACTATGCGGTCAAAGTCTCAATAGATAGACAACATAGCAGGCAGGAAAATAATTGATAAATTAACTATCGATATAGCCTGTAAAGATAACTAACTCTATTTATTCTTTGAAATACCGTGAAATCTGACCACAAACCATCGCTACCTCATCTTGAGAAAGAGCGGGATAACTTGGCAAATTGATACCACGGCTTGAGATGGAATCGGCAACAGGAAATATCTCATCAGTTTGACAATGCGGCATTGCATTGGCCAAATAAAACACAGGGCGTGTTTCCACACCCTGCGCCTTCAGATATTCCCTCAAGGGAGCCCGGTCCGAAGCATCGTTCACCGCAATAGAGCACATCCAGAATGAATGCCGGGTATTCTGCAGTTCAGAATGAAATTTCAGCGGCAAATTTCCAAGATTTGACTCATACCACGATGCGATCTGGCGCTTTCGCTCCAAAATCTCGTCCGCCTTTTCCAATTGTGCCAAACCGATTGCGGCACAGATGTTTGTCATACGATAGTTGTATGCCACCACATCATGCCAGTACTCCCTCGTTTTTGAGACTCCCTGATTTTTCAGATGAAAAGCGCGCTCAATCGTTGCGGGATCGTTTGCCACAACCATTCCGCCCTCTCCGGTCGTAATGGTCTTGTTTCCGAAAAAAGAAAAGGTGGCAATATCCCCAAAGGTTCCTACATGCTTTCCTTTGTAGTAGGAGCCAAATCCCTCCGCACAATCCTCTATCAGCAGAAGGTTTTTTTCTCGGCAGATCTTGACAATCGGATCCATGTCACAAGGAAGTCCATACAAATGAACAACCATCACCGCTTTTGTACGGTCGGTGATCTTTCGCAGTATGTCATTCGGGTCTATTTGCCAGCTCTGAGCCAGAGAATCCACATAGACAGGTGTAGCACCTGTTTGAATAATTGTATTCACCGAAGCGATGTAGGTCAGCGCGGGCACGATGACTTCATCACCTGACTTGATTCCAACCGCCTCCAATGCAAGGTGTATCGCGACCGTCCCGTTGTTAACGCTGGTTGCCTTGTTTACTCCAATGTACTCGGCAAATCCATCTTCAAACCGCTGAATGAACTCTCCCTTGGAAGATATCCAAGTGGAATCCAGACATTGGTTGACATAGTTCTTTTCTTGACCAGTGAAATAAGGCTGATAAACAGGAATCATTTTCTGAGCTCCACTTATTTCATTCGTGGTAATTGAAATACTTGAAACCATGCTGCTTGACCAGCTCATCCCTTTGGGCCTCCTTCAGGTCCTCACGCATCATTTCAGAGACCAGTTCCTGGAAGGACGTTTGCGGCACCCAGCCCAGCTTCTCCTTTGCTTTCGAAGGATCACCCAAAAGCGTTTCAACTTCGGCCGGACGGAAGTAACGGGGATCAACAGCGACAATGCATTTATTCGTTGCAATGTCGTATCCCTTTTCTTCAATGCCTTCTCCATCCCATCGTATTTGTATACCGGCCTCCTTTGCTGCCAGCTCCACAAACTCCCGGACGGAATGCTGCTCGCCAGTGGCAATCACGAAATCCTCTGCCTTGTCCTGCTGCAACATCAGCCACTGCATCTCAACATAATCGCGTGCGTGACCCCAGTCACGCAAGGCATTCATGTTTCCGAGATAAAGGCAATCCTGCAGACCCAGCTTGATGCGTGCCAGTGCGCGTGTGATTTTTCGTGTCACGAAGGTTTCACCGCGGATCGGAGATTCATGATTAAAAAGGATCCCGTTGCAGGCATACATACCATAGGCCTCCCTATAGTTGACGGTAATCCAATAGGCATACATCTTTGCAACCGCATAGGGAGACCGCGGATAGAATGGGGTTGTCTCCTTTTGAGGTATTTCCTGCACCAAGCCATACAACTCGGATGTGGATGCTTGATAGAACTTCGTTGTATCCTTCAGTCCGGCAATGCGAATTGCCTCCAGGAGGCGGAGTGTTCCCAGCGCATCCGAATTCGCAGTATATTCCGGTTCTTCAAAGGAAACTGCCACGTGGCTTTGTGCCGCAAGATTATAAACCTCGTCCGGCCGAACCTCTCGCACCACTCGAATAAGGCTTGAGGAATCTGTCAAATCCCCGTAATGCAGCGTCAGGTCGTAGCCTTTTTTATGCGGATCGTGATATAGATGGTCAATACGATCCGTATTGAACAGCGATGCCCTGCGACGAACGCCATGCACTTCGTAATTCTTTTGCAAAAGAAACTCAGCCAGGTATGCACCATCTTGGCCTGTAATACCCGTAATCAAAGCAACTTTTTTCTTCATATCGATACCCTACCCGATCATTAAAAATACAGCGATATTATTGATTAGATAATCTACTGCAACTTCTTCAAATTAAAACTTCTCCGGTCATCTGAAATAATTCAATTTTAGAAGACGGAAAGCAAAAAGAGAATTCTCAATACCCTATCCGGGTTAGCTCAACCGCTGAACACGGCCGTAGGTGTCCTCGAATCTCACAATATCATCTTCTCCCAGATAACTTCCGGACTGTACTTCAATGATTTCCAGAGGAACTTTTCCAGGATTGGCCAACCTGTGTATATGCCCAAGGGGAATATAAGTCGACTCATTTTCACCGAGCAAAAATGTTCTTTCACCGTTGGTTACTTCGGCAGTCCCCTTGACCACCACCCAGTGCTCTGCACGGTGATGATGCATTTGCAAGCTCAAGCTTGCGCCAGGATGGACGACGATGCGCTTGACTTGAAAACGCTCTCCGCTATCGATGCTGTCGTACCATCCCCAGGGTCGATGCACCTTGCGATGCGAATGTGCGAGTGCATGGCCAGTCCGAACGAGGTGGGCGACGATTTTCTTGACATCCTGAGTGCGACGCTTGTCAACCACCAGAACAGCGTCGGGCGTCTCCACGACGACCACATCTTGCAGCCCTACGCCAGCAACAAGTCGGCTGCTTGAGAGCAGCAAGGAATTGGAACAGCCATGCTGGACAGCGTCACCCATCAGCGCGTTTCCTTCGGAATCCTGCTCACGCACATCCCATAGCGCATCCCAAGCACCTACATCCGACCAACCGGCTTCCATGGGCACCACCCGTGCAGCGATGTCCAGCTCCGGCATTGTGGGCAAGCGCTCCATCACGGCATAGTCAATAGAGTCCGACGGGCAGGCCGCGAATGCCGCCGCATCAGGGCGGATGAAATCCAGGTCGCGCTGAGCAGCTCGCATCGCGTCTTGACAGGCGCAGAGAATATCAGGCCTGCAATGCTCCATGGCTTTGATCCAGACACTGGCTCTCACCATGAACAAGCCGCTGTTCCAAAGATAGTTCCCTTGTTCCAGATAGTGCCGTGCACGTTCGGCATCGGGCTTTTCCGCGAAGCTTTCCACACGGTGGACGCCTTGCTCGTCAATTTCGCTGAACTGGATGTAGCCATAGCCCGTCTCAGGGCGGTCCGCCACGATACCGAAAGTGGCCATGCAGCCTTCACTGGCCTTCATGTAAGCCTTATGCACTGCACCATGAAAGGCTTCACGATCAGCAACCACATGATCTGCCGGCATGGCGAGAAGTACAGGGTCCTCCCCGTCCGCACATGCATGGAGTGCCGCCAAAGTCAGCGCAGGGGCCGTGTTGCGACCTACCGGCTCCAACAATATGGCGGCTTGCTGGATACCTACATGCGTAAGCTGACTTGCAGCCAGAAAACGATGCTCCACGTTGCAAACCAGGACAGGAGCCACGGCCTGCGGAATTTGTGCGGTCAGCCCTTGAAGACGTGTTGCTGTCTGCTGAAGCATCGTCTGACTGTCAGCAAGTGCCAGGAACTGCTTTGGATATGTCTCACGCGAAAGTGGCCACAGGCGGGTACCGGAGCCTCCGCACAAAATGACGGGGAGCAGGGGAGAGGTCATGAGGAAAAGGTGTTGGAAGAAGCTGGGCTGCGCAGGGTTTCGGTATCCGCCTCCAGCATGGCTAACCGCTGGTTGAGACGGCGCACGTCGCGCTCAATGCGGGTGTTCATCATGTCGGCGTGTAACGCCTTTAAAAACAACACGATACAAGCCAGCAGCAGCAAAATTGCGGGGGGATAACTGATGCTCAGAACAGCGGCGATGCCATCAACCAAGCCGGGCCAAACGCCGAGCACCACCGCAGCCATGGCCACCGCTACCCAGAACAGTCCATGCATGAGATAGAGGTGGTCGCGGCGTATCAGGTACAGAATCAGCGCGGCCAACCCTACACCCATGACAGTAGTTGTTACCTGAAGTGATGCCATATTGATAATAAAAGACTACCGAATAACGTCGTTCGGTTGATGCAGTGCAACAAAATCACCAGCTGGCACAGCCAAAACGGACCAAGGAATACGTAAAACCTCCCATTGTAGGTTCGCCATCGCGTTGCGCCGGATTTTCTCCCTTTGGTGTCACCCTCGCCTTGACAAGCCCTCTCCCCCAGATCCCGTTGCCTACAACGGCACACCATCCTGACAAAGCGGCGGATGGCAAGCAGCGTTCACGCGGCACTACACTGAAGCATTCACATACTGTCGCCCAAAGCGTTACTTCTGGGCATCTGCCCATGCCATCCTTGAACCCCCAGCTCCTGGTCATAGACCCCCAGAACGACTTCTGCGATCTGCCTGAGGACTGGTGTCCTGGCCGGCAACGTCCCAGCCTTCCCGTGGCGGGCGCACATGCCGACATGCAGCGGCTGGCCGGCTGGATACGGCGCGAGGGACTGAAACTCGATGCGATTACGGTGACGCTGGACTCGCACCAGCGCTACGACATCGCCCATCCGGCTTTCTGGCAACAGGGCAATGGCGACGACAGCGGCGATGTAGCGCCGTTCACCGCGATCACGGCGGCGCAGGTGCGGGCGGGGGTGTTCCGGCCGCGCAACGCCGAGGCGCTGCAGCGCAGCCTGGAATATCTGGATGCACTCGAAGCCAACAGCCGCTACACGCTGATGGTCTGGCCCGTGCACTGCGAAGTGGGCAGCTGGGGCCATGGTATCCATGCCGATGTGCTGGCGGCCTGCGGCGACTGGCAGCAGCAGCGCCAGCGCGCCGTGTACAACGT
>ERZ1292625.4597-Hain-H41-01um-R1-4597-length-10210-cov-5_pt1 | contig 10210 bp, 8 predicted proteins | sample MGYA00564400_ERZ1292625 | MGnify/ENA primary metagenome ERZ1292625 (study PRJEB36523, sample SAMEA6512639) | groundwater metagenome | collected 2019-01-08 | study: AquaDiva: Metagenomics assemblies of 32 groundwater samples
GTAAGAACTAATTCTTCTACTCCATTTATCTTTATTGCATATTTTAAAAGCGGAATATCTATCCAGCCCGTGCGACGCAAACGACCAGTGGTAGCCCCAATTTCATGTCCGAATTTGCGTAATGCAATTCCTTGTTCAAATTCACTTTTACTTTCGGGGTCGGGTTCAGGAAATTTAGCTTTTTCGTCATTTACTTTTTTATCACGACACCACACAGAAGATTCTTTTCCACCCAATTCTGTTGGGAATGGACCTTCACCAACTTTTGTAACATAAGCTTTTAATATTCCAATAGCGCCACCAATATACGATGGTGGAATACCGAGTCCTGTAGCCACTCCACCAGAAATAGTATGGGATGATGTTACAAATGGATAATGTCCAAAACGAACATCAAGAAGAGAGCCTTGTGCTCCCTCGGCTATAACTTTGTGTTTTTTTGATAAGGTTTTTGTAACAATTTCTGCAGATTCTATAATTTGAAGCGAACGTAAAAACTTAATACCAAGCCAAAAATTTTGTTCAGCTTCTTTTAATTCTGGAGCAGATACATCATAGTTAAAATTTTGATGTAATGTTTTTTTATGTTCATCACGAAGCATTTCATATTTTTTTCGAAAATCACTATAAAAAATATCACCAACTCGCAATGCTCGACGTAAGGTCAAATCAGTGTAAGAAGGTGAAATACCCTTACCCGTAGAGCCAATTTTTTTCTTTCCTTTAGTTTTTTCAGAAACAGAATCAAGTATTAAGTGTGTTGGTATTGTTAAAACCGCATGAGGAGAAACAGACATACGATTTAAAAAAGAAATATTTTTGGGTATTTCTTTTGCTTCTTTTGCTAGAGCACCTGGATTTATAACCATACCAGCACCTAAATGAATTTTTGCTTTTCCAAAAACCCCAGATGGAATCAAGTGAAATACAAAACATTTACCTTTGTGCCAAATAGTATGTCCTGCATTGTTTCCTCCTTGAAATCTAACTATCAAATCATTTTTATTGAGAACGTTAGCAATTCGAGCAACACCCTTGCCTTTTCCTTCATCACCCCACTGAAGACCGATAACTGGAATAACTTGAAATTTATTTTTCGGAGACACTAAATTTCGTGAATGTGTGTGTATCATCATTTTATTATTGTGTATAATTTGGTGCTGGACTTACCATAAAAATATCATGCACATGGCTCTCTCGTAATCCCGCATTAGTAATAATATAACAAGAAGCATTACGAAGTGTCTTAATATCTTTTGCTCCCAAGTAGCCCATTCCAGCACGCAATCCTCCCACAAGCTGATGAATGACATGAATGAGTGCTCCTTTATAAGCTACATGAGCGGAGACACCTTCTGGAACTAATTTTATCGGATCATACTGGTCGTCTTGAAAATATCTATCTTTTGAACCCATTTTCATCGCATCTATCGAACCCATACCTCGATATTTTTTAAATTTTTGATTATTATTTACGATAGTGTCTCCTGGAGATTCATCTGTTCCAGCAAAAGTACCACCCGACATTATCACATCTGCTCCAAAAGCAAGCGCTTTTACTGCATCTCCACTATATTTCATACCGCCATCAGCAATTACTGTGACACCAAGGGGGGCACAGGCTTCATAAACAGAGAAAATTGCAGAGAGTTGAGGCACACCTACTCCTGAGACAACACGTGTCGTGCAAATAGAACCAGGACCGATTCCAACTTTAACTGCATCTACTCCTGCTTTATATAAAGCAAGCGCCGCCGAACCAGTAGCTATATTACCAGCGATGATATCTAATTTGGGATAAGCTTTGTGAATTTTTTTTACCATATCGATAACTCCTTTTGAATGTCCGTGGGCAGTATCAATACAAATTATATCTACGTGATTCTCTACCAGAGCATCTACTCGCTTCATTGCATCTCCTCCTACACCCACGGCTCCACCTACGCAAAGTCTCCCCTCTTTGTCTTTTGTGGCAAATGGATATTCTTTGCTTTTTCTCATATCACGATAAGTAATAAGTCCAACAAGTTTGCCATTTTTATCAATTAAGGGAAGTTTTTCGATTACGTATTTTTTAAACAATTGATTTGCCTCATCTACCGTAGTATTTTGTTTGCCTGTAATTAATTTTGTGGTCATAATTTCTTTTATTCCCGTATTGCGGTTTGTCTCAAAACGAAGATCTCTATTAGTAACTATTCCAACTAATTTTCCATTATTATCGACTATAGGCAAACCGCCAATGTTGTGTTTTTGTTGTATTTCGAGCGCATCTCCGACAGTTGCATCGACAGATAAAGTAAGGGGGTTCGAAATACGTCCAGACTCATATCTTTTTACTTTAAAAACTTCTTGAGCTTGATCAGCAATAGATAAATTTTTATGAATTATACCAAGCCCACCCAATTTAGCCATCTCTATAGCCATTGGCGATTCGGTAACAGTATCCATTGCGGCTGACATAAAAGGTATACTGAGAGCAATATTTTTTGTAAGCTTTGTTTTTATTTCGACTTCTTTTGGTAAAACTTCACTATAATTTGGCACTAAAAGTACATCATCAAAAGTAAGTCCTTGACCTAAAATTTTTATTTTAGAGAATTTTTTTGCCATTATTTTTATTATAACAACAAACGAGGAGCAGAATCAAGTTTACTTGATTAATGTCCGAGTGTCGTTGTTATATGGTAATCCATATACACGTAAAATAAATTGAGTCAATTTACCGTTCTAGCTCATTAAAACTGTTACCGTAAATGGAGTGAATAGCTCATAAATAGGTTACCGTGGTCAGATGACCATGAAAACCAAAACAGACATTTTTAATGAGTATTTAATAGAATATTTAAAGTCGGACAAAGATCAAAAATCTCTGTTGTTAAACCATGTATGCTTTGTCACTAAAATGCACAGAAAAGCATCTATCCGAAAGTTTCGAGCATTACAGCTTTGTGATTACCACAAGCCGGAAAAAAGAGGAAGAAGCGAATATTATGGCATGGACGCAACAGTCGCGCTGAAAGAAATTTGGGAAATTGGAAATGAAGTGTGCGGTGAATTACTTTTCCCAATGATCAATGAATATATTGATACATTAATTAGAGACAAGATTTGGAAACACGGAGATAACGCTACCACAAAACTGCGAGCCATGAAATTAGCCACAGTCAAACGAAGAGTCGGCAATTTCTTGAAAGCTCGAGGTAGAAGAAGTGGAATATCCACAACCAGAGCATCAAAATATAAATTGTTTTTATGTAATGAATTTTCTTCCATAATTATTTTAATATATTTAATGCATCTCGTGTGAAATAACTCATCGAGCCTGAGGGCTCTCAGAGCCGAATGGCCCATCACGACTTATTAAACAACTCTAACTTCTTCTCCCTTCTCCAACCTTTAATTTCAGCTTCTCTTCTTCTTGCTTCTTTTAAGGTTTCAAATTTCTCAGAATATTTTAGTGTTACGGGTCTACGGATTTTTGTATAGTGTGCACCCCATTTTGAATTATTGTGTTGCTCTAGTCTTCTTTCTAAATCATTTGTGCAACCTACATATAAGCTTTTATCTGCACATTCTAAAATATAAGTGAAATACATAAATTTTTTACCTCGTCGTACTTCATTTAACTCAGTACTCACTCGGTACCTTCCTTCAGTTATCTTATCAGTGCCGAAGGCCCTGACGACCGAAGGGAGGAAGGGCTGGGAGGCTTGGAATCGAACCAAGATTAACGGCTTCAAAGGCCGCTGTCCTACCGTTAGACGATCTCCCAATTTATTTCTTTGCTTCACTATCTTGCCCCAAAATTTGAACAAGCGCAAGTTCGAGTGGAAGCTCGGCGATAAATGCATTGTCGATATTTTGATAAGCTTCAAGCAAGATAGATAATGCGGGCGAGCGAATCATGCCATCTTTATCTTCTTTTACTAATTTTTTCAAAAATTCTAAATCTGTTTCCCCCATATTTTCTGCCATTTCATCTATCAATTTCGGCGCATAACGTAAAATTATGGCTATGCGAAATTTCTCTATAATGAGTTTAAAATAAAGTTTCATATCTAAATTTATTTCAGAAGCTTTTCGTACAGCTACAATTCCCTTCTCGACATTTTTTTCCGCAATTGCCGAAATAAAATCGTTTACTAAAATTGCTTTCGGCGCACCAGTAATTTTTTCTACATCTTCTCTTTTAATTTTTTTACTCTTACTGAAATTTAAAACCTTTTGCAATTCCCCTAAAGCATCACGAAACGAGCCATCTCCAAGTATTGCTAAAAGTTCAGCACTGCCAGCATCTAATTCAAAGCCTTCTTTTTTTGCTACATCAAGTAACATTTTTTTAGAAATAGTATCATTTGCTTTTTTAAAAACAAAAACCTGACAGCGAGAAATTATAGTTTCTGGCACTTTATGAAGTTCAGTGGTAGCTAAAATAAAAATTGCATGCTTGGGTGGTTCCTCTAATGTTTTAAGTAATGCCCCCCAAGCATCCTTTGAGAGCATATGCACCTCATCAATAATGTAAACTTTATATTTTGAATCAAAGGGTAATACTCGCACACCATCACGAAGCTCTTTTATGTCTTCAATTCCCCTATTTGAGGCAGCATCTATTTCATACATATCATTAGCGGATACACCAATATTAGTAGCGAAAATTCTAGCAAGAGAAGTTTTACCAGTGCCTCTAGAACCCACAAAAAGATAAGCATGAGAAACTTTATTGCTCTTTACTGAGTCTTCCAATACATCTACTATATGATCTTGCCCTAAAATTTCATTCCATTTATTGGGCCGATATTTACGATATAATGCCAAATCGTGCATAAAAACATTCTACCTCATAGTAAAGTTTTTTCAAAATGATATACTTTCACTATGAACAAGAAAAATTTGTTTAAATGGTGTTTGTATGACTTCGGAAATTCATTTATTTTTATAAATTTTCTTTTATACTTTTCAATATGGATGATAGTCGACGGTGGCCTATCAGATTTCTGGTATAACGCTATTTTTGCAATAACTTCTATTTTATTATTCTTGTCTGCCCCAACACTTGCTTCTTTTACTGATAAATATGGTGGAGGAAAATATTTACTAAATTTTACCACCCTTGGGACATTTTTGGGTTACGGATTAGCCACTGTTTTTGCTTATTTGGGGACACAATATATTTTTGCAGTCACTCTTTGTTTTTTAATTGGGCAATATTTTTATCAACTTTCTTTTGTTTTTTATAATACTTTAATTGAAGATGTGGCTGACATGGAACACAGGGCAAGAGCTTTTGGTATTGGACAATTTTTTAACAACTTTGGACAAGTGGTTGGTCTTTTAATTGCTTTACCTCTGTCGGCAACAAGACTCCAGCCATTATTTCCATCTTTAATTTTATTTATTTTATTATCACTTCCAATGATGATTTATTTTAATGAGAGCCGGCCAAGAGAAAAAAAGTTTAACATTGAAATTTTAAAAAATGGAGAAAAAGAATATTTTATGAAAATGAAGATTTTCTTCTCGTTTTCTATAGCAGTTCCACTACTGGTGGCATTTTTTTTCTTTAATGATGCGTTAATTACAATATCTAATAATTATCCAATTTATATGGAAAGAGTTTTTGGTGTATCAGATGATATTAAAAATTACCTGCTTTTAGCTGTTCTTTTGATGTCAGCTATCGGGGGGATTGTTTCTGGTTGGGTTGCAGATAAGATTGGGGCATTAAAAACATTAAAATTTATATTATTAAGTTGGATTATTTTAATTCCTTTAATTGCTACTTCAAAAAATCTACTTTCATTATCAATATTTTCTAGCTTAGTTGGTTTATTTATAGGTTCTGCCTGGACTGTTTCTAAGGCTTATTTAAGTGAAATATTAAAAAAGGAAGAATTGGGTTATGGTTTTTCTTTTTTCACAATTGCTGAGCGTTTTGCCACATTGTTTGGTCCATTAACTTGGGGAGGATTTATAGCTGTTTTGGGCACGCAACATACAAGTTACCGTATGGCCATGTTATCTATGGTAATATTTGTTATTATTGGCTTAACTATCTTAATAAAATGGAAAAGAGAGCCAAAATTAATAACAAATCTTAGTTAAAGTTTCTTAAAAAAATCATCAGTTATCTTTTTTATTTCTTTTGAATTTTCGGCTTCCATTAATTTCATTCGGAGTTCTTTTGCCCCTTCGAAACCATTTACATAAGCTTTGTAATGTTTCTTCATAATAGCAAAATTTTTATGTTCACCCAGCATTTTCTCAAAAAGTTTCGTATGTTCAACCATTACTTTTAGTTTTTCTTGAAGCGAAGGAACGTATTGAGAAAAGCCTTTCGCAGGCTGGCGAGCCGAGAAGTTCGCTGGTGTAGCAACACCAGATAGATTGCTTTTCGAAATATGTTCCAAGCGCAAAGGAGAAAATAGCCAAGGATTACCAAAAATTGCTCTGCCCAACATCACACCATCGCAATTTGTTTCCTTACATTTCCTCCTAGCGTCGTCAATGTCTACGACATCACCATTGCCAAAAATTAAAGTCTTTTTCTTCATTTCGTCACGAATCTCAACTATTCTTTTCATCACTTCCCAATGTGCTGGCACAAGAGACATTTCTTTTCTTGTTCGCAAATGCACTATCAGTACTGCTAAATCTTCATTCAATAATTCTCTAATCCATTTTTCATCTAAAGAATTGCCATTGTAACCAATACGAGTTTTTACAGATATGGGTAAATTTGGTGCCCCCTTTTTTGCAGAGATAATTATTTCTCGTGCAAGTTTTGGATCTTTAATCATCGCTGCTCCAGCACATTGTTTTTCTATGCTTTTGTCGGGACAACCCATATTAATATCTACACCATCGAAACCAAGTTTTTGACATAAAGCTGATGCTTCTTTAATATTATTTACATTCGAACCAAAAATTTGTGCCACAATAGGGTGTTCATTTTTACCATATTTCAAGTCAATCAATAGTTTTTTTCGCGCCTTGAGGTGAGCTAGACCATTAGCTGACACGAATTCTGTCCAAAAAACATCAGGTTTCCCATATTTGACAATTATTTGCCTAAAAGCGCAGTCGGTGACATCAGCCATTGGAGCTAATACCATAATTGGTTTCTTTAATTTTTCCCAAAATCCCAAATAATTCATTAGAACTTAAAATATACCTTATTTCCAAATCTTAAATCAATGTATTGCATAGAAGAATATTTATTTTTGAAATCAGATTTTAGAGGTTCAGTAAACATAGCTGCTCTTAGATTTTCTGATAACTTATCTAAATCAAAATTATTTTTAAAAATTATTTTTGGAGCTTCTGGTGGCAACTTATTAGAAGAAAGATATATTTCTATATCCCCGTCATTTTTCACATAAAGAGAAGTGGGTTTTATTCCCATATTAGTAATGTTATTTTTAAAAGATATAATTTTTTTAAAAATTTCAGGAGAGAAATAAGAGTTCACTTCTCCACCAAAAAATTTAAAATATACATCACCAGAGAAATATGGAGCTAAATCAAAAATATAACCGCTTTCATCTACAAAATAACATGGCGATTCTTCATCTGATGGAATAATTGAGGATAAGTTTTCTCCACAATAAATATATTTACCTTCTCTTTCCGATAAAGAAATAGAAAGAGTATTAGCTTCACCTAAATTTATAGATATATCTTTCAGTCTTTTAAATTTAGAGGCCAACTCTTGTTTAATTGTATTTTTAGGAAGCAATAAAAAATTAGACTTTGGAAAAAAATATAAATAATGACCCTGAAGGTTGCTTTTTACTACATCATTTATGAGTTCTGTATCTATGATTTTATTCCCAGTAATTTTTATTTCAAAAATATTTAGTTTATCTATGCGAGAGATAAAAACTAAAATAATAAACAATGTTAAAAAAATAAAAACAGAGAATAAAATTTTATTTAATACAATTCTACGCCTATGTTTTTTTAATTCCAAAAGACGAGGGGAATTTAAAATATCTCTTTTTTTCATTATTAATTTTATTTAATAAATTCTTTTCCACCCATATACTGACGCAAAACCTCGGGAATTTTTATTGAACCATCAGCTTGTTGAAAATTTTCTACTATTTGGCAAATTATACGAGGCATAGCGAGGGCTGTATTGTTCAGTGAATGAACGAATTGCAATTTGCTATTTTCATCTTTATATCTAATTCCGAGTCTTCTAGTTTGAAAATCATGAAAATATGACGAAGAGTGAGTTTCTCTATATTTATTATCGCTCGGCATCCAAGCTTCGATGTCATATTTTTTCACTTGACCGAGGCCTAAATCTCCGCCACAATTCACAACCACACGATATGGAAGCCCTAATTCTTGCAATAATTCTTCAGAATTTTTAGTAATTTCTTCATGGAGACGCACAGATTCTTCGTGAGAAGCTTCACATAAAATTACTTGTTCGTATTTTAGAAATTCATGAATTCGAAATATTCCCTTTGTATCCTTTCCGTGACTTCCCGCTTCACGTCTAAAACATGAAGAAAAAGAAAAGAATTTAATTGGCAAATCCTTTTTATCAAGAATTTCATTCATATAATAACCCATGGTAGATACTTCTGCTGTTCCCCCAAGATAACTATTATCTTGGGTTTTATATAAATCTTCTTCACCTTGAGGTAAATATCCAGTACCAATGAAGGATTCGCGACGAAGAAGAGAAGGTACAATCATTGGAATAAATCCTTCACGATTCATAAAACGATCTTCAACAAAACGCATCAATGCCCATTCTAAACGAGCTCCATCTTGCTTCATAAAATATCCACGAAAACCAGCAACTTTAGAACCCCGTTCATAGTCTGCCATATCATGCGAGAGCATTAGTTCTACATGGTTTTTGGGAGTAAAAGAAAATTGTGGTTTTTCCCCCCAAGCTCGAACTTCGACATTTTGCTCATCACTGTCCCCTTCAGGTACTGAAATATCGGGAACATTAGGAACGTGAAGCATCAAAATTTGCCATTCTTCTATTATTTTTTTTAATTTTTCTTCTTTTTCTTTTATATCTTCTTTAACCGCTCGCATTTCTGCAATTAACTGAGTTTTAAGAGTGGAATCTTGATCCCGAGCAATATCATTTGAAACTTTATTTACTTCACTGCGAAGGGTTTCTATTTCTTTAAGTTCTTTTAATCTAGCATCATCAAGAACAAGTAATGCTTCAATGTCAACATCAATGTGCTTTTTCTTAGCACCAGCTTGCACAATATCTTTATTTTCACGGATAAACTTTATATCTAACATCCCAATAGTAAAATTTTATTAATAATCATAATCTTTATACCCCGTAATCAAAAATTTACTACGGGACAAGTGTTTATATTATAACTCATTATTGTTATAATTACAAAATATGAAATTTGATTTAAAAATTCTAGAAAAGAAAAATATTCCAAAAGATTTATTAGAATTACCCCAACCCCCTAAAAAACTTTATCTCGTGGGTAATTTGCCACCTAAAGATACTATTTGTTTAGCGGTTGTTGGCTCACGCAAAGCTACTCCTTATGGTAAAGATGCAGTAAAAAAATTAATTTCTGGACTAAAGGGTTATCCCATAGCCATAGTTTCTGGTTTAGCTATGGGCATAGATGCATTGGCTCATGAGGCTGCACTCGATGCTAAATTATTTGTCATTGCTTTTCCGGGTTCGGGTATTTCAGAAAAATCTCTTTCTTACTGCCCGAATACAAAATTAATAACAAATATTATTAATTCTGGTGGATGCCTCATATCTGAATTCGAGCCAGAAACAAGAGCCGCATATTATACTTTTCCTATGCGTAATAGATTGGTAGCGGGAATTTCTAAAGCAACATTAATTATAGAAGCACAAGAAAAATCTGGTACATTGATTACGGCCAGACTCGCATTGGAATACAATAGAGAAGTTTTAGCGCTTCCCGGACCCATCAGTTCCGATTTTTCAAAAGGTACAAATAAATTAATACGTGCAGGTGCCACTGCAATAACTTCAAGCGAAGATATATTAGAAGCACTTGGTTTTAAAATAGATGATACAAAAAAACAACAAAACCTTTTTGAAAATGCTTTACCTGCAGAATTAAGCACACTTAAAATTCTTGAAGAACCCTTACCTCGTGATGAATTAATTCGAAAAATGAAAATGCCAACTGGTGAAGCAAATGCAATCTTATCTGTCATG
>ERZ1292625.4598-Hain-H41-01um-R1-4598-length-10210-cov-4_pt1 | contig 10210 bp, 12 predicted proteins | sample MGYA00564400_ERZ1292625 | MGnify/ENA primary metagenome ERZ1292625 (study PRJEB36523, sample SAMEA6512639) | groundwater metagenome | collected 2019-01-08 | study: AquaDiva: Metagenomics assemblies of 32 groundwater samples
AGCCTGAAAAGTACTATCATCTGTATAGACACCAAATGCAAAACCTTTAGTTATAATAGTGGTTAACATAATTCTTTTGACGCCTAAAACAGTGTTCGGTAAATTAAATTTACAAATTTTATTTGCAATCGTTGAATCTTCTGTATTAAAAATAAAAGGCAAAACAGTTTCAACTTTTAATTTAACCGTTTCTAAAACAGTTTGTTTAATCCCTTTTCTCAATTCTTCTTTTTTCTTAGCTTCATAATATTTCATAAAATCAGCCTGTTGGTCTAACGTTAAGTCGTTAAAATCAACATTTGTGAATTTATTCGCATTAATTAGTTCTTTACTGATGACTTTATTTTTGGACATTCTTAGTATTTACTAACTATTAGTTAATATTAGTTTATTAATTTATTTTCTTATATATATATATATATATATATATGTCCAATTTAGCAGATAATAAGATATTCAACATTAATAAAAAATCACTTTATCGTTGTATTGAGAATCGAGAACCAACTATTCTTGGAGACTCCTTCTTTTCTAAATATAACATGGGTATTATTCAAGCTGGTCTTAAATCTGAAATTAAACGACTTACAAATAAAGATATAGGTTTCCAGTCAGAATGGGAAATATTTAAAATTATGCGTTTTGTATTCTTAGAATCTAGGATTAACGATTATACTGCTGATTTACATACTCAGATTCTTAAACTTAATACCGTTACGATAAAAGAAGCCGTTAAAGCGACAGTGCCAGATATGCTCATGTTTGATAAATTTCAATACGACGTACTAAGAAATCCAGTACCTATGCTACCGAATCCTATTTTTGTAAGTCAAAAAGGAAACAAAATTAAGAAGAGTTTCAATTAATTAATTAAAATTATCAAAAGATAAAATTGAACCAAACCAAGTCGATTAGTATATTATAATACACCTCACGTATATATCATGAATTGCTCTAAATGTCAAAAGTTTTGTTATTCAGCATCCACAACTAATCTTTGTTGTGCATGTGGTGATACTCGAACTGAAGCTGAAAAGAAAGCTGGAACGTTTGAAAAAACAATTGAACATGTTTATAGGGATAATGTAGAATGGGCCTATTGTTCTTTATGCGATACAGTTGAACAAGCTAGAATTAAGCAGATGAAAGAACATCCATATACCATCGCTTCTGATAAACTTACAGAACTTAAAGAAACATTAAAAACTTTTGTCGACCAAAAGCTACTTAAAGAAACATTAAAAACTTTTGTCGACCAAAAGCTACTTAAAGAATTTAAAAAAGGTAGACATTATAAATGCGTTAAATGTGATGACTCGTTCACGTATCATGCCCTTGAGAAAATCGTTGAACATGTTCCTTTATGCCAAGAAAATAAGATTAAAAATCCACATAAGAAAAATTCTCTTTTGTATTTTGCGTTTGAAGCTAAACGGCAAGGAATCCCTTTAAGAGAGCGTTCGTATTATGCTGTAAACATGCTAATGGCCTTTGAGGATAAATCTCAAACTAAAGAAACTAAAAAAGAAACAAGACCTATTTCCACACATACCTATAATCTTAGATCTAAATGAATAAACTAAAAATAAAGTCAAAAGAACTCTTAATTGAGTTTTTTGCGTTTAATGCAACTACTTAAAACAAATAAAATTGATTGCCTTAAATGGCTTTTATTTATTTTCAAGCTAATGGGAGAACATCATCATATCTTTGGACAACTTATTTTGACTAAACAAAATGGAGAACAATTATTCTTATCGGATTTAAGTTTATATGCCCTTAAAAATGTTATTACATGGAAATTTAACAGACCTCCTGAACAGAAACGAATCTCAGATATTAAAGAAAGCATCTTAAATCAAAAAGACGTGGATGGAATTATTTATGTTGCAGAAATCACTAATCTTGATAAATCTATTCAATATGTTTGTTATGATGGAAATCATCGTCGTGAAGCTTTGTTAAGTTTACCTGATAACTATCCAGTTCTTATTCAAGTCATGTGGGACGCATCATATGACGATATTAAAAAGAAATTCATTGAACTAAATAAAGCGAATCCTGTTCCAGAATTATATACTGAAGAAACAACGGATGAAGCAGAGTTAGATAAAATTAGAGTATTCGCATATGATCTCATTGGTCGTCTAATTAGAAAATGGCCTAGACTTTTAACAACAAATAAGAATGCTCGGAAACCCAACTTTAATCGAGATAACTTATTTGATAAGTTATCTAAATATCGAAATCTATATCTAACTTCAATTGATAGCCTTTTCGAAAAAATCACTGAAACGAATGAAAAAATCTCAAAGTTGCCAGTTTCTATTTTTAGAGTATCAGAACTTCAATATAAGAAAGCTGATGAAAATCACTGTTTCTTATTCCTTGTTGATGACTTTGTCCAATTTATTGACTTTAATTAGGTTAAATAAAATTTATCTAAAGATAAAATTGAATCAAACTAAATCGATACTATTATATCTTCAACCCATCTTATGTCTTCTTGTTGTCAAAATTACAAGTCTAGCAAAATTTATACTCCTACTATTGCTTTAGTAGGAGATGCAGGTGTTGGTAAAACTACTTTTTTAATTCGTCATGGAACTGGCGAATTTAATACTAAACATTTAGATACTCAATATCAACGAAATCTTCAGTTCAGTTCTAATCATGGTAAAATTAATTCTAAAGTTCTAGAATTTTTAGATGTCCCTTTAAGAAATTCGACTGAACTAATTGATGCTTTTATCGTTATGTTTGACTTAACTAAACCGCTTGATTCAGTTAAAATTAGTCATTTTTATGATCAAATTAAAAACCAATTTGGCAATAGGGTTCCTATTATTCTTTGTGGTAATAAATGCGATGAAATAAATTCTTTTTCTAAAGTATTCCATTCTGGTATTTTAAGTCTTAAAAAAGATATGCCTTATTATCATGTTAGTGCTAAAAGTAATTATCAATTCGAAAAGCCTTTTCTAAATATTTTTAGACAATTAATTTGTATTGTTCTTCAAACAGAAGTTATTTTTCAACCTATTTCTGTTCAACAAAAAGTTAAAACTACTCAACCAACTCATGCTTATAATCTTAGATCTAAATTCAAGTAAATAAAAAAACTAAATAAACCGTCCTTAATTGGACTTAGGTTCATCTTCATTATCACTTGGAAGAGCATAGCCCTCTAATTTAATTTGAGGTTTCTCCTTTTTAGACTTTTTCTCTTCAATGACATTCTTTACTTTAATTTGACGCACTAACCAACTAGACCCCGCTGTTTTACGATTGAGCCATAAATTATCTAAACTAACCGCTAAAGTTAGTTCAGAGGTTTCAAGAACGTCTTGAAATGATACTTTAGCGCCTTTTTCATAAACTTCACAATCTAAAGAAACAGGGACTCTAAATACGCTACCATGAGAACCTTTAACAGATAAAGACCGTTTATACATTTGTTCAACAAGGTCGAGTGGAATTTTTTCTTTCTTATTAGGGAACCAAATAGGACTATTTTCACTAATAGATAATATATTATGATCATCAATTTTTGAAATAAAGTCAACAGGTTCATCATAAAGATCAATATAGTACCTAGATTCATGTTTAATAATCCCAGAATGTTTTTTCTTAAGACTCTTTAATTTAAGAATAAGCGGTTTTTTATCATCTAGTTTAATTTCTAAAACTTCAGGTTCAGGTTTCTTTTCTAAAACTAACGTCTCTGATATTTTAATTTCATCTACGACCCTAACAGGGTCTTGTTTCTTAACCAAATAAATATCAGAATAATAATAACCATCTTTTTTCTCAGGAAAATCGTAATACATTTCATCCAAGTTAAATGATTCCATACTTTTAATATGTTCTGCCATTAAGGAATATACTATCTATATTTATTATTTTTCTTAAGTTTAAACGAATTACTTAAAAAAATCTGACTTTAAATAAAGAATGTATATTTATTTACTCAATGGATAACATACATATTAGAGAACTTATCATTAAGTTTTGGACATTAAAACCCTCGCTAGTTTTTTAGATGTATTTAATTATCCAATAGAATTGCTTACTCTTAATCCAATTGAAAAAATAGAATTTCTAAAAGAAATAATTCGCCTTGGACATTTAGAAAAAACAAATAGATGTATTCATTTATGGTATACAGATGATTATAAACTTTTTATAGGTAATTATTTTTTATATGATACATGTTTACGTGGTCATTTAAATTTAACTGAATTAATGCTTAGTTTAGGTGCAACAAGCTATGATAATGGTCTTGTTGGTGCGTGTGAAAACGGACATCTAAGTTTAATTAATTTAATGATTAGTTTAGGTGCAAATGATTATGATTTTGGCATTGAAGCATCATGTATGACAGGACAGTTAAGTTCAGCTAAATTAATGATTAGTTTAGGCGTTAAAAACTATGATAATGCTCTCTATTATGCACGTCTATTTAAACATGAACCATTGGTTAAGTTATTATTAGATAAAATATAAAGGTTTTCATATTAAGAAAATGTTTATCTATTATAATTAGATTAATGCTTCATGATGGATATTCGAAAAAATTTTGTTATATGTTTGAATTGTGGAGAACATGGTCATAAAAGCGTCAAATGTTCAAAAAATATTAGAAGTTATGGGATTATTCTATTTAAACAACGGCTCGATGGAGAATTAGTTTTTTTATTAGTTCAACGAAGAGATACGATTGGTTATGTCGATTTAATGAGAGGCAACTACATAGATGTGAATGACCCTATGTTAAGTATGCACTTTAGAGAAATGTTAGATGAAGAAAAAGAACGATTACTTAATTTTTCATTCGAAGAGAACTCTAATCGTCTCTGGATTAATAAACGATCTCATTTTTATAAACTTGAATATGAAAACTCAAAGAAAAAATTTGCAACTCTTAATTTAAAAGACCTTATTGAAAAAAATAAAAGCATTTATACTTATCAATCCTATGGATTTCCTAAAGGACGAAGACATAATATTCATGAAACAGAAATTGAATGTGCTATTAGAGAATTTTCTGAAGAGTCAAATTATTCAGAACAAGATATTGAAGTGTATCCCAATTTTTACGTTTCAGAAATATTTAATGGCTCAGATGGAATAACTTATGAACAAATTTATTGGGTTGCTAAATGCATCTCAGATAAAGATCCTATGATAGATCCTTTAAATTTAGAACAAGTTGGAGAAATTAGACAAGTCGGTTGGTATACTAAAAATGAAGCAGATTTATTATTTTATCCTGATCATACCGAGAAAAAGAGAATCTTAAATGAAGTTTATACTCAATTAAAATTTATCTAAAGATAAAATTGAATATTTCCTAATGGAAACTTAATTAAGTTAATGCCCTATAAAACCATATTTAGTCTTCTTAATAAAAGAATTAACTTAAATCTTTTAGAACATAAAATTAAACTTAATAACTTTAATTTTCCTCTTTATTTAGCTGATCGTCATAAAGAAACCTTATTTAAATCTATTAATGATATATCTAAAAGACATAATTATCCAGAAGAATTTGATTCCGAATTAGGAGATAATATACCATTAGCTGTTGTAGGGGCTTGTTTATTACCTTTTGTCCCCATTGGAACAGCTGTTGGAGTTGGTCTTCTTTATAACCTTCGTGAAGAAAATACTGAAGTTTGTACTAGAGCAAATTATGTTGAAAATTTACTTAGAACAGAAATTAGTAGACAAACAGAAGACTATACATCAGATACGTTAGCATTAACTAAATCTGAACCTGTTATTAATGAAATAGAACGATATAGTCATTTAATGAACAAACTTAATAAACCTTGGAACGTAGATTCTTTAAAATAATAAACCTAAAGATTAAATAAAATTGAACAATTAATCTACCTAAGTTATCTAACGTTAATGGATAACTTAGATATGATATGGGACGTTTTTGATAAAATAAAAAAAACAGATACTAAGAAAGACTTAAATAAGTGTTGTTCAGAACCTAACCTTGTGCCTAATAAAGCAGAAGGATATATTTCATGTTCAAATTGTGGACACGTCCTTAATGAAGTCATATTAGACTTTTCTCCAGAATGGAAATTTAATCCAGAAGATGGTAAAAATTATTCAAGATGTGGTGATAAAATAAACCCATTATTGCCTATTAGTTCTACAGCATCAGTTGTTCCAGGAGATTCAAAAATGGCAAAATTATCAAAATGGTCAAGTATGCCATACAATGAGCGATTCTTATGGCAAAAATATAAGGATATTGAATCCGCCGTGGGGCACTTATTAAATCCGAATACGCTACATGCCTCTAAATTTTTCTTTAAGAAAATACGAGACTTAAATGTAGAGCAATGCCCTATAGGAGAATGTCTTTGTAATAAAAATATATTAGATTTAGATCTAATGCCATGCACCTGTTTAAGAATCACCGGAATATCCCATCGACACACTTCTGAGGAGGCTGTTAATTTATTTACACCAAATGAAAACTATGTCGAAATGTTTAAAAGAGGAATGTATTTAAATGCTATTATGCTTTATTGTGTTCAATTAGCCATGTCTAAAAATAAATATCAAGTGATTATTCCAGAATCTAAACTAAAAGAACGTTTTAATGTAGATACGAATCATTTATCTAAAGTGAAAGAATATATGAATAAAGCCCTAAATTTACCTTCAGAGACATTAGATTCTGAGAATAATATTAAAACTATATTTGTAAAACTTAGACTAGATTATAAGTATATTCCTGAAGTTCAAAAATTACTCCAATTTGTTAAAAAGAATAAACTTTTAACTTCTAAAACCAAAAGTTCAATCTTAGCGGGATGTATTTATTATACTATTTTATATTTTAGTCTTGATGTTGAATCTAAGATATCCTTAGATGATATTTGTTCAGGTTGTGAAGTTTCTAAAATAACCGTTCAGAAAGTTTATTATGAATTAAACGATATTATTAAAGCAGGATTATCTAAGAAAAAGACTTAAAAGTTTAGTTATAATTGATCTGGAAGTTCAGAAAATTTTTTAGAGAATTCAGAAATTTTTAACTCTGCACGAAGATCGCTTCCAGTTTTAACTTTGTCAAGCGGAGGTGTTTTAATCGATTGGGTGTTATACATTTCTTCAAATGTAATGCCTTTATTTTTTTTAAACCATAAAGAGGATCAGGTTCAAATTCTAACTGAGAATCATAATATTTTTTACATAATTCTTTTTCAGAAGGAAGTTGTTTCTGCTCACGTTCTCTCCGTTCAATTTCTTCAAGACATCTAGCTTTATCTATTAAAGTTTCTGGAATAAGGGATCCTTGTGGCCATTCTTCCTTTACATCGCCTATAAATACAGAATTAAAATCTAATAATTTAGCTTTAGATTTTAGATGTTCAGGTAAAATAGTATAATCTTTTCTTTGAAAAATGCCTAGTCCTGGAAAAGGTTTTAAAAGTTTTTCAGTTTCAATTTCATTATTTATAATAACTTCTTCAGAATGATTAGTTGTCCAAATATTTCCTACTTGAGGAAGAGTTTCATTTAAAATTGAATCAAAACTAACCTATTATCAAAAATAAAATAGATGTTTGTTATTTTAGGTTTAATTATCGTTTTTATTATTCAAAATGGTTTCGTTAGATATATTCGTCAATTTACTAAGTATAGAGACTTTGATGGGCTATTATTTATGTTATTTTTTTCTTTTTTCTCAGCATTTATTGAAGAATTACTTTTTAGACATTCTTTACCAATGTTGTTCTTCTCAACTTTTACTTGTTCGATTCTCTTTGGATTAACCCACGCCATTAATTATTTCCTTATAACACCTGATTTTAAAGCTATACTAGTTCAAGTGATATGTACTATTATGTTAGGCCATTTACTTACATACTTAAGTATTTATCAAGCGATCATTGCTCATATGATTTATAATATAACGGGAATGAGTTTAGCATTTTTTATTGAAGTTTTAAAACCTAAAAAAGAAGAATATATAACAATTATAACTTGCTATTTAGAAGATTATTATACAACTTCTGAAAAAAGACTTAATGTTAAGTTAATTAATAAAGAATTAAAACAAGAATTAGATTTAAAAATGGAACTTTGGAATACTTATTTAACTGAAAACCAATTTACTTAACTAAAAACTAATATTCTATTTAACCAAATAAGAACTAAAATAATTTTTAACAATAGAGCTAGGATTAAATTTATCGTCTGGAAGCATTCCATATGGCCTTTTTAGGCCTCCTTGTGTTAATGTCCACCACGTTTCTGGGAATTTTTTCTTTTTAGCAAATAGATTATACTGCTTAGAACTTAGGTAATTAGGATCAGAAAGTATATCTAAAACTATTCGATTAAGTAATTTATTCTTATTAAATTCAGGTAAATAAAAGTTAATTTGATTATCTAATAGCATCGATGTAAACATAAAAATAACATCTAGACTTGGTTCAAATGTTGTACTAAAATTACCCCAATGACCTTGTTTTGGTCCTGCAAGCACTTTATCTATAATCATTTTTTGAACAATAAGACTATTCGTGTCTTTAATATTCACTAACATGGACGCCGTTCCAAAATCAATTAATTTAACAATGTATCCCTTATTTGGGATTTTATACTTTAAACCGTTAATTTTATATTCAAAGAAGCCAAGATGACTTAGTTTCTTTTTATGAAAGACCGTATCACCTGTTATTTTTTGAAGCATCCAATTCCCGGGGTGTAAATCTCGATGAACAAACTGATACCTTTGTTGTAAATAATAAAGAGATGCTATTAACTGAAAAAGGATATTCTCAACATCTTCATCTGTTAAATCTCGCCCCATGATGCTCTTAAATGCATCAACGGTTCCATCTAATTTTTCGAGAACGATATTGGTTTTACCGGAACAAATAAATGTACTAAAGATTTGACTAGAGTGTAAAAATTTACCTCTTAAGTAATCATTAGTTAGTATAGAGTTAATAGCAGTTTCTGTAAAAATTTCAGATCCTAAACCTGTATCCTCATTTTGTTTTATAGATTGTTTAATAATAACAGGCGCATGAATTTTAGGCTTATTTAAATGAGCGATGATACCAAATGAACCTGAATTAATAACAGAACCGATGATTACTTTACGACATATTTCGTCGTTATAAAGCAATTGTTTAATTCCTTTACCTTGAATAATCATATCTAAAATTGCCTTTGTATTTTTAAACGTCTTAACAAAAGATGTTTTCTTAATAGATTTTTCAGGATTATGTTTCTTTTTAATTGTCTGAACGACCATTGATTTAATGTAAATAATTTTATTTATAGTATTTATAGTATTTATAGTATTTATAGTATTTATATGCCAAGTTTAACAAAAGAATCTAGATTAGGACATTTAGAAAACGTCGCCAAATTAATAAAAAATGGCGTAGACGTTAATCAAATACATAATGGAACTTCATCTTTAATCCTTGCCGCAATGCACGGTCATTTTTTTGTTGTTGAATTATTGCTTGAACATGGAGCAAATGTTAATCAAGTAAATAACGTAAATAATGGTAGAAATTCAGCTTTGTTATATGCAGCAAGACATGGTAATTTAGCAATTGCTAAAATATTACTTGAATACAGAGCAATGATTGATCAAACAAATGCTGGTGAAAGAACAGCTTTAGTTTTTGCTTCAATGGAAGGTCATTTAGAAATGGTTAAATTATTACTTGAACATGGAGCAACTGTTAACAAGGCAGACAGTGAGGGAGTTTCAGCTTTAGTAATGGCTTCTAATCATAAACAGTTAGAAATTGTTAAAGTATTACTTAAATATAAAGCAAAAGTTAATCAAGTAAATATCGCCGGAAATTCATCTTTAGTTGTTGCCTCTATTGGCGGATGGTTAGATTTTGTTAAATTATTCCTTGAACATGGAGCAAATGTTAATCAGGTAAATATTGATGGAAATTCATCTTTAATACTTGCCTCGAGTGAAGGCCATTTAGAAGTTGTTAAATTATTACTTGAACATAAAGCAAATGTTAATCAGGTAAATAATGGTAGAAATTCAGCTTTAATACTTGCCTCTAAAAATGGTCATTTAGAAATAATCAAAGAATTACTTAAAGTGAAAGGTCTTGTAAGAGATTATAATAGATTAAAAACTTATCCTAAACCCGTTTTAGATTTAATATTTCCAGAAGTTAAGAAA